>Ga0070707_100004528_pt1 | contig 13017 bp, 9 predicted proteins | sample KBSK5502metaG_FD_65468 | JGI IMG/M metagenome (GOLD analysis project Ga0070707, IMG submission 65468) | Corn, switchgrass and miscanthus rhizosphere microbial communities from Kellogg Biological Station, Michigan, USA - KBS K5-50-2 metaG | ecosystem: Host-associated > Plants > Roots >... | reverse complement strand
CCGATCATGGTGCTCGCGTACCGCGACGCGGAGGCGGGAAGGCTGAACCTCGACGAGCGGCACGTCATCGCTCCGGACGAGATGCGTCGGGGCACCGGCATCCTCCAATCGTTCGCGGTGGGGCTCAATCCGACGTGGCGCGACCTCGTCACCCAGATGATCATCACCAGCGACAACACCGCCACCGACCTCCTGATCGCGAGGCTGGGCCTGGAGCGGGTGAACCAGATGCTGGACGCGCTCCGGTACAAGGAGACCCGCCTCCGGATGACGATCGGCCAGCTCTTCCGCGGGGTCTGGGAGCAGCTCGATCCGAGGAACGCGTCGCTGAGCGACCGCCAGGTCTTCGAGCGGGGCTTCCCGGACGACGCGGCGGCGCCGTCGCGCGACCTCGTCTATGTGGGCGATCCGTCGAAGTGGTTCGGCCGCACCACCGCCCGCGAGATGTCGCGGATGCTCGAGCAGCTCCAGAAAGGTGAGCTGGCCGGACCGGCTTCGACCGACGAGATGATCCGGGTCCTGAAGCGGCAGCTCTACTTCTCGCGCCTGCCGCAGCGCATCCGCTTCCGCGCGAGCGTGGGGCACAAGACGGGAGATTGGCCGCCGATCATCGGCAACGACGTCGGCATCCTCTACTCCGACGCGGGACCCATCGTCGTGTCCGTCTTCACGAACCAGAACCGCGGCAGCTTCTTCGACCTGGAGGCGGCCATCGGCAAGGTCGCCGAGGACATCCTCGACGCGTGGGGCCGATGAGAGTCCACCTCGTCGACGGGACGTACGAGCTGTTCCGGGCGCATTACGGCGCGCCGCCCGCCACCGCCGTCGACGGAACGGCCGCCGGCGCCAGCCGCGGCCTGCTGTGGACGCTGCGGGCGCTCCTGGCCTCGCCGGGCGTCACGCACGTCGCCTGCGCCTTCGATCACGTCATCGAGTCCTTCCGCAACGGCCTTTACGACGGCTACAAGACGAGCGAGGGCGTTCCTCCGGAGCTGCTGGCCCAGTTCCCGCTCGCCGAGCGCCTCACGCGCGCGCTGGGAATCGTGGTGTGGCCCATGGTGGATCTGGAGGCCGACGATGCCCTCGCCACCGCCGCGAAGCGCTGGTCCGGAGCGGACGGGGTCGAGCAGGTCGTCATCTGCTCGCCCGACAAGGACCTGGCCCAGTGCGTGGAGGGCACGCGCGTGGTGTGCCTCGACCGCCGGCAGCGGAAGCTGCTCGACGAGGCGGGCGTGCGCGCGAAGTTCGGCGTCGCGCCGACCTCCCTCCCGGACTGGCTGGCCCTCGTGGGAGACGGCGCGGACGGCTATCCGGGCCTGCCGCGATGGGGCGCGAAGTCGGCGAGCGCGGTGCTGGGCCGATACGCGCGCCTCGAAGCGATCCCGGAGCTCGAGCGCGAATGGGACGTGTCCGTGCGGGGCGCGGCCGCGCTCGGCGAGAGCCTGCGCGCGCATCGGGAGGAGGCGGCGCTCTTCCGCCGGCTGGCCACGCTGCGCACGGACGCGGACCTGCCGGAATCGCTCGACGACATGCGCTGGCGCGGCGCGCGGCGGGGGGAGCTCGAAGACGTCTGCCATCTGATCGGCGAGGGCGAGGTCGTGCCCCGGATGCCCGCCTGGCGTCCGGCGTGAAGGCGGCCCCATGCGGGCGCTGAGGCCGCGCCCGGCCGCGCTGCTCGCCGCGGCCGCCGTCGCCGCGGCGGTCGGGGCGGCCCTGCCCGCCGCGCAGCCTCCGGTCGCGTCTCCCTCGCCCGCGCCGGTCTCGCCGGAGGAGAAGGTCGTGCGCCAGGCGTGCACCGGCTGCCACGCATTGCCGCCGCCCGACATCCTGCCCCGCGAGCAGTGGACCGCGAAGATCTACGAGATGGCCGGGCTCATGATGTCCGGCATCGGCGCGCCTCCCGGCGGCAAGGCCGCGATCCCCGCCGACTTCGACGTGGACGCGGTCGAGCGCTACTACAAGTCGCGCGCCCCCGTCGCGCTGGCGTCCCCGGTGCCGTGGCCGCCCGTGGGCGAGGGCTCGCCGCGGTTCGCCCGCCACGTCATGAAGCTCGCGGGGGCGGACAACCAGCCGGCGATCTCCAACGTGCGCTTCCTCGACCTCGACGGCAACGGCGAGCCGCAGGTGGTGGCCACGGACATGACGCACGGCCTGGTGATGCGGGGCGATCCCCGGCACCCCGAGCGAGGGCTGTCCATCATCGAGCACGTGCCCAATCCCTGCCACTCGACGCTCGTGGACCTGGATCGTGACGGCCGCCTGGACCTGCTCATCGCGGACCTGGGCGACGTGCCCCCGGCGGACCACCTCAAGGGCAGCGTCGTCTGGCTGCAGCGACTCGCCAACGGCGGCTATCGCAAGCACGTCCTGGCCGCCGGCCTGCCCCGGGTGGCCGACATGCAGGTGGCCGACTTCGACGGCGACGGCGACCTCGACATCATCGTCGCCGCGTTCGGCTGGCGGCAGGTCGGCTCGCTCCTCCTGCTCGAGAACCGCACGCGGGACTGGTCCCAGCCGACGTTCGTGCCGCACGTCATCGATCAACGGACCGGATCGATCAACGTGCCCGTGGTGGACCTCAACCGCGACGGCCGCCCCGATGTCATCACGGTGTTCTCGCAGCACTACGAGACGGTGGCCGCGTTCCTGAACGTGGGCGGAAACAACTTCAGGGCGGAGACGATCTACGCCGCGCCCCATCCCGCCTGGGGATCCTCGGGCATCGACGTCGCCGACCTCGACGGCGATGGCGATCTCGACGTGGTGCTGACCCACGGCGACATGCTGGACGACTTCCTGCTCAAGCCCTACCACGGCATCCAATGGCTGGAGAACCGGGGCACCTTTCCCTTCACCGAGCACACGCTGGCCGCCCTCAACGGGGTGGTGGGGCCGAAGATCGTGGATCTCGATGGCGACGGCGACCTCGACATCGTGGCCGTGGCCTTCGTGCCCGAGCCGCGGCGCGCGGACCAGGGTCCCGCGCCTTCGCTCCCGTCGCTGGTGTGGCTCGAGCAGGTGGCGCCGGGCCGCTTCGAGCGCCATACGCTGGAGGTGGGCGGGCGCCACGTGAGCGTGGATGCGGCCGACTACGACCACGACGGGGACGTCGATCTGGTGGTCGGGAACTTCCTCTCCCCGACGGAGAACTGGGTCGAGGTATGGGAGAACCTGACCGTCAAGAAGTGAGGAGGGAGTGATGCGTATGCTGCTCGCCGCGGCGATCGTCGCCGCGGGCGCCTCCACGGCCGGCGCCGACGGCCTGGCCTCGACCCCGCCCATGGGGTGGAACAGCTGGAACAAGTTCGGCTGCGACGTCAGCGAGAAGCTCATGAGGGAGATGGCCGACGCCCTGGTGGCCACGGGGATGAAGGACGCCGGCTACCAGTACCTCGTCATCGACGATTGCTGGCAGGTGCGCCGCGATGCCGCGGGGCGGATCGTGCCCGATCCCGACCGCTTTCCCTCCGGCATGAAGGCCCTCGCCGATTACGTCCACGGCAAGGGGCTGAGGTTCGGCCTGTACTCGGACGCGGGGACCGGCACGTGCCAGAAGCGTCCCGGCAGCAAGGACCACGAGGCCATCGACGCCCGGACGTACGCCGAGTGGGGGGTCGACTACCTGAAGTACGACTGGTGCAACGCCGAGGGCCAGGACACGCGCGACTCCTACGCGCGGATGAGCCGGGCGCTGCGGGCGAGCGGCCGGCCGATCGTCTTCAGCATCTGCGAGTGGGGGAGCACGCGGCCCTGGCTCTGGGCCCCGGGCATCGGCCAACTGTGGCGCAGCACCGGCGACATCCAGGATTGCTGGGACTGCGGCAAGAGCTGGGGGGGGATGGGCGTCGTCCACATCATCGACCTCCTGGCCGACCTGCACCCCTTCGCGGGTCCCGGCCACTGGAACGATCCCGACATGCTCGAGGTCGGCAACGGGGGATTGACCACGGCGGAGTCGCGCGCCCATTTCAGCTTCTGGGCCCTGCTCGCGGCCCCTCTCATGGCCGGCAACGACCTGCGCAGCATGTCGGCGGAGACCCGTGAGATCCTCACGAACCCGGAGGTGATCGCCGTGGACCAGGACGCCCTCGGCATGCAGGGGCGGAAGGTGCGCGACAACGGTCCCCAGGAGGTGTGGATGAAGCCGCTCGGCGACGGCTCCAAGGCCGTGATCCTCTTCAATCGCGGGACCGAGGCGGGCAACATCGCCGTCTCCTGGGAGGACATCAGCCTGGCTCCCGCCGGGAAGGCCCTCGTGCGCGACCTGTGGAAGAAGGCGGACGTGGGCTCGTTCGCGGGGCGGTTCGAGGCGAAGGTCGCGCCCCACGACGTCGTCATGGTGAGGATCACGCCCCAGCCGTGACGACGCTGCCCCGGACGGCGCCGGCGGCCGCGATCACCGCCCGCGCGCCGATCGTCGCTTCCGGCCGTCTCGCGTCGATCGACGCCTACCGCGGCCTGGTCATGCTGCTCATGATCGGCGAGGTCCTCCACTTCTGCGAGGTGGCCGCCGCCCGGCCCGCGTCCGCTCTCTGGGCCTTCCTCTGCCACCACCAGGAGCACGTGGAGTGGACCTATGGCTCGCTCCACGACCTCATCCAGCCCTCCTTCTCCTTCCTCGTGGGCGTGGCCCTGCCCTTCTCCCTCGCCGCCCGCATCGCGGCCGGCCAGTCGCGGGGCCGGATGATCGCTCACGCCTTCTGGCGGGCGTTCATCCTGGTGGCCCTCGGCATCTGGCTGCGCTCCATCGGTCACCCCCAGACGTACTTCACCTTCGAGGACACGCTCACGCAGATCGGCCTCGGCTACGGCTTCCTGTTCCTCCTCGGGCTCCGGCCCGTGCGCGACCAGTGGATCGCCCTCGCCGTGATCCTCGCCGGGTACTGGGCGGCCTTCGTCCTCTACCCCGCGCCGCCCTCCGGCTTCGACTATCCGGCGGTGGGCGTGCCCTCCGAGTGGCCGCACCGGCTCACCGGCCTCGCGGCGCACTGGAACAAGAACAGCAATCTCGCGTGGGCGTTCGACACCTGGTTCCTGAACCTTTTCCCGCGCGAGAAGCCCTTCCTCTTCAATGGGGGCGGGTATGCCACGCTCAGCTTCATCCCCACGCTGGGCACGATGATCCTCGGCCTCGTCGCCGGCGGCATCCTGCGCGGCCCCCGCCTGCCATCGGGCCGCGTGCGGTGGCTGGTCACCGCCGCCCTCGTCGGCCTGGCCTCGGGCTGGCTGCTCGGCGCCCTCGGCATCTGCCCGGTCGTCAAGCGCATCTGGACGCCCAGCTTCACGCTCTGGAGCGGCGGCTGGTGCTTCCTGCTCCTCGCCGCCTTCTACGAGGTGATCGACGTGCTCGGGCGGCGGGGGTGGTCCTTCCCGCTGATCGTGATCGGGACGAACTCGATCGCCGCCTATTGCATGAACTGGCTCTTCGTGCGCTTCATCGAGGCGAGCCTGCAGACGCACCTCGGGGAGGGCGCCTTCCGCGTGCTCGGCGACGCGTACGCCCCGCTCCTCATGGGCATCGCGGTGCTGGCCGTGGTGTGGATCATCCTCTATTGGATGTACCGCCGGCGCCTATTCCTCCGGATTTGAGCCGCCGCCATCGTGCTCTTCGGAGTGGCGCTGCTCGCCAGCTATCTGCCGGCGAGGCGGGCGGCCTCGGTCGACCCGGCGGTCACGCTGCGCTCCGACTGACGCTCCCCGCCTTTTCCTCCCAGCCCGAGCCGGAGGACCGTGGCCGCGGACAGGCTCATGCAGACGATGAGGAACACGAGGCCGCCTTCGAAGGAGCCGGTCATCGATTCCACCTTTCCGAGCACGTAGGGCCCGAGGAAGCCGCCGAGGTTTCCCACGGAGTTGATGAGGCCGATGCTCCCCGCGGCCGCGGTCTCGGTGAGGAAGATGCTGGGCAGCGACCAGAACGCGGGCAGGTAGGCCTTGAAGCCCGCGTAGGCGATCATGAAGCCGATCACGGTCAGCGCCAGCTGCCCGCGGCTCTGCATGACGAGGAGCAGGCCGACGGCGCCGCACGCGATGGGTACCGCGGTGTGCAGGCGCCGCTCCTTCGTCCGGTCCGAGCTCCAGCCCACGAAGAGCTGGCCGACGAGCGCCAGCAGCGGCGGCAGGATGACGAGCCAGGTCAGGGTGTCGAAGCGGAGCGCGTACCAGCGCTCGAGGATGCTCGGCATGAAGAACTCGACACCGTAGCTGCCCGTGACGACCAGGAAATACACGAGCGCGAGCAGGAGCACCTTCGGATGGCGGAGCCCCTGCCCGAGCGTCATCTTGTGGCGGGCGGGCCGCGCGCCCTTCTCGCGCGCGAGCTCCGCCTCGAGCGCCGCGCGCTCCTGCTCCGTCAACCATCGCGCCTCCCGCGGCCGGTCGGTGAGGGCGAAGAGCACGATGACCCCCAGGACGACCGCCGGGATGCCCCACGCGATGTAGACCCACTGCCAGCCCTTGAGGCCGAGGAGCAGCGGATGGTGGACGAGGGCGCCGTTCACGACCTCGTCGGTGCCGATCTTGAGGAGCGCGTTCGAGATCTTCGGGCTCACGATCTGCGCCACCGGCGTGGCCACGAAGAAGTAGGCGAGCGCGCGCGCGCGGTCGCGGCTGGCGAACCAGTGCGTGAGGTAGACGATCACGCCGGGATAGAAGCCCGCCTCCGCGAGGCCGAGCAGGAACCGCACGAGGTAGAACTGGAACGGCGTCTTCACGAGCGCCGTCGCCGCGGCGGTGATGCCCCAGGTGATCATGATCCGGGCGATCCACTTGCGGGCGCTCCAGCGCTCCACGATCAGCGTGCCCGGGATTTCCAGCAGGAAGTAGCCCAGGAAGAAGACGCCCGCCCCGAAGCCGATCACCGCGTTGTCGAAGCCGGGGAGGTCTCGGCTCATCGTCAGCTTGGCGATGGCGACGTTCGACCGGTCGACGAACGCGATCACGTACGAGATGAAGACGAGCGGCAGCAGCCGGCGGTAGGCCTTTCGGCGGGCGCGATCGAGGGCGGCGGCGTCGACGGAGGCCGCGGGGGTGCTGCCGCCCTGGGACATTGCCCCTTCCTATCATCTTTGAGCTGGGGGGTGCTAGCGGCGCGCCCCCCAGACCCCCCCTCGCTCCGCGGGAATGAATCCCGCTACGCTCGCGGCTGTGACTGCGGGGGGTGCTAGCGGCGCGCCCCCCAGACCCCCCGCTCGCTCCGCGCGAGTGAATCGCGCTCCGCTCGCGGCTTTGGTTTGGCGCCTCGGGCCCCAGTAGGCGTGGCGTTCAAGCCGCCGGACTCACATCTCTTTACATCCCGGGGGGCGCGGGTTGTCCTAAGATTCGACCGATGCCGCGGTTTCGTCTCGTGGTCAACGGCGCGGCCCGAGACGTCGATGCGCCCGCCGAAATGCCGCTGCTCTGGGTGCTCCGCGACCGGCTGGGCCTGACGGGCACCAAGTACGGGTGCGGGGTGGGCATCTGCGGCGCGTGCACGATCCACCTCGACGGCCGCGCCGCCCGCGCGTGCCAGGTCGCGCTGCGCGACGCCGCCGGCCCTCGCATCACCACGATCGAGGGCCTCTCGCCGGACGGAAGCCACCCGGTCCAGCGCGCGTGGCTCGAGGAGGACGTGGCCCAGTGCGGCTACTGCCAGGCGGGCATGATCATGTGCGCGGCCGCGCTCCTGCGGCAGGAGCCGCAGCCGACCGACGGCGGGATCGACGCCGCGATGTCGGACTCGGTCTGTCGTTGCGGGACGTACCCGCGGATACGGCGCGCGATCCGCCTGGCCGCGGGCCGCGCGCGATGACGATCACGCGGCGCGAGATCCTCCGCGTGGGCTCGCTCTCCGGGGCCGCGCTTCTGCTCGACGTCGCCTGGTCGGGCGAGGTCGCCGCCGCCCCCGCGGCATCGTTCCGGCCCAACGCCTGGCTGCGCGTCGGCGCCGACGGCTCCGTGGCGATCACGGTCGGGAAGTCGGAGATGGGGCAGGGGGTGCGCACGTCGCTGCCCATGCTCGTGGCGGACGAGCTCGAGGTCGACCTCGCCACCGTCGAGCTCGTCCAGGCCGTGCCGGGACCGGAGTTCAAGCGGCTGCGCACCGGCGGGAGCGGAAGCGTCTACGGCTCGTACGCCGCGCTGCGCAAGGCGGGGGCCGCGGCCCGCGAGATGCTCGTGAGCGCGGCCGCCGCGCAGTGGGGCGTGGATGCGAGTGGCTGTCGGGCGGACCAGGCATCGGTCGTTCACGGAGCGACCGGCCGGCGACTGGCGTATGCCCGCCTCGTCGAAGCGGCCTCGAAGCTGCCCGTGCCCGCCGACCCGCGCGTGAAGGACGCCAGGGACCTCCGGCTCGTCGGACGGCCGACGAAGCGCATCGATGGCCCTCGCATCGTTACCGGGCGCGCGCTCTACGGGCTCGACACCCGCGTGCCGGGGATGCGCCAGGCGGTGGTGGCCCGGCCGCCCGTCCTCGGCGGATCCGTCCTCCGCTGGGACGGCGCGCGGGCCCGGGCCATCCCGGGCGTGCGCGACGTGGTCCAGGTCCCCACGGGGATCGCGGTCGTCGCCGACGACACCTGGGCGGCGCTTCAGGGGCGCGAGGCTCTCGACATCACCTGGGACGACGGGCCGAACGCGGGCTTCGATTCGGCCGCGTTCCGCCGCCGCCTGGCCGAGGCGGTGCGGGGACCGGGCCACTTGAGCCGACGCGAGGGCGCGGGGATGGCCGCGGTCGAGGCCGCCGCGAAACGGCTCGACGCCATCTACGAGTACCCGTTCCAGGCCCATGCGCCGCTCGAGCCGATGAACACGATCGCGGACGTGAGGAGCGACCGGTGCGAGATCTGGTCGCCGACGCAGGCCCCGGAGCAGGTGCGGGACGAAGCGGCGAAGATCCTCGGCCTGCCTCCGGACGCCGTGCGCGTGAACGTCACCCTCATCGGCGGCGGCTTCGGGCGGAGGCTCGGCATCGACTACGGCGTCGAGGCCGTGCACGTCTCCCAGGCGGCGGGCGGGCCCGTGCAGGTGGTATGGACGCGCCCGGACGACATGCGCCACGGCCACTTCCAGCCCGCGTCGGCGCACCGGATGGCCGCGGGCCTCGACGCGGGCGGACATCTCGTCGCCTGGGGCCACCGCAAGGCCGGATCGTACCTTTCGATCTTCCCCGCGCCCACCGCGGCCGACATGCAGGATCCCGCCCATTGGCAGGACGAGTCGTGGGGCGCCTACGACATTCCCTACGCGATCCCGTCCATCGAGACCGACTATGTCCTCGTGGACTCGCCCGTCCCCTCCGGCCCGTGGCGGGCGGTCTACTCTCCCTCCTGCACGTTCGCCCGCGAGTCGTTCCTCGACGAGGTCGCCCACGCGACCGGCCGGGACGCGCTGACGCTGCGGCGGGACCTGCTGAACGGCCCCCGCCCGGTCACGATCGGCGGCCTCACGATCGACCGCGCCCGGCTGCGCCGCGTGCTCGAGACCGCCGCCGCCAAGGCCGGGTGGGGCGAGCCGCTGCCGAAGGGGCGTGGGCGCGGCATCGCCGCCAACGTCTATGACGGCGACACCCACGTGGCGATGGTGGCCGAGGTGACGGTCGCCGGAGACGCCGTGCACGTCGACCGCGTGGTCGCCGCGGTCGACTGCGGGCCGGTCGTCAACCCCCTGCACATCGAGAGCCAGGTCGAGAGCGGCGTCGTGTGGGCGCTCGCCACCGTCTTCTTCGGCGAGATCACGATCGCGGGCGGCCGCGTGCAGCAGAGCAGCTACGGCGACTACGCGGTGCCGCGCCTGCGGGACACGCCGGTGGTGGAGACGCACGTCCTGCCCGCGACCGTCGCCCAGCCGTCGGGCATCGGCGAGGCGCCGGTGCCGCCGCTCGCGCCCGCGGTCCTGAGCGCGGTGTTCGCCGCCACCGGCCGGCGCGTGCGCCGCCTGCCCGTCCGCCCCGCCGACCTCGCCTGAGGAGCGGGCCGCGGATCAGAGGAACTTCAGCTTGCGGGCGGCGAACATGCTCATCCGCAGGAGCAGCCACCCGTGGCGGAAGCGCGAGATGTTGGTGACGCCGTGCCGGCGCGCGTGATAACGCACCGCGATGTCCACGATGGCCAGGTTCAGCCGGGCGGCGCCGAAGAGCAGATCGAAGTCGCCGAAGGGATCGAAGTCGCCGAAGAACGCGCGGTTGGCCGCGATCGTCTCGTAGTCCTGGCGGTAGAGCGCCTTCGTTCCGCAGAGCGTGTCGCGGACCTGCTGTCCGAGGAGCCACGTGAACAGGAAGGCGAAGCACTTGTTCGCGAGCAGGTTCAGGAACCGCATCGCGCGGCCCTCCATCGGGTAGACCATCCGCGAGCCGTTGATCAGCTCGCCCTTGCCGGAGACGAGGGCGCGCACGAACTTGGGGACGTCCTCGGGGGCCACGCCCATGTCGGCGTCGAGGATCAGGAGCACCTCGCCGCGCGCGGCCGAGAAGCCGAGGCGGACCGCGTCGCCCTTGCCGCGTCCGGTCTGCTTCACGAAGCGAAGCGGCCGGCCGGGGTTCTCCGCGATCGTGCGCCGGAGCACCGCTTCCGTGTCGTCGGTGGAGTTGCCCTCCACGAAGATGAACTCGCTGCCCGGCCCCAGCTCCGGAAGCCGGGCGACGAGGGACGGAACGTGGCCGGCCTCGTTGCGACAGGGGATCACGACGCTGGTGCTCGGGCGCGGCGAGCGCGAGCCGCGGAAGCGATGCGGCGCCGGCCGGGCCACGATGCCGAACATCAGCGACAGGGCGTCGACGAGGGGCAGCCTCCCCAGGTAGCGGTTCAGGAGGTCGGCGAGCAGCGGGATGCCCACCGGGCAGACGACGTGGCGCTCGACGCGGAGCACCTCCAGGTCCGCCAGCGCGAGCATGTGCTGGATCTCCTCGGGGGGTAGCCACGACTCGGCCGGCTGCCGCAGCTTCCACCCGAGCCGCTCGGCCGTCCGAAGCACGGGCTGCCACACGCGGCTGTAGCTGAAGACGAGGACGCGCGTCCGCGAGTGGCAGAGCGGCTGGAGGTTCTCGAACGCGCGCTGGGCGTCGGTCAGGTGAGTGACGACGTTGAACATCATCACCACGTCGAACGGACCGCCGGCCGCGGCCAGCGTCTCGGGCTCGGTGCCGTCGCCCTCGACGAAGCGCAGCGCCGGGCGGCCGTGCAACCGGCGCGCCGCCGCCACGGCTCTCGATGAAAGCTCGATCCCGACGCCGGAGGAGGGCTGCAGCGCGGCGAGCAGGTGGCCGGCCCCGCAGCCGATGTCGAGGACGCGCTGGCCCGGGGGCACGCGCGCCTGGATGACGCGGGTCAGGTAGCCGTAGAAGTAGCGGCGGGCGTGGCGGGCCCGCTCGATCCCCTCGTGGTTCTCGTCGAAGAAGCGGCGGACCTCCTCGCGGATGGGATCGGCCGCCGGCAGGCGGTCGCTCACCGCAGCGCCCACACCGTGACCACGGGTCCCCCCCGCTCCATCGCCCGCAGGCCCGTGAACGGCAGGAAGAACGCATCCCCGCGATAGAAATAGGGCGTCGCGGACGCGCCGTCGCGGAACGGGTCGAAGACCGCGAGCCGACGCGCGTGCTCGTCGAGGTACCGCTGAAGCCTCGGGTCCACCGAGGCGAACCACGGCATCTGCGGGTGGTCGCTCGTGACGAGGTAGGAGGCGTCGGTCGCCGCGACCGGTCCCGGCGTGCAGTCGATCAGGTGGACACGGAACGCGGGACCTCCGTGCCCGTCGGCGCCGAGCACGGGTGAGCCGTAGTTGTCGCAGACGAGTATGGCCGAGCCGCGGGGCACGTTCGCGCCGACCCACTCCGCGGCGAGCACGCGCGTGTCCGGGCGGGCGGCGACGCGGTCGAACTCGATGGAGGACCAGATCCCGGGTCCGGCGAGAGCGACGGCCGCCGCCGCGGCGAGCAAGGGGCGCGAGAGGTCCAGGACGGTAGCGATCGCCTGCGCCGCCAGGACGGCCAGCGGCGGCACGAAGGGAAGCAGGTAGCGCGGGAACACCCACCGCACGGTCGCCATCGAAGCGAACATCAGCACGATGAAGGCGACCAGCACGAGCGTCCGGCTGTCGCGCTTCCACACGGCGTGTCCGGCGCCCAGGAGGGCGGCGAGGCAAACCGGCCAGCCGAAGCCGTAGGGAAATGTCACGCGGAGGTGCACCCACCCCGCTCGCTCGCCGACGACGTCATAGAGCATGCCGACCGCCACGGTGAAGCCCTCCCAGGTGGCGTACCAGTCCCGCACGGAATAGGGCGTGGCCAGGGTGAACAAGAGGACGGTGGTGAGGGCGGCGACGGCAAAGCGACGGGCGGCGTCCGCGGGCGCCGTGCGCCGGCGGGACACGCCGGCGATCGCCGCCGCGGCCGACGCGAGCAGCACGATCCCGGCGTTGTACTTCGTGGCGGCGGCCAGCCCGGCGAACGCTCCCGCCGCCTGGTAGTCGCGGAAGCGCTGGCTTTCGCTCGCCTGGACCGCGAAGATCAGCGAGACGGTGACGAAGAAGGTCATCGTCACGTCGACGGTGCCCCAGCGCGAGTCCCGCACGTGCAGGTAGTTCGTGGCCACGACGAGGGCGGCGAGGAGCGCCACCGCGCGCCTGCCGTCGACGCGGAGACCCAGGACGTACGTCGCGGCGACGGTGGCCACGCCGAAGGCGATGCTGAGCGCCCGGCCGATGCGGTAGTGGAGGCCGGGATGCGTCGCGACCGCGTCGCTGAGGAAGTCCTTGACCCCGCCGTAGTGGCCGAACAGCTGGCCGAGCTTCGCGTACAGCAGGAGCGCGGCGGCCTGCACATACATGAGCAGGGCCGGGTAGGTGTGCTCGATCGGGTTGAGGTCGCCGGTGCCGATCATCCCCAGCGCCCGCCCGACGAGCTTCTGTTCGTCGGGGCGAGCCATCGGATGGGGGAGGCCGTAGCTCATCCCCCAGATCCGCAGCCCGGCGGCGAGGACAAGGATCAGGCCGAGCGCGCCGGCAGCCCGGAGTCGATCGCGGCTCGTGCGCACCCGGGGATTCTAG
>Ga0070707_100004526_pt1 | contig 13018 bp, 9 predicted proteins | sample KBSK5502metaG_FD_65468 | JGI IMG/M metagenome (GOLD analysis project Ga0070707, IMG submission 65468) | Corn, switchgrass and miscanthus rhizosphere microbial communities from Kellogg Biological Station, Michigan, USA - KBS K5-50-2 metaG | ecosystem: Host-associated > Plants > Roots >... | reverse complement strand
ATGTCGGGGCTCATGTGGTGGGCGAACACGGCGCTCATCCCGTTGACTGCGGCGAACCGCGGTCCGTAGCCGCTAGATCCGAGCACGAACAGCTCGGGCCGCTCGGCGACCAGCGGCGCGGCAATCAGCCGCTCGTACGGGTGACCAGCCGGGAAGCCGTCGCCGAGGAAGGCGAGCAGCTCGGCCACCTGGCCGGGAAACTCTGCGGCGGCATCGGCGACCATGCCGCGGCGCAGGACGTAGGCGGTGAGCGGATCGGTGCCCGGCGCCCTGCCCAGTGCCAGGTCGATCCGCCCCGGGTACATGGCCAGCAGCGTCCTGAACATCTCGGCGACCTTCATTGGCGCGTGATTGGGCAGCATGATCCCGGCGGCGCCGACCCTGATCCGGGCGGTGAGCGCTCCGACATGCGCGATCAGCAGCTCGGGCGCGGTGCACGCGAGACTGGTCATGTTGTGGTGCTCGGAGACCCAGTAACGCCGATATCCCGCGGCCTCGACGGCCTGCGCGACGCTGACAGCGCCCGCGACCGACGCGCTCGCGCTCTCGCCGTACTCGATCCCGACGAAGTCGAGCACGGCCAGCGGCAATGAGTCCCGAGCGTTCTCCACGATGGTGCAAACTGCCGCGCAGCCGCCCCGCATTCCGAGCCAGCCGCCACAGGGCGGGCGCTCAGCGCTGGGGCGGCACCCAGATATCGCGCTCATGCATGAGCTCGATCTGCTTGGCGATGATCTCGCGCCGGTAGTCGTCGTGCGCGAACGGTGCCTGGTCCAGGTAGATGTTCTTCGGGTAAATCGGCTGCTCGTAGATCAACTGGTACTGCTCGGTGGTCAGGTCCTTGATCCAGTTGTCCCACTGGGCACTGGCGCGGAACCGGCGCAGCGCCTCGACGTCGATGGTGCCGGCGACCCAGGACGATCCGCCGCTGTAGTCGTGCCGCCCTACAATCTGGCCGCGGTAGTCGATGACGGCTGAGCCGCCGCCGAACGTATCGATCGGAACGTCGGAGTCTGTATGCAGGAAGTAGGTGCCGACGTTGCAGGCGATCAGGTACATGTTGTTGTCCAGCGCGCGCGCCCGGTTCTGGACCTCGAACAGCCCGTTGCCGACGTGCGGATGCGGATAAGGGCCGCGGTAGACCACCTCGGCGCCGTTCATGGCCAGGCCGCGCGCGTTTTCCGGATAGGAGCCCTCGTTGGCCATCAGGAATCCGAGCCTGCCGATCTCGGTTTCCGCGACCGGGTAGAAGGCATCCAGGGTGCGGCCGTAGAGCTCGATCCACCTGTCCCAGACATTGTGCGGCGTCACCGAATGCTCGACCGGCAGTAGCGGCACCACCTTGTGATGCCGGAGGATGACCTCGCCTTCCGAGCTGAGCACGAAGCCGACGTTGAAGAAGCGGCCGGGGAATTCCGGGTGTCTGGCCTTCGCCTGGGCCATCAGGTACACGTTCCATTGCCTGGCGAGCGCACCGAGATAGTCCGTCTCCGGCCCGGGGATGTCGATCGCGCACTGCCTGGCGAAATCCTCGTGGTCGAGGTCGAGTACCTCGTCATTGAAACCTTGCAACGCGCCCTCGGGCACGGCGATCAGCCGGACAGGCAGGTCCAGGCTGGACAGCCAGGAAGCGGCCTTGATCAGGTGCGACAGATGCTCGAGGTTGACACCGATCTCGTCGCGACTGCGAATCCCGCGCATGGTCGGCACGAGGCCGATAGCCTGATAGGGCTCGATCATGACATACCCCTCCGATCGGCGCGACGGTCCGGTCCTTCCGAGTCGTCTGTCAAGTTTCTACCTCCTGGCCGCACACCTGTCCGTAACTTCACACTTGGAGCATGTGCACTCGGTTGCACTGATGCTGCCGCGCCGTAATACTGAGCCAATCGCGAGCCCGGCCCTCGGCCATGCGCGTTCCGGCATCGGAAGGACAGGAAGCCAGATGAGCATCCTAGGTACCAGGGTGGTTCGGACCGAGGATCCGCTGCTGCTCACCTCGGGCGGCACGTACGTCGATGACCTGCGCGTACCTGAGCTGGCGCAGGCAGCGCGCGTGACGTTCGTGCGCAGCCCGGTTGCTCACGCGGCCATCACGGGTATCGACGTGTCGGCGGCCTGGGACGCTCCGGGCGTAGTGGCCGTGCTGACCGCGGCCGACATGGACGACCTGCCGCCGCCACCGCCCGACAGCGGGCTAACCGGTACCGAGGGAGCGCCGCTGCCGCTCGGCGGAACCTGGTCCGAGCCACTGCTCGCCACCGATCGGGTTCGATTCGTCGGCGAGCCGGTGGCGGTCGTCATCACCGATGACCGCTACCAGGGCGAGGACGCCGCCGAGCTGGTCAGCGTGGACTACGACCCGCTTCCCGCGGTCGTCGGATTCGACGGCGCGCTGGCCGGCGAGTCGCTGCTGTTCCCTGCGGCGGGCTCTAACGTCGCCTGCGCGACGGGGGCGCCTGCCGGCAGCACTGCCTTCGACGGCTGCGATGTCGTCGTGGAGCGCGAGATCGTCAACCAGCGGCTCGCGCCGGTGCCGCTGGAGGGCCGCGCGACGGCGGCGCGCTGGGCCGACGGCAAGCTGACCGTCTGGGTGAGTACCCAGAACGCGCAGATCGCCCGGTTCATTCTGGCCGGCGCGCTGGGACTAGACCCTGCGAACATCCGTGTGATCGCCCCCGACGTCGGCGGTGGATTTGGCGCCAAGATCGGCGTCGACCGGGACGCGCTCATCGTCGCCTGGGCCGCCAAGCACACCGGCCGCGCGCTGCGCTGGGCGGAGACCCGCAGCGAGAACATGCTCGGCATGACCCACGGGCGGGCCCAACGGCAGGTCGTCAAGATCGGCGGCACCAGGGACGGCCGGATCCTGGCGTATCGGCTCGAGATCGTGCAGGACACGGGGGCCTTCCCGCGGATGGGCGGCTTCCTGCCCTTCCTCACGAGCCTGATGGCGGCGGGCGCGTACGACATCGGTCACGTGGAGACCGCGTACCAAGTCGTGGTGACCAACGCGACGCCGATCTCTGCCTACCGGGGGGCCGGTCGGCCGGAGGCGACGGCGGCCATCGAGCGAGCGGTCGACCTGTTCGCGACCGAGATCGGCATGGACCCGGCAGACGTCCGCCGGATCAACCTGGTCCCGACCGACAGATTCCCGTTCACCTCGCCCAGCGGCCCTACCTACGACACCGGGGCCTATGTCGAGGCGCTCGACAAGGTGCTGGCAGGCGCAGGTTATGAGGAGCTGCGGGCCGAGCAGGCGCGGCGCCGCGAGCGCGGCGATGTGCAGCAGCTCGGCATCGGCATCGCGAGTTACGTCGAGATCACCGCAGCCGACGCGGACGGCGGGGAAACCGCACGGCTCGTCGTGCACGATGACGGCACGGCAACGGTTTACACCGGCAGCTCAGCACATGGCCAGGGCCATCACACGGCGTGGGCGATGCTGGTCGAGGCCGAGCTGGGCATCGAGATGTCGAAGGTCACCGTGATCCACGGCGACACCGACGTGATCCCGGCCGGAATCGGCACCTACGCATCGCGGTCGTTGCAGCTTGGCGGCGTCGCGGTGCAGAAGGCGGCGGTCGAGGTGAAGGAGCAGGCCCGCAAGGTCGCGGCTGACATGCTCGAGGCCAGCGAGGACGACCTCGAGCTAGACGTCGACCGCGGCGTCTGGCAGGTCCGCGGCGACCCGGCGAGCAGCAGGACCTGGGCCCAGGTCGCCGCCCATGCCGGCGACGCTGGCCTGGCAGCGGACGTGAACTACACCGAGGGCAAGCCGACGTTCCCGTTTGGTACCCATCTGGCCGTCACCGAGGTGGACACTGAGACCGGCAAGGCCCGCCTGATCCGGCACGTTACCGTGGACGACGCCGGAACGGTGCTGAGCCCGGTGCTGGCGGAGGGGCAGCGGCACGGCGGCATCGCCCAGGGTGTAGCACAGGCACTGCTCGAGGAGATGGTCTACGACGCCGACGGCAACCCGATCACCGGCACGCTCGTTGACTACGCCATCGTCACCGCCGCTGAGCTGCCGAGCTTCGAGTTGCTGAGCAGCGAGACGCCCGCGACCATCAACCCCCTGGGCGCCAAGGGCATCGGCGAGGCGGGGACGATCGGCGCCACGCCCGCAACGCAGAATTCCGTCATCGACGCTGTCAGCCATCTCGGCGTGCGCCACATCGACATGCCACTCACGCCGGCCAGGGTCTGGGCCGCGATCAGCGTGGCGGCGGAGAAAGGGATTGCCCGGTGAAAGTCACGGTAAGCGTGAACGGCAACCAGCTCGCTGCCGAAGTGGCGGATCGGACGCTGCTTGTCCATTTCCTGCGGGACGTGGTCGGCCTGACAGCGACGAACGTCGGCTGCGACACGAGTTCCTGCGGTGCCTGCACGGTCCTGCTCGACGGCCGGTCGGTGAAGTCGTGCACCGTGCTCGCCGCTCAGGCCGACGGCCGCGAGGTCACGACGGTCGAGGGGCTGAGCGGGGACTCCGATGAGCTGCACCCGGTTCAGCGCGCGTTCCGCGCCGAGCACGGCCTGCAATGCGGGTTCTGCACCCCCGGCATGGTGATGGCCAGCGTCTCGCTGCTCGCCGAGAACCCGGCTCCCACCGAGGGCGAGGTCAGGACTGCCCTCGAGGGGAATCTCTGCCGATGTACCGGCTACCACAACATTGTCAGGGCGGTTCTTGCCGCGGCCAGCGAAGGGCGGAAAAGTTGATCCCCGCACCTTTCACCTACAAGCGCGCTGCGTCGGTCGACGAGGCCCTGGATCTAGCTGCTCAGGCCGGAGAAGAAGGGAAATTCCTGGCTGGCGGCCATTCGCTGATGCCGCTCATGAAGTTGCGCCTGGCCGTTCCTGAGACGCTCGTCGACATCGGCAGGCTGACCGAGCTGAGCTACGTCCGCGAGGATGACGGCCAGATCGCGGTCGGCGCACTCACCACGCATGGCGAGCTGGCGCGCTCGGACGTGCTCCGCCGGGAGCTGCCGTTGCTCGCCCATGCGGCCGGACAGGTCGGGGACCCCCAGGTGCGTCATTGCGGCACCATCGGCGGCTCGCTCGCGCACGCCGATCCCGCGGCTGACCTACCAGCGGTCGCGCTTGCGCTCGGCGCGACCCTCCGTGCCCGCGGGCAGTCAGGCAGCCGCGACATCGCGGCCGACGATTTCTTCCTCGGCCTGTTCGAGACCGCCCTGCAGCCCGGCGAGCTGCTGACCGAGATCCGCATCCCGAAACCCTCGTCAGCTGGCTGGTCGTTCCAGAAGTTCACCAAGCGGGGTATCGACTGGGCGATCGTCGGCGTGGCGGTCCAGGGAGCGAACGTAGCGTTGGTCAACATGGGCGCCACGCCGATCAGGGCGGGCGCGGTAGAAAGCGCGCTGGCATCGGGTGCGGCCCCTCGTGAGGCCGCTGCACATGCGGCTGAGGGGACGAACCCGGCCGATGACCTGAACGGTCCGCGCGCCTACCGTGAGCACCTGGCTCGCGTCCTTGTCCGGCGCGCGCTCGAAGAGTCGAGCGCGCGAGGCTGACTCACGTGCTGGATCATAAGGAAGCGGCCGCAAGGTCTGGGCGGTTTAGCTGACTTTCTGACCGAGCTTTGCCAGAGCCATTTCCCGATATTAGTTGCTCCTACTGGCTACGCCCAGGTCGTCGGTAATTTCCCGCCACGATGTGCCACCCGAGCCCGGTGGTGAGGCACGAACCGGCCGCGACCGGTCATTGGCCGGCGAAGCGGCCATCGAGCGTCACTGCTTCGGCGTAGGCTCCGGTGAGTCAATGACATCTCGCTCCTTGTGGAGGTTTGGTGGCCGGTGAGCCCGATGCGCTTGGCCTGGTGGTCGGCACGATTCCCGCGACCCCGCTGCAGTTCTCCGTCGGGCTGGCGCCCGGTCAGTACGCCCAGCTCGACGACGTAGTGGTCACGCACCGGCCACTGCCCGGCCAGGAAAGGGTGCGGATCGCCGGTGTCGTCACCAACGTCGAGGCAGTGCACGAAGGCGCCCGGTTCGCCTCCGATGTGTTCCTGATCGACAGCGGCGCGCTGCCCGCGGAGGTTTGCGAGGTCGCCGAGGTGACCGTGACCCGGGTCGAGCCTGAGCTGTATGTGCCGCCGCTGCCCGGCGCGATCGTGAACCGCGCGGTCGGAGCGCAGCGGGAGTCTGCGCTGTACTTCGACGAGATGGGTAGCTCGCGAGTTCCTGTCGGGTTCGGCCGGGATAGGCAGCCGGTCTTCGTGAACTTCGAGTTCATCGACGGCACCCGGGGCGCCCACGTGTCGATTTCCGGGGTATCGGGCATCGCGACGAAGACCTCGTTCGCCATGTTCCTGCTGCACTCGATCACCAGTTGTGGCGTGCTGGCCGGCGAGGCGCACAACACCAAGGCGCTTGTGTTCAGCGTGAAAGGCGAGGACCTGCTATTCCTCGACTACGCCAATAGCAGGCTGACGCCCGCGCAGGCAACCAGGTACGCCGACCTGGGGCTGCGCGCCACGCCGTTCGGCAATGTGCGCGTGTTCGCGCCGCCGCGGCGGGACGACCCGTCGGGGACGCCGGACGTGCACGCAAGGGACCGGGCGGTGAGCCCGTTCTTCTGGACCATCGCGGAGTTTTGCGAGCAGGAGCTGCTCCCGTTCGTGTTCGCCGATGCGGAGGACGAGCGGGCCCAGTACACCATGCTGGTCGCCCAGGTCGCCGCCCGGCTCCGCAGGGACGCGGTCAGGGCCGGCACCGACGGTGCGGTGCGGATCACCGGCGTGGATTCGGTTAACGACAAGATCGTCCGTACCTTCGGCGATCTGGTTGGCCTGCTGGAGGCCGAGCTCGGCGATGAAGGGACGCGCGGCTCATGGGTGGCCGGCAGCACCGTAATGGGCAGCATCAACGCCCTGCTCAGACGACTGCGGTCGGCCGTGACACCGCTGAGCGTGATCGTCCGCGGCGACCTGGCGCACCGGGGCGAGCGCTCGATCACCACCTCGCGTGCTCAGGTCACGGTCATCGACCTGCACAACCTCCCCGACCGGGCGCAGCGGTTCGTGGTCGGCGTGACGCTGCGCGCCGAGTTCGCGCGGAAGGAGCGGCAGGGCACGGCACGCCCGCTGATGTTCGTCATGCTCGACGAGCTCAACAAGTACGCGCCGCGGGAAGGCGACAGCCCGATCAAGCAGATCCTGCTCGACCTGGCCGAGCGCGGCCGCTCGCTCGGCGTGATCCTGATCGGCGCCCAGCAGACCGCGAGCGAGGTCGAGCGCCGCATCCTGGCGAACTGCGCGATCCGGGTCGCCGGGCGGCTTGACGCCGCCGAGGCGCTGCGCCCGGAGTACGGATACCTCCCGCCCGCGCAGCGGCAGCGGGCCACGCTCGCCAAGCCAGGCACGATGTTCATCGCCCAGCCCGACATCCCGGTGCCGCTCGCGGTTGACTTCCCGTTCCCGGCGTGGGCAACGCGGCCGAGCGAGAAGGGGGAGTGGGCCGGCCACGACACCGGGCCGGCGCGGCCCGCCGACCCGTTCGCCGGCATCCCGGCATCCGTCGGCGATGTGCCGCCGTTCTAGGAGCGTCGCATGAAGATCCTGCATACCAGCGACTGGCACGTCGGGAAGGTGCTGAAGGGCAGGGACAGGCACGATGAACACGTGACGGTCCTCGGCAGCCTCGTCAGGGCGGCCAGGGACGAGAACGTCGATCTTGTGCTGGTGGCTGGAGACCTATTCGAGACAGGCGCGCCCACCGCCCGGTCCCAGGGACTGGTCATGCGCACCCTGCTCGCGCTGCGCGAAGACGGCCGCGAGGTCGTCGTGATCGCGGGGAACCACGATAACCAATCCTTGATCGACCAGGTGTACCGGCCGGTTCTCGGCGAGATCGGGCTGCACGTGCTCGGGTTGCCCAGGCGCCCAGGCGACGGCGGCAGCACGAGCCTGCGTACTCGCCACGGCATGCGGGTCAGGGTCGCCGCGCTTCCATTCCTGTCGCACCGGTACGCGGTGCGCGCCGCCGAGGTCATCTTCCATGAGTTCGCTGAGCACGCGCTCGACTACGCGCGCCGGGTCGCCGAGATCGTGCGGGTGCTGACCGAAGATTTCACCGCCGACACAGTGAACATCGTCATGGCGCACGGGACGCTGCTCGGCGGACGCCGCGGCGGCGGCGAGCGCGACGTGCAGACCAGCCTGGACTACGAGCTGCCAGCTAGCATGTTCCCGGTCAGCGCGCACTACGTCGCGCTCGGACACCTGCACCGCCAACAGGAGATCCCCGGACCATGCCCCATCTACTACTCGGGATCCCCACTGGCCGTCGACTTCGGCGAGGAAGCCAACGAGCCGTCGGCCCTGATCGTGACTGCCGAGCCCGGAATCCGAGCGGACGCCACCGCCGTCTCGATCCAGGGCGGCCGTGGCCTCAGCACCCTGCGCGGGACGCTTGACCAGGTGATCGCCGACGGGGAGCAGGCAGGCGATGATTACCTGCGGGTCGTGCTCGCCGAGCCTGGCCGGGCGGGCCTCGGCGACCTGGTCAGGGACAAGCTGCCGAACACGCTCGAGGTGCTGCTCGACGACGCGCACCGGCCGCGGCCGGGTCAAGGTCGCGGCCGCGACGGCGACCGGCCGAGCAGGGTCGGCCGGAGCCCGGTGCAGCTGTTCGGCGACTACCTGGCCGAGCAGAACATAGCCGATCCCCGGATCGCCGCCATGTTCGCCGAGCTGCTCGACGAGGTCACCGCATCACCCGACGGGACCGAGTTCCCTGGCGCCGGCCAGATACCAGGAACCAGCCGCACGGCGGTCGGCGCAGGCGGCGCCTGATGCGCCCGCTGCGGCTGCTGCTCGACGGGTTCGGCTCGTACCGCGAGCCGGCCGACATTGACCTGCATGACGTGGATTTCTTCGCGCTCGTCGGGCCGACGGGCTCGGGCAAGAGCACGGTGATCGACGGCCTGTGCTTCGCCCTCTACGGCACGGTCCCGCGCTGGGGCAGGGAGAACGTGATCGCACAGGCGCTGGCTCCGGCGGCCAACGCGTGCCGGGTCTGCCTGGTCTTCGAGACTGCCGGCCAGCGCTACGGGGCGGTCAGGGCGCTCACCCGCGACAAGAAGGGCCTTGTTCACACCAAGGAGGCAAGGCTAGAGCGGCTCGATCCGCAGATCCCCGCGAGTGCTCCGCTGGCTGAGCTGCTCGCGGCCAGCATCGAGCCGCTCGCCGAAGGACCAGACCAGGTCAAGGCGCAGGTGCAGCGAATTCTCGGCCTGACCTACGAGCACTTCACCCAGTCGGTGCTGCTGCCGCAGGGCAGGTTCTCCGAATTCCTGCATGCGAAGGCGGCTGACCGGCAGGGCCTGCTGGTGGAACTGCTGGCGTTCGGCGTCTACGAGATGGTGGGACAACAAGCCCGCAGGCGTGCTGAGTTGGCCAGGGAACGGCTGCGGGCGGCCCAGGCCGAGCGGGACGGCCTCGGTGGCGCGAGCGAGGAGGCGGAGAGACTTGCCGCCGAGCGGGTCCGAGCGCTGGCCGCCCTGGCCCGCGCCGCCGAGGAGAAGCTAGTTGCGATCCGCGACCTCACGGCCGAGGCCGACCTGGCCGTTCGGCACGCGCATGCGGCCGCCACCGAGGCGGCATTGCTGGCCGAGGTGTACGCTCCGGCCGAGGTAGCAGACTTGGCCAGCCGGATCAGCGTCGCCGACAAGCTCGTTGCTGAGCGCACGGCTGAGCGCGACCGTGCGGACCGAGCGGAGGGACACGCGCAGGGGGCCAGGGACGCGCTCGGGGACAAGGTTAGCGCGGAGCGGCAATGCGAGGCTTACGAGAATCAACGCAGGCTGGAAGCCGCCGTGGCGCGCCTGGAGCGTGAGCTTGCCAGCAGGCTGGCTGAGGCTGAGGGTCGCCAGGAAGAGCTTGAGACCGCTGAGCTCAGGCTGCAGGCGGCCCGTGATCAGGTTGCGTCAGCGGAGCGGTCGCACGCCGCCGTCGCCCTGGCGCAGGACCTGCGGGTCGGGGCCGAATGCCCGGTCTGCCGTCGGCCGATCACCGCGCTCCCGCATCATGCGGTGCCTGCGGATCTCCTGGAAGCCCAAGCCGCGGCAGACTGGGCCAGCAAGGCTGCCAAGCAGGCCAGGACCGGCCACGAGAAGGCCGCCCAGGCTGCGGCCGTCGCGCGCAGGGACGTGGACGAGGCCGCCAGGCAACGCGCGGACACCTCCGCCGCCCTGGAAGGCGCACCGCCGGAGGCTGAGATCGCCAAGTCGATCGAGACGATCACGAAGGCCGATCAGTCGCTAACCCTGGCGCAGCGGTCAGCCAGGACGGCGCGGCAGGGACTCATCGCGGCCGAGAAGGAGCGCGCCGAGCTGAGCCGCGAGGAACGGCGGGCCTGGGCCGGCCTGGCGGCCGCGCGAGACTCCGTGGTTCATCTCGGCGCCCCGGCAACGACCGACGCCGACCTGGCCGCTGCCTGGGACGCGCTGATCCGGTGGGCCCGCGGTCAGCATGACCAGCGTCGCGCCAGCCAGCCGGACCTCGATGCAGCGGCGGCCTCGATCCGGCGCGCGCTCACCGACGCCCGGGACACACTCACCGCGCTGCTCGCCGAGCACGAGATCACCGCCGTGACGGATCCTGCCCGGTGCGAAGCGGCGATCGCGAAGCACGCCGAGCGCGCCGCGAGCCGGCTCGCCTTGATCCGGGCCGACCGGCGCACGGCCGCCAGGCTGGCCGACGAGATCGGGGCGCATCGCGAGAACGAGCAGGTCGCGACCATGCTCGGCCGGCTGCTGCGGGCATCCTCGTTCGAGCGCTGGCTGTGCGGCGAGGCGCTCGACTCGCTGATGGCCGAGGCGTCGCAGACGCTGATGGAGTTGTCGGGCGGCCAGTATCAGCTCGACCGCGATGACCGCAACGAGCTGTGGGTGATCGACTACGCTGATGCCGCCGCCAGGCGCCCGGTGCACACGTTGTCAGGCGGCGAGACGTTCCAGGCCTCGCTTGCCCTGGCGCTGGCGTTGTCCAGGCAGGTCATCGGCCTGTCCGGCGGCGTGCGCGACCTGAACTCGATGTTCCTCGACGAGGGCTTCGGCAGCCTGGACGAGGACACCCTGGAGACGGTCGGAACCACGCTCGAACGCCTGTCAGCCGACAGCGACCGGATGATCGGCATCATCACCCACGTGCCGGCCCTGGCCGAGCGGGTTCCTGTTCGTTTCGTGGTCAGCCGGGCCGGAACGACGTCGACGGTGCGCAGGGAAGGCGGGGCATGACGGCGCCCGCGGCCGCGTGGTCGTTCACCGTCGATCCCTGGGATCCCGGCTACGGGATCGCGTTCAGCGACGAGCAGGACGGCGGGATCATGGCGGGCTCAACCGCCGAGCTCATGCTCGATCTTGAGGTACCCGCTGCCGACTGGCGCCCGGTCGACCCAGACCGGAGTCCCGCACTGCCCGGCGTCGTGCTATTCCTTGACGGAGTCAGGCGGATCGACGCACGAGTCTGGGTGCACGGCAGCGATCCGCAGCCAGGCGCTGGGATAGCAGCATCGCTGGCGGCCGGGCTCGTCGCATGCGACGGAACAGCTCGGGTAGTCGGCGTCCGGGTTGAGCGCGGCCTGTTCACGGCCGCGCCCGAGGCAGCGGATATCATCACCCGCTCGGCGCCCTACCCGGCCCGCCGCGTCGCAGGGACCGGGCTCGACCAGCTCTCCCTCGCGCTGCAGCAGCGGCTGACCGACGCCGAGGTCGAGCTGGCGATCGACGTCCGCGCGGCCCGGCCCGCCGACGACCTGCTCGTCGTCGATGGCCCGCTGCGCGGCCGGACGCACCTGAACAGGACTGTCGGCTATATCAAGACCCACCACGCCTCCTACTTGCCCCCCGAGCAGGCTGCCGTGGTTGGCGAGCTGCGGCCGGGACAGCGGACACCGGCCTTCACGATGGGCACATCCTGGCGGCGCAACTCCTGGTATCTGCAGCTTCCCGGCACCTTGGGGGCGCCGTGGTCGGGTGTGGTCCGGATCGAGTGCTCGGCCGATCTTCCGGCAGCGGAGGTCACGCACCTGGCTAACCTCACCGCCCGGGTGCTGCCGCCGCTGGCCAGCGCGCCGCACAAGGACCCGCGGGCGCCGCAGAACCTAGTGCCGATCGGCGGCCTGGAACGCGAGCTGCGCCGCAGGCTCGGTGATCAGCAATTGCTCTATCGCGCCCTTCGCTCGGCTGCGACGATGTAAGGCGAAAGGGGAGGGCAATGACTGATACACCATTTGTCTGGGATGATCTGGCACGGTACAAGGCCGAGAAACGCTTCCTTGACGGATACCCCGATGATCAGCGAACCTTCTTCGCGCCTCGGGACGACGTCCACGGCCTGCTAGTCGCGGTGCTCGGCAGCGCGCAGCACTCGATCGTCGTCAATATGTTCGGCTATGACGACGACGAGCTCAACTCGATCATCCAGGCCAAGCTGGCCAGCGAGAAGGTCTACGTGCAGATGAGCCTGGATCGCCGCCAGGCGGCCGGCGCGCACGAGCGGCAGATCCTCGCCAAATGGCAGAACAACGCGTTCGGCAACAGCATCGCCATCGGCACCAGCTCCGTCCACAATGCGATCTCGCACCTCAAGATCGTGATCGTGGATGGGGTCTACACGGTCAAGGGCTCAACCAACTGGTCCCTGTCGGGCGAGCAGCAGCAAGACAACGAGCTCACCCTGAGCCGCAACGCCGTCGTCGCAGCGGAGACCCGCGCGATACTCGACCTCAACCATGACTTCATGCTGAAGCAGATGGTCGGCTCCAAGCTGCACGTCAGCAAGCTCCTGGCCAGCAAGGCCGCTGACCACACGCCGCCGCTGCCGTCGCCGCCGTCGTCGCCGCCGAGCTAGCAGAATCCCTCGGTCAGCCGACGCGCCGCCCGGCGAGCCTGGCCTTGAACGACGGCTCGCGAATCAGCGGGCCGTAAGTGCGGGCCAGGAATTCACGGTAGTTATCTGGCGCCTTGTCCGGGTTCATGAGGTACCGAT
>Ga0070707_100004525_pt1 | contig 13018 bp, 13 predicted proteins | sample KBSK5502metaG_FD_65468 | JGI IMG/M metagenome (GOLD analysis project Ga0070707, IMG submission 65468) | Corn, switchgrass and miscanthus rhizosphere microbial communities from Kellogg Biological Station, Michigan, USA - KBS K5-50-2 metaG | ecosystem: Host-associated > Plants > Roots >... | reverse complement strand
TGGTTCGAAGCGACAAAAGCGCGGCCGCCATGTACGCGATCCCGATCCGCTGCAGCACGCCCGCGAATCGCAGATGCTCCGCGCGATAGAGAACGCGCTGCCAGAATGTCGGATGATCGACGCCCGCGATCTTTCCCCACCAAAAAAATGGAAATGCATTCAGCAGCAGCCCCACCACCACAATCATCAACCCTCGGCGAATGATCTTCGGGAGCATCTCGTTCGGCGGCCGTTTGCGCAAAGAAAGGTGTGTCGTGATGCCGACGATGAAGAGGAAGAACGGGAAGATCAGGTCGGTGGGCGTCCAGCCGTTCCACGGCGCGTGCTCCAACGGCGGGTAGATCGCACTCCACGTTCCGGGATTGTTGACGAGCAGCATGCCGGCGATGGTCGCGCCGCGAAACACGTCGAGCGCCACCAGCCGCTCCGCAGGTGGCGGGAGGGGGGCGGCGGTGGAGGTGATTTCAACAGTCTCAGGAGCTTCCAGGACTGTGGACATGGGACTAGGTTACCGCTAAAGGTCAGGGGTCAGGCCTTTCCTTCGTACTTTTCTCCCACCGGTAGAAAAGTACGAAGGAAAGGCCTGACCCCATTTCAAGTGCTGATTAGCCGTCGATAGGTCTTCAAGTGCCGAAGGGCAGCCGCTTTCTCCCCGCGGCGCTCATACAGTCCGGCCAGATTGAAATGGGCATCGGCATTTTGCGGATCGAGCTCCAGGGCGCGCAGATAGGCATCGATGGCATCTTTGAAACGCCCGAGGTCTTCTAGCGCGACGCCGAGGTTGAAGGCCGCGGTTTCGTGCTCCGGATCGAGCTCCACTGCACGGCGGTAATGCTGCTCCGCGGCGGCGGGAGCGCCTTCCTCATGCAGAAGGCGTCCGAGGTTCACGTGGGCGTCGATGTGGTCGGGGTCCAACTGTAGTAACCGTTGATATACCTCCTTCGCCTGCTCCGGCGAGGAGGATTCGATCTCGCAGGCCACCTCGTACAACTCTTCGACCTCATCGGATGGTCGTGGAATCATCTGCGTCCGCTCCGCCAGCTCCTCCACCGAGAAGTCGAAGAGCACCTGGCCCGACTCGGGATTCCAGTGCGCCGCGCCGTCGCTGACCACCACCCGGTCGCCATCGGCCGCGATGCGCACACCAGTCAGCGATCGCTCGGCGGGAAGCTGTTCGCGCAGACGCTGCAGCACTCGGCGCACTTTGCGCTGTGGCACGTTCGCCGCCGCCAGCTCGCCGGCGGTGCGAAGGATCACCAGATCGTGAAATCCGAAGCGCAGCTCACCGCGCGGTCCGCGCTCCGGCTGCAGGAAACCCTTGCTCGCGAAGGAGCGGATCTGCGCGGCGGAGAGGCCGAGCATCGCCGACACCTCCCGCACCGTGTAGGACATGGATTCATTTTATCCGTCACCCTGAGCGAAGCGAAGGGTCTCAGCGGATCAGATCCGTCGCCGTCTTCGCGGCTCAGGATGACATCGCTACTTGCGAGCTCGATTCGGAACTGCTTTCAGCGGCGAGGCCTTTGCCGGCTTACGCTTCTGCTCGGCTTTGACCGCCAGACGCGTGGCCTGCTTCGCGGCGCGCGGCTTCGGCGACGCCAGGCTGGCCTTCAGCGCTTCCATCAGGTCGATGACCTGAGCGCGCGGCTGCTCGACGTCGATGGACGTGATCTCCTGCCCGTCGATCTTTCTCTGGATCTGGGCCTTCACGCGATCGGCGACTTCATCGCGGTAATTCTCGGGATGAAACTCGTCGGCCGCTCCCATCTCGGCGAGCTGCACCGCCATCTTGAGCTCGTTGTCCTTGACGACGGCATCGCCGAGGTCGAGCTCATCGATCGAGCGGATTTCGTTCGGGTAGAAGAGCTGCTGCATCACCAGCCCCTTGCCGAGCGGACGGATGACGACCAGGTACATCTTGCCGCGCGCAGCGTATTTCGCCAGCGCCCAGCGCCCGGTCTGCTCCAGCGCCTTCGCGAGCAGGGTGTAAGCGCGCGCGCCGCCTTTATCGGGCGCGACATAATTGGCCTTCGCGAAATAGATCGGATCTATGGTCTCGCGCGGCAGGAATTCGCTGATGTCGATGGTCTGGGTCGCCTTTTCCTCGAGTGACTTCAGCTCCTCTTCCGTGAAGGTGACGTACTGGCCGCGGGAGAATTCGTATCCCTTGACGGTATCGGTGCGCTCGATCGTCCGCTCATCCTGGGGACAATAGAGCTGCTGCTGGATGCGTGTGCCACACTCTTTGTGCAGCATGTTGAAGCTGATCTTCTCGCTGGCCTCGGTGGCCGTGAAAAGGCGGACCGGGATCGACACGAGGCCGAACGAAATTTGTGCAGTTGCAAATGCGCGCGCCATACGATTAGTTTACCTGATTGCCCAGAGATTTGTGCAGTGGCAGCTACGACCTACAAGAGAATCTACGCTGAGGTCCGGCGCATTCCCCGCGGCCGCGTTTCGACGTACGGCCAGATCGCGGAGCGCGCGGGACTGGAGGGTCATGCCCGTCAAGTTGGCTACGCGCTGCATGCGCTTCCTTCCGGCAGCGGCGTTCCGTGGCACCGAGTGGTGAACGCGCGAGGAGAGATCAGCGCGCGCCCGGGATCGGATTGGGGCGAGCTCCAGCGGAGGTTGTTGGAAGCTGAGGGAATCGAATTCGATCGGAGCGGACGTTTGGATCTGAGACGATTCGGATGGAAAAGCAGAATGCAGAACGCAGAACGCAGAAAGAAGAATTGAGAAACCCTTCTTCATTCTTCATTCTTCATTCTGCGTTCTGCATTCATTTCATCCATTCAAAAACCAAGTAGTGCTCCCCATTCATCCCCAGTCGTCGGTAGACCTCCTGGGCGGGCGTGTTGCGGCGATCGACATAGAGTCGAATCCCTTTCACTGATGCGTCCGCGGTCTGCTTCACATGCTCGTAAAGACCGGCGTAGACGCCGCGCTTTCGAAATTCGGGAACCACGTAGACGCTCTGGATCCACCACACCACGCCGTTACGCCAATCGCTCCACTCGTACGTGATCAGCAGCGACGCCACCACCCGCCCTCCCGCCACGGCCACGAAGTAGCGGCCGCGCGAAGGATCGTCGAAGACGGCCTGAACGCCGCGCGTCACCACATCGCGGTCGAGCGCAACCTCCTCGGTCTCGCGCGCCATCGCCTGCTGGAAGTCGACGATGGCGTTCGCGTCATCGCGGCCACCGCCGCGATAATGGATCTCCATGGCGGTGACAGTAACAAAAAATGCACAACATCGCGCGCTGCTGACGATGGTGGTCGCGGCGACGGCGTTCGGATTGATGGCCTTCAGCGCCAAGATCGCCTGCACACGGCTTTCGGGTCCGGAGGTGGCGATGATTCGCATGGCCGTCGGTCTTCTGCCGTGCATCGTCGTGCCGCGTTATCGGCGCGCGGCGTTGCATTTCAACCGCCTCGATCTGATTATCTATCGCGGATTCTTCGGCGGCGTTGCGGTCATGCTCTATTTTCTGGCGATCGAGCACACCACCGCCGGAATCGCGACGCTGCTCAATTACACCGCGCCGATCTGGAGCGGCCTTTTCTCGATGCTCTTCATCGACGAGCCCATCAGCCCGCGCGTGCTGCTGCCACTTCCGGTGGCGCTCATCGGAATTTTTCTGGTGGTGAATGCCGGAACGTTTGGCTTTGGAGCATGGACAATCGTCGGCCTCTCCTCCGCGATCGCTTCCGGCGCGGCGGTGACCGCGATGCGCGCGGCGCGCCGCTCGGAGAGCTCGTGGTCGGTCTATGCGAGCTTTTGCCTGTTAGGCCTGCTGGTCAACATGCCGCTAGCGCTGCGATCGTGGAAGACGCCTAACGGACGCGACTGGGTGGCGTTGGCCGCCACTGCAACGTTTGCGATGGTGGCACAGCTTCTATTGACGTTCAGCCTGCGCTGGGTCGATGCCATGACCGTGGGCGTGATCTCACAGCTCGCGGTGCTAATTTCAATGTCGTTAGGCGCGCTCTTTCTCGGCGAACGCATCTCGGGAACGGCGGCCATCGGTGCCGCACTGACCATCGCGGGCGTCGTGGGCGTGACGTATGTGACCTCGATCGCCAAGCGCGCTGCTCCCGCCGACGAGATCGTGCCGGAGGTGTGAAATGGCCATTAGCTTCATCCGCACCGTTCCCATCCTGAGGATCTTCTCAGTCGACAAGGCGAAGGAGTTTTACTGCGGCTTCCTCGGCTTCACTGTCGACTGGGAGCACACGTTCGAGCCGGGCACGCCGGTGTACATGCAGGTCTCGCGCGGCGGCCTCCGTCTGCATCTCAGTGAGCACCACGGCGATGGCTCGCCCGGCGTGCACATTCACGTCGAGATGACGGGCGTCGATGAGTTCCACCTGGAGGTGACGAGCAAGGGCTATCGCTTTCTGCGTCCAGGCCTGCAGGATGAGTTCTACGGCGCACGCGCCATGCACGTGACCGATCCGTTCGGAAACCGCATCACCTTCAACGAATTCAAGGAGCCGCGGAGTTGACCGGGCGAGAGCCGGAGCGTTTTTCCACCCACGCCGGCGCCTCTGCCGACTTCGCCCACTCGCCCGCCACCTGTCTTGTGGCGACGTTGAGGCGGTTCCAGACGGCTGATCCCGAGCGCCTTCGCCAGGTGGAATTGGCTGTCCTCGACGCGCTGGCCGCGCGCTAAGATGATCGTTGGCCGCCCGAACCGCTTCGGAGAGAATCATGACGCTCAAGTCGATCCGCCCTCTGCTTGCCATCGTCTTTGCAGTGCAGGCATGCACCACTGCATCACGGCAATCCATACCTTCCACGAACAACGCAGGCGTTTCCGGCCGACAGATCCAGGTGATCGAGTTCGGCGATCATCCAGATCCCAACACAGGCACACCTCGGGTCCTGGAGAGGCAAGGGCCGTGGCCGCTCGATATTCAATCGTTGTCCGCCGCGGTTGAGGTTGCGATTGGAAGGCGTCCAACTGTTTACGACATCCGGCGCGGTCCCGTAGTAGTCGGCGGGATCCAGAAACTCGAGGAAACGACGGTCGGTATTCTCGGCGTTACAGCCGTGGCCACGCGCGTGTCCGTAGTCATGGATGCAGCGCCCACACCGGTCGAAATGACCGTTACGACGAATGTTACTGCGATCATCGGCAGCGAGACACCCGATCAGCGCCATGTCTTCGCAGCGGTATCGGTGCTCGATTCAGACACAGCGTCGCGAGTTCCCGAAATCTTTTCAACCCGCGAACCCGGCGTAAAGCCACCACTGAAGATCAGTGGTGACTCGATCCAACCGACGGCCGCAGCTCTCGAACACCATCTCAAGGGTGTTGTCGTTGAGGTAGAGATCGATGAGCGGGGGAACGTGTCATGGGCCCACGCGATTCTCGGGCGCTACCCATCGGCAAGCGATCAGAGTGCCATTGAGAAGGTTGTTCGTTCGTGGAAATTCGCGCCTGCAACTCGAAACGGTAAACCTGTCCGCGTGATCACGAATGTGATCGCGGAGTATCCATCCTGAAAGACCGTCGCCCCCGCTTCACTCCCGAAGGCTGGCGCAGGGTCACTCCAAGAATCGTGGTGGACCGCGCGCAGGAGCTGGTCGCGTTCATCAAACACGTATTCGGGGCTACCGGAGAGTATCGATCGGATCGACCGGTCGTACTCAACATCGGCGATTCGATGATCATGATCAGCGACGCTGGAGTCCGCAAACCGACGCCGGCGTTTCTGTACGTTTACGTCGAAGACGCCGATGCGACCTATCGGCGTGCGATCCTCGCCGGCGCAACTTCACTGGAAGAACCATCCGATACGCCGTATGGCGATCGCCGCGGCATGGTGGAGGATCGATGGGGTAACACCTGGCAAATCGCCACGAAAAAAGATCTCAGTTCCACTTGAGCGTTCGGAGCTGATCGAGGTTCACGTTCCCGCCTGACAGAACAACCGCGACGCGCGAGCCCGGCGGTAGTTTCACGAGACCGTGCATCAATGCCGCCACGGGCGCCGCTGCGGCCCCTTCGACCACCAGCTTGCAGCGCTCCATGATCCAGATCATGGCGTCGAAGATGTCGCGATCGGGAAGCGCGACGATTTCATCCACGAATCGCTGCACCACCGAGAAGGTGATCTCCCCCACCCTCCGCACCCGCAAGCCGTCGATGATGGTTTTGCAGTCGATGGTCTCGAGACGTCCGGCTTCGACGCTCATTTTCATCGCCGGGCCGTCGGACGACTCGACCCCGATGACGCGAATGCGCGGATTGTGGCTCTTGACGGCCATCGACACGCCGGAGATCAGCCCGCCGCCGCCGATCGGCACGATGACGGCGTCGACTTCCGGCCAGTCCTGCACGATCTCGAGACCGAGGGTTCCCTGTCCCGCGATGAGCTGCTCGTCGTCGAACGGATGCACATACGTCAGACCTTGCGTGCGCACGAGCTCTTTCGCTTTTTCGTTCGCCTCATCCCAGATCGTCCCGTGCAGCACCACCTCGGCGCCGTAGCCTTTGGTGGCGGCGATTTTCGCCGGCGTGGCATTCTCCGCCATGCAGACGACGGCGCGGATGCCATGAATCTTCGCCGCCAACGCCACGCCTTGAGCGTGATTGCCGGCGGACGAGCAGACGACGCCGCGACGCTTCTGGTCTTCCGGCATCAGCGCGAACTTGTTCAGTGGACCGCGGATCTTGTACGACCCGACGCGCTGGAACATCTCGGCCTTGAGCCGGACCTCCATTCCGCTGCGTTCGCTGAGCTGTCGCGACGTGAGCAGCGGCGTGTGCTTGATGTGCTGCGCGATCCGCGCGCGCACTTCCTTGAAATCGTCGAGTGTCAGAGCGAGCATAGGAGCATGACTGTATTCGAAAAAGGGCTGATCACGATGGGCGGCTGCGCAGCGCTCTTTGCGGTCCTGGCGATTCCCCTCATGCTGCGAATGGTTCCGCGAAATGTCGTCTACGGCTACCGCACCCGCGCCACGCTCACCGATGATGCGCTCTGGTACGCCGCCAATGCCCATTTCGGCCGCGGCCTCCTGATCGCCAGCGTCATCTCGATCGTCGCGCTTTGGGTTCTCTACACCACCCAAACGCTTTCTCCGCAGATGTTCCTCGGCGCATCGGTGGCAGCGCTGGTCGTCCCTTCGGCAATCGCCGGGCTTGTGACCGCGCGGTTCGTGCATCACTGGAAAAACCGCAGCTAGCTCCGCCGCTCGAACGCGATCGCGGTCCAGTCGTCGTCGTGCGCCGCGCCCAACTTTTCGAGGGCCGCGAAGAGCGCATCGAGATCGCCGCCGCTGCGCTGGATCTCGGCGCTCAGGCGGTCGTAGCCGAGCTGTTCTGCGCCGAGGGGTGCTTCCGGCAGGCCGTCGGTGAAGAGGATCATGCGTTCGCCGGGCGCGATCTTGACGGTGACTGATTCGTAGTCGAGGTTCTTCCGGATGCCGATCGGATAGCGCGGACCGGCGGGCGCCGCCGGCTGCATGGACGGCAGCAGCAAAGGATCGGGAAGGCCGGCGTTGGCGACGCCGATCGTTCCGCGCTCGCCGTCGTAGAGTGCCAGCGCAATCGCGACGAAGTCGCGCTGCGGGAGCTGCCCGGCGAGCCGCTCATTGAGGCGGCCGAGGAGTGGAGCGGGATTCGGCTGCTCGGCGGCCAGCATCGGGATGATGGCCTTCACGGTCGCCATGATGAGTCCCGCACTCACGCCCTTCCCAGAAACGTCCGCGAGGACGAGCAGCAGTCGATCGCCGCCTAACGGAATGAAGTCGTAGAAGTCGCCGGCGACGTATGCCGCGGGAATGTTGCGCGCCGTCACGCGATAGCGATCCGTTTCGAGAACGCCTGGCGGGAGGAGCCGCTGCTGCAGATCGCGCGCGAGCTCGAGCTGCTCTCGCGCGAAAACGGCCGCCTGCGACTCGAGCGCCGCTTTCTGTCGCTCCATTTCGGCGGTGCGGAAGCGCGCCAGCATCATGCCGCCAAGAACACCAAGCCCGACGAAACCGAGCAGCGAGGCGAGGGCGGCGTAGCCCTTGATCTGCACCGACATGCGCGTGATCGCAATCGCGCCGACGAGGACGACCATCAACAGAAAGAAGTAGCCGGCGGCGGCATAAAAACAGCCGCAGCCGATATTGCCGATGATGGTGCCGGGAACCCGCACGGCATTGACGACGGTATAGACCGCAAGAACGTAGGCGGCACCGAGCGCTGCTGCCGAGAGGTAAGGACGCCAGTCCGCCATCGGCTCGCCGAGCGAGAAGACCGACAGAATCGCCAGTGCGCCCGTCGCCCCCAGGAGCATCGCGAACAGGATGCGCCGCCACATCGCTAGGCAGCCAGCAGTTGACGCGCGCGCTCGAGGGCCATGTCGAGAGTCTTGGCCAGATTCTGCCGGCCGCCAAAGAGCTCCAGCTTTCGCGCGCGGACGATCGCGCGCAGCGGCTGCTCGCGGATCTCAGTCAGGATCAGCACGGTCCCTTCGTGACGGCATTTCTTCGCCATCCGCTCCAGGGCGTAGATCCCGGTGGCGTCGATGGCCGGTACATTTTTCATGCGGAGGATGAACACCTTCGGCGGCGATGCGATCTCGGAGATCACGTCCTCGAGTTTGGCCGCCGCGCCGAAAAAGAACGGCCCGTTGACCGCGTACACTTCGACGCCGGCCGGGATCTCGTATCCGCCCACGAATTTTTTCCGCTTGCGTACCTGCGTGATCTCGCCGGGATCCTCGCCCCGATCGCGAAGATCGTCGGTGATTTCCGAGACGTGCGTGAGGTCGCTCATGCGCTTCATGAACATCAGCGATGCGGCCACGATCCCGACCTGCACCGCGATCGTCAGATCGACGAAGATCGTCAGCGCGAACGTCAGGAGCAGCACGACCAGATCGCTGCGCGGCGCGCGAAGAAGGCCGGCGAACGATCGCCACTCGCTCATGTGATACGCCACCACGACGAGAATCGCGGCCAGCGCACATAGCGGCACCATCGCGGCCCAGCGGCCGAGGAAAACGAGAATCAGCAGCAGCGTGATCGAGTGTGTCATGCCGGCGATCGGCGTGCGCCCGCCGGTGCGGATGTTCGTTGCGGTGCGCGCGATCGCGCCGGTTGCGGGAATTCCGCCGAAGACCGCCGATCCGACGTTCGCGACACCCTGCGCCACGAGCTCCATGTTCGATTTGTGGCGCGTGCCGATCATTCCATCAGCCACCACAGCGGAGAGCAGCGACTCGATTCCAGCGAGCAGCGCCACGGTCAGCGACGGTGAGATGTAATCGCGCATGTGATTCCACGGAATCGACGGCCAGTGCGGCGCCGGAAGGGCGGAGCGCACCGTGCCGAATCGCGTCGCGATCGTCTCGACCGGAAGGTTGAGCACTTGCACCAGCACCGTCGCGGCCACCATCGCCACGAATGGTCCGGGAACGAGGCGCGAGAATTTCGGCCACACGATCAGAATCGCGAGCGTCATCAGCGCCACCAGCATCGTGGTCCCGTTGACCGTGCGGCGCGCATCCCAATACGCCACCCATTTGTCCATCAGATCGGCGGGCACAGTGCCCATGTGCAGCCCGAAGAAATCCTTGATCTCGCCCGAAAAGATGATGACCGCGATCCCGGATGTGAATCCGGTGACCACCGGATACGGGATGAATTTGATGAGCGCTCCCATGCGCGCGATGCCGAGGATGATGAGGATGAAGCCGGCCAGGATGGTGCAGATGACCAGGCCGTTGTAGCCGAACTTCGTGACGATGCCGTAGACGATCACCACGAACGCGCCGGTCGGCCCACCGATCTGCACGCGGCTTCCGCCTAACGCCGAAATCAGAAAGCCGGCCACGATCGCGGTGTACAACCCGCGCTCGGGCGGCACGCCGGAGGCGATCGCGAACGCCAAAGCCAGCGGCAGCGCCACGATGCCGACCACCACTCCCGCCATGAGATCCCGCACGAACTGCTCGCGCGTGTACCCCTCGCGGAGACAGACGATCGATTTGGGGACGAACAATCCGGAGTGGATTGTAGCTTGGCCTTTGGAGTGCGGCGGCTTGCCGCCGCTTTGAAAGCGGCGCCGAGGCGCCGCACTCCAAAGTCACTTCACCTGAAACTTCACCGTCAACTCGAAAATCGTGTCCACCGGCTCCCCCTTGAGCGTGCCGGGAGCGAACAGCCACTGCTGCACTGCGTCGATCGCGGGTTGCTCGAATGCCGAAAACGTGCTGCTGACGACGTGCACGTCGCGAATGCGGCCGCTTTTGTCGATGATGCACTGCACGAGAACCGATCCGCTCATTCGAGCGCGCACCGCCAGCGGCGGATAGATCGGCTCGACGCGCCGAATGGCGACCGGCGCCGTCACTCCGTTTCCCACCGGCAGCGGTCCGGCTGAATCGGCTGGAACCGGAGGACCGTCAGGCTTGACGCCGATCTTCAATCCCCACGGAACGCCGATCGTCGAGGGGTGGTTCGAAGGGTCATCTCCGATTGGCTCAACCGGCGCAATGGTGCTCGGAATGACCGCCGGCGCGGTAGTCGGAATGGGTGCTGCAGGAGCAACTGCTGTGGCAGCCGGCCTCGGCTTCGGCGAGGCGGGGGCGGGTGTGCCGAGGGCGGGGGGAAGGGTGAGGGGGGCGGCGAAGTAGACGCGCGACATCTGCTTCGGCGCCTGATCGGGCAGTCGGATTGATGCCAGGCTGGCCGCGATCACGGCTGCAATCGCGACCGAATGCATTGCGATGGAAAATGGTAACAATAAATAGTGACGATCTGCGGCGCGGGCTCGAACGACGGTGGTCTCGAACATAGAGCCTCCTTCCAAGGTTTGACCCGCCGGCCGCAGACGGAAAACTGACCTGTGGCACGATGTAACAAGAACATGACCAAACTGATACGCGATCCGCACCTCGACGAGCTGGTCAAAGAGCTCAACGAACGCGATGCCGAAAAAGAACCCGCTCCTCCCTCCTGGCCGCCTGCCCTGATTCCGAGCGGGAATCCGATCGAGGCGCTGCTGACCGAGATGGCTCGCCGGGACGCAAGCGATCTTTTGATCTTTGCCGGCACGCAGCCGATCCTTCGAGTCGCCGGCCGCCTGGTGGCTGTCGATCGCCCGCCGCTCTCACAGGACGATGTCAACAATCTCCTCGGATCATTTCTCACGGCGCAAGTGCGCCAGCGCGTCGACGCCGAAGGTTCCGCCGATTTTTCCGTTCGCCTCTCCAAGTCGGCGGCCGAGGACGACCGCCGCGCGTGGCGTTTTCGCATCAACATTCACCGGCAACGCGGCACGCTGGCGGCCGCAATTCGCGCGTTGCCGATGACCATCCCCACACTCAGCGAGCTCAATCTGCCCGCGACGCTGGCGGAGTTGATCAAACCGACGCGCGGACTGGCGCTGGTGTGTGGTCCTGCGGGCTCCGGGAAAACGACCACACTGGCGGCTCTGGTGGGCGAGCTCAATCGCAACGAATCGCGCCACATCATCACGATCGAGGATCCGATCGAATACGAACATCGCAACGGCCACTCGGTGATCGAGCAGGTGGAGATCGGACGCGATGCGCCGTCGTTCGCATCCGCGCTGCGCGCGTCGCTGCGACAGGATACGGACGTCATCATGGTCGGCGAGATGCGCGATCTGGAAACGGTCGCCACCGCGCTGACCGCCGCGGAAACCGGCCATCTGATCCTGTCGACGCTGCACACCAGCGACGCGGCGCAGGCGATCCATCGCATCATCGACGTCTTCCCTCCAGCGCAGCAGACACAGATTAAGCAGCAGCTGGCGTTGACTCTCAACGCCATCGTCGTGCAGCAGCTCATCCCGCGTTCGGACGGGTTAGGCCGCTGCGTCGCGGTGGAAGTCCTGCTGGCAACGCAGGCCGTGCGCAATCACATCCGGAACGAGAAGCTGCAGAGTCTGATCAGCGAGATCACGCTGGGCAAGCGCGCGGGGATGATCTCGCTGGAAGACTCGCTCGCGCGACTGGTGCGGCAGGGATGGATCACAGTCGAGGACGCACGGATCCGCTCTTCGCGGCCGGACGAGCTGGAAAGCCAGTTGCGTGGTGGAAGTTAGGATGTTGGGACGTTGGGATGTTGGGACGTTGGGACGTTGAGATGTTGGGACGTTGGGACGTTGGGATGTTGGGATGTTGGGACGGGGGACGTCCTAACATCCCAACATCCTAACGTTCCAACATCCTAACGTTCCAACTTTCTCTCCAACACCACCGCCGTCCAATCATCATCGATGCTCTGCACCTGCGCGCGCACTCGATCGAGCATGCTGTCGATCCACGCGCCGTTAGGCGGAATCGCTCGAATGGTCTCGCGCAGCGCCTCGTAGCCCAGCGGCTCGCCATTCGCGCGCGTCGCCTCGGGGATGCCGTCCGACAGAAGAAAGAATCGATCGCCCGGCTGCAACTCGACCTCGACCGCGTCGTAGCGAATGTCGTCGCGAACGCCGAGGGGCAGGCGCTCGCCGGTGACGGAGATGGGCGTTGCGGACAGGCCGGAGATGATGTACGGGTCGGGCATCCCGGCGTTGGCGATCTGCAGCTTGCCGGTGTCGGGATGGAAACGCGCGTACGCCAACGCCACGAACTCGCGCCGGCCAAGCTGCGATGTCAACCGCTGGTTCAGCTTCCGCAGCGTTTCGTCGACCGCGCCGTTTGCCACGAACGGAAGCACGGCTTTGACCGACGCCATGATCAGGCTCGCGCCCAGGCCTTTGCCGGAGACGTCCGCGATCACGATGCCCACCGAGCCGTCTTCGTGGCGCAGCACGTCATAGAAATCGCCCGCGACGAAGTGGGCCGCAAGGTTGCGCGCCGTGATGACGAATCCTGCGCCTTCGATCATCGGCGGTGGCAGCAGGCGCGACTGAATTTCTCGCGCCACTTCGAGCTCCTTCTCCGCGAATTCGCTCTCCTTCAGCTTTTCGATGCTTTCGCTGAGCCGCTCGCGAAGCTGATGGTATCCGTGAGCCAGGGCGGCGACCAGGACAGTGATCGC
>Ga0070707_100004517_pt1 | contig 13028 bp, 12 predicted proteins | sample KBSK5502metaG_FD_65468 | JGI IMG/M metagenome (GOLD analysis project Ga0070707, IMG submission 65468) | Corn, switchgrass and miscanthus rhizosphere microbial communities from Kellogg Biological Station, Michigan, USA - KBS K5-50-2 metaG | ecosystem: Host-associated > Plants > Roots >... | reverse complement strand
GGCCGCGATGCCCAGCCCCGCCCCCTTGCCCAGCCTGCGTTTCCCCCACTCGGATTTCTCCGCGACCATCTCGGTGACGCGGCGCAGACGGCCTGTCTCCCAGGGGTAGGTTTCGAGGGACGCTCCGTAGTTCGGGTAGTCCGCCCGTGTGAAGTCCAGCTTGCGCGCTGGTCCGATCAGGTCGAGCAGATAGTCGACCGGATTTCGACCCGCGCGGTGAGCGAGCTCATCCGTGAAGCTCTGGACGGCGAAGCCGTGATAGATGTTCGCCACGGAGCGCAGCCAGCCTATGCGGACGTGCGCCCTTGCGGGTCCGTTTTCCACGCGCAGGTTCGGGATCGCATAGGGCACGTCGGTCCAGCCCTGTTGGAGGTGGCCGGGATCGCCGTAGACGGCGTTCACGTCAAAGATGGACGTGATGGGCGGAAACACTGACCGCTGCAGCCATGCCGTCGGTCTTCCCTTCGGATCGAGCGCGGCCTTCATGTACATGGCGGCGACCGTATTGTAGTAGTCGAACTTGATGTCGTCCTCGCGGGTCCAGACCACCTTGACGGGACGGCCCATTTTCTTCGAGAGCACGGCGGCCTCAGCGACATAGTCAGGCTTGGACTTTCTGCCGAACGCGCCACCGAGCAGCGTCACGTGACAGATCACGTGCTCCTTCGGAATGCCCAGCTCCTTGGAGACGATGTCCTGCACAGCTTGGGGATTCTGCGTCGGGGCCCAGGCCGTGACCTTGCCATCCTTGAATTCCGCGAGTGCGACCATGGGCTCCATGGGGGCGTGGGCCAGCAGCGGAACGTAGTAGTCGGCTTCGAATGTCGTGCCACCCTTGGCAAACGTGGAGTCGACATCACCTTCGTTGCGCACCGCCTTCCCCGGCTTGCGGGCCGTCTCCTGCAGCCCCTTCTTGTACTCGTCGGAGTTGTAGCTCTCGTTCGGCCCATTGTCCCAGACGACATTGAGACTCTTGCGCCCCTGAAAGGCGGCCCAGGTGTTGTCCGCGATCACGGCCAGCCCACCCAGAGGCTGAAAGGCGCAGGGCGGCTTGAAGGGATCGATCGGGACGACTTGGCGCACGCCGGCGACCTTCAGAGGCCCCTTGTCATCGTAGGATTTCACCGTCCCGCCGAACACCGGAGGATGCTCGATGGAGGCATAGACCATTCCGTCCACGCGGGCATCCATGCCAAAGAGGGCTTTCCCGGCGATGATGTCCGTGAGGTCGTAGCTGGCCATGCCCTTGCCGATGTATCGCCAGGAGCCACGAGGCTTGAGCGACAGTTCCTCGCTTCTGGGAACGGGCAGCTTGGAGGCGGCCGAGGCCAGCTCGCCGTAGCCGAGTCGCCGGCCCGTCGGCGTGTGGACAACCGTGTGGAGATCGGTTCGGCACTCCGAATCGGGAACTTCCCACTGCTGGGCGGCCGCTCGAATCAGCATGAGGCGCGCGGCGGCGCCTGCCTCGCGCATCACTTCGAGGAAGCTCCGGATCGAGTGCGAACCGTCGGTGTTCTGGTCACCGTAGCGGGCGTCGCCGATGGCCTGTTCGATCTTCACGCGCTTCCAGTCGGCGTCGAGTTCGTCCGCCACCACGAGGGGCAGGGAGGTACGAATGACCGTGCCCATCTCGGAACGATGCGCGACGATGTAGACGGTCCCGTCGGTATCGATGCCGACGAAGACATTCGGATGCAGGGTCGCTTCGTCGGCGTGAGTGCTCCAGTTGTCGGATTTCTTCGCCCACAGCAGCTTGGGCACGGTCTGCGCGCCGAGTATGAGGGCCCCGGCTCCGGCCAACCCCACGAGGAAACCGCGACGGCTGACGTTGATGACCTGGCTCATGCGCCCTCCTTCGCGGCCGCCTTGATGGCCGCCCGGATCCGCTGGTACGTGCCGCAGCGGCAGATGTTCCCGGCCATGGAGGTGTCGATGTCCTTGTCCGAGGGCTTGGGGTTGGTCGCGAGTAGACCGGCAGCCTGCATCATCTGCCCGCTCTGGCAGTAGCCGCACTGGGGCACGTTCAGCGCGCGCCACGCCTCCTGGACTCTCTGCCCCACGGGCGTCGCGCCGATGCCCTCGATGGTCGTGACCTTCTTCCCGGCCACGGCCGACACCGGTGTCACGCACGAACGGATGGGCGAGCCGTCCACGTGGACGGTGCAGGCGCCGCAGAGCGCCATGCCGCAGCCGAACTTGGTGCCGGTCAGGCCGACCACGTCGCGCAATGCCCACAGGAGCGGCATGTCGGCGGGCGCGTCCACCTTCACCGTCTTGCCGTTGATGCTCAGTGTCACCATGTGTCGCCTCCTGCGCCGTTCGTGTGCTGACGTCTTGGCGCACCCCTGCTTCAGCCTGTTGTTGGGACGCCGGCATGGCGGCCGAGCCTCGCGTCGCTGAGGATTTGCGCAAGAATTCGCTAGCCGATACAGCTCGGATAGGCTCATAGGAGCGCCGGCGCCGGTCAGCGCAAAGGTGTGGCCGGGGCGCGCCGGGGATGCGCTGTTTTCCCGGCCGGTGCCTTCGCGCTCCGGCGAGCGGGCGGAGCCATGAAGTCCGGGCCGATGGGATCGGTAACCGTGCTGAGCAGGATCCGATCGATTTCCCCCCGCGTCCCCTCATCGATGTGCCAATCGAGCACGTCCCGGATCGGCGCCAGTTGTTCCGGATGCCGCGCGCCCCAGAGGGCGACGGTGGGGCCCTGGTCCAACACCCAGCGGACCGCCAGGGCGAGGACACTTTTGCCGTAGCGTCGCCGGGCGAGGGCGTCGAGCGCCCCGACCGCCTTCAGGTACTGGGGATAGCGGGGCGGGAGGAATTTCGGATCGCTGCCTCGCAGGTCGTCGCCGGTGAACTTCGTGTCGGGCCGCATGCGGCCGGTGAGCAGCCCGCGACACAGCGCGCCGTAGGCCAGCGCCGTCAACTGATGCCGCTTGGCGTAGGGCAGGACATCGGCTTCGATCTGGCGCTCGAAGAGATTGTAGGGCGACTGCACCACGTGCAACGGCGACGCCGACCGGAACGCCGTCATCTGGTCAGGCGAGAAGTTGCTCACGCCGATTGCACGAATCTTGCCCTGCTCGAACAGCCGGCGGAGCACCCCGGCCGTCTCCTCGATGGGCACGAGGGGGTCGGGCCAGTGGACGTGATACACGTCGATGTGATCTGTGCGCAGCCGCCGGAGGGACTCCTCCACTTCCTTCCGAACACGCTGGGCTGACGCGTTGCGGAACACCTGGCTGTCCCGCCATTCGAGGCCGACCTTCGTTGCGATCAGGATACGATCGCGGGCGCCGCTCTCGGCGATGGCTTGGCCGACGAGCTCCTCGGACCGGCCGAACCCATAGGCAGGCGCCGTGTCGATCAGCGTGATGCCGAGGTCGAGCGCCGCCCGGATGGTGCGAATCGACTCGGCCTCATCCGTGCCGCCCCACATCCAGCCGCCGATTGCCCAGGTACCCAGCCCGATACGAGAGGTGACGATGCCGGTTTCCATGATCTCGATGGTTTCCATTGGATGTCCTCCTGACTCGTTAGAGGGGAAGGCGCTCAGCCCCCGACCATGATCACTAGAAATGTCCGCAAGATCGCGCAAGGCGCCGAGCGTAGGGACCCAGTTTCGCGTTCTTGCCGAAAGCTCGAGGGCGACAATCCCGCACGTCGTCCGCCCTCATCTCACAGGTAGAGAGTGCAACCGTGCTTGCATGGCTCGTTCAGACCGATGTCAGCATCGTTCCCTTCATCCTCAGGATGACACTGGCAGTCGTGATGTTCCCCCATGGAGCGCAAATGGCGCTCGGCTGGTTCGGTGGCGTAGGTTTCAAACCTGCGGTTGCGTTCTTCCGCAAATCGGGCGTCCCTCGCGAGGGTGTGTCGGGCCTTCCTGCGTATTCTTGCTGAAAATTCCAACTCGGCCTCGCACCTCAGCGCCGATCGCCTCTCAAGGGAGTAGACAAGGATGTGTGGATGCTCATCGAGGGCATCCGGAAAGGAGTCCCGACTTATGCGGAGGGTCAGGTGGGCTCAATTCGTTTCCCTCGTGGGGCTAGTCGCGATGATTGCCGGCTGTGCGGGGCCAAGCGCCAGCATCGCCTCTGATGGGTCAGGTCCCATTGCTGCCGCTCTCTCTCCCGCGAGTGACCTCACAGGGGCCTGGCGCGGCTCCTTCAGCCAGGTCAGCGCTTTCTTCGATATCGACGACGGCGACGTTGTCCTCCACATCAAGGAGGACGGGACGTTCGTCGCGCGGGCCACCCGGTCGAAGGCGGGGACGAACAACCTTTCAAAGCCATGGACGTTGTCGGGGACGGTGGTCAGCAGGGGAAACCGGATCACTCTCCGGAGCTCGCAGGGGCCGTGGATGACGCTCGTTCGCTCGGGCAACACTCTCTACACGGTGGCCGAGGATCCCCTGGTCGAAGCCACGATCATGCTGAGGCTCGAGCGCGAAGGCAGCATGGGGTAGGCGGCGTGGCTCTCTCGCGGCGAGACTTCTTCAACCTGTCCGCAGGCGCCTTCACCGGCACCGCACTGGGCGGCATTGCCGGGCTCGGGGTGAGCCTGGCTCCCATTCTCGCCCGGGCGCAGGAGGCGCGAATCAAGCACGCCAAGGCCACGCCCAGCGTCTGCCCCTACTGCTCGGTCGGGTGTGCCACGCTCGTGCACACCGTCGAAGGCAAGATCGTCAACATCGAAGGCGACCCGCGGAGCCCCCACAGCGAGGGCGCCCTCTGCCCCAAGGGGGCGGCCATCTATCAGCTTCACATCAACCCGAATCGCGCGACCAAGGTGCTCCACCGGGCGCCCGGAGCCGCCGAGTGGGAAGTGTGGGGTCTCGACCGTGCCATGGACAGGGTGGCGGAGCTCGTGAAGAAGGCCCGCGACGAGACATTCGTCGAGCGGCTCGAGAACGGCAAGCTCGTGAACAGCACCACCGCGGTCTTCTCGCTGGGCGGGGCCACCCTCGACAACGAGTGGAACCACATCCAGCAGAAGCTCATGCGCGGCCTGGGCATCGTCGCGATCGAGAACCAGGCCCGAATCTGACACAGCTCCAGCGTCCCCGGACTGGGGACCAGATTCGGGCGGGGGGCCGCGACCATGTACCCGCGGAGCATGCTCGATTCCGATTGTGTGGTGATTCAGGGATCGAACATGGCGGAATGCCACCCCGTGGCCTTCCGGTGGCCGATGCAGGCGAAGCTCAGGGGCGCCAAGCTCATCCACGTGGATCCGCGCTTCACCCGCACCAGCGCGGTGGCCGACATCCACGCGCCCATCCGATCGGGCTCGGATGTGGCGTTTTTGGGCGGACTGGTCAACTACGTGCTGCAGAGCGAGCGCTGGAACACCGATCCCTTCTTCAAGGAATTTGTTGTCCGCTACACGAACGCGGCAACAATCATCGGCGAGGCGTTCAAAGACACCGAGGACCTGGACGGGGTTTTCTCGGGCCTCATGCAGTACACCCCAGGCATCAAGGAATGGCCGCTCGACGGTTTCGTCGGCGAGTACGATCCTGGGACGTGGCAGTACGCGGCAACCCAGGCCAGCCGCGCGCCGGCGCCTCCACCGTCCCAGCCACCCTTCGATCCTCTCGTGCGGTCCCTGCTCACGCCCCCGCCGCAGCGCGACGAGACTCTCCAGCATCCGCGCACGGTATTCCAGATCGTGAAGCGGCACTTCAGCCGCTATACGCCGGAGATGGTGGAGCGCGCCACCGGCTGCTCGAAGGAGACGTTCCGGCAGGTCGCGGACACGATCCTGGCCAACTCTGGGCGTGACCGTACCACATCGTTCGCGTACGCTGTCGCCTGGACCCAGCACACGAACGGCCCACAGACCATCGGCTGTTGCGCGCTGCTGCAGCTCCTCTTGGGGAATATCGGCCGCCCGGGCGCCGGCATCATGGCGCTGCGCGGTCACGCCTCGATCCAGGGATCCACCGATGTCCCGACGCTCTACCACTCGATCCACGGCTACATGAACGCGCCCTCTGCCCTCAGGAAGCACGACTCGCTGCGCGGCTGGCTCCTTGCCGAGACCATGCCGCGCGGATATTTGGCCAATACGCCGAAGTTCATGGTCTCGTACCTCAAGTCCATGTACGGGGCGGCGGCCACCAAGGACAACGACTTCGGGTACGACTGGCACCCGAAGATCATTGGCGACCACTCCCACCTGCCGATGTTCGTGGCCATGAACGAAGGAAGGGTGAAGGGGCTCCTGTGCGTCGGTCAGAACCCGGCGACCTCGCTCAACGCCAGCGTGGAGCGCACGGGACTCGCCAAGCTCGAGTGGCTCGTCGTCAAGGACAACTGGCTCACCGAGACCGCGACCTTCTGGCAGAACAGCCCGGAGATCACGAGGGGGAAGCTCCGGAGTCAGGACATCCGGACGGAAGTGTTCTTCTTCCCCGCCGCCCAGGTCGCGGAGTACGAGGGCAGCTTCACCAACACCCAGCGCATGATCCAATGGCATTCGAAGGCGGCGGATCCGCCGGGCGACTGCCGTACCGACCTGTGGTTCACTCATCAGCTCGCCCTACGGCTCAAGAAGCTCTACGCGTCTTCCACGCTTTCACGCGACCAGGGCTTCAAAGCGCTGATCTGGGAGTACGACTCGGACGATGCCCATGAACGCGAGCGCGGCGAGCCGGATGCGCTGAAGATCCTCAAGGACATCAACGGCTTCTACACGACGGAGCCGGATCGGCACCTTGCCGGCTTCGGCGATCTCAAGGACGACGGGTCCACAACCTGCGCCTCCTGGATCTACTGCGGCGTGCTTCCGGCCCGGGACCGAAACCTCGCCGCGCGCAAACAGGCCGACCCACCCGGGGCCCCCGGTGCTCAGCTCGAGTGGGGCTGGGCGTGGCCGGCCAACCGCCGGATCCTCTACAACCGCGCCTCCGCCGACCCCCAGGGCCGCCCGTGGAGCGAGCGCAAGAAGTGGGTGTGGTGGGACGGCGCCCAGTGGACCGGCCATGACGTCCCCGACTTCGCCCCGACCAAGTCGCCGCTTTCGAAGGGTTCGCCTGACGCCATCGGGCTCGACGCGCTGTCCGGCAGCGACCCCTTCATCATGAAGCCCGATGGTGTCGGCTGGCTCTACGTCCCTAGCGGCCTCCTGGATGGCCCTCTTCCCGCGCACTACGAGCCCGCGGAGTCGCCGGTGGCGAACCCGCTCTACCGTCAGCAGTCGAGCCCTGTCCTCAAGTACTGGAAGGTCGAGGGCAATGCTCTCGCCCCGGTGAGCGATCAGCGCTTCCCCCACATCGCGACGACGTATCGCCTGACCGAGCACTATCTGTCCGGCGCCATGAGTCGGTGGAACCCCTGGCTGACCGAGCTCCAGCCCGAGGCCTTCGTCGAGATCAGCCCGGAGCTGGCCTTGGAGAAGAAGATCGGCAATACCGACTGGGTCAGGGTCTCGACCCCGCGCGGCAGCGTGCGAGTCAAAGCCCTGGTGACACGGCGGATGCGCGCCTTCACCATCGGCGGTCAGACCGTGCACCACGTCGGGCTGCCCTTTCACTGGGGCTACCAGGGGCTGATCACCGGCGATGCCGCGAACGAGCTCACGGCGCTGGTGGCCGAGCCCAACGTCTCGATCCACGAGGGGAAGGCCTTCGTGTGCAACGTGGAGAAGGTCTGATGGCCGAGCCGATGGAGTCGAAACTCGGAGGGGGGCTGCGCCCCCCTTCCGAACCTCCCCCCTGGGATTGCGCGGGCGAAGCCCGCGCTCGAAGGAAGCCCGGTAATGCCTGAGCCGATGGGGTTCTTCACAGACACTACGGTCTGCATCGGGTGCAAGGCCTGCGAGGTGGCATGCAAAGAGTGGAACCAGCTGCCGGCGCGAAACGGCGGCATCGGTACGCTCAGCGGCGACAGTTACGACAACACGCTTCGCCTGGACGGCATCCACTGGCGGCACGTCAAGTTCGTCGAGCAGTTCAGCCCCGACCGACGTGACGGCCGCTGGCTCATGATGAGCGACGTCTGCAAGCACTGCGTGCGGGCCGGCTGCATGGAGGTCTGCCCGACCGGCGCCATCATCCGGACCGAGTTCGACACCGTGGTCATCCAGTCCGACGCGTGCAACGGCTGCCGCAACTGCATCGCGGCCTGCCCCTTCGGTGTGATCGACGTCAATCCTGCTTCGGGCACCGCCCAGAAGTGCACGCTCTGCTACGACCGGCTGAAGGTAGGGCTCGAGCCGGCGTGTGCCAAGGCGTGTCCGACCCAGTCCATCAACTTCGGTCCGATCGCCGACCTCAAGAAGCTGGCGCAGGCCCGGCTGGGCCAGCTCGAGAAGGCTGGCGAGAAACGCGCCCAGCTCTATGGCGCCGACGAGAAGATGCTTGGCGGGCTCAACTCCTTCTATCTGCTCGTCGACAAGCCCGAGGTGTACGGACTGCCGCCCGATCCGAAGCTGCCTTCCCGGAACCTCAAACCCTCCGCTCTCTGGTCCACGCTGGGGGCGGTCGCGCTGGCCATTTTTGGCGTCTTCAGCTTCCGCGAGCGCGGGGGGCGGGATGTCTAGCACGTTCTTCTCCGCGTCGCCTCACTGGCGATGGTTCATCGCCGGCTACTTCTTTCTGGGCGGGTTGGCCGGGGGCACGTATTTCGTCACCACCATGATGCATCTGTTCGCGAAGAACCCAGATCGCCGGATGGTCCGTCTCGGCTATCTGATCCCTTTCCCCCTGGTCTGTCTTTGTGGGCTCCTGCTCACGGTGGACCTCGGACGGCCGGAGCGCTTCTGGCACATGCTGGTGCAGTCCGAGACCTTCCGGCCGATGATCAAGACGTATTCTCCGATGTCGAGCGGCGCGTGGGTGCTCATGCTGTTCAGTGGGTGCGCGTTCTTGTCCTTCCTCGCCGCCCTCGCCGAGCGGGGCTGGCCGGACTGGCCGATCCTTCGACGACTGGACCCGACCGCACTCCCGGGTCGCCTGCTCGCGGTGATCGGAGCCCTGCTCGGTCTGTATCTGGCAGGCTACACAGGGGTGCTGCTCTCCGTCACGAATCGACCCATCTGGGCGGATACCACCTTTCTTGGATTGGTCTTCCTTGTCTCCGGGGCGTCCACCTCGTCGGCGCTTCTCGTCCTCCTTGGTTCCTGGGTCGAGGTGTCACCACGGAGCGTGGATTCGCTCGAGCGTTTCGAGCGGCCCGTCCTCATCCTCGAGGTTCTCGCGCTTGCCGCTTTCATCGCATCGCTCGGTCGAGTCGCCACCGTGTGGCTGAACAGCTGGGGCCTTCTGCTGGCCGCCGTGTTCCTGGGGGGAATCACGCTTCCCCTGGTGCTCGACTGGCGCCGGCCGCTTCCAGGTCGCCAAAGGTGGATAGGGCCGGCACTAGTCCTTTTCGGCGGGCTGCTCCTCCGCGCGGCCGTGATCATATTCTCTTCGGATCTGCTGTGATCAAGTCCTGGCGCCGCTCGATCTCCATTGCCCTGGCGGCGGCTGCGCTCTTCGGCTGCACCAACCCGGAGTCCGAGCGGACTCGTGGCGGGGGCCCGGGAGCCGATGTCGGCAATCATCCGGCCGGGCCGGTGGAGATTCACGCGGGGGACAACATGTACTACAAGACGCCGACCAACGGCCAGGGGATCGGCCGTCACGCCGACATCGGCGGCGACGTTCCTTCGCGAGGGCGATAGCAGCGTGGCGAGCGAGAAACACGACGCAGCTCTCCTCTCTGTGCTCGGTGCCGAGCATGCCGAGTGGCGGCCGCTGCTCTCGCTCGTCGAAGGGGCTCTCGATGAAATGGAGCGCCCGGTATGGGCGGCATCGGTGCCGGCGCCAGGGCACTCGGCTGCCCCGGGTGAGCCGCTCTTATCGGGCGCCATCATCCGCATTGATTCGGGACAAGTCCGCCGCTGGGTGTATCGGGTTATGACGATCGCGGGGGCCGGAGCGTCGGCTATGCCCTTCATCGACGCGCTGGCCACCGGAAGGCTCGATCCCTTGGTCTTCTTCAAGGCCGCGGTCGCCCAGGATGCGGATCACCTGGACGACCTCGCACGAGTCTCAGGAGATGATCGAGGTGTCCTGAGGGTCGTGGGACCAATCGTGGCGATGCCGATGCTCCACGCCTGCCGTCAGGTTTGGACTCCTCTGGTGCCCGCCACCTGGGCGGAGGGCTACTGTCCGATTTGCGGTGGCTGGCCGACGCTTGCCGAGGCCCGGGGACTCGACGGCCAGCGACGGCTTCGTTGCGGACTCTGCGGCGGCGACTGGCGAACGGAGTGGTTGCGCTGTCCTTTCTGCGGAGAGCGCGGTCACGAGAATCTCGGCTCGCTGGTGTCAGAGGAACCCGGGCAGCAGACGCCCGTGCAGCGGACAGTGGACGTCTGTGAGCGATGCCGGCACTACGTCAAGGCCCTCACCACCCTGGCGCCGATCCGCCCCGAGCACGTGTTCCTGCAAGACCTCGCCACGCTTGTCCTGGACGTCGTTGCGCTCGAGCGTGGCTATAGCCGGCCGGCCGCAAAAGGGCGACCGGTAGAGATCATCGCCACGCCGTTTCGGCTGCGGTCACTCTTTCAACTACATCTCTGGACGACCGGGAGAAAGCCATGACGTGCGTGCGACCGGCCGCGGCCTGTGGCGCGTTGCTCGCGGCCCTCGACGCATCCGAGGGTAGGCGCGGGCGCCGCAAGCGCGACACCACACCCGACGCCATCGGAATGTCACTCAAGCGGCAGCTTCTCGAGCAGGCCGTATTAGCCGATCCGGAGCCCGATTGTTTCGAAGCCTGGCTGCTCGAGCGCTGTCTCTCCGACGAGACGGCATCGAGGGGAGCGATCCGCGCCATGGCCCGGGAAGTGCTCGCCGAGTGGAGGCTGGCGACGGCCTCCGCGCAATTCCGGGACTGGCTTAAGGCCGGCGCCCCCTCGGAGGACCGGACTCATTGATGGGTAGAGCGACGTGAAAAGCGGCGCCGCGGGGAGAGTTGTCGGCAGCCCACAAGCGACCGCCATGCGATTCGACGATGGAGCGGCTGATGGACAACCCCATGCCGGTCCCCTGAACCTTCGTCGTAAAGAACGCATAGAAAATCTGGTCCGCCTGTCGAGGCGGCAGCCCCACACCCGTGTCGCTGACGCGCACCATGAGTTGCCCGTTTTCCGCCCGCTGCGACTTGATGGCGAGCTCGCGCGTCCCATCCACATCCTTCATCGCGTCGATGCTGTTGTTGATGAGGTTCATCATGACCTGCTGCAATTGCACGCGATCTCCCATGACCTGAGGAAGATGTGCCGCTAGTTCCGTCCGGACTGATATGGAGTATCGCGTTACCTCGCTGCGCAGGAGGACGATCATCTCTCGAATCACTTCGTTGACGTCGACGAACTCCCGTTGCCGAGTCCCCTTCTGGAAAAGCGAGCGGGTCCGGCTGATGATGTCCGCCGCCCGCGTTCCGTCTTCCACGATACTCATCGCGGATGCGCGAGCTTCTTCGAGATTTGGGGTGGCGCCCGCGAGCCAGTTCAGGCACGCATGGGCGTTGGCGACGGCGGCGGCAATCGGCTGATTCACTTCGTGCGCCAGGGCGGCAGCCAGCTCGGCCATCGTGGTCACGCGGTTGACGTGGGCGAGATCCGCGCGCGCCTGGCGCAGATCCTCCTCGGCGCGCTTTTGCTCGGACAAGGAGCCGATCAACGCGAAGGCCAGAATGAGAAATGTAGTGCCCGCCACCAGCAGCGCCAGATTGGTTTGAACGAGACCTGAGTGGATTTGGGCCTCGGGTACTGGGCCGTGAGCGGTGAAGATAGCCGCCCGCATTGCCGTGTAGTGCATACCAGAGATGGCCAGGCCCATGACGAGGGCCGCGAGGAGCTTCGGCGCAAGATCCGTGGTTCGGAAAGCCAACCATAGGGCCGCCGTCGATGCGGCGATCGCGATGACCACGGAGAGCACAACGAAGAGGCGGTCGTAGGTGAGATCGGCGTGCATCCGCATGGCGGCCATGCCGGTGTAATGCATGGCGACAATGCCGAGTCCCATCAAGATGCCGCTGAGAACGAGGCGAAGCGGCGATGCGCTCTGGCGCCGGATGACGTAAAAGCCGCCGCTGGTCACGCCAATCGCCACCAGGAGGGAAAGGACGGTCAAGTCGATGTCGTAGGACAGCGGCATCGGCATGCTGAAGGCGAGCATGGCGACGAAGTGCATCGACCAGATTCCGCCCCCCATGGTGATTGCGGCCGCCACCAGCCACAGGCGACGCGCAAGTCCGCGGGCGACCCCCACGTGCGCGGCGAGATCGAGGGCGGTGTAAGACGCAAAGGAGGCGATAAGGATGGACAGAAGGACGAGGTACGGATCGTGCGTTCCGGTAACCACCATCGGGATGCCCCAATTTTTGGACCAGTGGCCGTTTGGGGAGACGCATCCGCGATTCTACTTCAATGCCATCCCCGGAGCCATCGGCTCACGGAGGGCCAAGACCTGAACCCCCTTGCGTATTCTTGCTGAAAGTCTCATATGTGTCTGCCGCTTCAGCGCCGATCCCCTTCCGGTTCCGTCCAAAATGGAGATCGCGCAAGGGGGTTCGGGAGTTCGGCTTGACCCCAGTGGCGACATGGATTTTTCACGGCGAGACTTCTTCAACCAGCACCCCAGGGCCACGCCCAGCGGCCGGAGCCCCGACGGAGGACCGGACGGCGCGATGACTGGAATCCGGTAGGCCCGCCATCATGTGGATCGTCCGGCTCGCCCTTCGCCGGCCCTACACCTTTGTCGTCTTCGCCCTGCTCATCGCCGTCCTGGGCGTCGTGTCCATCGCGACCATGACCGTGGACATCTTCCCGGCCATCAACATTCCGGTCGTCACCATCATCTGGAATTACTCCGGGCTGTCCCCGACCGAGATGCAGGGTCGAATCGTCACTGTCAGCGAGCGTGCCTTCACCACGACCGTGAACGGGATCGAACACATCGAATCCGTGTCGCTCCGTGGCGTGGCCGTCACCCGCCTCTACTTCCATCCCGGGGTGCCGATCGAGGCGGCCATCGC
>Ga0070707_100004515_pt1 | contig 13032 bp, 9 predicted proteins | sample KBSK5502metaG_FD_65468 | JGI IMG/M metagenome (GOLD analysis project Ga0070707, IMG submission 65468) | Corn, switchgrass and miscanthus rhizosphere microbial communities from Kellogg Biological Station, Michigan, USA - KBS K5-50-2 metaG | ecosystem: Host-associated > Plants > Roots >... | reverse complement strand
CGGCGTAACGCGTGGGACGATTTACAAGCAACTCATCGAGGCAAAGCCGGCGAAGGACTGCAAAGATCCGGCGAAATGCGCCTGGTACCTGGCGAGAATTTTAGAGGAATGCATTCCGGAAGTGGCCGTGGAAGCGGGCAACATCATGAAATGGCTTCGTCACGTGGCTCGCGCTCTGGCGAAGGCGAATCAAGGCATCGTGTGGACAACACCGGCTGGTTTTCGTGTTGTTCATGAAAACCGGAAACCGAAGACCCCACGCATCACAACCTCGGATCGCACGTTCCTTGTATATCAAGAGGATGAAACACGGAAGATAGATTCGAGGAAGCAAGCCGATGGTATCGTCGCGCACCTTGTTCATTCTATCGATGCCGCACACATGATGCTGACGATCAATCGTCTTCACACCGGGGGCGTGCATCATTTCGCGATGGTCCACGACAGCTTTGGCGTTCATGCAGCCGATATCGACTTCCTCAATCGCGCCCTTCGAGAGGAATTCGTTCGTATCTATTCCGAACCTGTATTGCAGAACTTTCTCAACGAACAGCGGGAAGCCCATCCTCACGTGGATCTCCCCGAACTCCCCCAAACAGGCAACCTCGATATCCGCCAGGTCATCTCGTCGCCGTATTTTTTTGCATGACACATTGTCGCAATCCAGATTTTTCAATGTTTTGACCTATTTCAAGCCGGTTTGAGGTCCTTCTCATGATTTCTCCGGTGGTTTCCAGCTATGCCGATGGATTCTACTTCCCAATCAGCGCCTTCGCTCCTGCGGCAGGTTCTGCAACGACCCATTCGCCATTGATCCGCACAACGAAGGTGCCCGTCACACGATCACCGCGCTGACGTTCGACTCGAAACCCAAGATCGCTTCCTGAAATGATGGTCGGTGTTGCACCGCGTGGTGCTTGTGCCCGGCCAACTGCAGCGACAAGGATCAACGAAACGATCCAAACAAGAGCTAGCGAAATGCGGTTCCGCAGAGTCATTGGAGTCCCTCCAGATAATCGGACACGGCAAACTTCAGATTGGTTGACCGGCTGTGATTTACTGGAACAATGGTTCATGTCGCGTGGCTTGTCGAGCACGTTTACCCATTCCTCGTACCGATTGTGATTGTTGCCGCCACGTTCGTCCTGACGCTCCGGAGTGATCGAACTCTGGTAGTTCCCTTCGTCATCGCTTTACTGCTGGTATTCGCAGCCTTTTTCCTCACACATCTGTGGCCTATTTTCTTTCTCTCGTTGCCGTCGATGTTCGTCACTTTGTGGGTTCCTGTTTTGATCGCGGCGTATTTGTCCTATCCGATCCGTTGGGTGTTGCATCGCACCCGTTCATCAGAGGACGATATGGGACGTCATGAATAAAGTCATATTGGTCGTCGCCGGCATCGAAATTCGATGACGCGCGGCCTCACCTTTGCCCTACAAATCGCTTCCGCATCTTCGCGACAATTGTAAATTCAGGATCCACGACATTCGAAATCTCGAACTCCATTGCCTGACCCAGCAACAGGCTGGCGCCGCGTTCATCGAATCCGTAGTCGGCCATCAGCCAACGCATCAGTTCCGTTGTGGCGTGCTGCATCGCTTCGTTGATTGCGCGGGAACTGCCCAGCACCATGATGAAGTCGGTATTTTCCAGGCGCGGCCAGTTGATCTGCTTCTTCTTGATGAGGTCCACCGAAAAGTCGACGTCGAGCGACGTTTCGATCGCGCCGCCCGTCACCTCGCCGTCTCCCTGGCGCGCATGCCCATCCCCCAGGAACAAGAGCGCGCCGGATTCGAACACCGGCAGCATGACGGTAACGCCCGCTCCCATTCCGTTGTAATCCATGTTGCCGCCGAAATTGTCGGGATACGACGTCGGAATCGCGGCCTTGTTCGCCGGAGCTGTCCCGATGCAGCCGAGCATCGGACGCAGAGGCAGCTCAAGGCGAGGGCCTTTGTATTCTCCGGGCTCCAGAGTCGCGACACCTTTCTGTTTGTCGATCTGCCACGTCAACTGCTTCGCCTCTCGCAACGCTTCAGTCCGCAGAAAACCCGGATCGACGCTATAGGGTGCCAGAAGCGAACCCGAGTAACCCGTGCTGCGGTTCGTCTCGAGGCGGAGAAGATGAACGACTAGAGTGTCACCGGGCTCCGCGCCTTCGATATAAAAAGGTCCAGTTTCAGGATTCGGACCTCTTCCCCGCTGCGCGCCGCTTGCGTCCTTGCCCCCCGCATCAATCGTGTAGGTATTGACCCGATCCCCTGGCTTAATCCGCAGCGCCGGTGGATGCGCACCCGAAAAGGTGTTGTAGAAGACCTTCGGCTCGAACCGATGAGTTTCCGACAGGCCTGTCGCGGCGATTGTGTGAACGAAGACCAAAGCCGCCACACTTCGAAGAGCTAGCGTCATCTGCGCCTCCCAGCTTTCGTCCATTCTTGACGGATCAACCTTGGTTTGCAAGGGAATGACGGCTGTTGTGAGTGCGCCGAGGAGGTCATTGCCGCAATAACGGCATGACTGGCACCAGAGGACTCCAACAACGAAACACACGGATATTTGGTGTAGTAAAGACGGTGGCTGCCGGTCAATACCATCGGGGCACGGCAGCGAATTGCGGACTTTCTGATCGAATCGAACCGCTACGCGCTGTAATCAAACAAGGCCCAGTCCCTGGGCCATCCAGAGACCGAAGATGGCCAACAGAAGGACGGCCCAGGCGATCCCGATCACTTTCAAGTAACGGCTCAGTGCGGTCACTTTCCGGCGAATCGAATCCTGGTCACGCGCGAGGTGCGCTTCCGCGCTACCGAGGATGATGTGGTCCTCCTCCTTCATGTCGAGCATCCCGCGATACAGAAACATCACGACCGCAGCGGTGGTGAGTATCGCTTCGAGAACGACCAAACTCATAAAGGTCCCGTTCATAGGCAACCTCCAGCGGATGGAAAGCCAATTTTCAGGTTTTTACTGGAGCTATTCTAACTGGGGATTACTGAACTGCAACGCTTAATCGATAGTCGCCCGAATTGAAGACAAAGTTGCCGGTTTCAGCTTTGATGTAGAAACTGCGGACTTCGACGACATACGTGCCGGTGGGAAGCGCGGGCATGGAAATCAACTCAGCCTGCCCGTTCAATCCACGATCGGACTTACCGAGCACTCGCCCGTTCAGGTCCATGATGAAAATATCGAGGTCATTCGCGTTCGCATTGCCGCCCGGCCCGAGGCCCGTAATTTCCATTTTGATGGAAGCCGCGCCTCCGTCTGTGGTGAATAACCAGTAGTGTGAGGACTGCATGAGGTTGCTTCGCCGCGGCGTAAGAGAATCCACGGAACCCGTCACCACGTCGCCATTCATCGGGCGCGGAAATGGCATGGTCACGCTCGGTCTCACGTTCGCGCGGAAATCGATGGAACGAAATTGAGCCACGGCCTGCACGATGTCGGTTGAAGCAGGATTGCGCCCAACGAAATGTTCGAGGAAATAGGGCAGATAAACGAACCGGTCATTTCGAAGATCCGTGAAGGCGCCCCACATCAGCGAGAAGGAATAGGGAGTCGTGACCGGCGAATCAGCGCCGCCGCTGTACAACTCCCACAACAGCGACCCGACCGACGATTCACTCCAGTAGCCGGGCCTGTCGCCTGGTGGAATCTTATCGTTGAGGTCGAAGCGGAAAACGCCTGCGCCATTGGGGCCGCTGGAATCGCGCCACACAGAATCGTTGCGCACAGCAGACGAGAAGAAATTCGCCCAGCCTTCGGACCAGGCGATGCGAGGATCGAGAATATCGCCCACGTGAGTCTCGCCGCCCGGCGAATCGTCGCGTGAGAATCGTGAAGCGATCATGTGGCCATACTCGTGGGCGATGACCGAATCGTCGAACTCATCGGAATCGTCATTCCGGTCGCCGAGAATGTACGCGGTGTTGTTTGCAACACTGAAGAAAGACGTGCCCACAAAACCCTGCGCAATGTTGCCGCTGCCTCTTCGGTTTCGCGTGCTCCAGAAGATGGAAACGGACGGCGGAGCGACCCGTGGGTCTGCAAGGTGAATCGTATCGTTGCCGCGCTGAACCACATCCAGAATGTTGAATGCGCCGGAAACACGCGACGTATCCATCAGCAGCAGACCGGAAATGGGCTGGCGGCCATCGATGTCGGTCGAAATCGTATAAAGCGCGTTGAGATTCGTGTTATCGGCGACGCGCAGATTCAACGATCGTAACCGGCTCACGACGCGCACCGTTAAATTCGGATCCGATGGAACGGGAACAGTGAAACTGCCGCGCTGATCTGTTTCTGAAACCGCGACGATCGATTGAGTGGATCGGCTGAACACTTCGACCCGAGCATTGCGAATCGGAACCATGACGGGATGCGCCAGGTCCAGCCCGGCATCGGAGACATCGATCTTTTGATAGAACGCTTCGCCCGAAATGTTTTGCGTCGGCAGATTGTCCGTCGGCAATACACGTAAAGCCACCGGCGCGGATTCCATTCCATTCGTCCGAACCCGCAAATTCACAATTCCCGGTTCGATCGCGGGAACATCGGCGACGAACACCGTGAAACCCGGGCCGAGCGGCCGGGCAGGCATGACCTGATCGGCGAACAAGAACGTGACATCGCCGACCGAATTCTGCACCGAAACGCGCAGTGATGTACCCGTCTGAACAGCTACTCCCGGCTCAATACTGTCAATGCGCGGAGGCGTTATGACCGGACTCGGTGTGAATCCATCTGGCGCTCGGTTCGGCGGCATACTTGCGAGAAACGCGCCATTCCTGGCCCCGAGCACGCCCACGCTGAAGACCGGCAGCGTCGACCGGACCACCAGGTACAGATCCGAGTGACCCGCAGCTTCGGGGATCATGTCGTCCAGGACTTTCGAGTACTTCGAATTCGGAGGAAGACTGAAAGATTTTTGCAGAAACGTCGTTCCATCGTTTCGAATCAAAGACAAATCCAGCGTCGCGTCGATTGCCCAGGTATTGATGAACAACAGTCCAGTGAAGGTATCGGCGGTGTCGAAGATCTGAGCATAGATCATCCGATCCACCGGTACGGACTGAAGCGGAATAGAAGTGCTCGCCTGGTTTCCGTCGAGAATCAGCACGCCGTCCAGCGGGACATTGGCTGATTCGATGCGCAGCCAGCCATTAATCGACCGCACAAACGGCGCACGAGTGATCGTCAATGTGTCCGCCGAAATCGAACCATTCGCCGGAATCGTAAAACTTCGCGACCCGGTGACTGCGGCTCCCGAGTCTCCAACAGCGGTGACGGTCACGGTAATTTGAGAGGCGCTGGGATTTGTGAGCACCAGCACGGGATCAAAGCCATTGCCGGTTATGTAATGCGGGATGATGCGGACAGAGGCTGCCTGATCCACACGCTGTCCTGGAGCAAAAAGCAGTGAGTCGGTACGAGTGAGAATTGCCGTCGCCGCAACCGGCACGCTCGAAGAAATCCTGGCAGAAAATGTTTCGCCGGCGGGGCTCGCAGCAAACGTTGCAGTCGATAGTCTGAACGCTGCATGCGCGGCAACGGTTTGTGAAACTGTTGTTCCGGTTTGCTCGCCTCGCGCGTTGAACAGACTGACCGTAACCGTGCCGATCGATGTGCCGGGGTTCAGAATGACGAGTTCCGTTCTCGTGTTTTGGTCGTCGCGAATGACCGGGACGACCTGCGTCGTCAGCGGAGACGCAGACTCGGAGCCTTCAAGCGTGGTGGTGAAATCCCCGGAAAAATAGTAGCCCGAGAGGCCGGAGGTCGGGCTTGTGACCTGCACCCACCCGTCCACTTTAGAACCGGCAAAGAGATCGGTGGCCAGCATCGAAACCTGACCTTTGGGTGCCACCCGGTACCGAACGGGGTTCACCAAACCGGACGAGACGGGATTTCCATCCAATCCATACAACGTAAATTGCAGATCTGCGTAATTTGATGACGGATTTGTGACAGCAAAGCCGGCATTCAGACGGTCGGTGATGGTCGCTTTTGCGAAGTTCAGGACGGTCTGCGCCGAGGCCGCCTGGACCAATATAAGGGATATGGCCAGTGTGTAAACCCCGCGTAATAGTGTGTTGACTTTAATCACACGCCTGCCTTCGCCCGGCCGCAAACGCTTGAACGGACAGCCGTTCGCTGAAACGAACCTCCAGATCAAGCAGGTATCCTGCCATTGATGGCGGCCCGGACGGCGTTGACGTCGGCGGCAACCGCAACGGGATTGTTCTGAAGGGAGGAATCGACCTCCGGCAACTGGCCCTGATGGAACCTTGTTTTGAACTCCGCGAACTTCAAACCATGCGCAGTACTGATCACGACAACGCGCGACGATCGAGGAATCACGTTGGCTTTCACAAGCTTCACGGTTGCCGCCAACGCGACGCCCGTTTGCGGATCGTTGAAGAAACCGAAACGGTCGACTGCGGCGCTCGCGCGGACGAGCTCGGCCTCGCTGGCCTGCTCGACGATTCCATTGGTTGCGCGGAGCGCCTTCACGGCTTTCGCATAGCTGACAGGATTTCCAATCTGGATGGCTGTAGCGTAGGTACTGCCGGCCGCCACGGCATCAACTTTGGCGAATCCCTCACGATAGGACCGGTAGAGTGGATTCGCGCGCTCGGTTTGCGCACAAACAAGACGGGGCAGCCGATCGATCAAACCCATTTCGCGCATCAGCAGGAACCCGCTGCCGATCGCGGATACGTTTCCAAGATTGCCGCCGGGAACGACGACATAGTCCGGAACCTGCCAGTTCAGTTGTTCAACGATTTCGAAACTGATTGTTTTCTGACCCTCGACGCGAAGCGAATTCATCGAGTTGGCCAGATAAATCGATGTGTCCTTCGTGATTTCCTGAACAATTTTCATGCATCCATCGAAGTCGGTATCGATGGAAATCGTGATGGCATTGTTGGCCACCGGCTGGATGAGCTGCGCGATGGAAACCTTGTCCTTCGGAAGAAACACAATCGCGGGAATCCCGGCGGCGGCGCAATAAGCAGAGAGGGCGGCGGACGTATCGCCCGTCGAAGCGCAAGCCACGGCCCGGATACGCGATCGGATTTGGTTCACTGCGGAAACAAGGACCGTCATGCCGAGATCTTTGAAGGACCCTGTGTGCGATGTGCCGCATTGTTTGATGTAGATTTCGTCGATGCCGAGGGATTTGGCGAAGCGTTCGGACTTGATCAGCGGCGAATTTCCTTCGCCAAGCGAAACGATGTTCTTTTCGTCGAGTTCCGGAAGAACCAGCTCCTTCTTCGACCAGACGCCGCTCGTGCGTCCCAGGCGAGAGTCGAAAAGCCGCTTCCACTCGGCCGCCGGCTGCTGCTTTATGGCATCGATGTCATGGCGAACTTCGAGCAGGCCGCCACACGATTCGCATCGATAAACGATCTGGTCGAGGCGATACCGGACACCGCACCCCGCAAAGCACTCGAACCATGCGTGAAATTTCATACCTGAAAGCTGGCCAACAGGGAGGTTCTCTCTCGCAGCTCTATTCAAATGAGCGACTTATCATAGCGGGGGGCCGGAGATACGTCAATGGAACTAAAGAGGGATAGGGCGATAATTCGGTAATTCCACGTCGGACGCATAATTACCTAATTAGCACTCAAGGTTTCTGTCTCGCTAATTACGTAATTATGCGTCCGACGTGGAATTACCGAATTACATGGCTTGCTGGATGGGCTCCGTGGCAGGCAGGACCCGAAGAACCGGCCTCGGGAAGGCCTGGTTCAGGACCTCTTCGATCGTCTTCACATAGTGAATCTTGATTTCGGACAGCAGTTCCGGCTGGATGTCTTCCTTCACGTTCTTTTCGTTCTGCGAGGGAAGGATCAGCTCTTCGATTTTGGCCCGCCGCGCGGCCAGAACCTTCTCTTTAATACCGCCCACGGGCAGCACGTATCCGCTGAGCGTGATTTCACCGGTCATGGCGAGTTTCGGCCGGATCGGCGTATTCGTCAGCGCCGAAACAAGTGCCGTTACCATTGTCACGCCGGCCGATGGGCCGTCCTTGGGGATAGAGCCCGCAGGCACGTGAATGTGGACGTCCGTGTCTTTATAGAAGTCGGGATCCAGGCCCAATTCAATCGCGTACGACCGCACCCAGGTGAGCGCGGCTTTCGTCGATTCCTGCATCACATCACCAACCTGGCCGGTCACGGTAAGATGCCGGGCGCCTCTCGAAATATTGGCTTCGACGAACAGAATGTCGCCGCCGACGGGCGTCCAGGCAAGACCGATCACAACGCCGGGCCGCTTCACACGCTCCTCAACTTCCTCCTCGAGCTCGAATTTCGGAACGCCCAGGAGTTCGGCCACGACTTCATTCGTCACAACGATCTTTGGATCCTTGCCTTCAAGGGTACGGCGGGCATGCTTGCGGCAAATGCTCGTGATCTGTCGTTCCAGATTGCGCACGCCGGTTTCGCGCGTGTAATGCCTGACGATGAAGTGGATCGCTTCATGCTGAAATTCGATCTGATCCGGTTGAAGACCGCTGTTTTCGCGGCCGCGCGGCACAAGATACTGCCGGGCTATCTGGACCTTTTCTTCTTCCGTGTATCCCGGCAGCTCGATGACTTCCATGCGATCGCGTAGCGCGCTTGGGACCGTGTCGAGGACATTCGCGGTGGTGATGAAGAAAACTCGCGAGAGGTCGAACGCAACATCGAGGTAGTGATCGCGAAATGCGACGTTCTGCTCCGGATCGAGAACCTCCAGCAGCGCCGACGCCGGATCTCCCCGGAAATCCGCGCCCAGTTTGTCGATTTCGTCGAGCATGAAAACCGGATCGCGCGAGCCGGCCCGGCGAACGTTCTGGATGACCTGTCCCGGCAATGCGCCGATGTACGTGCGACGATGCCCGCGTATCTCGGCTTCATCGCGCATACCGCCGAGCGAAATCCGGACGAACTTTCGGCCCATGGCTGACGCAATCGATCGTCCTAATGAGGTTTTCCCGACGCCCGGGGGACCGACAAAGCAGAGGATGGGCGCTTTACCTTCGGGCCGCAGTTCGAGCACGGCAAGGTACTCGAGGATACGCTCCTTAACCTTCTCCAGGTCGTAATGATCGTGATCGAGGACCTCGCGAGCCTTGACGATATCGATCTTCTCGGTTGTGAGGACGTTCCACGGCAGCGTCACCAGCCAGTCGAGATAAGTTCGCGTAACCGTATACTCCGCGGCCGCGGGAGACATTCGGGCCAGCCGTCCGAGTTCGCGCTCGGCTTCTTTCTTGGCTTCTTCCGTCATGCCCGCAGCTTCGATTTTCTGCCGAAGTTCTTCGATCTCGCGCTGGGTGTCGTCCGTTTCTCCCAGCTCACGCTGGATGGCGCGAAGCTGCTCTCGAAGGAAGTATTCACGCTGGCTCTTCCCGACTTCTTCCTGCACCTGATTCTGAATTTTGCTGCGCAGCTCGAGGACTTCGAGTTCCTTTGCCAACTCCGTGTTCAGAAATTCGAGGCGCTTTCGCACCGAAATCTGCTCGAGCACAAATTGCTTGGAGACGATCGACAGATTCGGCAGGTTCGTCGCGATGTAATCCGCGAGGCGTCCGGCGTCTTCGATATTGATGACGATGGTTTGCAGATCATCCGGCAATTGCGGCGACAGCTTGATGATTCGTTCGAACTGGCTGACGACGGTCCGCCGCAGCGCCTGGAAATCAACGCCGGTTTCGTCTTCCTTTTCATCCTGGAGCACGGAAATCTTCGCTCGCAGGTAAGGCTCGAACTGCTGGAACTCCTCGATATGGGTTCGGGAGACGCCCATGATGATGACGAAGAGATTCCCTTCCGGCGTCTTCATCACGCGATGAACCATGCTGACGGTTCCGATATCGTAGAGGTCGCTGGGACCCGGCGCATCAACACGCTTATCGCGCTGCGTCAGGACGACGAGCATACCGTCGCCTTGCTGAACATCGTTAATCAGCTTGACGGAGCTTTCGCGTCCAACAGTCAGCGGAATGACGGCGTTTGGAAAAATAACGGCGTCGCGAACTGGCAGTATCGGTAATTGTTCGGGGATGGTCTGGATCTTCTGTTGTATGTCATCAAGCTGTTCAAAGTCGCGTTTCATGAGTCACCCGGAGAAAACCGCATGTTATGATCCGCGCGTGTCCGGCGAAAAACGTTTTCAGTGGACCGTTGCGCTCATTCTTTTCGGAGTGCTGTTCTTCGGCGTTTCGGACACGCAACTGGTCGCACCCCTCCTTCCCCTGATCGCAAAGGATCTGGGGACCACGCCTGGACACGCCGGGATCATTGTTACGACTTACTCGCTCGCCGCTGCGGCTTTCGCGTTATTTGTAGGGCCACTTTCCGATCGCGTTGGCCGAAAGAAGGTCTTGGTCTCCGGTCTCGCTCTTTTCACCCTTGCATCCTTCCTTACATATCACGTTTCCACATTTAATGCCTTAGTCATTCTGCGTGCAATGACTGGATTCGCTGCAGGGACTCTATCGACATCGGCGCTATCGTTCGCCGGAGATTATTACCCTTACGAACAGCGGGGCCGCGCAATGGGTATTTTGTCGATGAGTTATTTCGCCGCATTCGTGATCGGCATCCCTCTCCTGTCGCTCGTCGCGTCGCGTGTGGGGTGGCACTGGGTGTTTGGATGCCTCTCGGCGGGAGCCGGTGTGATGTTCGTCATCGCATTCTTACGGCTGCCCTCTCAGGCGGGGCACCCCAGGCCGGCGCGGCAAAGGTCCGGATTTGTCGATCATTTCCGCAAACGCGATCGCTTCGCGGGAATGGTCGCGGCGTTCCTCACCTCAGGGGGCATTGTCGGATTCTTGACCTACGTCGGAGCCTGGCTGAAGACGACTTACGACATGGGAGTGGAGCGCATCGGGCTGCTCTTCATGGTTTCGGGAGCGGCCGCGATCATTGCATCGCCCTTATCGGGCTGGCTTTCCGACCACGCCGGCAAACGGAACGTGATCATCTGGTCGAATGTCGTCCTTGCATTCCTGTTTGTGATCGTCGCGCGCGCCGGACTGGGCGTGTGGCTCGTTGTCGGGGTCGCGATGCTCAGTATCGCCGCTTCCGCGAGGCAGGCGCCGTTGCATGCGATCACGACGGAAATCGTCGCACCTGAAACCCGCGGGGAGTACATCGCCATGCGAAACGCATCGTCGCAGATCGGGATTGCAGCCGTTGCGACGATTTCCGCCTCCGCCTTCGATCGAGCGGGCTTCTCCGCCGTCGCGCTCGTCGCCGCCGTCACAACCCTGCTGATCCCGATTTGCTGCATCTGGCTTAGAGAACCGAAATAAAAAGCCTGCTATCCTAATCGCATGCCCGCCAACCTCACGCCTCAATATATGGAGGCGGAGAAACGCTTCAAGCAAGCCGGATCGCACGAGGAAAGAGTCGCCGCGCTTGAAGAAATGATGGCGACGATTCCTAAACACAAGGGAACCGAAAAACTGCAGGCCGAGCTGAAAAAGAAAATGGCGGCCCTGCGAAAAGAAACCGAGCAGCAAAAGAAGAGTGGCCGGCGGGATTCCTTTCTGGTTGAGCGCGAAGGGGCGCGCCAGCTTGCGCTTGTCGGTGCGCCGAATTCCGGGAAATCGCAACTTCTCAGAGCCATGACCCATGCGACACCGGAGGTTGCAGACTATCCCTACACGACAAGAACTCCAATTCCCGGCATGATGCTTTTCGAAAACGTGCGTCTACAGCTCATTGATTTGCCGCCGATCTCGCCGGAATATACGGAGTCGTGGGTGCCGCAGATCATCCGGAACGCCGATGCCGTGCTATGGCTGGTCGATTTGGCCGACGATGATGTTCTCGACAAACTCGAACAAACAAACAGATTCCTGGCAGACGCTCACACGGATATTCAGGCGATGAAGGTTCTTATGGTCGGCAACAAGAAAGATGCCCCCGGCGCCGATGATCGCCTCGCGATTGTGGAAGAGATCTATCGCGAGCGGTTTCCGATGACAACGATTTCGGCCGCCGCAGCGTCTTCACAGGAGATAGAACAGTTCAAGCGACTTGTGTACGATTTCCTGAATGTCGTTCGGGTTTATACAAAGGCGCCGGGAAAGAAACCGGATTTCACAGATCCTTATGTCGTGGCTCGAGGGAGTACAGTTTTGGATGTTGCCGAAAAGGTGCATCGCGATTTCGTCGAAAGCCTCAAATATGCGCGCATCTGGGGTGAGGGCAAAGCGGATGGAATCATGGTCCCGCGCGATTTCGTGATCAGCGAAGGCGACGTTCTGGAGTTGCATGTATGAAAAATCTGCTTAAAGTTGCGTTCCTGAGTTCGGTTATTACCGCCGCAATGGTGTACGTGATCCTGGAATGGAGGCCGCTCAGGTCAGAGCTGTCACGGCCACCGGAGGTCAGTTGGGCGTCGTCCCCGGTAAGCGCGACAGTGCCGGCGGCTGCCGGCGGATTGAGTGAAGAAGAGCGGAACAATATCGACATTTACCAGCGCTACAGCGCGGGTGTCGTGAACATCACGACCACCACGATTGGCTACGACTTTTTCCTGCGCCCTGTGCCGATGGAATCCGGTACCGGATCGGGCGCAGTCATCGACGATCAGGGCCACATCGTCACCAACTTCCACGTCGTCCGTGGCGCCGAGAACCTCGAAGTCACCCTGGCGGATAAGAGCAAACACGACGCGAAGGTTATTGGCGCTGATCCGAACAACGATCTTGCGGTTATTCAAATCAATGGGGCTCGCGGGCGAGTGACACCCATCCCGCTGGGAACATCGAAAGGACTTCAGGTGGGCCAGAAGGTCCTGGCGATTGGTAATCCTTACGGCCTGGAGCGCACGCTCACGACGGGGATCATCAGCTCGCTCGGCCGGTCCATCCAGGCGGAGAACCAGAGAATCATCGAGGACATCATTCAGACCGACGCAGCGATCAATCCGGGCAACTCGGGCGGGCCGTTGCTGAACAGCCAGGGACAGATCATCGGAATCAATACCGCCATTCTTTCTCCTTCGAATTCTGGGAGTATCGGCATC
>Ga0070707_100004513_pt1 | contig 13032 bp, 15 predicted proteins | sample KBSK5502metaG_FD_65468 | JGI IMG/M metagenome (GOLD analysis project Ga0070707, IMG submission 65468) | Corn, switchgrass and miscanthus rhizosphere microbial communities from Kellogg Biological Station, Michigan, USA - KBS K5-50-2 metaG | ecosystem: Host-associated > Plants > Roots >... | reverse complement strand
TGTAACCGTCGACTCGGTGGATATCTACGCTGCAGTTCGAGGCGTGATCTGGTCGCCGGAGACGAACGCTCCAGCACTTTTAGGGCCGGTTTATGTGCTCGACATGTACACCCTTGGCGGCGGTCATCGCACGCACGAAACCCGATGGTGGTACTACCCGAGGCAAGGCGGAGCCCTCGTTCGTGATCCGTCACCTTCACCGGGCCAATTGCCTGTGCAATGGGAGAGATTCTCTCCCGCGTTTCAGAGGATTCTTAACGATGCGATCAAGTCGCACCCCGCAAACAGAGTGCTCATCCTCGCTCTGGCTGGAATGTTGCTGGTTTGTGCGTTCTTCTTCGCCCGAAGAGAGCTGCGTTCGATGGTGGAATCGAGATCGATGTCGCCGACGACTTGAGAGTTGACGTTGCTGAAGAGCAGAAGAGCCGCCTGACGAAGGCGGCTCTTCCGGTTCTGCTCGATCTTAGATGTCGTAGTACAACATGAATTCCCAGGGGTGCGGGCGCAGACGCACTTGATCGAGCTCGTGAACCGTCTTGAACTCGATCCACGTGTCGATCACATCTTCCGTGAAGACCCCACCCTCGAGCAGCCAGTCGTGATCGGCCCGCAACGCGCCGAGCACTTCCTCGAGTGACCCCGGCACCTGCTGCACCGCGGCCTTCGCTTCGGGATCCAAGTCGTACAGGTCCTTGTCCATCGGGGTCGGCGGCTCGATCTTGTTACGCACACCGTCGAGTCCGGCTTGCAAGCACGCCGCGAACGCGAGGTACGGGTTGCACGACGGGTCCGGCGTGCGGAACTCCAACCGCTTCGCCGCAGGCGACTTCGCGTACATCGGGATGCGCACGCACGCTGAACGGTTCCGCTGCGAGTACACGAGGTTGATCGGCGCCTCGTAGCCCGGAACCAACCGCCGGTACGAGTTCGTCGTCGGGTTCGTGAACGCCAGCAGCGCCGGCGCGTGCGCCAGCAGACCGCCGATGTAGTAACGACCCATATCCGACAGCCCCGCGTAGCCCGCCTCGTCGTAGAACAGGTTGTCGCCGTTACGCCACAGCGACTGGTGCGTGTGCATGCCCGAGCCGTTGTCCATGAAGAGTGGCTTCGGCATGAACGTCGCCGTCTTGCCGCGGCGCCACGCCACGTTCTTCACCACGTACTTGTAGTTCATGACCTTGTCGGCCGTTTCGAGCAGCGTGCCGTACCGCATGTCGATCTCTGCCTGGCCGGCGGTGCCGACCTCGTGGTGCTGCACCTCGATGTGGATGCCCATCTTCTGCATCTCGAGCACCATCTCGGTGCGCAGGTCTTGGTACTGGTCCATCGGCGGGACCGGGAAATAGCCTTCCTTGTAGCGAGGCCGGTAGCCGCGCGCGCCCGGCTCACCGGAGCCCCACACACCTTCGGTCGAGTCGATGAAGTAGTAGCCCTCGTTCTGGCGCTGGTCGAACCGCGCCTCGTCGAAGATGTAGAACTCGCACTCCGGACCCCAGTAGCTGATCTCGGCGATGCCGGACGCCTTGAGGTTGTCCTCCGCCTTCTTCGCGATATAGCGCGGGTCACGCGAGTAGCTCTCGCCGGTGATCGGGTCGCGGACGAAACAGTTGATGTTCAGGGTCGTCGCGTCCCGGAACGGGTCCAGAACTGCGGTCGTAGGGTCCGGCACGAGCAGCATGTCGGACTCCTGGATCTGCTGGAACCCACGGATGCTGGAGCCGTCGAATCCGTACCCGTCTTCGAAGCCCGCTTCGGTCAGCTCCGAGACCGGGACGCTGAAGTGCTGGGTCAGACCCGGGAGGTCGCAGAACCGGAAGTCGACCATCTCGACGCCGGTGTCCTTGGCCAGCTTGAGCACGTCTTTCGCTGAATAGTCAGGCACGTTCGCCCTCCCTAGATCCTTGTCGTCCCCAGTCGATGTCGCCGGTAGCGTAAGACCCACTCGGCAAAATGCCAAAGCGACGGTGAGCGGGAAAACCCTATCGCGCGCGAATCACGGCCTCGTTGCCCGGTTGTTAACTTCTCGTTACGGGCGAGCGGCCCTGCTGAGGCGCCGTTAGGAAGCCGTTAACGATCCAGAACGCCTGCTCACTGGCGCGATCTTGAACGCGACGCAGCAGGCCCCGGGGGTCGGCTCGAAGGCCGCCTCGACCCGGCGCGCGCGCAGTCCCTCGAGCACTCCGCGCTGCATCGCGAGGTTCATCCCGCACACGAGGTCGCGATAGTCGTTCGCCAGGGAGTCGAACGGGCAATTCCTGAGACGAAGCTCATTGCCTTTCCGCATCGGCTCGAATCCGTTCTCTCGAAGGACCTCGATCAGCTTGCGGATCAAAGCTTGGTCGGACGGGTCTCTCCCTGCGCGCGCCCGCGCCTCGGATCCCATCTCGAGGCCGCGCGCGCGCGCAGCCACGTCGGCCGCCTCCTTGCTGCGCGCATCCCCGATCGAGGCACTGAGCACGCGCGCGATCAGCCCATAGTTCTGCGGGGGGACGGTGAACTCGACCGGCTCGGCCGCGCGCATATACAGCTTCGACGGGCGGCCGGCGCCCGGCCCGCTACGCCCCGGCGGTCTCCGATAGATCGTGTCGAGCAGCCCGTCGGAAACCAATCGGTCGAGATGGAACGCCGCGAGCGCGCGCGCGATCTTCACGGCCTTCGCGGCCTCGTCCCGCGAGACCTCGTGGTCCTGGCGGATGACGAACTCGTAGAGGGCGCGCCTCACCGGTTCGGCGAGCGACGCGAGGCGAGCGAGCTTGTCGCGACTTGACATCGAGTGCATTCTAAAACTAGTCTACATTAGTTTTACATTGTGGTGGATAGGAGCCTCATGATGGGCCTGTTGTACACCGAAACAGCCTCCGGCGAGCGCAGGCGCTGGACCCTCAAGGAGATCGTCCAGGGCAGGCCGCTCGGCCATCCGAGCCACGCGATGTTCGTCCACTTCCCGGTGGCGCTGTATATCGGCGCGCTCGGCCTCGACATCGTGTCTCGGGTCGGTCACTTCCCCTCTGCGCCGCTTGCGGCGACGTGGCTGATCCTCGGCGCATTCGCAGGTTCGGTGTTCGCGGTCCCGACCGGGCTCGTCGACTGGTGGGGGATGAAGCCCGGATCGCGGGCCCGGAAGATCGCGAACAAGCATCTCCTCTTGCAGCTGACGACGGCAGCCATCTTCGTCGTCGATGTGGTCGTGCGGTGGAGTCATCGCACGGGGCCGCGCGCGCATGCGCTGTGGATCGTCATCGGCGCCGTCGGTGTCGTGACACTCACCATCGGCCAGTACTTCGGCGGCGTGCTCGTCTATCGCATCGGGTTCCGTGTGTACGGCGATCGCCCCGCAAAGCCTTCGATCAAACCACCAGCTGGAGAGGAGGTTCGATGAGCGCAGAAACCGATACCCATGTTCACGCAGAAGACGAGAAATGCTGCGACGGCCGTTTGGCCTCGGAGCACCGACACGAGTCTCCGGACGGGAAGTGCTGCGTCGACGGCTGAAAGTTCGTCTCCCAGCAAAGAGGGAGCCTCCCCGGCTCCCTCTTGTCTTTCTCAAAGGGGCCGGGTACCGTCCGTTAACCTTCCGATCTCTTCACTTCACTCGCGATCCGCTGCGGGTTGCCGACCACGACCCGGTCCTCGGGGACCGACGCGCGGATCACCGAGCGCGCGCCGATCACCGATCGCGACCCGACTGTTACACCCTGGAGGATCATCGCGTCTCGGCCCACCCAGACGTCTTCGCCCAAGCGCACCGGGCCCGCTTCGCTCCAGCGCCCCGAGTTCCGCTCGGCGGCATCGATCGAGTGGAAGTCGGTGTCGACAATGGTGCACGGCCCCAGCATCGTGTGCGCTCCGATCACAACCGATTTTGCCGCTACGATCGTGGCGCCGCCGAACGTGACCCCGCTCCCGATCTCGACCACAGCCTCAGGCGTAACGGTGTGGATCTTGTTCGGGATCCCGTTCGCGTTGGAGAACCAACAGCCATCGCCGATCACGACCCGCCCCGGGCCGAGCAGCTCGAGCTTGCCGTGGATGATCACGCCGTTGCCCCATTCAACTGAAGGATACGATGCGCGCAACATCATCTTCCCGATGGGCTCCATAAAGAAGAAGCCTGCTCGCCGGAGGGCTGCCCGCTTCCCGTTCGTGTGCAGCTCGTGACGGAAGAGATCCCACTTCGCTCGCAGAGACAAGAGTCCCATCCGGTTCAGTTTGCCGTCGTGCGCGCGCGCGCCGCGCGGTGCTGTTTCCCCGCGTGGTAGCTCGAACGGACGAGCGGGCCGGCCTCAACCCAGGCGAAGCCCATCGACTCGCCGCCGAGCTTCCAGTCGTCGAACTGCTCGGGCGGCACATAGCGCGACACGGGGATCTGCAGCGAGCTCGGCCGAAGGTACTGTCCGATCGTGAGCAAGTCGCAGCCGGCGTCTCGAAGGTCTTGCATCGTTTGGACGACTTCGTCCGGCTGCTCGCCCATACCGACGATGATGTTCGACTTCGTGTACGACGTTGTCGGTAGCCTTGCGCGCGCGCGCTTCAGGAATTCGAGCGAGCGCTCGTACGTGAACGCGGGACGGATGCGCTTGATCAACCGCGGAACGGTCTCGATATTGTGGGCCAGCACGTCCGGCTCGGCATCGACGACGACGGCGAGCGCCTCGGCCGATCCTTTGAAGTCGGGCGTCAGGAGCTCGACGCCGCAGCCGGGGACCGCTGCTCGTATCTGTCGCGTCACTTCGGCGTACAGCCACGCACCGCCGTCCTCGAGATCGTCGCGCGCGACGCCGGTGATCACCGCGTAGCGAAGCCCCATCTGCCGAACGGCGTCTGCGATCCGGCGCGGCTCGTCCGTGTCGTACGCGAGTGGGGGAGCGGTGGTGACGTCGCAGAACGCGCATCGGCGCGTGCACCGGTCGCCGCCGATAAGGAACGTCGCTTCGCGCTCTTCCCAGCACTCGGAGATGTTGGGACACATCGCTTCTTCGCAGATCGTGTGCAGGCCGCCGGTGCGCGCGATCTGACGTAGCTCTTGGAAGTTCGGTCCGGTCTTGAACTTCACCTTGAGCCACGGCGGCTTGCGGCCCTCGGCGACCTCGTCCATCTCGAGCGCGCGCGCCGGACCTTGAACGGTGAGCAGCGGCAGACTCTTGCGCTCAGACATGAGACGCCTCGACGTTCAGATCCACCGGTTCGATCCACGAGAGCTCTGAAGCGAGCAAGCCGGCGAGATGGGTTGCCGCGCGCGCGGCGACCTCGTCGACGCCCGGCCGCAACCCCGTCAGTGCTTCGATCGACGTCACGCCGCGGTCAACGATCCCGCACGGGATGATCCCGTTGAACGCGTCGAGGTCGGCGGTGACGTTGAGCGCGAACCCGTGCGTCGTGATGCCGCGAGACACGTGTACGCCGATCGCGCCGATCTTGGAGTCGCCCACCCACACGCCGGTTAATCCTTCGATCGTTCCCCCCGCGATGCCGTACTCGGCGACGGTTTCGATGAGCGCGCGCTCCAGCGTGCGTACATACGCGAGGAGGTCTGCGTTCTGGCCGAGATCGACGATCGGGTAGCCGACGAGCTGCCCGGGCCCGTGGTAGGTCACGCGACCGCCACGGTCGGTCCGCTCGACGGCGATCCCGCGCGCGGCCAGTGCTTGCGCATCCAGCAGGACTTCACCATCGGTCGCGCGCCGCCCGAGCGTGTACACCGCGTCGTGCTCGAGCAAAAGCACGGTGTCCCCGATCTCCCCGGACGCGCGCCGGTCGGCCAGCGCGTGCTGCAGCTCGAACGCCGGCGCGTATGCGATGCGGCCGAGCCAGGCTGCTCGTAATGGACGCATGCGGTTACCGTAGCACTGGTTTTCAGACGTCGATGCCGAGCTCGTGCGCGTAATCCGCATCTTCGAGGATCGCCTTCAGCCGGCCGTTGAATTGCGCCGCTTTGTGGCCGTCGATCCATCGGTGGTCGTACGTCAGGCTGAGGTACATCATCTGACGGATCGCGACGGCGTCGTTTCCATCTACTTCGAGCACCATGGGCCGTTTCACGATCGCGCCGACGCCCAGGATCGCGACTTGAGGCATCGAGATGATCGGTGTGTCGATCAGGCCGCCGAACGATCCGTAGTTCGTGATCGAGAAGGTGCCGCCGACGACGTCGTCGGGCTTCAGTCCGCCCTTCGCGCGTGCGCGGGTCCCGATGTCGTTGATCGCGCGCGCCAACCCGATCAGGTTCATCCCGTCGGCACCGTGCACGACGGGGACGATCAAGCCTTCGTCGCGGCCGACCGCGATGCCTAGGTTGACCTCTTTGTACAAGCGCGCGGTGCCGCCGTCTTCGAGGATGTGCGCGTTGAACTCCGGTAAGACGCGCAGCGCTTCGACGACCGCGGACGCGATGAACGGCATGAAGGTCAGGGAGAAGCCTTCAGTCGCTTTGAACGCGTCCTTGGCGCGAGCGCGCAACCCGGCGACGCGCGTCATGTCCACCTCGATGACGTTCGTCAGCTGAGCGGCCGTGTGCAAGCTGCGCACCATGTGCTCGGCGATCGCTTTTCGGACGCGCGAGAACGGAACGTCTTCGTGTGCGGCTGCGGGAACGGTGTAGGTAGATGTGGGTACCTCGTGCGCGCGCGAAGGCGCGGGGGACGCGACGCGTTCCGGCGCAGGGCGCGCGCCTCCGTCGGTCGCCGCCAACACGTCTTCCTTGGTGACGCGGCCGCCGGCGCCGGTCCCGCGGATCGCTGCGATGTCGACGCCGCGTTCGCGCGCGAGCTTGCGCACCAGCGGCGAGAGCGCGCCGCCGTCCGACGCTGCCGGCGCAGGTTGCGCCTGCGGACGTTGTGCAGGCGGCGGTGCCGGTTTGTCTTCGGCCTTCGACTGTTCGGGCTCTTCAGCCTTGGGAGGGGGCGGCGACTCTTTCTTCTCTTCCTTGGCCGGCGCCGGCGCGGCCTTCGCTCCTTCGCTCGCGCTCTCGTCGATCTGCGCGATCTCCGCGCCAACTTCCACCGTTTCGTCCGGCGCCGCGAGGATCTTCGAAACCACGCCAGAGGCGGGGGAAGGCAGCTCCGTATCGATCTTGTCGGTCGATATCTCGACGAGCGGCTCGTCCTCTTTGACGAACTCGCCCTCTTGTTTCAGCCAGCGGATGATCGTGCCTTCAACGACGCTTTCACCCATCTTCGGAAGCGTTACCGACGTCGTCACGCAGGCCTCCCGTCGATCACAAGGTGTGCAGCGCGCGCCCGGACAACGCCAGTGCGGCTTCGCCGAACGACTCCGACAGCGTCGGGTGCGGGTGGATGAGCGCCGCGATCTCCTCGGGCATGGCTTCCCAGCCGACCGCGAGCATCGCCTCGGCAACCAATTCGGTGACGCGTGCGCCGATGAAGTGCACGCCGAGCACGCGGCCGCCCTTCTCCGCGACGATCTTGCAGAAGCCGTTCGTCTGCAGGATCACCGCTTTGCCGATCCCGGCCAGCGGAACGGTCTTCGTCACGACGTCGAAGCCGTTCTCGCGCGCCTGCGATTCGGTCATACCCACGGCCGCGACTTCCGGTGACGAGTAGGTCGCGCGCGGCACGGCGTTGTAATCGACCGGTGCGGTCTTGCGGCCGGCAAGCTGCTCGGCCACATACATCCCTTCGCCGAATGAGACGTGTGCGAGGCCCGGCGTGTTGATGCAGTCGCCGACCGCGTAGACACCGGGCGCCGTCGTTTGCAGCTTCTCGTCGGCCTTGACGAAACCGCGCTGATCTATCTGGACTCCGGCCACGTCGAGGCCGGCGTCTTTGGTCACCGGGCCGCGTCCGACGGCAACGAGCAACACCTCTGCGTCGATCGTCTCGGTCTTGCCGTCGAGGGACACCGTCGCCCGCACGCCGTCGTCCGTCACCGATGCATCCTCGAGCTTCGCACCGACCAAGCACTTGATGCCGCGCCGTGAGAACTGCTTCGCGATCTCTTTGCCGAGATCGCCGTCCTCCAGCGGCAGCATCGTGGGGAGCATCTCCACGACGGTGACGGTTGCGCCGAACGACGCCCAGATGCTGGCGAACTCGACGCCGACCGAGCCCGCGCCCAAGACGATCGCACTCTTCGGCACGCCGTTCACGAGCGCCTCGTCGCTGGTGATAACGCGGCCGCCGCGCGCCAGGCCGGGGATCATCTTCGGCTCGGACCCCGTCGCGACGACGAGGTTCTTCGCGCTGATCTCGCGTCCGTCGACCGAGATCGAGCGCGCGCCGGTCAGTGTGCCGGTCCCGCGCACGACCTCGATCTTCTGGTGCTTGATGAGCGCCTCGAGCCCTTTGAACATCTTCGTGACGACTTTTTCCTTATAGCTCTGCACACCCGGCCAATCGTACGAGCGGCCCTCCGCGTTGACGCCGAAGGCGCCGGCCTCTCCGATCGTGTCGAAGACCTCCGCAGAGTGCAGCAACGCTTTCGTAGGGATGCAGCCGCGGTGGAGGCACGTGCCCCCGACGAGGTCTCGCTCGACGAGCGCCACCTTCAGACCAAGGCCGGCCCCTCTGATCGCAGCTGAATAGCCGCCGGTTCCGGCACCGAGGACGATCAGGTCGAATTCGTCTGCCACGCGCGACTCCCTCGTATCGCTCCCCAAATCCTACCCAGGACGCTCAGCCGACGACTCGCCGACATGAGAGAGGAGCGGCCCGAAGGCCGCTCCTCAAGACCTGCGCGTTTCGTTAGTGCTGGACCGAACGCCTCCGCAGCGTCGCGGCGGTGAGCGTCGAGCCGATCAGGATGAGGATCACGCCGAGCGCGACCATCGACCCGTCGGACGAGCCGGTCTTTCCGAGCGTGACGCCCTTAACGGATGTCGTCGGGCTGACCGACGGACCCGGCGTCTGCGTCACGGTGACCGTCGGTGTCGGGCTAGGCGACGGGCAGTTCTCCGTGCACGGCGGCGCGACGATGTCCACCGAGATGAGATCGCTTCGGGACTCGACACTGCCGGACGTCGCCTTCGCGCGGTCGACGATCGAGTGCCCGATCAAGCTCGCGTCATCAGGGATCGTGATCTTGTAGGTCACGTGCTGGACGGTCCCGTTGGAACCGTCGTTCGGGTTGGTCTGCTCGGAGTTGAACCCGGTGACCAGGGCGTTGAGCGTGTCGTTGCTGCCGTCGTCGACGCGGTAGCAGTCGGCGGTCACGTTGTCGGACGTGCCGGTGGACTTGAACGTCAGCGTGTACGTGACCGTCTGGCCGGCGTATGCCTGCGTCTTATCCGCGGTCTTGATGATCGGATCCGCCGGCGTCTGGCCCTCGAAGACGCTGTCGCAGTTGACGGCGCCGTACGCGACGCCCGTCGCGACGAGGATGCTCCCGGTCAGAAGCATCATGATCCCCGCAGCGGCGACGAGCTTCGTGCGCGCACGACGAGGAGAATCTGGAGCGTGATTCATGGTCCCCCCTTAGATCTGCGGCCGGTGCGCTCGGTTTGCGCCCCCCTTACGCAGCCGCAGGCGCGCATTGTCAGCCAGGAACTGGCTTGCTGTCGATAGCCTTACTGTCCCCTTCACAACCAGCGTCGAGACGACCACGAACAGCGCACGTCCGACGGAGGACGTAAAGAAGAGGAGCGGCCCTGTGGACCGCTCCTCTGAGATCGCTTACTGCTTAGTGTCTGTTACGACCGTGCCGAAGCGCCGCCTGGATGTAGCTGTCGTAGCGAGCCAGGTAGGACGAGCCGCTGTTGTCCGCGGACTCGGTCACCGGGGTCGCGAGCTGCGGGCGACGGACCCGCGTGACCAGACCGATCATGACCATCAGCGAGCCCAGGAAGGCCGCTTTCGCCGAGATCGGGCCGGTGTGAGCGAGCTGACCCTTCACCTTCGTCTTCGGGCTGTTGTGGATCGTCTTGCCCTGAACCGAGGTGCCACCGGTCGAGCCTGTGGAGCCGGTCGTGCCGGTCGTGCCGGTCGTGCCGGTCGTGCCGGTCGTGCCGGTCGTGCTGCCGCCACCCGGAGGGGCGACGATCGCAACCGAGACGTTGTCGCTGCGGGACTCGACGCTGCCGCGGGTCGACTTCGCCCGGTCGACGATCGAGTGTCCGATCAAGCTGGGGTCGCTCGGGATCACGATCGAGAAGGTGATCTGCTGGAGCGAGCCCTTGGCGCCGTTGGGCGTGCTCTTCGAGGCGTTGAAGCCGGAGACGATCGAGTTCAGGGTGCTGTCCGAGCCGGTGTCGACCCGGTAGCAGTCCGTCACAACGTTGACGCCCGAGCCGGTCGCCTTGAAGGAGATCGTGAAGGTCACGGTCTGTCCGGCGTATGCCTCGCTCTTGTCTGCAACCTTCGTGATGGGGTTGTTCGGCGTCTTGCCCTTGAACACGCCGGTGCAGTGGGGGCCGCCGGCCGCCATGGCTGTCCCGGCCCACGCCATCACGGTCGCGGATGCAGCAAAGCTGGCCACGAAGGCCGCTCGTGCAAGCTTCTTGCGCATTCCTTTCACCTCGTTGCTCGGGCGGGGCCTTTTTGGCCTTGCCGCGGAAATGGTTTCAGTCACTAAAACGAAGATGTTGCCACGGAGGGCGCGCAATTTATAGTCCGTTCGCGCTAAATGATCCTAAGTAACCACCCAAAGTGGTCTTTCTCGGTTCAATGGCCCGCCCGATTCGTAACTACTTGCGGTGAGGCACGTTGATTGGGGTGCAAGGATCGCTTTCCTAGGGGGGAAAGGTGCGCACCGAAGCTGGTGCTGCCGCGGTCGCCGGACCGTTCATCGCCAAGGCGATGGCGCGTGGCGTTCGCGCTCCGGCACGCCTCATCGATCAAGGGACCCGGGGCTGGCTGCTCGTCCAGCGACACGGAGACATCTTGATCTGCGACGAATTCGGCGACCTCTGGTGGACCCGCCGGATCCTCAGCGACGATTACCGCGTCGTTCGCGCGTGCTGGCCGGAAGAAGCAGCCACGCTGCAAACCGACATCCGCGCGTCGTTCGAGCGCATCCTCGGCTAGCGCCGAACCCTTTGACGGTTCGTTCCGCGCAATCTAGCGTTGCGCGCGATGCTCCTCCGGTCGCCTCTCGACGCTCAACACCGCGCGCTCGGCGCCAAGATCGGCGCGTTCGCCGGATGGGACATGCCGATCTCTTACGCGGGCACCGTCTCCGAGCACACTGCAGTCCGGGAACGCGCCGGTCTCTTCGACGTCTCGCATCTGGGCAAGGTGCTCGTTTCGGGCGCCGGCGCGGCAGAATTCCTGGACACGCAGCTCACCAACAGGATGGCCGATCTCACCGTCGGACGCGCGCGGTACACACTGATCTGCGCCGCCGAGGGCGGCATCCTCGACGACCTGATCGTCTACGGTGATGGGGAAGGCGAATTCCTCGCGGTCCCGAATGCAGCTAATCGCGATGCGGTGTTCGAGCGCCTGCGCGCCGGCTCCACCGGAGCCGTGAAGCTGTGGGTCGTGGACTGGACCACTCTCGCCGTCCAGGGGCCACGCTCTCGCGAGATCGTCGAACGCCTCTATCCCGCTGCGAAGGGTCTCGGCTACATGAGGACGGTGCGGGACGGCGAGATCCTGATCGCTCGCTCGGGGTACACCGGCGAGGTTGGATACGAGGTTTTCACGAGGCCCGAGGACGCGGTTGAGACATGGGACCGCCTCCTATCGGCGGTTCGCGAGGCGGGCGGGGAGCCGGCTGGGCTTGCCGCGCGCGACACGCTTCGGCTCGAGATGGGATACCCATTGCACGGCAGCGACATCGACCCCCAGACGATGCCGGCGGAAGCCGGCTTGATGTGGGCGGTGCGTCTCGACGCCCGGACGTTCCCGGGCCGTGATGCGATCGCAGCCACGCCGCCGCGAAAGACGCTCGTCGGCCTGCGCATGAAGGACAAGCTGATCCCGCGTCACTCGTACGAGGTGCGACGTGAGGGCCGCTCGATCGGAAGCATCACGAGCGGCACGTTCTCACCAACGCTTCGTATCGGGATCGCGCTGGCGTACGTCGAGCCCGGCTCGGCGAGCGAAGGCGACCAGGTCGAGGTGGACGTGCGCGGGAAGACCGGCATCGCCGAAGTCGTGAAGCCGCCGTTCGTCGACCGGTCGCCGAAATGAGCACGACGAAGCTCGTGTGGCACGAGCACTTCCGGTTCACCGGCAGCGATTCGCGGGGAAAGCCGGTCGCGATCGACGCGCACATGGACGGCAAGGGCGCGAAGCCCAGCGATCTGCTGCCGATATCGCTGGCCGCGTGCACCGCCTACGACATCGTGAACATCCTGTACAAGCAGCGCCAAGACCTGAAAGAGCTCGAGGCGACGATGGAGTCCGAGCAGGACCCGGATCCGCCCTGGACGTTCCGCCGGATCGCCGTGAGGTATGTCGCGCGCGGCCAAGTCGACCCGGTTAAGGCGCAGAAAGCGCTCGAGCTGTCCGAACAGAAATACTGCTCGATCTCCGCGACGTTGCGACCGGTAGTAGAGCTGACCTTCACCATGGAGGTCGAAAAAGAGCCGGCCTCGGCCGGGGAGTAGCATGAACCCGATGAGCGACGAAACCACAACCAAAGAGGGCGGAGCCCCAACCGTCGACCAGGTCGTCGAGGCCTTGAAGGTGGTCGTCGACCCCGAGCTCGGCATCAACATCGTCGACCTGGGTCTGGTCTACGACGTGGCGGTCGAGGACGAGGTCGTGAAGGTGACGTACACCCTTACGACGATGGGCTGCCCGGTCGGACCCCTGATCGAGCAGCAGATGCAGCAGATCCTGACCACCATCCCCGGCATCGCCAACGTCGAGTCCGAGATGGTCTTCAACCCACCCTGGTCGCCCGAGCGCATGAGTGAAGAGGCGCGCCTGGCGATGGGGATGTTCTAAGCGCCCTAAGTCCCCGCAGGCCAGGGGGAGTAAATACTGTATGCATAGGGGTTGCATGACAAACCCCGTAGGGCATAGGGTAGAGGCCACGAAGAGAGTTCGGAGGGAGAGGGGCATGGGCGAGTACGCGAACGACGTATTGGTCAGCACCGACTGGCTGGCCGAGAACATCGACAACCCCGAC
>Ga0070707_100004512_pt1 | contig 13034 bp, 16 predicted proteins | sample KBSK5502metaG_FD_65468 | JGI IMG/M metagenome (GOLD analysis project Ga0070707, IMG submission 65468) | Corn, switchgrass and miscanthus rhizosphere microbial communities from Kellogg Biological Station, Michigan, USA - KBS K5-50-2 metaG | ecosystem: Host-associated > Plants > Roots >... | reverse complement strand
GGGCTCGATCACCTCGCGCTGGCGATCGCGGACGCCGGGGAGCTGGAAGGGCTGCGCGAGCAGCTCGACGCGGCCGGAGTGCCCAACCACGGCATCGAGCCGGACCCCGCCACAGGCGCCACCTACATCAGCTTCTACGATCCCGACGGCATCGCCTGGGAGTTGTATGCCTTGCCGCCGCAGTAGGCGCCGAGGCCCCGACGGCAGTCGCCGCCCGCGCCGAGATCACGGCGTCAGCGGCCACGTCGCAAGCTGAAAGCTGCGGGCTACTGATCTGTGCGCAGGTAACTAAACTGGGCCCGTTCGCCTTGCCAATGTGGCGCAGGTCAAGGTAGTGCACGTTTAGATGTCAGTGCAGTGATCAGTAGCACGCCACAACAGGCGCGGCCGCACAGTAACTCCGCACACGCGCCCTCGTTGTGAGCGCAGATCCTACTCCGCGCAGAGCGCAGGCCCGCCTTCGCGCGCCCGCGTAGAGGAGTGCTCACCGCCGGCGCCGGCGACGGTACAGCCGCTCGAGGCCACGGCTGATGACGGCCAAGAGCACCGTCGCCGCGACGGTATAGCAGCCAATCGTCAGCATTGTCCAGGCTGCAGGCATCAGCGGCACCTCATACGGAATCCGGCTCGGTTGTTGGAGAGAGCGAGCACGTACCCGCGGGGACCGTCACACTACACGGCTGGTAGGAAGGGGAGAGAGGTGGTCATCCTTCACGCCGGCGTGCCGGACGAGCGGCGCAGACTCCGCAGGGAGTTGACGGCTGCCACGAGGATACTGGTGGAGATGAGCGTCCAGACGATGACAGCAGTGAAGGCACCGGCATCCGCTGGACGACTGAGCAGCGTCGCATCGCTCGCACTGGCGAAGTTCTGCCCAACACCGGGCAACAAGCCCCATGCGAAGCTTGCGAGGACAACGGCTATCACGAGGTTCCAGCGGCGGAGACGCCCTTGGCTGCGGGTGCCTTCCACGGCATATGCCAGCGCTCCGAGTGCGACCGCGAGCGCGAAGAGGAGGGAGACGATGCCAAGCAACAGGTTGATCGTCGCCATCGTCATGGCAGGGCCACCTTTCCGTCGTCACATCGCTCGGCGCGGTCAGCATAGCACAGGCAGCTTACCTATTCCACCTGACGGCCCGTACACTCCACCTCCACCCAGGTCGGACGGCCGTTAGCGCTAGAATGCCCCTCACTTGCGGTCATGTGCCCGACAGCGCCCGCCACTAGCTGCACAGCGCCCCTTGACGGCGCCCGCTGCCCACGCCCTCACTCCCCACAAGGGGGCAAAGCAGCACGCATGGCGCATCGCTACGGCCATCCAGTCAAGGTGAGGCGAAGAGCTGACGGCACACTCGCGCACTTTCGTTGGAAGGGGTCTGAGTGGCCGGTGTCGGAGGTCTTCGAGACGTGGCACCTCATGGACCGCTGGTGGGTGCGTCCAGTCAATCTGGCGACGGCCATTTACTCGCTGAACCATGGCGAGCAGGACCGCACCTACTATCGCGTGTGCTGCCGGGGCTCAGCTGGCGAACAGGTCTTCGATCTGTACCACGACGCGGTGACCAATCAGTGGGTGCTCGACGTGGCGCACGACTGACGGGGTCGCCGGCTGAGCATCCCTAGTGCCGCTCTCATGCCGTATGACGCGGCTCGTCCGCTCGGCAAGCCGTCCGCGCTTAGCGTCTCGATCATGCCCCTTGACACCTCGGCTGGTACCCAGTATTATTGACATGGATATATCCGAAATGGATCGAGTGTCAGCACGGTCGGAGGAAGATGGGCTCTATGGGGACAGGCGTGGACGCGAACGAGGGCGGGAACGAGGGCGCGAACGAGAGCGGGAACGAGGGCGAGCCAGCGGAGCTGTTGCCGCTCACGCCAGCTGTGTTCCACATCTTGCTCGCGCTGGCCAATGGCGAGCGGCATGGCTACGGCATCATGCAGGAGATCGCGGCGGCCACCCAGGGCCAGATGCGCATCGGCCCGGGCACGCTCTACCGCTCCATCAAGCAGATGCTGGCGGCGGGCATGCTGGAGGAGTCCGACGAGCGCCCCGATCCCGCGTTGGACGACGAGCGCCGCCGCTATTACCGGATGACGGGCTTCGGCCAGCGGGTGGCCCAGGCAGAGGCGCTGCGCCTTGCCCGGCTCGTGCGCGAGGCCCAGGCGCGGCGCCTGCTGCCCGGCGCGGGCGTGGAGCCAGGGATTGAGGGGGCGTCATGAGATCGGACAGACGCGAGGCAGGGTGGGCGGTGAGCCTCTCCGTGCGGGCGTACCGCCGATTGCTCGCTGCCTATCCGCGGGCGTTTCGGCAGCGGTATGGCGCGCCCATGGTCCAGGTATTCCGCGACTGCTGTCGCGAGGCGGAGCGCGCCGCTGGGGCCGGTGGCATCTGCCAGGTCTGGCTGATGGCACTCAGCGATCTCGCCGTTAGCGCGCTTAAGGAGCACCGTCAGGAGGAGGTCCACATGTCGCGCCTGTCCTGGATCCGGCTCGGCAGTCTCGCGGCTTTGATCGGCGGTAGCGTGGGAGCACTCTCTGCGGGGCTGGCCCTCGTGCTCGCCACGGCGCAATTGCTGGACGAGCAGTCGTCGCTCGCACTCGCTGTATTCCCGGTCCAGGTGGCTGTTTCGCGGGCGGGGCCGGTGCTGTGGCTGCTCTTCGTGCTCGCGCTCATCGGCTTGCAGGCGCGCGGAGCGGGTCGGGCGGGTGTGCTCGGATGGGTCGGCATCACGGTGGCGGCCCTTGGGGCGGTCGTCACCGGACTGGGCAACGGGTTGGATGCTGTCATCATGGCTTCGCAAGCCGACGGGTGTCGCACCCCACAGAACTGCAACTACTATGACCCAGACCACTACCTTTACCTTGGCTTCATGGCCGGACTCTTGGGATCGGTGATCTTCGCGAGCGGCATGATCGTCTCTGGCATCCCTGCACTCAGGCGTCGCGTTCTCTCCCGCCACAACGGCCTCCCGCTGCTGGTGGGGGTGATGGCCCTCTTGGGCGTCGCGGCAGCTGTCATCGCGACGTTTACCAGTCCCGGCATCGACGGCGCAGGCTTGCAGAAAGTGGCGATCATGTTTGCCACTGTGGCACTCGTTGCTGCCGTTGTCTGGGTGCTGCTGGGGGCGGCGATGTGGCCGCGTGGGGACGAGGAGGTAATTGTGCAGGCTGCCGTCTAGCAGCGCGGTGTGCCGCTGGATGCAGAAGTGCGGAACTTGAGTGAACGACTAGATGCGGCAGCTGTCTGAGCAGTGCACTGGGGCAGCGTCACCCCCCTGCAGTGATACTGATGGCGCAGCCCGCCAGCCCGAGGAGCAGGCAGGTGTAGAGCAGCACCTAGCGCAGACGACGCGGCATAAGCAGGTCCCCCGCTGGTACTACGTTGCCGCTTGGCAGGACCATCACACATCGCACACCGCACACCGCACACCGCACACCGTACGCCGCACCTCATGAACAGCCACCGCAGGTGCAGACGTACACGATGGCGGAATAGACGATCGTCGGGGGAGGGCACGGGCAAAGGCCTTTGGGATACAGCGGGCCATAAGACAACACGAAGCGGTAGGTGCCCGGCGAGGTCAACGGCACCGGCGGCCTCACCGGCGATGTGCCGCGTGCAAGCGGGATCCCTTTGTCTGGCGAGGGATTGCCTCCGCCTGCGTAGGTGCAGTTGTTGACCTCCTGCCACTGCTCCCCCACCAGCCGTTGCAAGGCGACAGGAGGACACACATCGCCGTAGCCCTGGCGTGGCGTCGTCAGGATCGGGTCCGGAGTCAGGTTGAGGATACTCACCTGCGGGGACTCGGTTGGCGCATAGACGGTATGGTCGGTCTCGATGCTGACCGGCCCGCTGGGGAAGGTGCCAGGGCTGTCGGGCCGCGGCGGGCAAGCGCTCGCTTCGCCGCATGCCGTCAGCACGAGTGCTAGCAACGCCAGGCTAGGTATGAGCCGGTACAGCATCTGGTGTTCCCTCCGGGCGTCGTCCTTTCAGCGGGCTGTAACCGCGGCCACGCGTGCTCCTCTGCTAGTACTGCGCAACAAACAGGCAAATCCTCACCGTGAAGGAGCTGCTAGACGGCACGGGTATCGACATGCCGCCCCTGCGCCAGACCAGCGTCACCTTCCGACGTGCCCCCAAGGCGAAAGCCGAGATCGTGGCGCGCCTGCGATCCATCTGGGATGACAGCGCCGGGACAGAGGACGCCGACGTTATGGATGACCTGGACGACGCCGAAGAGTAGGCACGGCTCGTCCCGCCTCTGATGATGCCAGCCGCCTCGCCTGTGCCCGCCACCGCCACACCACGACGGCGCTGACGCCACAGGTACAAGACACCCGCCTTACCGTCCGAGACGGCGTAGCGGGTCTCTCACTGCGTCGCTTTGCCCGCTCAGGCGGGCGGCGCAGCGTAGTGCCCAAAGCTCCCGACGCTCCGCAGGGGTGTGCCACCTCGACTCGACTGTAGTGCCTAATACGTGCGGCCGCGCGTGCGGACGCATTTAGGCACTACGCGGGAGACGGGCCACGTGCGGCCCTGCGCTCGTCCATCGCCTGACGCTCGGCGGGGGTGGAGCGCGGCACCACCGCTTCGAGCTTCGCCACGAGCGTGTCGCGCTCGGCGTCGCTGAGGCCGGCCACCGAGCGCAACGTGCGCCCGACGCTCGACCAGAACGCATTGCGCCGGTCGGTGTACTTGCGCCACCGCCGGCTCTCCTGGTAGCCCGGCTCGCGCGAATTCCACACCCACTCCGGCACCACCGCGGGCGGCTGCTGGAGCCAGCGCAGCACGTCATCGGGGAGACTGCCCAGATAGGCCACATGCCGCAGCCGTGGCTGCCCGTCCACACGCTCACTCTTGACGAGCACCGCGCTGCGGCTCTTGCGGTTGCGCTTCCAGCGGACATACATGACGACGCCTCCCCTCATGCCTCTGGCGCGTCGCTCGCGTCGTCCATGGCCCACTCCTGCCCGCAGGCGCGCGCCAGCGTTAGCCACACCTCCGTGCTGTGACCCACAAAGTCTATCGCGCGCTCCCGGTTGACCACGGAGATAATCTCCGTCTCCATGCTCATGCGGACTGGCCGTTTGGCGCAGCGCCCAAACGCCTCGCGCCGCTCTGTCGTATCCAGCCCGTAGTCCTCCGCGCGCGCCATGGCCCACTCCCAGTACTTCACCGCGCCGGCCCGTGTCACCTCGGTGATGGGCAGCTTCATCGCACCGAGCCATCCCTCAGCGAAGTGGTCGAGCAGCGCCGGCAGATCGTACTGCTTCCAGCGGAAATGCAGCATGATGAACCCGATGGAGAGATGGTGATGGGCCACGAGGCCCATGCGCCCCAGGGCATCTGCGGCGCGCGCCTTCGCCTCCGCCGGAACCTGGCCATCAGCCCCGTCCTCCGACAAGGGATGCTCGCGCAAAAACTGCGCGCTGTAGCGCGCGCACAGGAACTCTCGGTCGAGGTCTTGTGCTGCCTCTTCCTGCTGCCGTGCCTCCGCTGCCCACGCCGCCGCGCTGCGCCCCTCATACGCCGCCACCTGCGCTTCCAGCACCCGCACGCGCTCGGCCTGCGCCCGGATGATGACCTGCGCCTCGGTCTCGGCTGGCCCCGCTAGCAATCCGCCGATTAAGTTTTCCTTAACCGTCCGCCTGCTGACGTTGCCATAGGCTTGGCTGAGCGCATCTTGCACGCTGCCGTAATTTTCGTCATGGTCGCGGCACCACTGGCCGAACTGGCCGTAGGGCGCTAGCAACGTCTGGACACGGCGCAGCGCCTCCAGCCGCACCACCCGCGCCACGGAGTGGATGTATTCACACTCATTGATGATCTCGACCGGCACCCCGGCGTAGCAGGGCAACTGGTCTATCGGTGACGCCGCCACGTCGCGTGGCACGAGCGTGCCATCGGTCTCGTCGGTATTCATGAGTCGCCCCCTGGCTCGTCCTTGTCGGCCCGTCGCCGTTCCAACCAGCGCATCTCATCGGGCGGCGGCTCTTCACGCAGTTGCGTGACCGCCACGTCGAGCGCGCGGGCCAGCCGCTGCGCCGAGAGCGGCGTCACCGCGTCGCCGGCCTCGGCCCGCACCACGGTGGGCGGGCTGACCCCAGCCTTGGTGGCGAGGTCGGTCTGCCGCAGATTGCGCCATGTGCGCCAGGCACGCAGATGCGGCAAGGTCAGTAAACTACGCGGTCGCGCCATCGGCGGCTGCCCTCTCATTGTTACGCTGCTCATTCGGTTCCTCACTCTCAACTGTAGCACAGAGTCCGCACCAGTTCCCGACTGCTGCTTGACGTGCAGGCAGCCACATCATACAATATCTCAAGGGAGTGTGCCAGAGCGCAATAAAGCGCAAGCCAGTCCTGCGTTCCGAAAGGACCTGACCATGCCCACCATGCCCACCAGCGCCGCCCACGAGATGGCCGTCGTGTATTGCCGCGTCTCCAGCGACCGACAGGCCGCAGAGGACCGCGACAGCCTGAACCAGCAAGAGCGCGACGGGCTGGAGACCGCCCGCAAGGCCGGTTTGAGCGTGCTCTACACCGTCAAGAGCGCCGAATCCGCCTGGGTGCTGGAGAAGCGCTCGCGCTTTCAAGCGGTGCTGGACGACGCCCAAGCCGCCAGGTTCCAGGTGTTGATCGTGGACAGAATGAATCGGCTGACCCGCTCGGAAGACCTGGGCGAATACTTCCAGGTGCGCACCGCACTCCGCGAGGCCGGCGTGCGCGTGCTGTTCAGTTCGCGCGAGTATGAGCAGAGCGGCACCGGCCAACTCTTGCAGGCGGTGGACGCCTATGTCGCCGGCCAGGAGCAGGAGAACCGCCGCAAGCAGGCGATGGTCGGCAAGCGTGCCCGCGTCCAGCGGCACGGCCACCCGATCCCCAGCGGCTGGCCGCGCTACGGCTATATCTGGGACGATGCGCAGAAGACGCGGCTCGCCTTTGATCCGGGCGACTCGCAGATCATCATGCGCCGCATCTGGGACCACTTTCTCTACGCCGACAGTCCGACGCTCGCCGGCCTGGCCAAGCGCCTCAACCGTGAGGGCATCAAGACGCCGCGCGCCTATCGCGGCGTGAAGACGCCGGCCAAGCAGGTGGCTGGCGGGCCGCGCTGGACGGCGGAGACGATTCGCTCGTTCGTACGTGATCCGCTCTACAGCGGCGGCGACGAGCACGGCGAGGTGCTGGCCTTCCAGTACGCCGAGCACAACGCGCCGACGCCGATCCCGGCCTACGCACCGGCCTACGTCACCCGCGAGGAGCAGGAGCGCGTGCTCGCGCGCTTCGGCCACAACCGCAAATTCGCCAAGCGCCACCGCACCAACACCGCGCCGACGCTCCTCCATGCCGGCTTGGCGAAATGCGGCCATTGCGGCTGGCGGCTGGCCGTCCACACCAACTGTCGCGACCGCCTGGACGGCACGCGGCTGGTGTCCTATCGCTGCGCACACGCCAACACCGTGGGCACCCACGCCTGCCCCGGCGGCAGCATCAGCGCCGAGGTGCTGGACGCGGCGGTGGTCGATCTCTTGGACCGGGAGATCAACCGCGGGCAATTCCTCGACCGCTTGTTTGCCGCCTGGGATGCGGACGCCGAGGCGGTGCAGGGCAGCGTGCGCACCATCGAGACGACCCTCGCGGAGACCGAGCAGCAGGTTGCCAACGCGATGGCACGTGTGGCCACCTACGCGCCAGGGGACGCGCTCTCTGCCCCGCTGGAGGCGCACGCGCGCATGCTCGCCCAGACGTTGCCAGGGCTGCGTGAGCGGCTCCAGCACGCGCGCTCTGCGATGGCGCGTGCCAAGCGCAACCCGCACCTGCGCGCCGAGCTTGGCGAGTGGTTCAGCGCCTGGCTGGGTGGCTTCACGGAGTTGAGCCAGGAGCGCAAGCGCGACTTCCTGATTGCGATTGGGGCCGTGGTGACGCTCTAGCCAGAGGGGATGCACACGCCACGCGCGGTGCTCTCCATCGCGCTGCCCTCCTCGGTGGGCCTCTTGCCGCCGCTGCCGGTGGACCTGACCGAAGGGCAGGCGCTAGTGGCTGCTGGGCGACAGATGCACGAGCAGGGCACCACCTTCGTCGGACACACGCGCGCGCCGGGGGTGTGGGAGACCGGCAGCGCCGACGAGATCATGGCCGAAGTCGCGGTGGCAACGGGCGCAAATTCGTCAAGTCTGCCCAGATGCCCCAGAAAGGCAACAGCGGCAGGCCGATAACGAACTGGAGCGCCGCCAGGATGCCGGTCCACGTGGGCACCTGGGCCAGGGGCACATGCAGCTGCTGCAGGAAGAGCGGGGTGAACGCTTGCAGGTGGCCGAAGGCCTGGCTCTCGACGACGCCGGCCAGGGTAAACAACACCAGCAGCACGCGCCAGTCGTTGCGGTGGGGCGGCTCGTGCGGCTGGGCGGCGTCGGTCGTCGGCACGATCTCGGTCGTCACCCGTTGCTCCCCTGCTCCGCGCTCTCCACCGGTGGATGCCCGCAGCTTTCGATTGTACAGCACAGGGGCAACGGCGCAGGCAGGCGCCGCGACGCCGACGCGCGGTCGTGACGGGGCCTGTAACAGTTCGTAGTCTGCGCGTTAGAGTTGCGCGCTACGCTCTCGGTCGAGGCCAGAAACGAGGATGCGCTTCGATGCCTCCGCCGCGCGCCTGGCTGCGAGTCTCGTCCCACAGGTGGACCACACTACGTCGTGGTGTAGATCACTGCCCAAGGAAGGCATCTGTGCCAAGGGATGAACCGTTTGAGCAACCAGTTCACCAAGCGTGACGGGGAGACGAGCAGGGGAACCTGTCGGAATCCCGGAATCCCCATGTATTCAAAGGCTGCCGCGTGATCGCGGAAGGCATCAACAAGAAGGAGAAGCACCATGCATGCCCTTCAGATCGCGACGTTCGGCGACCCAGCTGAGGTAGTGGAGCTGGTAGAGATCCCCGAGCCGGACGCCCCTCGTACCGGCGAGGTGCTGGTCGCCGTGGAATACGCGCCGATTAACCCCTCAGCCCTCTTGCTGATCCGTGGGATATACGGCGTGCGGCCCGCCCTACCCACTGGCGTCGGTAACGAAGGCGTCGGACGCGTTCTCGCCGTCGGGGACGAGGTGAACCGCTTCCACGTCGGCGATCGTGTCCTGATCCCACTCACCCGCCCCTCTTGGCGCGAGCGGATGGTGCTGCCGTCGGCTGAATTGTTCCCGCTGCCATCAGGCGCTGATCCGCAACAGTTGGCGATGCTGCACATCAATCCCCCGACCGCTGCGCTGCTGCTGGGCGAGTACGTTGACCTCAAGCCGGGCGATTGGGTGCTCCAAGATGCTGGCAATTCTGGCGTCGGACGCTCGGTAATCGCCTTCGCCAGGGATCGCGGCCTGCATATCGCCAGCCTGGTGCGCCGTCAGGAAGTCGTAGATGACGTGCTCGCGGCGGGAAGCGACGTCGTGCTGGTGGACGGACCTGAGCTCCCCGCTCGCGTCGCCGCAGCCACCGGCCATGCGACGATCCCATTAGCGCTCGACGGCGTCGGCGGGGCAGTGATGATGTCGCTTTCCAGCTGCCTGAGCCGTGGAGGCACTCTGGTGCTCTATGCCTTCATGAGCGAGAAGCCCGGTGTGGCGAATCCTGCGGACATCATCTTCCGCCAGGTGACGATCCGCGGCTTTTGGCTCGAAACTCCAGAGGTCCGCGCGTCTCCCAAAATCCTGGCAGCCATCCAGACCGGCGCCCGGCTGATCACCGAGGGCAAGCTGCACGTCCCGGTCGCCGCGACGTATCCGCTCGATGCGGCAAAGGAAGCACCCACTCATGCTGAAAGAGGTGGAAAAGTGCTGTTCAAATGCTCCTAAGTGCTTCCGCACCGAAGGCAATCGAGCAAATGGTATTTTGGCGGGCGCGCAAGCTCCGCTCTCTGTGCGTCCACAGTACGTCCGAAAAAAGGCACCGCGACCGTCTGACGGCCAGGTGATCATGCATTAGGAAGGGGTCTCATCCGATGCAGCAAGCGCCGCGCTCCCTGCAAGATGTCGCACAACAATACCGCTGGTTTCAACAGATGCGCGCCGAGCAGCCCGTCTGGCGCGATGACGCCAGCGAGTGCTGGCACGTCTTCCGCTATGCGGACGTCCAGCGCGTTCTCACCGATCACACAGGCTTTTCATCGAGTTTTCGTCGGCGCATCCGTATTCGCCCCGCACTCAGCGCCCCAACGCTGATCGAGATGGATCCGCCGCAGCACGGCCAGTATCGCGGGCTCATTGCGCCCGCATTTACGCCGCGAGCGCTCTCGCGGCTTTCCGCACGCATCGCCGCGATCGTTCAGGAGCTGCTGGATCGGGTGCGCTCGACGGGCCACATGGAGGTGATCGGCGACCTGGCCTATCCCCTGCCGGCCACCGTCATTGCCGAGATGCTGGGCGTGCCAGCCGAAGATCGCCCGATGTTCAAGCGCTGGGCGGATGCGCTTTTCTCCAGCCAGGTCAGCGACGCGGAGTTGTTGCACTCCGAGGAACCGGAGGGGGTGCGGCAGATTGAGCCGGTGATGCAGGAGATGACCGACTATTTCGCGCAGAAGCTGGACGACCGCCGTCGCCAGCCACGTGCCGATCTGCTGAGCGACCTGCTGGCGGCGGAGGTTGACGGGGAGCACTTGAGCCAGGAGGCGCTCACCAGTTTTTGCTTCCTGCTGCTCCTGGCGGGACACGTGACGACGACCAATCTGATCGGGAACGCCATCCTCTGCTTTGACGAGCATCCCGAAGCGATGGACCAGCTGCGCGAGCAGCCGGAACTGATGCCTGGCGCCATCGAAGAGGTGCTCCGCTACAATTCGATCGTCTGGCGCATCGGCCGGATTTCGGCGACCGAGAGCACGTTCGAAGGGGTGCGCATCCCTGCCGATGCGGTCGTCTTCGCCTGGGTCGCCTCCGCCAATCGCGACGGTGCTCAGTTTCCCGATCCCGATCGGTTCGACATCACGCGCTCGCCCAACCGCCATGTGGCCTTCGGCCACGGCATTCACTTCTGCGTCGGCGCTCCCCTGGCGCGCCTGGAGGCATCCATTGCGCTGCCGATGATGCTGGAGCAGCTTCCGCAGCTGCGCCGTGTCCCCGATGCGCCTGTGGAGCTGCTGCCTTCCCGCATCCTATCGGGAGTCAAGCGGCTGCCGATCATGTTCGCACCGGCCCTGACCAGCCGGCGAACGGCCTGATGTGCCGCGGCGCGCTCCCGGAAGTGGCCACAGTCTTGCGCACGGCGTTATAGATATTCAGGGAAGGAGCGTGCCGATGGCGCCAGAAAACAACACACCCAGCTTCGCGCGAGACATCCAGCCGTTGTTTCGTGAGGACGACCGCGCGTCCATGGATTTCGCCTTCGACCTCTGGGATTACCACGACGTGCGGACGAACGCGCAAGACATCCTCACGCGCCTAAGCGAGGGCACGATGCCGTGCGACGGAGAGTGGCCGGAGCAGCAGATCGCCCTCTTTCGCCGCTGGGTCGAGGATGGGATGCCGGCATAACGCTGCGTGGAGCCTACGCCTCTTCGCCTAGATCCACACCATGCTGAGTGCGTTCGCCTCTGTCCTATGAGCCCCGCTGGACAGCCGCCCGCACGCCGTGCTACACTCGCTGAACCAAGGCGACTTAATGTTCAGCAGGCTCATTCTACACGTGCCTGCCACGGCGCGGCAAGCATGGCCTTCCGCTACGTACACTCGTAGTGCGCTGTTTTTCCCTTGCGCCAATCATGCCGCCTGCACCCGTCATCGTCGCTAACCCCGTACATGCGCGACGCCACGACGTGCGATCTGCATGGAGAGTGACTGGTCTACGATGGCCGAGGAACAGTTCGAAACGACTCTCCGCAGCCGGCCTGGCCTCGATCGACGGCGCGTCGACGCCTTCATCGCCCGCCATCTCCTGGCCTGGGATGTCTGCATGGCGGTCCTGGCCCTACTCTTTCTCGGCATCGGCTTCCTGGAGGATCACCCGACCGGCGCCCTGAACCAGGCGACGCTCGTGCCCGCCGAGGATGCCATCACCTTCGTTTTCCTCGCCGAATTCTCCATCCGCTTCTACGCGGCCGCCTCGCGCCGCGCCTACTTGAAAGCCCACTGGATCGACCTGCTGGCGCTGGTGCCGACGATTCGCTGGCTGCGGTTCTTGCGCCTGGGGCGCTTCGCGCGTGTGATCCAGCTGGCACGCGTGCTGCGGCTGGGAGTCCTGGTGCGGTTCCTGGTTGAGCTCGACCGGGTCGTGCGCGGCGTGCGCCGCACTGCCATGCGCAACGGCGTCCACGTCTTTCTCATCGTCGCCGCGAGCCTTGCGGTGATCGGCGGCACGCTGGTCTGGGAGCTGGAGCGCGGCAGCAACCCGTCGTTCCACAACTTTGGCGATGCGATCTGGTGGGCTTTCGCCACGATGACGACGGTGGGCTACGGCAATGGGCCGACGACACTGGCCGGCCGTGTGATCGCGGCGATCGTCATGGTCGTTGGCATCGGCTGCTTCGGCGTCGTGACGGCCACCGTCACCGCGTATTTTATGCAGCAGCATCCGAGTCATCCCGACGGCAAGCAGCCCACGCCAGACGAGCTCATGGCCGTGCTGGAGGACATCCGCGCTCGACTGGCACGGCTTGAGCAGGCCAGCGCGGGCGGAGCGAGCGTCGAAGAGGACCTTGCCGCGCTCGCGCCGCGGCGCGACGAGCAGCGCGCGATCCCATGACTTCTCTCCCGCGCGGCACCGCATGGATCTAGCGGGGCGAGGTCGTAAGCAGTCGCCCGGTCCTCGCGTAGTCTGGGTAACAGGCGTACGCTTGTCTCGCGAGGGAGGGGCTGAATGCTGCGGCGATTCGGCGCGTGGATGTACTGCTACCGGCGTGGCTTCGCCGTGGCCGTCTTGGCCGCCGGGGTGCTCACTCTGCTGCTGACGCATGGGGGCTTTCGCGGGGTCGAGATGGCCTTCTGGCAGAGCCAAGCCCAACCGTGCGGCACGCTCTCGCACTGGGTGCGTATGGATGGGCCCGGCTCCTC
>Ga0070707_100004510_pt1 | contig 13038 bp, 12 predicted proteins | sample KBSK5502metaG_FD_65468 | JGI IMG/M metagenome (GOLD analysis project Ga0070707, IMG submission 65468) | Corn, switchgrass and miscanthus rhizosphere microbial communities from Kellogg Biological Station, Michigan, USA - KBS K5-50-2 metaG | ecosystem: Host-associated > Plants > Roots >... | reverse complement strand
TGCTCGCGCGAACGATCGTCCGCCACATGACGTCCGACCATCTGGGCGACATCAAGCCGGCGCATGCGCTCCTCGCGCCCGGATACGGCTTCGGGCTTGGCTTCGCCGTCCGTCGCGCCGATGGTCTGAACGGGGCGCCGGGTTCGGCGGGCGAGTACAACTGGGGCGGCGCCGGCGGCACAGGGTTCTGGGTCGATCCGAAGGAGGAGCTGGTGGCCGTCCTGATGACGCAGGCCCAGCCCGGCCCGTGGCAGCGCGAATTCAAGGAGCTGTTCCGCCAGCTGGTCTATCAAGCGATCGCCGAATAGCCAGGTCGACGACGCCCAACACTCATCGCGGGTGCGGCGCTTCCGTGAGAAGATCGTTCGATGCGTCCCGCACGCGCTGCGGAACGACCTCGGACCGGCCAGCAGCTTGCCGGAGTGCTGTTCGACTTCGGCGGCACGCTGGACGGAACCTTGCCCTGGAAGGAGCGGATGTTTCGGCTCCTTCGGGCCGAGGGTGTCGAGGTCACTCCGCACCGGTTCGACCCGCTGTTCTACGCGGCTGACGACGCCCTCGTCGGCACGATCCCCGACACGCTGTCGCTCGCCGAAACCGTCCGCCGGCTGGTCGCCGGGCTCGGCACGGCGCTGGATCTGAGCGACGAGCTCGTCGCGCGCATCGCGCGGCGCTTCGTGGAAGACACGACCGGCTGTGTTCGGAGCAACCTTGCGCTCTTGTCCGAGCTGGCGCGCCGCTATGATCTGGGCATCGTCTCCAACTTCTACGGCAATCTCGCACGCGTATGCGAGGATGTCGGCCTTCGTCCGCTGTTCGGTGTGATCGTCGATTCCGCGGCGGTCGGATGGACGAAGCCCGATCCGCGCATTTTCACGCACGCGCTCGCCAGCCTCGGCCTGCAGTCCGACGCGGCGACGTTCGTGGGCGACTCGCTCCCGCGCGACATGGCCGGCGCGCGCGGCATCGGCATGGCGCATATCTGGCTGGCCGGTGAGGGGACACAGCAGACGCGGCCCTGCTGTCCCGACGACCGCGTGATTCGCTCGCTCGGCGAGCTTCGTGGGTTGCTCCTGTGACGCACGCGGCGCGCTGTCGTGGGGGCATCATCGCCGCAGGCGAGGGCAGTCGTCTGCGCGCCACGGGCTTCTCGATGCCCAAGCCGCTGGTGCCGGTGGCGGGCGTGCCGCTGGTCGATTGGGTCATCGAGAACTTTCGCGCGGCGGGCATCACGTCGCTCGTGATGATCGTCAACGAGCAGTCGCGCGCGTGCCGCGACTGGGTGCTCTCACGCTTCCCCGATCTTGACGTCGAGGTGATCGTCAAGACGACCGCCTCCTCGCTGGAGAGCTTCCTCGAGGTCACTCGGCGCCTGGCCGGCGACCGTTCGCTGATCTCGACCGTGGACGCGTGGTGTCGGCCGGGCGACTTCGGGGGCTTTCTCCAGGCCGCGCTGCGCCGGCCGGCCGACGCGAGCGTGCTGGCCGTGACACCTCTGGTCGCCGACGAGCGTCCTTTATGGGTGGACGTCGATGCGGCGGGTCGTATCCGACGCGTCGGCGGACCGGACGGCACGCATGTGACGGCCGGCATGTACATGCTGTCGGAGCGGGCACGAGCCGCCTCGCCGCCGCCGCTGGGAAGCTTGCGAGAGTTCCTCGCATGGTTGCATGACCAGGGCGAGCCCATGTATGCCGAGACGATCGAGAACGTGGTCGATGTCGATCAGCAGTCCGATGTGGTGCTGGCCGAAGCGCTTGCGGGGGGGGCCAGGCGAGTGAATTCCCGCGGAGGTGACAGGTGAGCGACGCATCCTGTTGGGGCATTTTTCGAGAACGAGAGCATTCGCCCGGCCGCGAATCCGACGACGGCGAGATCCTGAAGCTCACGGGAAAGCATCTCGAGGCCCGCGGATTCCAGGTGACGTTCAGGTCGGCCGAGGAGGTGCTCGCGACGCCCGACGACCGGCCTCTCGGGGTGTTTCTGATGTGCGAGCGGCTCGACATCCTCGATCACCTGCGAAGCCTCGAGCTTCGCGGCGTCCCCCATGTGAATGGCCCGCTCGCCGTCCTCAACACGTACCGCGAGCGCATGATCGCTCACTTCAGCGAGGCCAACGTCCCCTTCATCGAGAGCCGGATCGTGTCGACGGATGGGCCGGCCGACGCCGGCGCGTTCCCCGTGTGGGTCAAGCGTGCGGACGTCCACAACACGCAGGACGGTGACGTCACGCTCGCGCGCACACACGACGCCGTGTCCCAAGCGCTGGCGGCGCTGGCCACCCGCGGTCTTCCGCGCGCCGTCCTGCAGCCGCACCGGGAGGGCGACCTCGTCAAGTTCTACGGCGTCGGCACCGGCGCCGGACCGGCCGGTGGGCCGCCGTGGTTTCGCTGGTTCTATCATCGCGAGCAGCGCCTGGCCGGACACGCGTTCGATCCGGCTCAGCTCGGTCGCACCGTGCGCCGCGCGGCGCTGGCGCTCGGGCTCGACGTCTACGGTGGCGATGCGATCGTGACGGCCGGGAGCGAGCTCGTGCTGCTCGACGTCAACGCGTGGCCGAGCTTCGCGCTCTACCGCGAGGAGGCGGCCGAGCGCATCGCCGCACACGTCGCGCTGCGCTTCGCCGGAGTCACGCGATGACGCGACGCCGCGAGATCGGGCCGCAGTCACGACGAATCGTCGCCGAGGAGCAGCGTCACATGTCGCCCGGGCTGCAGTCGTTCGCGCTGACCGCCGGCCTGGCGATGGCGCGCGGCGAAGGCTCGATGCTCTTCGATGAGGACGGCAACGAGTACATCGACTTCATCGCCGGCATCGGCGTGGGTAGCGTCGGCCACTGTCATCCGCATTACGTCGAGTCGTTGAAGCGCCAGCTCGAGCGTCTGACGTTCGGCAGCTTCACCACCGAGACGCGCGCGCGGTTCCTCACACAGCTCGCCGGCCTCACGCCCGAAGGCCTCACGCGCATCCAGCTCTTCTCCGGCGGCGCGGAAGCCGTCGAAGCGGCGCTGCGCCTGGCCAAGGCGGCGACGGGCAAGCACGAGGTCATCGGCTTCTGGGGCGGATTCCACGGCAAGACCGGTGGCGTGCTGGGACTGCTCGGCAGCGAGTTCAAGCATGGCCTCGGACCATTCCTGCCCGGGCGCTACGTCTCGCCGTACGCGGATTGCTATCGCTGCCCACTCAAGCTGCGCTTTCCCGAATGTGGCATCGCGTGCGCCGACTTCCTGCGCGACGTCATCCGCTATCAGACCGGCGGAGAAATCTCCGCCATCATCGTCGAGCCCATCCAGGGAACCGCCGGCAACGTCGTGCCGCCGCCGGGATTCCTGCAGGCCGTCCAGTCGATCGCCAAGGAGCACAAGGCGCTCCTGATCGCCGACGAGATGCTGAGCGGATTCGGACGCACGGGCGCGATGTGGGGCGTCAATCACGAGCGCGTCGTTCCGGACATCATGACCGCCGGCAAGGGCATGGGCGGCGGCTTCCCCCTCAGCGCCGTCGTCTCGACCGACGACCTGACGAGCCGCGCGCCCTGGTCGAATCCGAGCGCGAGCTCGTCCAGCTACGGCGGCAACCCGCTCGCGGCGGCCGCCGGGCTCGCGACGCTCGAAATCTTGCTGAAGGAAGACCTCGTGCGCAACGCCGAGCGCGTCGGCAAGGTCATGCTCGCGCGGCTCGAGGCGATGAAGGAAAAGCATCGGTGCGTGGGCGAGGTCAGGGGCAAGGGCCTGATGCTCGGCATCGAGCTGGTCCGTGACCGCCAGACCAAGGAGCCGCTCGGCAAGGACGTGACGCGAGCGCTGTATCAGGAGTGCCTGCGTCGCGGGCTGATCGCCATGACGTACTCGCCCTCGATCCGCATCAATCCGCCGCTGGTGATCAACGAGGAGACGGCCCTCGCCGGGCTCGCCATCCTCGACGAGGCGCTGGACGCAGTCGGGCGCCAGCACGGGCTCAGCTGAGGAATGCTTCGGGGCGCCATCATCGGTCTCGGAAACGTCGGCCGCGAGGTCCACGTCCCCGCCTGGGCTCGTCGTGACGACGTCGAGATCATCGCCGCCAGCGATGCGGATGCCGCGCGGCGACAGGTTGCCGCGGCGTCGCTGCCGGCGGCGCGCTGGTACGACTCGGCGGAGGAGCTGCTCGCGCGCGAGGGGCTCGACTTCATCGACATCTGCACGCCGCCTTCGAGCCACGGCCCGCTGGTGTGCCAAGCGCTCGAGGGCGGTCTCCACGTGTTCTGTGAGAAGCCTCTCGTCATCCGGCGGGAAGAGCTGGATCGCGTCACCGCGCTCGCCGAGACGAAACGCCGCGTGGTCCACACGGTTCACAACTGGCATCACGCGCCGGTCATCAAGCGCACGACCGACCTCGTCCGCGAGGGCGCGATCGGGCGCCTGACGCGCGTCGCCTGGCGAACCCTGCGGACGCAACCCGCCGCGGCGGCCGGCAATGGAAACGGGACGAACTGGCGACTCGATCCGGCGCTCGCCGGCGGCGGGATCCTGACCGATCACGGCTGGCACGCCTTCTATCTGGTCGCCGGCTGGATCGCCGACACGCCGACGTCGCTGAGCGCGCGCCTCGATCAGCGCGGCCCGATCAGGTTGGCGGTCGAGGATACGGCGACCGTGAACGTGACCTTTGCCGACGCGACGGCCGAAATCTTCCTGACGTGGGCCGCGGACCGGCGCGAGAACGTCGCCGAGCTGATCGGCAAGGACGGCCGCATCGAGCTCCGCGGGGAGACACTCACGCTCGAGCGCAACGGCCATGTTCAGCGGTGGACCTGCCCGCCTTCGCTGTCCAACGGTTCGGTGCACCCGGATTGGTTCGACCCCGAGGTCGCGCAGTTCCTCGACGCGGTGACCCGCACACCGCCGCACGGGAATCTCGCCGAGGCGTGGCTCTGCGGTGTGCTCGAGAGCGCCGCCCGCGAGTCGGGCCGTCGCGGTGGGCAGCCGGTGGCGGTGCCGGCGCTCCCTCTGCCGAGGGCATGAGCCGGCCTGACGTCGAGGCGTCGCTCGGCGCGCTCCTCGTCGTCGTGCCCTCCGCGCCGAACGGTGGACCGGTGATCTCTCCCGCCACCGTCGTCGCCGGTCTCCCGCTGATCACGCGAATCATTCGCGCGGCGAAGGCCTCCGGCTACGCGGATGTGCTGGTCTGTGACATGGAGGCGGGGCTTCGTCGGCTGATCGAGGGCGCCGGTGCCGCCGTCCTGACGCCAGCACGGCGCGCTGACGACCGTCGTCGTCGCCGGATCGTGGTGATCCCGGCCAACGTGGTGCCCGAGTCTCGCTGGCTGCGCTCCTTGCTGAACGAGCCGATCGAGTCGGAGCGGCTCTACGTCGACGGTGCGTCCGTCGTGCTCGTCGAGACCGCGCGACCCGGCGCCGTCATCGCGGCGGCCGCCGGCTCCGCGAGCGCGTCGGCGCTCGTCGGCGCGCTGTCTCGCGTGTTCGACAAGGGCCCCGAGCCGCTCGCGCAGCACGGGCGGTTTCCGCTCTCCTCGGCTGGAGAGGTCGCGACGGCGGAGACGTGGCTGCTGCAGAGCCTCATCAAGGAGAACGAGGGATTCATGTCGCGTCACTTCGAGCGCCGGATCTCGCTGGCGATCACGCGGCGCCTGGCCCCGACCGCCGTGACCCCCGACATGATGACCCTCACGAGCCTCGTCGTCGGCCTCGCCGGCGCGCCGTTTTTCCTGAGCGCGTCGGCGACGCTGCAGCTCACGGGCGCGCTGCTGTTTCTCGCCCACTCGATTCTCGACGGCTGCGATGGCGAGCTCGCCCGACTGAAGTTTCTGACATCGCGCCGCGGGGCGATCCTGGATTTCTGGGGCGACAACGTCGTCCACGTCGCGGTGTTCGTCTGCATCGCCATCGGCTGGACGCTCCACGCGGGGACGGCGTGGCCGCTCGTGCTCGGCGCCATCGCCGCCGTGGGGACGCTCGGCTCGGCCGCACTGATGTTCGAGCGCACCGCGGCCGACCGTCCGGAGAGCGCTGACAGCCCAGCCACGGCCCGCCTGACGGCCGCGCTCGCCAGCCGCGACTTCATCTACCTCCTGATCCTCTGCTCGGCGTTCGGCAAGGCCTTCTGGTTTCTGATCGCGGCGGCCGTGGGAACGCCGGCATTCTTTCTCGTGGTGCTGTGGAACGAGCGACATCGTGGCCGCGCTCGCTGACGTCCTGCTGCGCGGACTCAATCTTTCTGGTCAAGCGATCGCGATCGGCGGCGTGGCCTTCGTGCTCATCGTCTTGTGGCCCGGCTCGCCGCGCGTGTGGCGTCTGCTCGCGCTGGGCGCCGCCGGCGTGGTCGTCACCCAATGTCTGCTCCTCGCGACGCTGGCCGCCGCGCTGGGCTCGCCGTCCGACTGGCATGCGCGCGAGCTGCTGGCGACGTCCTTCGTCAGGGCGAGCCTGCTGAGAATTCTCGCGAGCGGCGGGCTCGTCGTCGGCGCCTTGGGCCTCTGCGCGCGATCACGGCAACGTCTGCGCTGGGCGATCCTGATCGGATCGTCGCTGCTCCTCATCGTCGCCGGCGCATGGACGAGCCACGCGGCGGCACGATCCGGTCATCGCGCCACCTTGATGGCGTTCGACGCGCTTCATCAGCTCGCGGCGGCGGTGTGGGTCGGCGGCCTGGTGCACCTGCTGGTGGCGGCGTTCGGCCCGGCGGACCGCCCGGGTGAGCGCGCGTGGTCGGCGCCGCTGCTTGCGCGCTTCTCGGCGATGGCGCTCGGCGCCGTCGCGGTGCTGATCCTGGCCGGCGTCGGTCTCACGCTCGGCTACGTCGACGGCGTGCACGGGCTGCTGGGGACGGCGTATGGCGTCATGCTCCTCACGAAGATGGTGCTCCTCGGCGGCCTGCTCATCCTCGGCGCCGCGAACTTCTTCGCCATCCGGCGATTCTCATCCGCTCAGCCCATGTCCCTGCGGCGCGTCCGGCGCTTCGTCGAGGTCGAGCTTGGGCTGGGCATCACGGTGCTCTTCGCCGCGGCGTCGCTGACGTCGTTGCCGCCGGCGATCGACGTGGTGGCCGACCGGGCCACGCCGGGCGAGGTGACCACGCGCTTTACGCCGCGCATGCCGACCTTCACATCACCGACCATCGACCAGCTGCCCGTCGACGATCCCAACGCGCCCCGCACCGACGCCGACCGGGCCTGGTCCGAATACAACCATCACGTCTCGGGTCTGTTCGTGCTGCTGATGGGATCGCTTGCCGTCCTGCACGTCAGCGGTCTGGCGCGATGGGCGCGCCACTGGCCGCTGGTGCTGCTGGGGCTCGCCGGCTTCATGCTGGTGCGCAACGACCCCGGCGCGTGGCCGCTCGGCCCTCAGGGATTCTGGGCGAGCATGGCCGAGCCGACGGTCTTGCAGCATCGCGCCTTCGTCCTGCTCGTCGTCCTGTTCGGCCTGTTCGAGTGGATGGTGCGCGCGCACCGCCTGCAATCGTCTCGCTGGGCGCTCGTGTTTCCGCTGCTCTGCGCGGTCGGCGGCGGATTGTTGCTCACGCACTCGCACGCCAGCCTGAATCTGAAATCCGAGTTCCTGCTGGAAGTCACGCACGCCCCGCTCGGCGTGCTGGGTGTCGTGATCGGGTGGGCGCGCTGGCTCGAGCTGAGGCTGGCTGCGCCGGACGATCGCCTCCCGGGCCGCGTCTGGGCGACGGGCTTGACGGTCTTCGGCGTGCTCTTGCTGTTGTATCGGGAGAGCTGACCGGCGCATGAAAGTACTCCGGGCCGCTCTCCTCGTGGTCGGCCTCGCGTTCCTGGGCGTGCTCATCGCGACGCACGATCCGGAAGCCATCTTCGCTTCGATCACGCAATTGTCCTGGCGCCTGGCCGTGGTCGTCTGCTTTCCGTTCGTCCTGGTCACGACGTTCGACACGCTCGGCTGGCATTTCGCCTTTCTCCGCGCGCGCGTCGACTTTCCCACGCTGCTCGCGGTACGCATGGCGGGCGAGGCCTTCAACCTGACGACGCCGACGGCTGCCCTCGGCGGCGAAGCCGTCAAGGCCTGGATGTTGCGCGGCCGCGTGCCGCTCGACGAGAGCATCCTGTCCGTCGTCGTCGCGAAGACGACCATCATGATCGGCCAGGGGCTCTTCCTCCTGGTGGGCATCGTCATCACCTGGCAGGCAGGGCCGCAGGACTCGCGGCTGCTGGGATGGATGGTGTGGCTGCTCGCGCTCGAGGTGCTGGCGATCGTCGGCTTCCTGATCGCGCAGATTCGCGGAGGATTCGGCTGGGTCCCGCGCGTGCTCGCTCGCGTGGGCCTCGGACGTTCCAGGCATGGCGAGACGGTCGCCCGGCTCGACCGGGGCCTCGCGTGGTTCTATCGCAACGAGCCGCGGCGCCTGATGCTCTCGATCTTCTTTCACTTCGTCGCCTGGTTGCTCGGCTCGCTGGAGGCGTACCTCATCCTCCACTTCCTCGGCATCCAGGTGTCGCTGGCCACGGCGACCATCATCGAAGCGCTCGGGACCGCCGTGCGCTTCGCGACGTTCCTGGTGCCCGCGAGCCTCGGCGCGCTCGAGGGCGGCTACGTCGCGACGTTCACCGCGCTGGGCCTGGCGCCGTCCGCGGGCGTGGCTTTTGGGCTCACGCGGCGTGTGCGCGAGATCGTGTGGATCGCGGTCGGCTTCGTGGTCTTCGCGCTGATTCGGCCGAGGACGGCGGATGAGGTGGGGGGCCCGGTCAAGGCCCCCCAACCTGACTAGTCTCGGCTAGTCTCGCTCGATGTTCCGCACGTAGATGTTGTCCGCAATCACCGTGTTCGCCTTGATCGAGTCGGCGTAGATCACGCCGGCCGTGACCGCGGGCAGCTTGATATCACCCTTCGTGCCCTTGATTTTCACGGCGTCGGACTGATGAACGGTTCCCTGGATCATCGGCGCCTTGATCTTGTTGGCGTAGATCGTCTGCGCACGAACCTCCTGCGCCACGATGTCGCCGGCCTGCACGGTTGCCGGCGTTGACGGCACGACGACCGTCGTCGGCGTCTGCTGCGGCACGACGATGGTCGGTGCGGGTTGACTCGGCTGTACGACGACCGGGGCCTGCCCCGGCTGAACGATGACGTCAGCAGCGCCGGCGAGACCGGCGCCCACGACGCCAACCGCGAACAGACTCACGATTGCGAACGACACCTTGTGTGATTTCATCTTGCCCCCTCACTGCGGACGGCGTTCGTGGATCCGGCTTCGGGATCCAGGGGCACGGGTTGCAAAGCGGGTGCCGCCGAGCGCTATGGGCTCTGGACGCGCCCGAACGCTCTCGAGGACGACTCGGTGACCGTGTCCGCTTGAAGTAGCAGCGCCGGTGGGATCGTGAGACCGAGGGCTCGCGCGGTCTTCACATTGATCACCAGTTGGAACTTGGTCGGCTCTTCGACGGGCAGATCCGCTGGCTTCGCACCCCGGAGGACCTTGTGCGTGTAGGTCGCCGCGCGGCGATACATCTCGGGATAGTCCACGCCGTAGGAGATCAGCCCTCCGGCGAATTCCGTCGACGCGTACATCGCCGGGAGGCGCCGCTTCGCCGCGAGCTCCACGATGAGTCGTTGATTCGCCTGCGTGAGCGTGTCGATCCCGACGACCAGCGCGTCCACGCGCTGCCTGACCGCCAGATCGAAGGCCGGCTCCAGGTCCGCGGCCTTTCGAACGTCGAGAAGCTGCGTCTCCAGACCCCGCGATCGCGATGCTTTCTCGACTTCTCTCCACTGCGGCGGGAGCGCAGGGTTGCTCATGTTGAGCAGGACCCCGATTCGCGTCGCCTTCGGCACCATCTCCATGAGCAGCTGTACTCGCTTCGGATAGATGTCCGTGACGGCCGCGCTGAGCCCCGTGACGTTCGCGCCCGGGCGCGCGAGGCTGGCGACGACGCCCTGTCCGACTGGATCGCCGATTCCCGTGATGATCACCGGAATCGTGTTCGTCGCATTCTTCGCCGCCAGTGCGGCTGGCGTGCCCCGCGTCACGATCGCATCCACCTTCAACCGGACCAGCTCACTCGCCAGCGCCGGGAATCGGTCGTCGTGGCCATCGGCCGATCGGTACTCGATGGCGAAGCTCTCCCCCTCGACGTGACCGAGCTCGCGCATCCCCTGGCGAAAGGCCTCGATGTTGGCGACGTTGATCGTCGTCGACGTCCGCTCGAGCATGCCGATGCGAAAGAGCTTGTCGGATTGCGCCGCGCTGACAGCAAGGGGCGCTGCGATCACTGCGACCAGCAACACCTCGACCAGCCTCATGAGTCCTCCGGAGTGAGAGCCGAACCGATCACGCACAAGCGCATAACGGCAATGCGGTCGTCCGTGGCAAAACACTCGGCGGCAAGAGCACGATGTATGCCACGGGCGCGCAGTCGAAAAATTGCGTGCTTTCGGAGCAGCCGCGTCGCTTCTTAGTGGCGGAACGCCCTATGACATAGAGGAGTGCCCGATCCATCGCACCGCTCGAGGCTGGCGGTGCGCGCCAGGCCTCGAGCGTTATGCGGTTCCGCGAGAACGTCCCGTTCGCGTTCTCACTGCGCGGGAACCGGAACCCACGCGTCCGGGCACGTCTGCACCGAGGGGTAGTACGCGCCGTAGCTCGGGCAGTAGTACCAGTAGCTCGATGCGGGCGCCTGGTACGTGTAACCCGGATCGGTGTAGGCGTACGGGTAGTACGCGTATGGCCAGTAGAACGGCGCGCCGATGAACGCTCCGCCGACGAAGAACCTGCGATCGAACCGGCGACCGTCGAAGCGGCCGTGGAACCCGGGGTGACCGCGGAATCCAGGGCTGCCGCCGTGGAACCCACCGCCGCCATGGAACCCGCCGCCGCCGTGGAACCCACCGCCGCCACCGTGGAACCCACCACCGCCACCGTGGAACCCACCACCGCCGCCGTGCCCGGCTGCGAAGCCGAACGATGCGGTGGCGAGAACGATCGCGATCCCGATGAGTGCGACCGATGAAAGCTTTCTCATGACTATGTCCTCTTCAGCGCCCACTCTTAGGACGCGGGCCAAGCCAAGGAGTATTCAGACGTCGCGCCCTTGACTGCCCTACGGGCAAGATCCGGATAGCGCTCCGCTCATCGGGTCACGCGGGGCGATTGATGAAGCTGCAACGCCGGCGGCGCCTACGTAGTTCCCGCGAGCCGGCGGCCGCTCGAGGGACAGGGGTGGACGATGATTTCTTGCTAGCCCTGACGGCGCCGTTCGTGGTCTAACGGTGTATGCCTAGAGCCGCGATCACGGCGACCGGCCACTACGTTCCCCCGGACGTCTACCCCAACGCGTGGTTCGAGCAACGGCTCGACACGACGGATGCGTGGATTCGCGACCGTACCGGGATCGTCGAGCGGCGCTTCGCAAAGGAGGGCGGCGCCTCCGACCTGGCGCTGCCGGCCGCGCGCAGCTGTCTCGAGATGCGGGGCATTGGCGCCGCTGCGCTCGACTGCATCATCGTCGCGACGATGACTCCAGACCGCCCGATCCCCTCGACGGCGGCCGTGCTGCAGGCCAAGCTCGGCGCGATCAACGCGTGGGGCTTCGATCTCGCGGGCGCGTGCTCCGGCTTCGTCTACGCGCTGGTGACTGCGACCAAGCTCGTGGAAGGCGGCGCAGCGCGCCGCGTGCTGGTCTGCGGCGCGGACCGCATGTCCAGCGTCATCGATCCCACCGATCGGGCGACCGCGGTGCTCTTTGGAGACGGCGCCGGCGTCGTCCTCGTCGAGGAGAGCGAGGACGCCGACGTCGGCGTCTTCGAGCACGTCTGCCACATGGACGGCGAGGGCGCGGCCGCGCTCTATATTCCGGCCGGCGGCAGTCTCCACCCCGCCAGCGTCGAATCGGTGGCGCAGCGGCGGCACTTCGTGGTCCAGGACGGCCCCACCGTCTTCAAGTCGGCCGTCATCGGCATGGCCGACGTCACCCAGGAGCTGCTCAAGCGCGCCGATCTCAAATTAGAGGATGTGGCCTGGATGGTGCCCCACCAGGCGAATCGGCGGATCATCGAGGCCGTGGCCAGGCGGCTCGGTCTCTCGCTCGAGCGCGTCGTCATCAACCTCGATCGCTTCGGCAACACCGTGGCGGCGACGATTCCCCTCGGCCTCTCCGAGTGGCACGCCGAGGGCCGTCTGGCCTACGGCGATCGCGTCGTGCTCGCGGCGTTCGGCGCGGGGTTCACCTCGGGCGCTGTCTATTTGAGGTGGGCGATCGGGGCGTAGCGTTTCCGCAGAAACGTCTGTGGCGGACACGTCAGCTGAGGAGCATTTCACAACGGCCGGAACCATCTACCACGAGATGCAGATGGCATCGGGGTAGCTGGTCACGCCGCCGTCACTCCGCCATCGACCGGAAGCGCGGCTCCGGTGATGAATGACGCCTCGTCGGACAAGAGGAACAGCGCGGCGTTCGCGATCTCTTCAGGCTTGCCGGTGCGACCGAGCGGGACCGAGCCGTGAGCGCGCTTCTGCACGAGCTCCTCTGGATCGACACCGGCGGTGGACTTCTGATCCGGTCGTGCGACGAAGACACGCAGCATCGGGGTGTCGATCGGGCCCGGGCACAGCGCGTTCACCCGGATCTTGTCCTTGGCGAGTCGAAGCGCCAGGCTCTTGACGAATCCGACCACTCCGAACTTGCACATCGAATACACGGGACTGAACCCCGAACCGACCAGGCCCGAGGTGGACGCGGTGAAGAGCAAGCTGCCGCCGCCGCGCGCTCGGATCTCTGGAATCGCCGCTTCGGTGGTGATCAGCACCGTCCTCAGATTCAGGTCGATCGCGAGATCGAATGCGCTCAGGTCGATGCCTTCCACCGCGGCCGGTCCGGGATGGCCGACGTGATTCCAGACGAAATCGAGGCCTTTGAAGCGGCTGACGGTCTCCCACACGATTCGGCGTGAGTCGTCGTCTTTCGTGAGATCCGCCACGATCCCTTGCGCCGTGCCGCCCGCGCCGGCGATCTCGTCGACGACCCGATGCACGCCGGCCGTATCGATATCCACCACCGCGATCCGGGCTCCCTCGCGTGCG
>Ga0070707_100004507_pt1 | contig 13045 bp, 13 predicted proteins | sample KBSK5502metaG_FD_65468 | JGI IMG/M metagenome (GOLD analysis project Ga0070707, IMG submission 65468) | Corn, switchgrass and miscanthus rhizosphere microbial communities from Kellogg Biological Station, Michigan, USA - KBS K5-50-2 metaG | ecosystem: Host-associated > Plants > Roots >... | reverse complement strand
GCGGTCATTCTGATCGACCAATTGAAACAAGTGTATATCGACGCTGAATTGGAGGCGATCGACACGACGCAATGGTTCCCGCGGCTCAACCGCAAGGACTTCGCCGTCGCGATGAGCCTGATCGGCAATGGCATCGACGACCCCGACCAGACGCTATACGAAAACTACGTCTGCGGTGCCGAAATGAACCATGGCGGCTATTGCAACCCCGAGCTCGACAGGCTGGTCGACCGGCAATCGATGGAAAGCGATCAGCAGAAGCGCAAGGAACTGGTCTGGGAGATCGAAAAGAAACTGGTCGAGGACGGCGCGCGCCCGATGGTCTTCTACGCCCCGGCCGGCAATTGCCATTACCCCCACGTCAAAGGCCTCACGATCATGGCCAACAGCATCTACAACGGCTGGCGCATGGATGATGTCTGGCTGGATAAGTGATGCGGCGTGGCGTTAAATCGGACGGGGCACGACGAACGGTCGAATGGCCTGCGTGAAATCCTCTTCCGTCGAGTGATGCTCGACGAGGTTGATCATCTCATTTGCCCAGGAGACCGAGTCGTCGAAAGCGGTATCGTAGCCATTGATGCGGAAGAAGAGGCGCATTGCAGCGAAAGCGGTCCGCTTGTTGCCTGTTCGAAAGCATGCGCTCGCGCGATCCCCGCCATCAAGGTCACCGCAAGTACGACCACGTCCTCTTCGCCGTAAGCGAATGCATTTCGCGGTCGCGCCAATGCGCTCTCGAGCAGGCCGCGGTCACGCACGAAATGATTTTCTCCGGTCTCTAACAATTCGAGCCGGTTATGCTCGATTACCGCCTCGATCGGGAGCCAGTTCGGCTCACTTGGCAAGCGCGGCTCGGATCTTAGGGTATCGCGCGAGATGCTCGCGGCTTAGCTCCGCGTAATCGATTTTCGCCTTGACTGGGCGGGCAGGCAGCACTTTACCGGCCGCGACTTTTTTCTGCTTCGGAGCGGATTTTGACCGGATCCTGCGGGTCGTGCGGGTGCCTGACATAAGTTAGTCTACCTTCGTGGACGATAATAGATGCTAGGCGGCGCGGCAATTCTCAAGATAGTAACGGCTGTCTTTCCCTACTCCGCCGCTTGCTTCAGCGGCCGCACGAATTTCTCGCGCATCGTGACGAACTCCTCGGCGGCGCTGGGGTGAATGCCGACCGTCTGATCGAACATCCGCTTCGAGGCGCCGCATTTGACCGCGATCGCGAGGCCCTGAACGATTTCCGGCGCGTCCGCTCCGAGCATGTGACAGCCCAGCACCCGGTCGGTCTTGCCGTCCACCACCAGCTTCATGAAGGTGCGCTCGTCGCGCCCTGACAGCGTGTTCTTCATCGGCCGGAACCGGGCGCAATAGACGTCGATGTCGTCACCGTATTGCCGGCGCGCCTCTTCCTCGGTCAGGCCGACGGTGCCGATCGGCGGTTGGCTGAACACCGCCGTCGGCACGTCGGCATGGTCCATCTTGATCGGGTTGTTGTTGTAGAGCGTCTCGGCGATGGCGCGGCCCTCGGCGATCGCCACCGGCGTCAGGTTCAGCCGGTCGGTGACGTCGCCGACCGCATAGATGTTGGGCACGCTCGTCTTCTGCCATTTATCGACCAGCACCGCGCCCTTGTCGTCGGTCCTGACCCCGATCTCGTCGAGCCCGAGGCCCTTGGTGTTCGGTCCGCGGCCGGTCGCGTACATGACCAGATCGGCGGAGATTTCCTGGCCTGCCGTCGTGAATACCGTATACCCCTCGCGCGGCGCCTTTTCGATGCGGGCCACCTGGGTGCGGGTGTGGATCTCCACGCCGCGCCCGCGCATTTCCTGAGCCAGGGCAACCCGGAGATCGTCGTCGAAGCCGTAGAGCAGTTCCTCGCGGCGGATGATCTCCACCACCTCGCTTCCGAACCCGCGGAAGATGCCGGCGAACTCGACCGCGATATAGCCGCCGCCAACGATGACGATCTTGCGCGGCAGGCTCGGCAGATCGAGCGCCTCGTTCGACGAGATCACATGCTCGATGCCGGGAATATTCGGCACGGTCGGATGGCCGCCGCTGGCAATCAGGATGTTTTCGGCGGTATAGCGCCGTCCGGCGACCTCGATCGTGTGCGGGTCGACGAGAACGCCGCGCCCCTCGATGATCTCGACGCCGCTGTTCTTCAGCATGTTGACGTAGATCTGCTCGAGACGGTCGAGCTCCTTGTTCTTGGCGGCGATCAGGCTTGGCCAGTCGAAGCGCGGCGGCGCGACGCTCCAGCCGAAGCCGGCGGCGTCGGCGAAGGCGTCGGCGAATTGCGCGCCATAGACCAGCAGCTTTTTCGGCACGCAGCCGCGCAGCACGCACGTGCCGCCGATCCGGCTCTCTTCGATGATCGCCACCCGCGCGCCGTAGCTGCCGGCACGGCGCGAGCTGGCAACGCCGCCCGAGCCGGCGCCGATCGTGATCATGTTGAAATCAAAGCGCGGCATGCCGGGTCCACTCCGTGATCCTGGGTTGCTCTGTCTTCTGGTTGGCACAACCGGGCGCCCGCCGCAAGCGGCCGCTACGCGCGCTGCAAGGCGGAGGGCTCGCCCGGTATCGGCTGGAAGATCTTGCCGAGGTACCGCCGGTCGAGGTGTTCGATCTCGAGAAAAGCGGCATTTTCCCGGGCCGGCTTGTAGGCGCGGAAATACTGCATGATGCCGAGGGTCGCGGCGCTTTCGAGCGGTCCGAACAGGCGCGCGCTCGGCACCGCGAAATCGGGCTGCTCCACCCAACGTGCGAGCTGCGCCGCGGTGAGGAAGAAACAGCCCGAATGCGGGTTGTCGACCCGCTGAAAGCGGATCCGCTGGCCGAAGGCCGTCGCCTCGATATGGCGCTCATCCTCGATCTGCTGCAATGCCGGGCTGATGCTGGCATCGTGCAGATTGCCGTCGATGTAGAGCTTGTACGGCGCCGGCTCATCGACCAGCTCGAAACGGTTGGGCTGCAATACCGCGCCGTCGCCGAATTCGGCGTTGAACCAGGCCAGCTTGGCGAAGAACAGCGCGTCGGTGAAGCGCAGATCGTCTTCAAGAAAGGAGAAGTAGTCGTAGCGGCCGAGCCCGCTGCGCAGCACCTTGTGGCACTCGAAACCAAGATAGGGCGGCTCGGCGTTGGTGCGGATGTGGTTGAAGGGGCAGCCTTCGAGATCCGACACCAGATGGCTGTCGCCGGTCGTGCAGAGCGCGATCGTGATCGTGGCGGCGAGGCCCGGATTGGCGGTGTGGATGCGCACCCCGCCGCGGCCGTCCGTCAGCGCCTGCGACTCCGCGAAATTCTGCTGCAGGCTGGCCAGGCACAGCCGGATCGCGCGCGCCCGCACCTCGGCGCTGCCGCCCTCTGACCCATGGCCGCCGGTACCGTCCCTGGTGAAGTAATGCGGTATCGTGAACAGGATGCGCATCAGCCGCGCCGTCTCAGGTAGCGAGATCGAGAGCGTAGATTTCGCGTGGCTCGCGGACGCCGCGCAACTCGTGCCGACCGAGAAAGGTCAAGCGACGGCCGCTGCCGAGCGTCCTGGCAAATTCGGCCGAGACCAGCACGCTGCGGCCCAAGGGCTCGCATAAGGCTTCCATGCGTGAGACTTCGTTGACCGCGGGACCGATCACCGTGAAATCGAGCCGGTCGATCGCGCCGACATTGCCGTAAAGCACCTCGCCGAGATGGAGGGCGAGATCGACGGTGGCAATCGGCTTGCCGGATCGGGATCGGGCGGCATTGAGCCGGTCGAGATCGGCCATCGCCTCGGCGGCGGCGTCGAGCGCCTGGCGGCAGACCTCCTCGGCAGCCACCTTTTCGAGGGAGAAGGTCGCAAGAACGCCGTCACCCAGGAATTTGAGCACCTGACCGCCGCGTGAGCGGAGCGGCGCAACCAAGTGTTCGAGCGTCTCGTTGAGGAGTTCGATAAGCGCGAAGCCCGGCCAGGAATCGGCGATGCCGGTAAAGCCGCGGATATCGGCATACCATAGCACCGCGCGCAGGCTCTCGACCGAGCCGCGCACAACCGCCCCGGCGTGCACGCGGCTGCCGGCATCGCCGCCGAGATAGGCGGCCAGTAGCCCCGAGGCGATCGTGTGGCCGGCATGGCCCATGATCGCGAGCGCCGCGGCCGGCAAAACCGACCTGATCAGCGTCAGATCGTCCTCGCTGAAACCCTGCGGCCGGTCGGTGGCAAAGGAGAACCCGACCCCCTGACCGCGCGAGGGGTCACCCCTCGCGAAGCTGACGAGCTGGGCGAAATAGTCGGTCCCGCCGGCGGCGGCCAATTGCCGCAAAATCGGGAAGTCGAACCGCGCCTCGGGTCCGGCGAGCCGGCGGCGCAGCCGTGGCGGGGTGCCTGGATTGGCGCCGCTCTCCGCCTCGCGGATCAGAACGGCGAAGGGGCTGTCGGCCACGTCCTGCTCATAGGCCTCGCTGCGTTCGATCTGAGCCGGCTCGACGATGTCGCGGTCGCGCTGCCAGGTATAGGCATAGCCCGCCCATTGCGGATGCAGGGTGCGCATCCCGGCAAAGGCGCGCCACAACGGTACCCCGGCGTGAACCAGACGCCGGCACAGGCCGTCGAAGACGGCGTCGGTCGGTGCGCCGAGCAGCCCCTGCTGCACCGCCCAGATGTGCAGCTCGATAATCTTTCGCCCGAGCGCGCCGTCGTAGCTCGCCGGCCCGGGCAGCGGCTGCGTTCGGTCAGGCATCGGGAGAGCTCGAGCGGCTCCGCGGCAGCGCCGCTCAGCGGTCGATGCCGCCCATGCACAGGTATTTCACCTCGAGGAAATCCTCGATGCCGTATTTCGACCCCTCACGGCCGATGCCGCTTTCCTTCATGCCGCCGAACGGCGCGATCTCGGTCGAGATGATGCCTTCGTTGATCCCGACGATGCCGTATTCGAGGGCCTCGGCGACCCGCCAGATGCGGCCGATGTCGCGGCTGTAGAAATAGGCTGCGAGGCCGAATTCGGTGTCGTTGGCCATCCGGATCGCCTCGTCCTCGCTCTTGAAGCGGTAGAGCGGCGCCACCGGCCCGAAGGTCTCCTCGCGGGTGATGACCATGTCGGTCGTCACATCGGTCAAGACGGTCGGCTCGAAGAAGCTGCCGCCCAGCGCATGACGGTGACCACCGATCGCCACTTTGGCGCCCTTCTGCACCGCATCGGCGATATGCGCCTCGACCTTCTCAACCGCCTTCATGTCGATCAGCGGCCCGATCACCGCGCCCTGCTCGAAGCCGTTCGCAACCTTCATCGCGCCGGCCGTCTCGGCGAGGCGCTTGGTGAATGCGTCATAGACGCCGTCCTGCACCAGGATGCGGTTGGCGCAGACGCAGGTTTGTCCCGCGTTGCGGTATTTCGAGGCGATGGCGCCCTTGACCGCCATCTCGATATCGGCGTCGTCGAACACGATGAACGGCGCGTTGCCGCCCAATTCGAGCGAGACCTTCTTGACCGTGCCGGCGCACTGCTCCATCAGCAATTTGCCGATCTCGGTCGAGCCGGTGAAGGTCAGCTTGCGGACGATCGGGTTCGAGGTCATCTCGCCGCCGATCTCCTTGGCGCCGCCGGTGACACAGGAGAAGACGCCCTTCGGGACGCCGGCGCGTTCGGCAAGCTCGCAGAGCGCGAGCGCGGAGTAGGGGGTCGCGGTCGCCGGCTTCAGCACCATCGTGCAGCCGGCGGCGAGCGCCGGGCCGCATTTGCGGGTGATCATCGCCGCCGGGAAGTTCCACGGCGTGATCGCGGCGCAGACGCCGATCGGCTCCTTGGTCACGACGATGCGCTTGTCGACCGCATGCGCCGGGATCGTGTCGCCGTAGATGCGCTTGCCCTCTTCGCCAAACCATTCGATGAAGGCGGCGGCATAGGCGATCTCCCCCTTCGACTCGGCGAGCGGCTTGCCCTGCTCGGCGGTCATCAAGGCGGCGAGATCGTCCTGGTTCGCCATCATCAAATCGTACCAGCGGCGGAGGATCTGCGCCCGTTCCTTGGCGGTCTTGCCGCGCCAGGCGGGCAGCGCCTTGTTCGCCGCCTCGATCGCGCGGCGGGTTTCCTCGGCGCCCATCTTCGGCACCGTGCCGAGCGTCTCGCCCGAGGCCGGGTCCTTGACCGGGATCGTCGCCCGGTCATAGGCATCGACCCATTCGCCATCGATGTAGCATTGCTGCCGGAACAGCTTCGGATCCTGGAGCTTCATCGCCACCTCGCCTGCTGCCGTGGCGGCCACACCCGGCCGTCATGGGGGGAATGAGAATCATAGGTACGGCGCGCAGCGGGGCTTGGCAAGGCGGCGTCCTTTGGCAGCCGGAGATCGGCTAAGCTGAGGCTTTCGGCGTTACCAGGCCGGCAGACCGGCGCAGCAGGTGCGGCTGAAGATACCGCAGCCTCTTGAGCAGCGGGTGCTCGATACCGATGCGGATCAAGACCCCCGCCGCGGACGCGATGGCGAATGCCAAACACAGAAACGGCAAACGATCAAACTCCGGGGAGAGGCATGCCCATAAACGTCCAAAGCCCGCAATAACGATGAAGTGGAACAGGTAGATGCTGTAGGATGAATCCCCCAGCCATTCGAAGCCGGCCTCTATTGCGGTCGTCGGTCCGTCAACCGCAAGCGCGGCGCAGGCGACGATCGCGACACAAGCTACCCACAACAAGATTTGCCACCCAAGCCGCCAAGGCGTGTGATCGATCGCCGACAAGAACAGGAGGACGCAAAGCACAATCAACCCGAGCGATACCAGCCTTGCACGGCCCAGGTATAATCCACGGCGCACGGCGTTCTGCGCTGCTAGGCCCAGCCCGACGCCCGCGGCGAACAGCAGCAGCAGCGGACTGCACAAAAACGTAAGCACGGTCGTCGGCTCCGAGGTATCGGTGAGCGGCTTAATAAGGCTTCCAAGGACGACGAGGCCAGCCAAGCCGGTGATCAGGAGTGATGCGCCCAATCGGCGCCTGAACATCAGCGCGGCTGCGAACAGAGCGTAAAAAAACATCTCGTAATTCAGCGTCCAGCCGACCCCGAGCACCGGCCGGAGCGGTTCCCCCGCATTAGAAACCTGCGGAATGAAAAGCAACGAGCAGAAGATCCGGTCCAGTTGGGGGAGGGAAGAACGTCGGTACGCCAGCGAAATTTCGATTGCGGTGGCTAGCCAGTACATCGGCACGATTCGAGCGATCCGGCTGTAGGCGAAGTGCTTGGAGCCTCCGCGTGTCCCGAACAGGTCGGACGAGGCGTAGACCATAATAAAGCCGCTGATCACAAAAAAGATGTCGACGCCCAGGGTGCCAAGCGACCAGGCCAAGTTCTCCTGCCATGCCGGTATCGGCCCTTTGCTGGCGGCGTAATAAAGAGCGTGGTCGGCGACCACCAACAGCGCCGCCACTGCCCTGAGAACTTGAAGAAACCCGAGTTTACCGATCATCGGCAACGTGTTGAACTAACTTAATCGCAGCTCGTCGGAGCGGCCGCCGAGGAGCCTGTCACGTTCGGGCACGGTAAGTAGATCACAAAAAAATGAAACACCGCACCAGCGCAATGTAATCTGAGATCGGACGGAGATTTTCCATGAGCGACCGAGCACAGGCCACCGCCAAGTACCTGGAGATCAATGGGCTGCGCCTGCGGTATCTCGAGTGGGGCCGGCCCGAGGCATTGCCCATCGTCTGTGTGCACGGCTACACATCGAGCGCCGAGGCGTTCAACGCCGTCGCCCGGCGGCTCGAAGACCGCGCCCACCTCGTTGCGATGGATGTGCGCGGCCATGGCGAAAGCGCCTGGTCGCCGGACGGCGCCTACCAGTACGCCGATCAGGCCGGGGATCTGACGGCGCTGGTCGATCGGCTCGGGATCGAGCGCTTTGTGCTGATCGGCACCTCGATGGGCGGCATCATCGCGATGGCCTACGCCGCGCAGCATGCGCAGCGGCTGCGCGGGCTAATCCTCAACGATATCGGACCCGACGTCGAGGCCGGCAGCACCCGCATTACCGGCATGGTCGGCAGCCGTCCGGCGGATTTCGCCAGCCTCGACGAGGCGATGGAATACCGGCGCGAGACTTCGCCGATCACCGCCGCGCGGCCGCTCGAAGACCAGGAGGAAACCGCGCGCGGCGTGCTGCGCCAGCGGCCGGATGGGCGCTGGGCGTGGAAGATGGACCCGGCCTATATCGAGCAGCGCGTCAAGCGAGGCGCACCGGCCCGGCCGTCACTGTGGCCGACATTGGAGACGCTGCCCTGCCCGACGCAGGTGATCTGGGGCACCGACAGCGATGTGCTGTCCGAGGCACAGGCCAAGCGCATGACCGCAGCCTTGCCGAAAGGCGAGCTGGTCAGCGTCCTTGGCGTTGGGCACGCGCCAACGCTCGTTGAACCGCCCGTGCTCGCCGCGCTCGACCGCCTCCTGGGTTCTGTTTGAGTAACATAGGTTCCGGCGCAGGCCGGGACCTAAGATTGGTTACGGTGTCGTCGCGACGGCCGGTTGGTACGGTGCCGGGCCCGTCCAATCGAACGGGATGTGCTTGGCCGAGTTGGACGCGTATTCGAATTTGAAGCCGTAGGCGTCGACCGACAGAACCGTCGACTTCCCCCAGGTGACGAGCTGCGGGCCCGGCCCGGTCTCGCTGCCCGGCGCGTTCATCAGCCGCGGATAATTACCCGGCGTGCTCGTCGGCCCGAGCAGGGCCTTTGCCCAAGCCTTGACCTTGCCGGCGATCTCGACGCCCCAATGCGCCTGGTCGGGCGCAATCTCGAAAGTGATCTTCGCGCGTTCGACCCCGAGGCTCTGCCGCCCGCCGCCGAAGCATTCATTGACCCAGCCCGGGAAACCGCCGGCGCGGCCGCCGATGATCGCCGGCAGTGCTTCCATCTGCTGGTCGTCGGCGTCTTCGTCGATATAGAGACCGGCGACGCCGCTCGCCTTGCGCGCCCACAGATCGCCTTCCCAGCGACCGACCCGCACAAAGCTCAGATTGTCGAGTTTGACCTCGCCGTAATGGCCCTCGCGGACGTGCCAGAACAATACCGACTCGCAGAACCCGTTATCCGGCGCCTGACCGAAGGTGCAGGGACAGGCGACCGCGCAGCTGCAATTGTCGAACCAGTCGCCGACGATACGCCAATTGGGAATGTCGCTCATCGCGCCCTCCAAGCGAGCGCAGAATACCAGAGGCGGCATCAACGATCAGCGTCCTTCGACACGCGCTCCGGCTTCGCCGGCTCGCTGCTCAGGATGAGGAACGTCATTGATGGCATAAATGAAATCACCTCATCCTGAGCGCGAGCGTAGCGAGCAGTCGAAGGACGCATTTCGCCGATCCAGCGCTAGGCACGGCGGGCGCGCGCCGATCTCGTCTGCGGTATAGTCGAAGGCGCGTCCGCCCCAAGCGCCATCTGGCGAGCAGGGGCGTGTGCCTGTGGCGTTCCCGGCTGAACGCGGCGCGTGGAACAATGGGCGCGATCAATCTGTTTTACATCGGGTTTTCAACTCGGAGACGAGACATGAGGTCATTGCTTGCGTCCGGATGTGTCGCAGCGGCGCTGCTCTCGGCGGCGCCGTCCTACGCACAGCTCGATATCGGCAGCGGGCTCGTGGGCGCCGGCGCGGGCGCCGCAATCGGCGCGATTGCCGGCGGTGGCCGCGGCGCTGCGACGGGGGCGCTGGTCGGCGGCACGGTGGGCGCCGCGACCGGCGCATTCCGGCCGCACCCGGGTTACGCCTACCCGTACCGCGGTTATGTCGCGCACCGCGGCTGCCGCTGGATACCGGCGCATCACAACCGCTGGGGCGAATGGCGGCCCGGGCACTGCGCTCGGTATTAAGAGGCCGCTCTAGAAGCGGCGCCGTCTGGTCGGCGCGGCGCTGCCTAGCGGCGCGCTCATACTTTATCCCCTGAGGTTGTGTTCGGCGAGTTGTATCGCGCAATCGCGTGGCCCGGTGCTGTGGCAGATCGGCGCCGATTATCGGCTTGAGGGGCGGGAGCAGCCCTGCGCGTGGCTGCACCCGCTCAACCTGCCTTGGCGGCACCCTGATGGCCGTCTCGACACTGGCGCACCGTCCTGACGACCTTTTGTCGAGCACCAGATCAGAAAATCCACCCGATTGCCACTGAGATGATGGCCGCAATCATCGCGAATACACCCAACCAGCATACGACCACGATCAGCAGCTCAATAGTCGGGTTCATTAATTCCTCCAGTCCTGAAGACTGATAGGCGGCTGGAACGATCAGTGGGGGCGCGCACCGCCGGCGTTTCTCGTCGAACCCCTTGCCGGCGATGTTGGCGATACCGCCCCCGGCGCGGCAGAGCTAGCGCACCGGGCACGGGGTCCTCATTGGGGGCAGTGGGGTTTGGGTCCGGCCGTTAACCTTCGTTAATAACAATTTAATAGATATTCAATGCGCTCTTTCGAACTAACCCAGTAGAGTATCTTGGGCCTTGGGCCGAGGCTCGCTGCCGTTATCGGCGAACCGCTGAGATGGCGGCGGCGCCGAGTCGCCTTTATCGCGGCTTGATGCCGTATGCCGTATCAGGTCAATGCCCCTGCCTGATCTCACCAAAGCGGAACGCGCCGAATTTGTGCGCCTCATCCGCGAGGCGATCGATGGCGACCGCTATTTCATGTCGCCGCGTGTCCGGGCGGCTCAAGAGCATTCTGGCCAGGGTCGATCCTGCGTCCGTCGAGCATGTCGGTACACCTTACCCGGCACCGAAGTCGCCGAGCGAGCCAAGCCTTCTCTATCGCAAGGTGAGAGGCGGCAGCCGGCGGCGTTAGCATGCTCAGGAGGATCGCCTCATGTCAGAGCCAGCCAAGGTTTTCGAGGATCGCGAAACCCCCGGCCAATGGCGCGTCGAATGGTTCGGTGATGATGGTCGCTGCGAATTGCAGACCTTCACCGGCCCAACGGCGCGGCGGGAGGCGTTGCGATACGCCATGCAGAATTACACGCATTTCAAGGAAGTGCAGCTAGAGCCGTACCCCACGCCTTGAGGTGCCGCACCAGAGGTACCGGGCGAGCCGCAGTGGGGGTGCTCCGCTCGCCCGGCTTCTTCTCCCTGCAAGATCGGCCGCGCTCCGTGAATGCGCGCCTACGATGATAAAAGGGTTTCGGTTTCCGCCGTCAGCGGCCGGTGCTTGAAGGCTGCCCAGCGGGCGTTCGCGTGGAGCTGGAGCCAGCTCGGCCCGTGTTGCCCTGGAGCGCAGCTATCGTTCGTTCATCGAGTGTGCCGGTCGCCGCCAGCCCGTGCTGCTGTTGAAATTGCTCGATCGCCTGCTGGGTGTCCGTGCCCATTTTGCCGTCCACGGCGCCTTTATACAGACCGGCGCTCTTTAGCTGTTGCTGCGCTTGTTTGACCTGACTTTCCGGCACGGCGGTGTCAGATAGTGTGCTTTGCGGCGGCATCGTCGTCGAGCGCGGGGTCTGCGTATTGGTCTGGGCTATTCCCGAGCCGGTAATGCCCAGTGCGAGCACAGCAGCGGTCACCGCCGTCAGCTTCTTCATCGCGATGTCTCCATGAAAGTAAAAAAGAAGGCGCCGGTGGTGTGGCGCCCACCTGCCAACTACACGGCGCCCTGCCTGTTCCGCCCCGCGTCCGTCCGATCACAGGATTGACACAGGGCCTGGGGTTGCAGCGCCGCGCTCGTCTTAGCCCACCGTGTCGTGAACCAGCCGGCTTAGCGACGGCTCGTCGATCTGATCGAGCCTAGCTTGGCATTCGGGTCGCAATTCGGGGCGAAACTCGGGCCATAGGTCTCGCGCAGGGTGCGAATCAGCGTGTTGCCGTGCTTCCGGCTGATCTGGCCGTTCTTGTCGCGATGCCGGTTGTCGAGGCCGGGCCGTTGCATCGGGCTGTCCTTCGGGGTGTTCCGCCGGGAAATCCAAACGGGCGGGCCCGAGGGATCGTTCCTAGTGCCTATTTCCGGTAGCCGGAAACCGAGGACATCATCGAGATAGGAATATTTGAGTTGTGTTTCCCTATATCTTTGAAATTGCTGATATAAAATCCTCGGTGTAGCGGAAGGCGCGGAACACCCAGTTGTTGAGCCCGGCGCGGCCGGGTTCCTGGAAGAAGTGCGGGTTGACATATTCCCACACGACCTCGCCGCCCTGCGTCACCTCGAAGATCCGGCCGTGGCAGCCTTCGCAGATCAGCGTGTTGCCGTTGGCGAGCCGCTGCGCCCCCGAAATATAGGGGCTGAAAAAATTGAAGATCGACTGGTCGGCATACTGCCAGACGATCTCGTCGGTGCGCGGGTCCACCTCGATAACCCGCGAGAAGGTGGCGGGGTTGTCGCGGCGGTGCGTGCCGTTGTCGAAGATCAGAATGTTGCCGTTGGGCAGGGGCCGCGGGTCATGCTGCTGCGCCAGAGGCGGGCCGCCGATCTGCCATATGATGTTGCCGGTCGCGCGCTCGATCATGACGACCGTCGAGATGTTGCGGAAGCTGACCAGGAGGTTGCCCTCGGCGGTCTCCGCGACGGTGTTGCCGTGGGTCCATTCGGCGCGATGGTCCTGCGGGGTGATCGGGTAGCGTTCCGGTTCCAGATGTTCCCAGCTGCGCCATTCCCAGACGATTTCGCCTGCGGCGGTCATTTCCAGCAGGTAGTCGGCGTAGATCACGCCATTGGCCTCGGTGCCGGACAGCCCGCCCTGCACTCGCCGCGCGATGGCATCCGATAAGGGCCGCAGGCACAGCAGCAGCACATTGCCGTTGCGCAACTTGCGCGCGTCGTGGTGGTGGTCGGGGTGACGCAATTCCCACACGGTCCGGCCTTGCCAATCGACTTCGAGGGCCGCTCCGGCCTTGAACCGTGGCCAGGCCTCGAAGCGGTCAAGGTCTTCCATGACTTTGCCGCCGTAGAACAGGTGGCCGTTGTCGAGCAGGTACCCGTAAAGGCCGGGCCGGTGTGGCAGTTTCCAGCGATGCACGATTTCGCCCGCCATATCGATCAGATAGACGGTGCCGTCGCCATACATCGGGGTGAACAGCGTGTAGCCCGGCTGCGCCAGCGCCGGATCATGGGCCATAAGTCC
>Ga0070707_100004506_pt1 | contig 13045 bp, 9 predicted proteins | sample KBSK5502metaG_FD_65468 | JGI IMG/M metagenome (GOLD analysis project Ga0070707, IMG submission 65468) | Corn, switchgrass and miscanthus rhizosphere microbial communities from Kellogg Biological Station, Michigan, USA - KBS K5-50-2 metaG | ecosystem: Host-associated > Plants > Roots >... | reverse complement strand
CGGCACCTTGAGCTCGGGCAGCAGCCATCCGCACGGCAGCGAGTTCACGCCTGTCATGTCCTTGCCGGTGAATACCGCGACCACGCCCGGCTGCTTGAGCGCCTGCGCGGCGTCGATCTTGCGGATCTTGGCGTGGGCGTGCGGGCTGCGCACGAATACCGCGTACGTCATCCCGGGCAGCCTGAGGTCGTCGGTGTAATGGCCCTTGCCGGTGATGAAGCGGGGGTCTTCGCGCCGCTTGATGCTCGCGCCCAGAAGCTTCGCGGTGGCCATGGTCGCGCTCCCTTACCTGGCCGCCATCTTCTCGGCGGCGTACTGGATGGCCTTGACGATATTGTGGTAGCCCGTGCACCGGCACAGGTTGCCCTCGAGCTGGTGCCGGATCTGCTCCTCGGTGGGCTTGGGGTAGCGCTGCAGGATCTGGGCGGCCGACATGATCATGCCCGGCGTGCAGAAGCCGCATTGCAGCCCGTGCTTCTCCCAGAAGCCCTCCTGGATGGGATGCAGCTTGCCATCCTTCGCCATGCCCTCGATGGTCGTGAGCGAGGCGCCGTCGGCCTGGACGGCGAACATCGTGCAGGACTTCATCGCCTGCCCGTTCAGGTGGATCGTGCACGCGCCGCACTGGCTGGTGTCGCAGCCCACGTGGGTGCCGGTGAGCCCCGCCAGCTCGCGGATGTAATGAACGAGCAGCAGCCGGGGCTCGACCTCATGGGAATGCTTGACGCCGTTGATGGTCATCGAGACGGTTGTTTTCACCGCGGTACCTCCTAAAGGATGGAGTGCTCGGGCGAGCCCATGCCGGCCTTGGGATTGGCGACGACGATCATCTTGACCATGAGCGATACCTCACCGGTGAGAGGTCGAGGCCGGCTGAGCGAATGAGACGTTAGACCCGGGGGGGCGAGATGTCAAGGGCGGGCGGAGCGGTCACGGCCGTCGCAGTCGCTCGAGGTCTTCGAGGGCAGCCTGAACCGGCGCCCAGGCGAGGAACGTGAGCCGCAGGGCGGGATCGGGAGCGCGCTCGGCGATTTCCGCTATCGTCTCGGCGGCCAGGGTCGCGACAACATGCGCCTCATCGCGCTTGGCCCGGGCGGCGCGCTCCGCCTCGGCCCGCGACGCGAGCACGCCGGCCAAGGCGTGGGCCGCGGGCCAGATCAGGTTTGGATACTCGATGCGGCGCGCGATGTCGAGCGCCTCGCGGAGGTCGGCCTCACCGGCCGCCCAGTCCCGTCCCGCCAGCGCGATCCTGCCGCGCAAGAGGTGCGCCTTCCCCAGGTATTTCTGCGAACCCGTCTCGCGCGCCGTCACGAGCGCCTTCTCTAGCTGCGGCAGCGCCTTCTCTGACTCGCCCTGAGCGAAAAGGACTTCAGCGAGGTATGTCGAGAGGTGCATACCCCAGCGCCAGCGGTGGGCGCCGAAGGCGAACTTTTCCACGCGGACCTGGCTGTCTTCGAGGATCCCCAGAGCCTTGTCAGGTTCACCCATGTGGAAGTGGTCGTAAGCGATGTTGATCAGAGCGCTGATCTCGACGTTCGGGTTCTTGATGCGAAGCCCTATGTCCTGGCTTTCGAGGTTGAGCTCGGCCGCCTGGCGGAAGTCGCCCAACTCCTGATAGAGCCAGCCCAAGGAGTTCGTCAGCCGCCCCACGATGAAGGCCGCCTCGCGCTCCCGCGCCAGGGCCAACCCCTCGTTGATGACGGCAAGCGCCTCTGCATGCTCGCCCAGGCCGGTCAGGGCAAGACAGCGGAAGGCCCGCCCGAGCAGCTCGGAGAATCCGTCGTGAATCTCAGCGGCCGTCTCCTCCGCCCGGCGACAGAGCGGAATGGCCTTGCGGAATTCGGCGCGCCAGTCGGCGTGGGCGCCGAGCCAGGTGAGGTCCTGCGCCATGGCCTCCTTGAAGCCGTGGGCCTCGCTGATCCGGAGCGATTCCTCGAGCTTTTCGTCGCCCCGGACGAGATCGCCTTCCATCTGGTAGACGAGCCCGAGATAGGACAGACTCTTGGCCACTGCCTCCTCGTCGCCGATCTCGCGGCCGATCCGGAGCCCCTCTTCGGCAAAGGCCTTCGTATGCGGCACGTTTTCAGAGGAGAACGTCAGCCAGTGGGCCAGGGAAAGATCCACGAGGGCCTGGGCCTCGGCGAAGCGGTCGCCCACCTTGCGCGCCATGGCGAGCATGGGCTCGAGCTCGGCGATGGCCTCCTTCACCCGTCCCATCAACCGCCAGACCTGCCCGCGCCGCTGGTAGATCTCCATGATCTGCCGGGGCGGCGGCGGCGGCGAGAGGCGCCCGGCGACCTCGAGCGCCTTGGCATAGAAGTCCAGCGCGGTCTGGTTGGCGAAGGCATCCTTGGCCCGATTTCCGGAGCGGACAAGATACTCGAATGCTCTGGCCCAATCCTCGCCGTTGACGAAGTGATGCGACAGCTCCTGGTAGTGGTCGGCCAGCCGGTCGGGATACAACTCCTCGATGGCGGCGCCGACCGCCCGGTGGAGCTCGCGCCTGCGCTCCTTCAGGAGACTGTTGTAAGCCACGTCCTGGATCACCGCGTGCTTGAAGATATAGGCCGGCTCCGGCAAGAGCCCCTGCTCGTAGATGATCTCCAGCGCCTTGAGCTCCTGGAGCAGCCCTTCGAGACTGCCCGTGAGCCCCGCGATCCGCTCCAGCAGCCGCTGGAGAAACTGCCTGCCGATGACCGACGCGAGCTGGACGGTGCGCTTGCCGTCCTCGCCCAGCCGGTCGAGCCGCGCCATGATGATGCCCTGGATGGTGTCGGGCACGCTCACCTCGCCCATGCCCTTGACCATCCGCAGTCCGCCGTTCTCCCTTCGCAGCACGCCCAGATCCAGGAGCGTCTTGGCCACCTCCTCGACGAAGAGCGGCACGCCCTCGGCTTTGTCCATGAGGGCGGCCTTGAGCTCGACGGGGAACTGGTCGGTGCCCAGCACCAGGCCCGCCATCGCCAGGGCCTCGGCCTCGGAGAGCGTATGCAGAGTCAGCGTGGTGTAAAAGCTGCGGCTACCGAAGGCCGGGCTGTACCCCAACCGGTAGGTCATGACGACCATGATTGGCGCGCCGGCCACGGAGCCCATGAGCGCGTTGAGATGCTCCTCCGTGCTGGCGTCGATCCAGTGCAGGTCCTCGAACACGAAAACGATGGGGCGGACGGCGGCGCCCCGCAGCGCCAGCCCCCGCATCGCCTCGAGGATCCGCTTCCGCCGGCCGGCCGGGTCCATCGCGGCGATGGCTGGATCGCCCGAGTCCACGGAGAGCAGGTAGCGCATGTATGGGATGTAGGCGTCGACCTGCCCCATCCGGCGCATGGCGTGCTCGACCTTGGCGATGATCTCGGGCTCGCCGTCGAACTCCTCGATGCCGAAGTTCTCCCGGAGCTGGTCGATGAGCGGCAGGAACGGGATGGACTGGCCGAAGGAGATGCACTGGCCTTCGAGCCAGGTCACCGGCTCGCCCGCCTCGGCCAGCCGGCGGCGGAATTCCAGCAGGAGGCGCGACTTTCCGATGCCGGCATCGCCCGAGATGAATACCACTTGCCCCCGACCGGCCTTGGCCGCGGTGAAGCGCTCGACCAGAGTGGCGACTTCGTGTGTCCGCCCCACGAGCCGCGTCAGCCCGCGCTCCACCGCGGAGCCGAAGCGCGAGCGCCGGAGCCGCGGGCGCAGCGCCTCCCAGGCCCGCACCGGTGCGTGCCCCTTGACCTGGACCTCGCCCAGATCGAGCGTCTCAAAGAATGCTGACACCAGCCGATGGGTCGCGTCGCTCAACACGACGCTGGCGGGTCGGGCGATTTGCTGCATCCGCGCGGCAAGATTGGTGGTGTCCCCCACCGCCGTGTAGTCCATCCGCAGATCGTCGCCGATGCGTCCAACGACGACCGGTCCCGTATTGATCCCGATTCGCATCTGGAGCCGCGGCCCGCCCTGGGCCTGCAGCTCCTTGCCGTAATCCCCGAGCGCGCGCTGGATGCCGAGTGCCGCGTGCACGGCGCGCCGCGGCCCGTCCTCGTGGGCGATGGGAGCCCCGAACAGCGCCATGACACCGTCTCCAGTGTACTGATTGACTGTTCCCTCGAAGCGGTGGATCTCGGCCGTGATCAGCTCGAAGCATCGGTCCATGATGCGGTGGACGTCCTCGGGGTCGAGCTTCTCGGCCAGGGGCGTAAAGCCCGCCACGTCGCTGAAGAGCACGGTCACCTGGCGGCGCTCGCCCTCGAGCGCGGAGCGGCTGGTTAGGATTTTCTCCGCGAGGTGCTTCGGAGTGTAGGAGGCCAGACGCGACTGAAAGTCCGGGGCGGCGGAAGGCTTCACGGTCTCGGCCGCCTGGGCCGTCTCCGGCGCGCTCATCCGATGGCCGCACTCGATGCAGAACTTGGCCCCGGCGGGCAGCTCGGCGCCGCACTGCGGGCACATTGAGCCCAGTCGCGCCCCGCACTCGGCGCAGAACTTCGCCGCGGCGAGGTTTTCGTGGCCACAGCCGGCGCAGCGCATTCAGTCCCCCCGGAGCAGTCGCCGCCCGTCGGCGCGGGCCTGGTCGAGCACCTCACGGACGGCCACGCCCTTTTCGCCCGCGATGCGCCGGATCTCCTCGAACTCTGGCGTCACGGTCACCACCCGGCCCTCGAGCCGCGAGACTTTGAAGGCCACCGGCCCATAGACGGTGGGAAGTGTCACCATCTCCCGGTCGAGCCGAGCGCGCTGGTAGGCTGTCCAGCGGACGCCGATGGTGGAGGATTCCTCGAACAGCGCGCGCGAGAGCTCGGCGACCCGGTCTGGGGCGCAAAGCGCCGTCAGCACCACGCCGGGGCGGCTGCGCTTCATGATGACGGGAGTCAAGTAGACGTCGAGGGCGCCCACCTCGAAGAGGCGCTCCATCAGCGGCTCGTAGAGCTGGGGCGACATGTCGTCCACCGTGGTCTCGACCTGCACGACGGTTTCCATCCCGACCGGCGTCGCCGACTCGCCGACGAAGAGCCGGATCACATTCGGCATCTCGAGGTCCATGCTCCCGGCGCCATAGCCCACTGCGCTCACCGTCATTGGCGGCATGGTGCCCGCCGCAATGGCGAGCGTCGTCAGGATCGCGGCGCCCGTCGGCGTCACCAGCTCTCGGCGGATGCCGGTGTCCACGACCGGGAAACCGCGGAGCAACTCGGCCGTCGCCGGGCCCGGCACCGGGATCTTGCCGTGAGGGCCCGTCACGAAGCCCCCGCCCACCGGAAGCGCTCCGCAGTGCACGGCCGCCACGCCGAGGAGATGAAGCCCGACGCAGGCCCCCACCACGTCCACGATGGCGTCCACCGCTCCCACGTCATGGAAGTGAACCTGCTCCGGGGTGGTTCCGTGAACGCGCGCCTCGGCCTCCGCCAGCCGCGTGAAGATCCGCGAGGCATTGCCCTTGACCGGGGCCGGCAGGTCGCTGCGGGCGATGATCTCCAGGATGCTGGTGAGATTGCGGTTGGGATGGACGTGGCCGGCATGCGGGCGCTCGTGGGTATGCCCGGCCGCGCCGGAGGCGTGGTCGTGATCGTGGACGTGGACATCGACCTTGGTCGCGCGAAAGCCGGCCTTCATCACGGTGCTGCGCTCGAGCGAATAGCCGGGCAGCCTGAGCCGGCCGAGCTCGCGCTCCAGTGCCTCGAAGGGCACGCCCGCGTCGACGAGGGCTCCCAGGATCATGTCGCCCGCGGCGCCGCTCGGGCAGTCGAAGTACGCGGCGTTCACCGGATCTTCACTGCGAGCTTGTTGATCTGGTTGGCCTGGGCCGCGGCGCCGTATCCATTGTCGATATTGACCACGGAGATGCCCGGCGCGCAGGAGTTCAGCATCGCGAGCAGCGCGGTGATACCGCCAAAGGAGGCGCCATAGCCCACGCTGGTCGGCACTCCGATCACCGGCCGGTCGACGAGCCCGCCCACCACGCTCGGGAGCGCGCCTTCCATCCCGGCCACGGCGATCACCGCATTGGCCTCGTTGAGGAGATCGAGATGCGGCACCAATCGATGCAAGCCGGCCACGCCGCAGTCATAGAGCCGCTCGACGCGATTGCCCATGGCTTCCGCCGTTACCGCCGCCTCCTCCGCCACGGCGAGGTCCGACGTGCCGGCGCTGATCACCACGATGAGCCCGACCCCCTCACTGAGCCGCGGCTTGACGACCACCAGACGCGCCTCCGCATGGATCCGGCATTCGAGCTCGCTGGCCATAAGCGCCTCGATCACGGTCGCCTCCGCTCGGGTGCAGAGGATATTGTCGTGCTGCTCGGCCAGTCGTCGGACAATGGCCAGCACCTGCTCGGCTGTCTTGCCCTGGCAGAACACGGCCTCCGGCACGCCGTGGCGGAGCGAGCGGTGGAGATCCACCCGCGCGAAGCGCAGATCCCCGACGGGGAGATCGCGCAGCCGAGCCAGCGCCTGCTCCGGGCCGAGCTCGCCCCGCGAGACGGCCTCGAGCAGCGCCCTTACTTTCTCGCGATCCATGCCAGCACCTCATTGGCGCTGCCGCTGCGGAAGCCCTGCAGGTCCAGCGTCACGTAGCCGTAGCCCAGCTCGCGGAAACGCTTGACGATGGCATCCTGCCGGCCGTTCTCCCAGAGCAGCGCGATCTCGTCCGGCGCCAGCTCGAGCCGGGCCAGCCGGTCATGGTGACGGACCCGGAACTGACGAAATCCCAGGCTCCTCACGAAGGCTTCCGCGGCGTCCACCTGGCGGAGCTTTTCCGCCGTGATCGCTTCACCGTACTGGAAGCGCGAAGACAGGCACGCGAACGAGGGCTTGTCCCAGGTGGGCAGCCCCAGCTTCCGCGACAGCGCGCGGATCTCCGCTTTCCAGAGCTCGGCCTCGATCATGGGCGCCCTGACGCCCTTCTCCTTGGCGGCGGTCATCCCGGGGCGATGGTCGCCCAGGTCGTCCATATTGGCGCCGTAGACGAGCTGGGCCGCGCCGGCCTCGCGCGCGATGGGCTCGAGCTTGGCGAACAGCTCTTCCTTGCAGAAGTAGCAGCGATTGGGCGGGTTCTTCGCATACTCGGGATTGTCGAGCTCCCGAGTCCGGATCACCTCGTGGCGCATGCCCAGCAGGTTGGCGAGCCGTCTGGTCTCCTCGAGCTCCGCCGCCGGATAGGTCTCGGAATCCGCGGTGACCAGGAGGGCTCGCTCCCCGACGGCGTCCCTGGCTGCGCGCGCCAGAAAGGTCGAGTCCACGCCGCCGGAGAAGGCCACCACGACGCCGCCCATGTCGCGGATGAGCGCCACCAGCCGGTCGTACTTGGCGCGGAGCGCGTGGTCCACGCTCAGTGCTCGAAGCTCACCATGGCCTGGAAGGCGCCATAGCGCTCCTCGATCTCCTCGGCCTTGAGCCGCTTGAGCCGGTCCAGCGAGAAGTCCTCGACCGTGAACGATGCCAGCACGGCGCCGAAGATCATGGCTTTGCGTATCGAGGGGGCGTCGGTGAGACTCCGCTGGGCGAGGTAGCCCATGAAGCCGCCGGCGAATGTGTCCCCCGCCCCCGTGGGATCGAACACGGACTCGAGAGGGTAGGCCGGCGCGAAGAAGAAATCGCCGCCCGAGACCATCACCGCACCGTACTCGCCACGCTTGATCACCACGGCCCGGGGTCCCAGCTCGATGATCACGCGCGCGGCCTTGATGAGATTGGGCTCGCGGGCCAGCATGCGCGCCTCGGTGTCGTTGATGAGCAGCACGTCGACTTCCCGCAGGACGCGCAAGAGGGCCTCGCGCTTGCCGTCGATCCAGAAATTCATGGTGTCCATCGCCGTCAGCATCGGGCGCTCCATCTGGCGCAGGACGTCCAGCTGGAGCTCGGGATCGATATTCGCCAGGAACAGGAACGGCGCGTTCTTATGAGCCGGCGCCAGCGAGGGCTTGAACTCGGCCAGGGCATTGAGCTGAGTGTCGAGCGTCTTGGCCTCATTGAGGTCGAAACCGTACTCCCCGGTCCAGCGAAAGGTCTTCTTGCCCGGAAGGATCTCCAGCGCATTGATATCGATTCCGCGATTGCTCAGCAAGTCCAGATGTTCGCGGGGGAAGTCGTCGCCCACGGCGGCGACCACGCGCACCCGCGTGAAGAAGCTGGCCGCGTACGAGAAATATGTTGCCGAGCCGCCGAGGGCGGCCGTCACCTGGCCGAATGGCGTCCGGACGGTGTCCAGCGCCACCGAGCCCACCACCACGAGATCAGCCACGGCGACCCCCTGCCCGCTTCCGCGGGAAATACCTGTCGAGCAGCAGGCCGAGCCGCCTGCGGGTGCGTGGCGGAAACGCTTTGGGGCTCGTGATCACGGCATTGGCGAGCGCGTCCCCGCATCCCGCCGGGCAGGGCTTGCCGATCTGGGGAATCACCCGCCGCAGCACGACCTTCGCCATGGCCACGTTCTTGAGGAGGTTCGCGATCACGGCCTCCACGCTCACGGCGGCATGCTCCTCGTGCCACACATCGTAATCGGTGGCCAGGGCCAGCGTGGCATAACAGAGCTCCGCCTCGCGGGCCAGCTTGGCCTCGGGCATATTGGTCATCCCGATCACCGAGACGCCCCACTGGCGGTAGATGCGCGACTCGCCCTTGGTAGAGAACTGCGGCCCCTCGATGCAGAGGTAGGTCCCGCCCCGATGGACCGTGGCCCCGCTCTCGCGCCCGGCGATCTCCAACAGCTCCGCCAGCGCGGGGCAAACCGGATCGGCCATGCCCACATGGGCCACGATCCCGTCGCCGAAAAACGAGGAGACCCGGCGGCGGGTGTGATCGTAAAACTGGTCGGGCACCACCAAGTCCAGGGGCCGGATCTCTTCCTTCATGCTGCCCACGGCGCTGATGGAGATTACCCAGCGCGCGCCGAGGGCTTTCAGGCCGTAGATATTGGCCCGAAAGTTGAGCTCCGATGGCATGAGCCGATGGCCGCGGCCGTGGCGCGGCAGGAAGATCACGCGCCGGTCGCCCAGGCGACCCACGCAGTAGGCGTCGGACGGATCGCCGAAGGGCGTCCGCATTTTCACCCAGCGGATGTCCTCGAGCCCCTCCATGTCATAGAGGCCGCTGCCCCCGATGACCCCCACGGTGATAGCCGAAGCGGCGCTCGCGTCTTTCACTCTCACGCCGCCGGCTCCTCTAGGGTGGCGAGGGTGCGATCGGCGCTCGCGTCGCGGACGGTGACGGTGACGAAGCGGCGCGCCAGGTCGCCCGGCCCGTCGAAGACCACTTCCACATAATTACCCGTGAGGCCCAGGAGCCGTCCCGTCTCCCGCTCGCGCTCGGCCAGCACCACCACGTCGCGGCGCTGCCCGACCATGCGGCGCCTGAAGGCGAGGTTCATCTCCCGCGCCAGCGCGCGCAGCCGGGCACCGCGCTGCCGGATGATCGGCGCCGGCACGTGGCCGGGCCGCCGCGCCGCTTCCGTTCCCTTTCGGTCGGAATAGGGGAAGACGTGCAGATACGAGAACGGCAGGCTGCCCACGAGGGCCATGGTGGCGTCGAAGTCCTCGTCCCGCTCGCCGGGATGTCCGACGATGACGTCGGCGCCCAGCCCCAAGTCGGGAATCGCGCCCGCCAGCCTCTCGACCAGCCGCCGATACATGGCGACAGTGTACGGCCGCCGCATCAGCCGCAGCACGCGATCGCTGCCGCTCTGAAGCGGTAGATGGAGATGGGGGGCGACGCTGGGCGAGGATGTGACCACGTCGATGAGCTCGGCAGTGAAATAGGCGGGCAGCACCGAGGAGAGTCTGAGCCAGCGCAGCCCCGGCACCTCTGCCGCCTTCACGACCAGATCGGCCAGGCGGCTGCGCGGGAAAAGATCCCATCCCCAGTGGCCGATGTCGACGCCCGTCAGCGTGATGTCCCGGTAGCCGGCTTCGACGAGCCCGTGGATCTGGTCGAGCACCACCTTCGGCTCCTGGCTCCGGCTGCCGCCGCGTGCGACCGGCACGATGCAGAATGCGCAGCGATGCTGGCAGCCATCCTGGACTTTCACGAAGGCGCGCGAACGACCGACGACCTTCGCGAAAGGCGCCACCGGCACATCACGCACCCCCGCGATGTCCCCCACTCTGATCTCGGGCCCCTGCATCTGGTGTCGAGACCGCTTCACCAAATCCGCCAGCAGATCGGGTAGCCGGTACTTCTCCTGATTTCCGATTACCAGGTCCACCCCCGGGATGCGGGCGACGGCCTGGGCATCGGTCTGAGCGTAGCAGCCGGTGACGACCAGCATGGCCTCCGGATTCCGTCGGCTGATCCGGCGGATCAGCTGCCGGTCCGAGAAATCGGCCCGACCCGTCACGGTGCATGTATTGACCACGTAGACTTGGGCCGGCTCGTCGGCGTTCACGGTGCGGAAGCCGTGCCTTTCGAGCAAGCCTCCCATCTCCTGGGACTCGACCTGGTTGAGCCGGCAGCCGAGCGTGGCGAAAGCCACGGTGACCGGCGCGATCATACGGTGACCATCTCGCGCAGCTGGCCGCAGGCCGCGCCGATATCCTCGCCCTTGCTCCAGCGGACCGTGGCCCTGACACCGTGCTCGAGGAGGATGCTCTGAAAGGCGAGGATGCGCGGCAGCGGGGGGCGGCCGAAGCCCGAGCCCTCCCAGTCATTGAACGGGATCAGGTTGACCTTGGCCCGGATCCCCTTGAGCAGCCGCACCAGCCGGCGCGCGTCTTCGGCGGCATCGTTCACGCCATCCAGCAGCACGTACTCGAAAGTGATCCGCTGGCGGAACGCCACCGGAAAGCGCCGGCAGGCGGCCAGCAACTCCTCGATGGCGAAGCCCTTGTTCACCGGCATGATGCGGTCGCGGATCGCATTGCTCGTGGCATGAAGCGAGATGGCCAGGTTGACTTTGAGGTCTTCCTTGGCCAGCTTCTCGATTCCGCTCACGAGCCCGACGGTGGACACGGTGATCCGGCGGGGAGAGAAGGCCAGGGCGTGCGGGTCGGTGAGCAGACGCAGGGACTTCACCGTGGCGGCGTAATTGGCCAGCGGCTCTCCCATCCCCATATAGACCACGTGGGTGATCCGGGTTCCCTCCGCCAAGGTGGCGCGGGCCGCCAGGACCTGTCCCACGATCTCTCCGGCGCTGAGATTGCGCTGGAGCCCCATGGTCCCCGTGAAGCAGAAGGCGCAGGCGAAGCCGCAGCCAACCTGGGTGGAGACGCAAAGCGTGAGCCGGTCCTCGTCGGGCATCAGCACCGACTGGACGCGGGCTCCGTCGGCCAGGATGAGAACGAGCTTCTGGCTGCCGTCCTGAGATGGCGTTCGGCGCTCGATCTCCGGCACTGCGATCTCCGCCCGCTCGGCCAAGGCCTCGCGAAAGTCCTTGGGAAGATCCGACATGGCGCGGATATCGGTGATCCCCTTGGCGTAGATCCAGACGGCGAGCTGGCGGCCCCGGTAGCGGGGCGCCCCCATGGATTCCGCCAGCTTCTCGAGCTCGGCGGGGAGCAGATCGAGCAGATTCATCAGCGACATAGGCCCGCGTCGGATATTAGCATACGCGTCGTCCACCGATCCTGTGGGCCGGCCGTGGATAACTCAGTGCGTTTCGCCGCAGCCTTCAAGAAAGCCAGAAGGTAAGAGCGGGTCGCCGCTTTCTGAGGCAGTCGCCTGACTGGCGGTTCACTCGCTTACTTCAGCGCGGCGTCGTGGAAGAGCATCCACTGATCGGGGCGCGGCGTCCAGGCGAGCCTGTCGCGGCTGGCATAGATGTCCACCTGTTGCATGAGGTATACCCACGTCGCGTCCTCGACCATGACCCGGGCGAGCTCGCTGTACACCTTGCGCCGCTTGGCGGGATCCATGGTGCTCCGGCCCTGGTCGAAGAGCAGGTCCACCTTCTCGTTCTTGTAGTAAAGGCCGCGCCCCTTCGAGGAGACCAGATTGTAGAGCTCGTCGCCGTCCTGCATGGGGCCACCGAGCCCGAGAAGATAGGCGTCCTGGAACTGCTTGCTCAGGTATCGCTTGAAGTAGGCGCCCCATTCGGCCACCTGCACTTTGGGCTTGAATCCAGCCTTGGCCCACTGGCCCCCCAGCGCTTCGGCGATCTCCTTGTCGCCCTGGTAGCGGCCCGCGGGCGCTTCGAGCGTGATCTCGAGCCCGTCCGGATAACCAGCCTCGGCCAGCAGCCGCCGGGCCTTCGCGGGATCGTGGGTGTATCCCCTGACGCTCGCGTCGAAGCCGAACATCTGCGGCGTGAGCGGGCCCTCGAGCCGGCGGCCATTGCCGTCCAGGACGTTTCTGATGATGGCATCGACGTCGGTGGCGTAATTCAGCGCCTGCCTCACCCGCACATCGCTGAGCGGCTTCTTGAACGCGTTCAAGCCGAGGTAGATGATCCACGTGCTGGGTACCCGGTGCACGCGGATGCCGGCCACCCGCTCGAGCTCCCGCGCCAGGTTGGGCGGCAGGGTCGTGACCAGGTCCACCTCGTTATTGCGGAGCGCGGCGGCGCGCGTGAAAGGCTCCGGGATGGGCTTGAAGACGATCCGCCGGATCTTCGGCGCGCCCCGCCAGTGCCGGTCGAAGGCCTCGACCACGAGGTGGTCGTCCTTGACGAGCTCGACGAAGCGGAACGGGCCTGTCCCCACCGGCCTCAGCGCCACGGCGGCATTGCCCTTCTCGGCGGTGTACTTGGGCGGCACGATCGGGAAGTCGATCAGCCGGTTCAGCAGCGCCGCATAGGGCTGCCGCGTGACCAGGTTCACGGTGAAGTCGTCGAGCACCTCGACCTTGGCGATCTCGGCGATGTTCGCCCGATTGGGAGATTTCTGGTTGGGGTCGAGCACCCGCTCAATGGTGAAGCGCACGGCCTCGGCATTGAATGGCTCGCCGTCGTGGAAGACCACGCCCTTGCGGAGCTTGAACTGCCAGGTGAGATCGTCCAGCAGACGCCAGGATTCGGCCAGCTGGGGCACGATGCGGTTGTCCGCCGCCCGCCCCACCAGGGAATCGAAGATGCTGACGCCCACCGCGGCCCGGATCGAGGAGAGGTTCATGGTCGGGTCGAGATTCTCGGGCGTCCAGGG
>Ga0070707_100004504_pt1 | contig 13052 bp, 13 predicted proteins | sample KBSK5502metaG_FD_65468 | JGI IMG/M metagenome (GOLD analysis project Ga0070707, IMG submission 65468) | Corn, switchgrass and miscanthus rhizosphere microbial communities from Kellogg Biological Station, Michigan, USA - KBS K5-50-2 metaG | ecosystem: Host-associated > Plants > Roots >... | reverse complement strand
TGGCCGGCCCAGACGGCGGCCAGCGTCTTGGCCAGGAAATTGCCGCCGGAGTAGATGGTGAAATCCGGACCAGCAAGCACCGGGATTTCGCCGGCCTTGGCGAAGCTCATGCCGTCGACAAAGGCACCGCGCACATCCCATGAATTACCGGTGGTCTTGTAATCGGCACGATCGAGGATCGATTTGCGCGGCGTCGCACCACGCCCGACCGTTGTCCACAGGAAGCTGTTGTCGGACAGCCATTTGACGGCCGCCATCGTCGCCTCATAACGCGTCTTGTCGGCCTGCTGGTAAAGCTCGAGGCCGCCCCCTTCGAAATAGGTGACATGCTTGTCGCCGATCTTGGGGAACAGAGCAGTCTTGAAGTTGAGCTTCTGCCCGACATAGCCATTGAGCGTCCACGGCCCGGTCCAGAAGATCGAGCCCTGCCCGGTGCCGAAGGCCTTGTAGCGATCGGTGACGTCGCGCGTCGATACCTTGTGCTTGTCGAAGAGATCGAGCACCCATTGCATCGCCTTCTTGCCGGCATCGGGATTGACGCAAGCCGTCTTGAGATCATCACTGGCGCGCTGGAAGCCCATCTGTTCGGCAATGATGCCCCAGGTGACGGTCGGCTGAACGCCCGATCCCGTCATCATGATGCCGGAGCGGATGACCTTGTCGCCTTCGCGCTTGGTCATCGCCTTCGCCCAATCGATCAGCGTGGCGCCATCGACCGGCGGCTTCTCAGGATCGAGACCCGCCTCCTTGACGTGATCGATATTGATCTCGGGCTGCAGGCTCATCAGGTCCATCGGGACCATGAACATCTTGTTGTCGTATTTCGGATAGCGCGACGCCGCGATCGAGGAGGCGCTGAAATCGGCAATATCGAGTCCCGCTTTCGCCGCCAGATCGTCGAGCGGAACGACGACCTCGTCGCGCGCCAGCTGGGCGCCCTTGCCCGCCGTTCCCCAGCCGAAATCCGGCGCCTTGCCGGTCGCGACCGCGGCGAGCACCTTGGTGACATATTGCTCCTCGGGCACCACTTCCATCTTGATCTGGACACCCTTATCCTTGTGAGCTTCGTTGAAATTGGCAATCATCTTGGCCCAGACTTCACCGTCCGATGCCGCCAGCCAGCTCCAATGGACGATCTCGATCGGATTGCCGGCCTGTGCCCGGCGTATCCCAAGACGCGGTGCGGCGATGAGAGCGGCGGCGGCGCCTGCCGTTTTGAGAAGCCCGCGCCGGTTCAAGGCCGATGTTCCATACAGTGTCGCCTTCGCAGACATGACAATACTCCCTATTGGCACGCGATGAGCCGCATGCCTCGTTTTGTTTCGAGCCATTTTCCTGAGCTTTGGGCCGTTTCCCAACGCCGTGACGCTGTCGGCCTAGTGGGGAGTTTTTGACAATTGCCGATTATTTAGTTGATACTGCGCGCCTCAAACTTTGCATAGAGCGACACAGCCTCTATTTGTGTCGGCTCCCCGGTGAGTGGCGATGACAGAGGGCATTCGAGGACCTGGCATTTCTGATCTGCGCCCGAAATTTGCTTTCATCCTGCAGCCGGAATTCCCGATGAATGCTTTCATCCTGGCGACCGAGGCGCTGCGCATCGCCAATCAAAACAGCGGCGAGGATCTGTTCGACTGGCTGTTCGTCTCTGAATCAGGGACGGCGGTGCGGGCGAGCAATGGCATGTGGATCGAGGTGCAAAGCGATCTCGCCAGCCTGCCGCATTGCGACTACCTGGTCCTGCTGGAAGGCAACCTGCCCACCCAGAATAATTCGCCGCAGCTTCTCTCAGCGCTGCGCACGGCCTATCGGCATGGATCGATGGTCATCGCGGTCGACACCGGAGCCTTCGCCCTGGCGCGCGCGGGTTTGACCGGCGATCGCAAACTCGTCGTCCACTGGGAGGCCATGCCCGCCTATCTCGAGCATTTTCCCGATGCCGACATCGAGAACAGGCTTTATCTTCTCGACAAGCAGCTAGGCTTCTGTGCCGGGGGCGTCGGCGTGCTCGATCTCATGCTCGACCTCATCGGCCGCCTGCGTGGTACAGCGCTGGCGCGCGAAGTCGCCAATGCCCTGATCCATACGCCGCGCGATGGCGCGCAAGTGCAGCGTGTCGAAGGCGCCACAGTCGATGCCGAACCGTCGCTGTCGCGCCGCGTGATCGCGCTCATGGAGCGGCATCTGGACTTCCCCCTAAATCCCCGCGGGCTCGCCGAGCACCTCAATATTTCGGTCAGGACTCTCGAGCGCTATTGCGCCAGGGAATTCGGCCAGACACCGACGCAGCTTTACCTGCTGATCCGCCTGCAGGCAGCGCGCAACCTGCTCTTCTATGAGGAGGGAGACATCAAGGATATTGCGGTCGCCTGCGGCTTCTCCTACCCGGCCGTCTTCACCCGCGCTTTCAAGGCGCAGTTCGGACAGTCGCCGCGCGCCTTCCGGCAATCCTTCCGTGATGTCCAGGGCCGTCTTGTGCGTCCGGAGATTGCGCGCTTGTCGGCCGCGAACAAACGCAATTAGACTAACTGAACTTTACGCTGATGCCGGCGAGAAGGCGGGACGCCATGCCGCCCGATTGCGGCACGCGCGCCGGGTCGAAGCGCTCCGGCAGATTGCGGCCAGCGGATGAAAGCAGCGTGTCCATCTCATGCGGCAGGTTAGCCTGCATCTCGGCAAACAGCTTTTCGGTGCGCGTTGCCGCAATACCGAAGGCCACGATCAGACCGAGGACGATTTGGAGGGTTTTGCGGGCAGGCAGGCGAGACATGACACAGGTCCTCTGAACGAATTGAATGTTGGCTCAGAGGATGCGCCTTGGCGGCTGTATGGAGCCTGAGAGGCCCATTCAGCCGACGTTCAGCTGGCCCAGCGCACCGGAATTTCTCTAACTCATTGGAATCGATCATATTTGCCCCGTATTGAATAACCAGAAGCCCAGCGTCTCCAGTGGGAAACCCCCTGTGCCATCTTGACTTTGGGCTGAAGCCGTATTTTCCTGTGAGAATATAAATTTGCCCCATAAGCAACGAATCAGAGGGGCGGCGCAGCCTTATGGGGATAATGCTGCGCCCTCGGGAGGAGACCAAAATGCCGGACCTCAATCAGAGGATTGAGGCTATGTATCGTGGCGACTGTCGCGGTGCGTGGGCTCTCATAGCGGTCCTGTGGATCGCCATACTCTTCGTCCTGTTCATGACCTGGCCGTACATACCCGACACGACGATACGCATCGTGGTGCTCATCGGGGCTGCCGCCATTCTCATTTTCAATACCGCCGCCATTGCCGCCATGGTCAAGCACTATGCCGAGGACAAGGAATTCATCTACGGCCTCGACATCAAGCATCTCGACGCCATGCGCAAACAAGGCCGGATGTGAGGGAGGATACGATGGCAAAATACACACCACCCGAGCAAGAAAAAGCGCTGCAATTCGTCGATGTCGGCTTCCTGATCGTGGCGATTTTCGGTGCGCTGTGGCTGCCGCTCAAGCTCGGCCTTGCCGGCGCTGCGAAGTCGATCGACAAGATCGACAACCCGACCTGGGAAGCGCTCGGCCAGAACCCGACCATGGTAGCGGCGTGGGAGAAACTCGGCCACACGCCACAGACCGCCCATGACATCATCCAGAACCACTTCCACTACGATATCGACTGGCTCAACCTCATCATCATGGCCGCGGTTCTCATCGGCTATTTCGTCTTCCTCTTCCGCGCCTCCGACAAGGAGTACCGCGAAGTGATCGATGAAAAATTCGGCAACAGGAAATAGGAGCAGCCCATGTGGATCGCGATCTCTTATCTAGCCTGGGCCATATCGGCCGTCCTCGCCCTGTGGATGGCCTATGACTGGTTTAAGACGGACACCACTTACACCGAGGATCAACTGACGTCCTCGCGCGAAGGCGAAATCGAAGCCGTCAGCGAAAAGCACAAGGTCTGAGGGGAAGCCATGGCAGAAGCAGCTCAAGCAACAGCTCAAGCAACGACGGCCAACGGCCAGCGCATATCGCTCTTGCGTGTGCTTGGCCCCGCCCATATCTGGGCGCTTGGCGTCGGCATCGTTCTCGTCGGCGAATTCACCGGCTGGAACTTCTCTGCCGACAAGGGCGGCACTCTTGCCGCTCTCATGACCTGCTGGTTCGTCGGATTGCTTTACACATCGGTCGCCATGATCGATTCGGAAGTGACATCGACGGTCGCTGCCGCCGGCGGGCAGTATGCACAGGCCAAACACATTGTCGGCCCTCTGATGGCTTTCAATGTCGCGCTCTTCCTCGTCTTTGCCTACACCATGCTCGAAGTATCCGACGCCATTCTGGCCGGCGATACCATCGTTGCCAGGGCCGGAGCCGAGGGATTGACGCATGACAGCTTCATTGCGCTCGTCATCGTGGTTCTGGCCTGGCTCAACTACCGCGGCGTGCTGATGACGCTCAATGTCAATTTCATCATCACGGCGCTCGCCTATATTTCAATCGTCATCCTGTTCTTCGCTGTGCAGCCGTGGAGTCAGGGAGCGGTGCTCAAGCTCAACGAGCTGATCACTCCGCAGAATGCCCTGCCCTATGGTTGGATCGGCGTCATCGCCGCTTTCCAGTTCGCCATCTGGTATTATCTGGGCATCGAGGGCACGACGCAGGCGGCCGAAGAAGTGCGCTCACCGGCCCGCGCTCTGCCTTATGGCACGATGGCCGGCATCATCACTTTGCTGATCGCCGCTGCACTCACCTGGTATGTCTGCGCCAGCCTGCTGCCTTGGGAATATCTCGGCGTCACCTACTATCCCTTGTGGGACGCGGCCAAGATGACGGGAAGTCCGGTCTTGGAGTTCCTGCTGTTCTGGGGAACGATCCTCTCCGCTGTGGCCTCGGCCAATGGCTGCATCAACGATGCGGCGCGGGCCTGGTTCTCGCTCGGACGCGACCGCTATCTGCCGACATGGTTCTCGGCGGTACATCCCAAATACCGCACGCCTTACCGCTCGATCCTGTTCCTCTTGCCGATCGCGCTGGCCTTCGCCTTCATCGCCGACCTCAACCAGGCGATCACCTTCTCGATCCTGTCGGGCGTGCTGCACTATACCTTCATGAGCATCAATATCATCATGTTCCGCAACAAGTGGCCGCTGGGCTCGATCCGGCGCGGATATACACATCCGTTCCATCCGATCCCGGCGATCTGCCTGTTCGTGCTGTGCGCGATCACTTTCTTCGCGATCTTCCTGGGTTTTGGCTCACAATTGATCGCCATGGTGGTCTTCTACATCATCGTGTCGGTATGGTTCCATTTCTACCGCTACCGCTATGTGCGGCGCGGCGACCAGTTCACGATGCCCTGGCCGAAGCCGAAGGGCTATTGAACAAGACTATCAATACAAGGGCATATGGCCCGCCTTTCGGCGGGCCATAATTTGTTCTGATGCTCCAATCCATCGCCACAATCTTTGCCATCGTCGCCGCCATCGGGCTCGCCTTACATCTCGCGAACAAGTTCCGCACGGCGGCGCGCAAACGCGCCGCGGCTCCCGATGCTTTCTTTGCAAGCGTCAAGCCTCTGATCGCCGAGGCGCGCTATGAAGGAGAGGAGCTCGCCGGCTACCCCCAGCTGGTCGGCCGGTATCGCGGCCTGCCGGTAAGGCTTCACCCCGTCATCGACACGCTGGCCATCCGCAAGCTGCCGTCGCTATGGCTTCTCGCGACGATCCCGGAGCCGCTGCCGCTCAGCGCCACATTCGATCTCATGATGCGCCCCGCCGGCCCCACCACCTTCTCGAATTTCGATCATTTGCCAGCAACTCTCGATGCGATACCGGACCTGCCGCCCTATGCGGTCGTACGGACGGATGATCCCGGTCATGTCCTGCCGCATCATGTCGTGGCGCCCCATCTCGATATCTTCCAGGATCCGCGGGCGAAAGAACTGCTGATCGCGCCCAAGGGCGTGCGCTTCGTCTGGCAGCTGGCGGAAGCTGATCGCGTCCGCTATGGCGTGTTCCGGCAGGCCGAATTCGGCGAAGTCGAACTTGATCCTGCCTTGACACGCGACCTGCTCGACCGCCTCATCGCCTTGAGACAATCCATCCTCAATTGGTCGCAGCCGCAATGACCGACACGCCGACAAAACCCATGCATCCCCTGGCCATTCTGGCCCTGTCGATCGTGCTGCCGGGCTCAGGCCATGTGTTCAGCGGCGTGCCGGCCCGCGGCCTGCAATTCCTGTTCTTCATGATCGTGATCGGCTGGGCCACATCGAAGATCGCGCCCGAACAGGCGTCCTTTCTCGGCCGCTATGCCGGCGGCTTCTTCATCTACGCGCTCTCCATCCTGGATGCCTATAAGATCGCCCGGGTCAAATGGGAGACCTGGCGCTATGCGCGTGATCAGGAAAAGGTTTAATCGCGCATACTAGTGGCCGCTGCCCAGTTTGCGGACGAGCACCCGCAAGACGGTCAGGGGCACCTCCATCAGGCCTGGCAGCGGATCGCGCAGCGACAGGCTCGCGAATGTCCGCGTGCGGGCGAGCGAGGCGAGCCAGCCTCCGACATCAAGCCGTCCTGCGAGAGCGAGCTGGAGGGCAGCAACTGGATCGCGCTGGCCAAACATCCAGCCCACACCTGTACGCGCTTGCATGGGTGGCGGCATATGGCCGCCAGAGAGCGAGACGATGGCTGCGCCGAAATCGAGCCCGGCCGCATCGGCCAGGCCGAACCACGACCAGGGACGTGGGTTGATGTCGAGCAGCTTGAGCACGCCGCTGCGCGGATCGCGCTTGAACTCTATCTCGCAAAGGCCGTGATGGCCGATGGAAGTCAGGAAAATTTCGGCCGCCTGGCGTACATCCTCGGATTCGATTGTCTCGACGAAGGTCGATGTGTAGCTGAAATCGATCGGATATTGGCGGGTACGCTGCGCCATGAATGAGGTGACCGGCCGGCCCTGCCACCAGAGGCCTGCATAAGAGAGCTGGCACTCTCCGTCCCCGGGCACCAGTTCCTGGACGACGACTCTGTCCGGTCCCACGAGACTGGCCGCTTCGGCATAAAGCCGCATAAGGCTTTCCCGGTTATCCGCGCGCCAGACCTTCTCGCGCGTAAAGCGGTTGGACGCGAGGCGCATCGAAGGCTTGAGAGCCACTGGAAATAGCACGGGCATGTCGGTGGCATCTGCCAGCGAACGGACGGGATAAACCTCAGGAAACCCAAGGCCGAGTTCGGCGGCGCGCCGATAGGCCTGAGCCTTGTCGACTGCCCATTGCAGGCTGGACCAGTCCGGAAGCAATACATTGAGGTGCCTGGATAGCCGCTGCTGTGCCTGGGAGGCGAACTTGACGTCGGCATCGGCGGCCGGGACGAGGAGATACCCCTCGAGCTTGTCGTGTCGCACGATGTCTTCAAGCACATCGATCGCACCCGGATCTTCCGCGCCGGGCCAACTGCGCCAATGCGTCACCGCGCGCGAAAAACGCGGCAAGGGATTGGAATCGGTCAGGAACCACACGTCAAGCTTTTGCCGCGCCAGGACGCGCGCAAGCGCGATGGCGCCATGCGATCCGCCCAGGATGATCGCGCCGCGTGGAACGGAAGTTACAACCGGCGCCCCCATATCGCCCAATTTTTTCTCCGTTTCAGACGAGCAGACCGGCAAGCCGCGCTTCCGCCGGTGGTGGTCCATTGCCCCCCTCTCCACCGGATTTCTTCAATATACGTCACCCAAGACGGTTCCTTTAACCATTTCGGCACAGTCACCGCCCTTGTGGGACGTTAACACCGATTCCGGCATCAATTCCTGCAATTGAAATGCCAATGGCTACCGTCGCGCCCATCCTCCGGATTCGCGCTTCGGAATGTAACGGAACTTCCAATAAAACGGCCCCGCCGGTGGCGTGCCGGACGGGGCCTTTCTGGGGTGCTTCAACACCCAAGGTCTTTGTCGGCAAAGACCTTCGTCAGCACAACCGATCAAGAGGCTTTGGGGCACATGAGGCTGTTGATCGCGTCATGCAAATCCCATCGGTCCCATTGAGACCGACGCATTGTTTCTTTGCTTCCTGACGTACACCTGACTCTGACTCCGCCATCGGGGTCGGGTCAAATCACGAATTAGGTCAGCGTCATTTAGCTTTTTGTCCGCCCACGGAGAGATCAGGATTGGCCTGCAATTCCTCGACCGGAACATTGGCAGTGCCGCGCATCAGAATGAAGCATGGCGCCTTTTGCGCGGCTTCATTGCGATTGCAGCTGTCGAGCGCTTCCTTCTCCGCCTCATCGGCCGAGGCTCCCTCCCAGGATCGCGCCCACGGACCTTTCAGGCTGATGGCGAAGGCCTTGTGCTCGGCCTTTTCGCGATAGCCTTCGCGCGCGCGCCAGGCGTCGACATCGAGAACGAGATCGGGAATCTTCATCGGCTTCTCGAACAGGCCGGGATCGACCTGCAGCAGTTGCACCATCTGCATCGCATTGGACAGGCGCTCGCCATTCAGGTCGATCAGGATGCAGCGTTTGGTCGTGTCCGAGACGCCCTCATCGCAGGCCTTGAGCGCCTCGCGGGCGGCGATCGTCGAACTGGTGAAACCGACCTGCGCCGAAAACTGCCCTTCGGGACCCACGGCAAAGGCCTTTTCGGTCTTGGCGACGGCATATTCCTCGAGCGCCTTCAGCTGGGCGTCATTCAGCGGGAAGACCGGCGGCTCGAACGCCTGAGCCGCGGAAAAACTCGCGGCAATCATGCAAAGAGACAGAAGTAGTTTACGCTGCGACAGGGAGGGGGTCATGGCTTACCAGTTCTCTGTTCGGGTGAAAAACTTGCGAGTGAATCCGACCTTAGCAAGGCAACGGGACGCATTACAGTTTGTGGATGCCCAAAACCAGAGAATCAGGCATACTGGACCTATCAGCAATGTTAATCTGGTGTCTGTAACCTCCCTGGCGTACAAACCTTATGGGCAGCCTCGCGAGACTGCCCATTTTTGTGCCGGCGCCGGAAAAGTTAATATGCCGCAGGACCAGGTTATTTGACTTTTTCCAGATTCTCCCTATTTTCCGGGCACATTTCGTGCATCCGAATATGTGGCGAGCCCGACCGGATGCTTTTGACACGCTAATCCAATCAACAATCAACTCGCCAGATCGGTTTTTTTACTTTCCATGCAGTTTTCTGAACTGGGATTGAGCCCAAAGGTTCTCGAGGCCGTCGAGAAAGCGGGCTTTACGACCCCTACGCCTATTCAGGCCGGCGCTATACCGCCCGCTCTATCGCGCAAGGATGTGCTGGGTCTCGCGCAGACAGGCTCGGGCAAGACGGCGGCCTTCGTGCTGCCGATGCTGTCCCTGCTCGAGACCGGCCGTGCCCGGGCTCGCATTCCCCGCACCCTCATTCTCGAGCCGACGCGCGAGCTGGCGGCTCAGGTCCAGGAAGCCTTCGAGCGTATCGGCCAGGCTCACAAGCTCACCGTGGCGCTGCTGATCGGCGGGGTCTCCTTCGATGACCAGGCGGCCAAGATCGACCGGGGGGCGGATGTCGTCATCGCGACACCAGGCCGGCTGCTCGATCACTTCGAACGCGGCAAGCTGCTCCTGACCGGTGTCGAGATGCTCGTCATCGACGAAGCCGACCGCATGCTCGATATGGGCTTCATCCCGGATATCGAACGCATCTACAAACTCCTTCCCTTCACCCGCCAGACCTTGTTCTTCTCGGCGACCATGCCGCCGGAAATCCAGCGCATCACCAATCAGTTCCTGCATGCGCCGGTCCGCGTGGAAGTTTCTCCGCATTCGAGCACAGTGTCGACAACCGAACAGAAGCTGGTGCGGGTGCCCAGCGATGCCAAGCAGAAGCGCGAGGCATTGCGCCGGCTCTTGAAGTCGCAGACCAATGTGAAGAACGCCATTGTCTTCGCCAACCGCAAGACTACCGTGGCCTTGCTCGAAACCTCATTGAAACGCCATGGTTTCAATGCCTCGGCGCTGCATGGCGACATGGATCAACGGGCGCGCCTGCGCACGCTTGAATCTTTCCGCGCCGGCGAGATCACTTTCCTGATCGCCTCCGATGTGGCGGCGCGCGGGCTCGATATCCCGGATGTCAGCCACGTGTTCAACTTCGACGTGCCCATTCACGCGGAAGACTATGTCCACCGTATCGGTCGCACCGGCCGGGCGGGACGCGAGGGTTTCGCCTTCATGCTCATGACGAACGCCGAAGCGAAATATGTCAAGGCGATCGAACAGCTGATCCGCAAGACCATCCCCTTGGAAGGAAGCCCTGCCCCCGTCCAGGACGAAGGCCAGGGCGATGACGCGGAGCAGCCGCGCAGGCGCCGCGGCAGATCAGGCGCAGAACGCCAGAAGCCGACCGCGGCCAAACCGCCGCGCGAGGAGAAGCAGCCTCACGAAGCCAAGCCGCCGCGCGAGGAAAAGCAGCCCCGTGAGGCCAGGCCACCGCGCGAGGAAAGACAACCGCGTGAGGAAAGACAAGCGGCGCCACAGGCGCGGCGCAAGGAACCGGTTCGTGATCGCAGGCCATCTCCATCTGGAGACGTGCCGGATTCCGACGGCTTCCACTCGGGCAATATGCCGGCCTTCCTGTCACGTCCGGTGCGCAGCGCCTAGCGCGTGATCAGGGAAAGTAGATACCGGTTCCGATCACGCGCTAAATATAAGATTCCCCTCGTGATCTAGCGGCGCTTCTTGGACGTCCAGCTTTTCAGCCGGCGGTGCAAAGCCATCTTGACGTGCAATGGCATGAATATCAGCACTGCGACAGCGGCGAGGCCTTTCAAACAGCCGACTTCTCCGTAACGCAGCTCGCGTATCAAGACGCGCGCTTTGCTGAGAAGCTGACGGCGCCGGTTCTTTGTCGAGACCTGGTTGGGCGATATCCGATAGTTAAGAAGGAAATCTGGAAGATTGGCCATCTTGACCTTGCGCATGCAGCGCCAGGTCCAATCGAAATCTTCGGCGTGCAAATAGCGCGGGTCATAGAGCCCGACCTTCTCGAAAGTCGGCGCTCTGATGATGAGTGAGGGATGTGAAAAGCCCCCCGCGCTGTGCATGCGGCGGCGGATCTCCGGCTGCGTCAGGGGAAAGTCGCTTTCGCCGAAATCCTCGAGCACATGCCGGAAGCGCTTGGTCTGCGCGCCGGCGACCTCGATATCTTGATGGGCATTCATGAAACCGATCAACCGGTCGATCCGCCCCGGCCGGGCCAGATCGTCGCTGTCCATGCGGATGATGTAGCGGTATTTGCGTTCCAACGCCCATTCGACACCTTGATTGAGCGTCGCGATCAGCCCCCGATTCGGCTCATGGCGAAGGATGTGGATTCGCCCCATATAAGGCTGAAGCTCGGTCTTCTCCTTGATGACGCCCTCGACCGGAAGACGGCTGCCATCATCGACAATGAGCACGTCGACATCATGCTGCGCCGGAAACAGCGATCGCACCGCATCGGCCAATGTGGTTTCTGCGTTATAGGCCGGAATGAGGACAACAGCCTCCGTCGCCATTACCTGCCCTCCCTCATACCGTCATGCCATTCAGATGATCGCACAAGCGCCGCCAGCGCAGCCACGACACGACGGCGCTCGTCAGCGCAACCGCCAGAGAGGCTCCGATCAAGCCTGAAGCCCAGGTTCCCAGCGCGACGATGGCGAGGCCGAAAGGCACCGTCAGGAATGCGGTTTTCGCCAGCTCACGCTCACCCTTGGCGGCATAGACGGCATACCACAGATAATCCGCAGTCGATCCGAAGATCGCGACGAGTGTGGCGCAGAATGTCAGCGGATAGTAGAGCGAAGCATCAATTGTCGTTTTCATCACCAGCTCAGCCAGCGGCCGCAAGGCAAGGAGCGGCGCCATGATGATGATTGGCAGGATGAAGGTGCGCTTTAGGCCGGTCGTCACGATGCGGTCGAACTCGGCCCAGGAACGATCGGCCGAAGCCTTCATCATCTGAGGCAGATCCGTCTGGCCGAAAGTGGCATTGCAGATCATGACGGTCATATTGGCGCCCAGTGCGAAGAAATTATAGATGCCGGCCAGATAGAAGCCGGCAAAGAGCGGGACCACGATGCGGTCGCAATAGACCCGCGCCACATCCACGATCTGGTTGAGATAGATATTCCGCGATGCGACTATGGCGCTGGCATAACGGCGGCGAAGTGCTGACCATCTGAGCGTCGTCTGGGGCGCATGTCGGAAATTCTTGGTGATAACGGTCAGCGCAATGGCGGTCGAGGCTATATTGGTGACGATCCAGAAGGCGATGACGATGGCGAGGCTGATCCGGCTCTGGAAGAACAGGAACCCCGCGATGACGGCAAGGCTAGGCCCCATAACGCTCAGCACATAGGCGATATTGGCGCGGATGATGCTGGAGCGCGCAATCGATAGGGAATAGGCGGCGGCTCTGATCACTTCGATGCCGGCAACCACGGCAACAAGCGTGCCGGTCAAGCGATCCACATCCGGATAGATCTGGATCCAGATGACGGTGGCGATCATCGCCGCGATGCAGCCAACGAGCGCATGAAGGGTCAGAATGCGAAATGAGGAAACATGAGTGGTGGTGGCGAGACGCCTGATCACATGCTGAGACACGCCAAGGCCGACAAGCATCGGCAGGATCGCCACCAGAGCCGAGAACGTGCCGAATTGACCGAGTGCCGCAGGTCCGAGAACGAAGGGTAGGCCAAGGACGACAGCGAGGCGCATCAGCACGTAGGTGCCGCGCGCGCCCAATACGAACGCATAGGTCGCGATATTGCGGGGAAGCTTTATGCCAAAAATGCCCATCGCAGATGTCGCCAGTCTGGGTTAGCCGAATTCGCGCCCGCAAGGGCGCGCCAGCCTTGCCCAGTCATTGGCCGACAAAAGCTAATTTTCCAACAATCCAAAGCAATTATGGTTTTCGGCTTCGGCGGGATTTTGGAGTTTTGGCAGGCTTGCGGGCGCGCAACGCGGCGGCAAAGGCCTTGCGGGCCCACAAGGTCATTTCATCGCGGTCGTCCAGGCAGGCCTCGGGGGCGCGCCAATAGGCCATCACGATCT
>Ga0070707_100004502_pt1 | contig 13057 bp, 13 predicted proteins | sample KBSK5502metaG_FD_65468 | JGI IMG/M metagenome (GOLD analysis project Ga0070707, IMG submission 65468) | Corn, switchgrass and miscanthus rhizosphere microbial communities from Kellogg Biological Station, Michigan, USA - KBS K5-50-2 metaG | ecosystem: Host-associated > Plants > Roots >... | reverse complement strand
GCGGAGAAGCGTGGCCCCTTGTTCGGAGTTCGGGTTAATCAAATTGACCCGCTGCGGGGCAGGCGTGAGCGAAACGGTTGGTGGATAGACAATTTGGAAAAGATAAAAACACGCTGCGTGCGCCGCGAACGAGGCGATGAGAAAACCAGTTATCGCGAGATTGCGCTGGCGCGGCGCATCCCAGTTAAATAGCAACGGCGCCGTGGTCGAAGCATTCATTTCGGCGGAGCGGCCGCCAACGAGACCGATGAAATTCCATGTTCGAGCGCGGTATTGGTCACGGCCACGACCAGCTCATACGGCGTCTGGCGATCGGCCTTAATGATAATGGACCGATTTTCGCGTTTGGCCGCATCGAGCAACGGCCCAAGCCGCGCGAGCGAGAGCTTCTGGTCGCGAAAATAAATCGCCGGGACCGCGCCGCCGGTGATGCTGATGATTTGTTGATTTTGCTGTGCACCGAGCAGAAACGGCGAGGCCGGCGCCGAGACAGCGATCCCCGGTTGCAAAATAAAATTCGAACTCAGAAGCAGGAAGAAGATGAGCAGAAATACCACGTCGATTAGTGGAAATACGACGAGCCAGCCGAAATTATATTCCTTTGTCCGGCTCAGCTTCATACTTGCGCGCCGTCATTGTCGATTTTGCGATTGTTCGCCACGGCGAATCCGTCCTTTGGCGGATCGATCTAACGATCCCCATGCGCTTCCCGCGAACTTGTCAGCGTTTCGGGCGATTGCTGAAAACTGATGATGCCAGTGAGCGCTTCGCTGTCCTTCAACATGTGCACGATCTCGATCCCGGCGCGCTCCATTTCGTGCAACATCGTATTCACGCGCGATGAAAGATAACTGTAAGCGACGAACGTCGGAGCCGCGACGACGAGGCCGGCCGCTGTTGTAAGCAGACTTTTGTAAATGCCGCCAGAAAGTTCAGTGACGGTCGCGTAGCCGCCGTGAGAGGCGATCGTTCCGAAGGCATCGATCATTCCGGACACGGTTCCGAGCAGGCCGAGTAACGGAGTGAGAAAAGCCAGCGTCGCCAACACGCCAAGAAAGCGCTCGAGCTTCGGAACCTCCAGCTGCCCCGCTTCCTGCACAATTTCACGCAGCTCCGATCGGGACATGTCATGCCGAAGAAGCGCGGAATGAATAACACGAGCGACCGGGCCGGGCGTACCGGCCGATTCGTGCAACGCTTCCGCGAAATTCCGGCGTTGGACCAAATTGGAAAGTCCTTTCAGGAATTCGCCGACGTGGATGGTAGCGCGATGCAAATAGAAAAAGCGCTCCAGGAAAACCGCGATGGCGATAATGCTGCAGGCCAGAATCGGCCACATGAGCAACCCGCCCTTTTGAATGTAGTCAATCATGGGGGCAATCTTCTTAGCCCCTTTTAGCGGCGGAGGCAAGCTGCCCTCGCTGCTAACGTCCGAGCGTGTTGTGAGCCTTCGGCGCCGCCGTCGGCGTAGGCAAACTAGTTCCCGAAACCAATTTTCCAGCTGCGTCGAACACTGAGTAACCGATCTGCTTCCCGGCTGGATTATACTTGTAAACGATCTTGTTTATTACGGCGTCATCCTTCTCCAGATGGGTCTCCTGCTCCACCCGGCCGGCCGCATCATATTTATATATACTCTTGAACAGGAACTTTCCGTCCGGTCCGAAGACAATACCGCTAATGAACCGTCCGGCGTCACCGATCTGATAGACGATCTTGCCGCGCGGTTTTCCGTCGGAATCAGTCGTGGTCGCAATTGCTTCATGCTTCGCGTTGTCGAACTGATAAACGGTGCGCGAGCCGTCGGCGTTCAGTGCCACGGTCACGCGAACAGCGTCGTTTGAGCTGGTCGCGGGAGTTTGAGCGATGACTGGCGGAGCCCAAGGCAGACTGATCGCGAGAAATAGCGAAAGTGAATTGCGCGACATCGTTCGAGATGGGCAGTTTAAATGGGCGGCCGGCAGGGGCAAAGCAGGCAATTAATTTTTATTGACGGCCGGCATGGGAGGTGGTTAAAAGTGGGGAAAAATGGGTTAGAATGGAACATTTCTCCACCCGCCGATGCATACGCCCGACCAACGCTTCTACGCCGGTGAGTTTCGTCACTTCATCGACGAAAAAAATCGAATCACCATTCCCGCGCGCTGGCGACGCGGTGACACCGAGGAATTCATCATTCTTCCGGAAGCGACTCACCAATTTCTTTTGGTCATGTCGCCTGAAGAATTTTCTCGTATGAGCGCGGCCGCCGAATCGGACCCGAATGTTTCCGCGCGCGATCGCCGTGTTTTTTTCCGGCAACTCCATTCCCGCGCGCAGCATGGCGCAGCCGATAAGCAAGGCCGCCTCGTTTTGCCGGAAGATCTTTGTAAAAAAGTTGGACTGAAGGGCGAGGTCGTACTCGTCGGCGGTCGCGGCCGTTTTGAAATTTGGAATTTGCAGCGGCGAAAGCGCGCTCACGAGGAGGAGACGCCCACTTATCAGCACGTCGCCAACGTCATTGGTTTGTAATCAACCCTAACATGAACGCATTATTATTTGATCGGCCGGTTTGGTTTGCGACCGGACCGCTCATTCTGGAAGAGGAGCCGCAGGAAATGGAGGATTTCACTTACCATCACCCGGTGCTGGCCGCCGAAACAGTAGAATTGCTCGCGCCGCATCCAGGTTCGCTCGTTGTCGATGGAACGGTCGGCGGCGGCGGTCATACCGAAGCGATTTTGAAAACGGGCGCCGACGTTCTCGCCCTCGACCAAGATCCGGATGCAATTGAGCAGGCGCGCGAAGAACTCGCCCATTTCGGCGGCCGCGTCACCCTGCGACAGACAAACTTTCGCAACGCGGAGAAAATTCTCGACGAACTCGGTGTCCAGAAAATCGGCGGTGCACTTCTCGATCTCGGTGTCTCCTCGCGCCAACTGGAAAATCCGACCCGCGGGTTCAGCATTATGCGCAACGGTCCGCTCGATATGCGAATGGACCCAAGATCGACAACCACGGCCGCGGACATCGTAAACGGCTATAGTGAAGAAGATCTGACCCGCTTGTTCCGCGACCTCGGTGAAGAGCCGGCGGCGCGCCGGATTGCCAGCATGATTGTGAAGATGCGCAAAGATTTGCCGTTCACGGAAACGCTGCAATTGGCGCGCGCGATCGAAAAAGTGGTTGGCCGCCATGGGCGTAGACATCCGGCGACACAAGCGTTTCAAGCATTGCGGATGGAAGTGAACGATGAGCTGGGCGCGCTGGAACAAGGTTTGCGTGTTTTGACGGCGCGCCTCGAGCCCGGCGCGCGTATCGCGGTCATCGCGTTCCATTCTCTTGAAGATCGAATCGTGAAAAATTTCATCCGCGATCACAGCCGGGAGTGGCTGGATCGACCGGAATGGCCGGAACCGCAGCGCGATCCGGAATACAATTTGCGCCCGATTACTTCGAAGCCAATCGAGCCGGGCGAAAACGAGCGCCGCATGAATCCGCGCTCGCGAAGCGCGAAATTGCGCGTGGCTGAGAAAATTGGATGAATCGGTCCCGCCGAAAGAATTGGAACACGGTCAACGCCGCCTCGCTCGCGCGCTGGATCGTCCTGACGGCGTTTCTCGCGCTAACGGGGCTAAGTTATGTTTATCTCACCCTCCAGCTCTATCATCTCGGCGATCGCAAAAAGGCGCTCGAAACCGAAGTGGCGAATTTACGGATGCAAAATGAAGTGGCGAGCGCACAGATCGCCGCCCTCACCTCGCGCTCGGCATTGCAACGCCGCTTGAAGGAAGGCTATCTCAAGATGATTCCGATCGCCGAGCACAACATTGTTCGGCTGACGATGCCGGCGCGAAACCGGGAAGACACCGTCCAGCCAGTTTCCAATCAGCGGGGCGCGAGATGAAATGGAGCGGCCGGACAAGATGCGCAATCGTTTGCCTCGGCTTCGTTCTACTCTTCAGCGCGTTTTCGTTTCGCTTGATCTATCTCCAAATGATCAAGCACGAGCAGTACGCCGGCCTCGCTGCTGAGAAACACGTTTACAAGCAGCCTATTTTTGCCGAGCGCGGCACGATTCTCGACGCCAACAACGAAGTCCTGGCGCACAATGTTCCGGTCGAAACGGTGGTCGCTGACGCGACTCATCTGACCGACATCGAGGCGACTGTCGATCTTGTCAGTGGCGAGCTGAAGCTTCCGCGGCCAGAAATTTCGGAAAAACTTCACGGCGATCGCCGTTATATCGTGCTGAAACGCGAGGTGCCGAAAGCAGTTACCGACTCGCTTCGACAAAAACTTCGCGCTCAAAATTTGCGCGGCATTTATTTCGAACAGGACGCGACCCGAATTTATCCCAATTGCGTCATGCTTTGCCACGTGATCGGTTTCACCGACTTCGAGCATCACGGCATCCAAGGTGTGGAAGGTGCGCTCGATCAATATCTGCGCGGACAAGACGGCTATCGTTACATTGAGCATAACCGCGCCGGCCAGGAGCTCGTGCTTTACCGCGGCCAAGAGCGCGCACCGCGCAACGGCTATCAGGTGCATCTGACGATCGATCTGAATCTGCAAAATATTGTCGAAAACGAATTGGACGCCGCCATGCGCGAGTATTCACCGAAAAAGGCGACCATCATTTTGATGCGGCCGCAGACCGGTGAAATTCTGGCCATGGCCAATCGGCCTGCGTTCGATCTCAATCACCGCTCCGACGCCAAACCGGAGCAAATGAAAAATCGCGCCATCAGCGACATGATGGAGCCCGGCTCGACGTTTAAAATCGTCACCGTCGCGGCCGCGCTCAACGAGCACAAGTTCCACCTCGATTCCTACATCTTTTGCGAAAACGGAGTCTGGAATTACGGCGGCACCGCGCTCCACGATCACGCCGCGTTTACCGACCTGAGCGTCAAAGACATTCTCGTCAAATCGAGCAACATCGGTGCGGCCAAACTCGCCGTCAGTATCGGCGACCAGAAATTTTACGAATACATCCGGCGTTTTGGTTTCGGCGAGCGGACCGGCATCGAGCTTCCGGGCGAAATTCCAGGATTGATCCGGCCGCCACAATCGTGGAGCAAAATTTCGATCACTCACATCCCGATGGGACATGAGATTGGAGTCACTCCACTGCAAATGACGGCTGCCATGGCTGCGATTGCAAACGGCGGAAAATTAATGACGCCGCGCATCGTAAAATCGATCACCACCAGTGACGGGAAAACAATCAGCACGCTTTCGCCGATTGCTTTACGTCAAGTCATCTCGCCGCAGACCGCCAGCGAAATCGGGAGCGCACTACGCGGCGTGGTCAGTGATCGCGGCACTGCCGCGGCAGCCGCTGTTCCCGGTTTCATCATCGCCGGGAAAACTGGCACCGCCCAAAAAGTCGATCCGCACGGCGGCTACGAAAAAGGACAGTATGTCGTTTCGTTCTGCGGTTACTTGCCGGCGGATCATCCGGAATTCGTCGGACTCGTTGTGTTGGACGACGCGCAAACGAAGCCCGGGCTGAATTACGGCGGCCTTGTTGCCGGCCCGATCTTTTCCCGTATCGCCGAAAAAGCCGCCCGCTATCTCGATCTTGAGCCGCATGAGGAAATTCGCAAAGCCATTCCAGTCGCGCGAGTTGCCTTAACCAATGCCCCGCGCCATTGAGTCCCTGGCATAAGAATGGTCAATCCTCATGCAGCTCAAAACTCTTCTCGCCGCGATTCCCGTTCGCGAAATCATCGGCCCAGTTGATCGCGCGGTGGAAAGCATCGCGTATGACTCGCGCCGTGTGCGGAGGGATGGGCTATTCGTGGCACTGCGCGGCGAAAAAAGTGATGGCCACAACTTCATCGGTCAGGCCGTTGAAAAAGGCGCTGCGGTGATCGTCGCCGAGCGCGCTGAGAAACATCCACGCGCCACCTGCGTCGTTGTCGAGAACACGCGCGCCGCCCTGGCCGACCTCTCAGCGAGATTTTTCAATTTTCCCGCCCGGAAATTAAAGCTCGCCGCTGTCACCGGCACCAACGGGAAAACGACGACGACTTTCCTGATCAAACACATTTGCGAGAAAGCCGGAACGCGTTGCGGTTTGCTCGGCACGGTGCGCTATGAAATCGGTGAGCGCGTTCTCCCTGCTGCGCGCACGACTCCCGAATCGTTAGATCTTCAGGAATTGCTCGCCCAAATCGCGAATGCGGGTTGCCGCGCCGCCGCCATGGAAGTTTCCTCGCACGCGCTCGCCCAGGAGCGCACGCGCGGCATCGAGTGGGACGTCGCGGTGTTCACCAATCTGACGCAAGACCATCTCGATTATCACGGGACGATGGAAAAGTATTTCGAAGCGAAAGCGAAGTTGTTCGAACAACTCCCGCAGCAGGAGAAAAAAAAGAAACCGGTCGCAATCATCAACATCGACGATCGTTACGGACGGCGATTGCTCGGGAAGATCGACAAGAAAGTCTCGGTCGTGACTTTCGGAATGGGAGCCCGCGCCGATTTTCGCGCCTCCAATTATCGAATGGAATTTGGCGGAACCTCATATCAGCTCGACGCGCGCGGCAAAAGCTATCTCATCCGCGTGCCCTTGATCGGCCGATTCAACGTTGCGAACTCGTTGGCCGCACTCGCCGCCGCCAACGCGCTCGGAGTCGGCTTGCGCGAAGCGGTGATCACCCTCGCCAAATCACCGCAAGTTCCCGGTCGTCTCGAGATGGTTCCGGCGAAACGGCAGTTCCAGGTTTTTGTCGATTACGCACACACGCCCGATGCCTTGCTCAATGTTCTAAAAACTTTGCGCGAACTTGAACCGCGGCGGTTGATTGTTGTCTTTGGTTGCGGCGGCAATCGCGACCGTGAGAAACGGCCACTCATGGGTCAGGTGGTCGATCAGAATGCCGATTACGCCATCATTACCTCCGATAATCCGCGAAAAGAAGATCCGGATAAGATCGTCGCCGAAATCGAAAAAGGATTTCGCGGCAACCACTTTGAAAAAATTACCGACCGCGCGAAGGCGATCTCGCGCGCAATCGAAATCGCGCAACCGCGTGACATCGTCTTGATCGCGGGCAAAGGTCACGAAAATTACCAGGAGTTCTCCGATCACACCGTGCCATTTGAGGACATTCAAGTAGCGCGGCGGGCGCTCGAAGATCATCCGGTAGAGTTTAAATGAATCCGTTGTCGATCTTACAAATTGCTGAGCTTTCCGGCGCCAAACTCGAACAAGGCGACGGAAAAATTTCGATCGAAAGAATCAGCACCGATTCACGAACCATTAAAGAGGGCGAGCTTTTCGTGGCATTGCTCGGTGAAAATTTCGATGGTCACAAATTTGTCGAAGCGACGGCAAAGGCCGGCGCCGCCGGCGCTATTGTCGATCTTAACTGGAAAGGAAAGGTTCCGACCAAGTTCGCCGTCATTCGCGGCCAAGACACGTTGCTCGCCTATCAAAATCTCGCCGCGAATTATCGGAAATCGCTTTCCATCAAAGTTCTCGCCATCACCGGCAGTAATGGAAAGACGAGCACGAAAGATTTCGCCGCATCTGTTCTCGGCCGAAAATTCCGCGTCGCCAAAACGCAAGGCAACTTCAACAATCACGTCGGATTGCCGCGCACAATTCTGGAAGCGACATCGCAGGATGAAATTGCGGTGTGGGAAATTGGAATGAATCATCCGGGCGAAGTCGCATCACTCGCGAAAATCGCGGCGCCTGACGCCGCCATCATCACCAATGTCGGCGTTGCTCATATCGAGTTCATGGGAACGCGGGAGGCGATCGCGAAGGAAAAAGGCGCGCTGGCTGAAGCTGTCGGCGCTGAAGGAACCGTGATCTTGAATGCAGACGATCTTTTCAGCACAGACATTGCCGGGCGTACCGGCGCACGCGTGATTTTCGCTGGAACAAAAGACGGAAGTATTCGCGCGATCGACATTCAACAAAGCGCGGATGGGTCGGAATTCACAATTTTGGAAGGAGCGCATCAGTGTCGCGCGCAATTGCCCGTTCCCGGAATACACATGGTGCAAAACGCGCTGCTCGCCGTCGCGGCCGGGCGCGCGTTCGGCCTTTCTCTCGAAGAAGCGGCAGCTGGTCTCGCTAGCGCTCCGCTCACCAAGGCGCGCTTACAGATCAAAGAGATTAACGGCGTCCAGTTTCTCGACGACAGCTACAACGCGAATCCTGATTCGATGAAAGCGGCGCTGCAAACGCTGGTCGAGTTGGACATGGACGGAAAAAGAATCGCCGTGCTCGGTGAAATGCGAGAGTTAGGGGAAGAAACGAAGCGTGGCCATGAAGAAGTCGGAGAAGCAGCCGCTGCGTTCGGCATCGATCAACTGATTGGCATCGGCGAAATGGGCGCAGTCATCGCACGCGCGGCCGAAAAAGCCGGACTCGAAAAAAGTCAGGCGGTTGGATCGACGTCGGAAGCGGCCGAGTTGCTGCTGAACATCGCCGCGCCCGGTGATCTCGTCTTGATCAAAGGCAGTCGGCTCGCTCGCACCGAAAATGTGATTGAAGCATTCGCGAAGCAGAGTTCGCAAGAAAGCGCGCGCGTATGATGTACTATCTTCACCGGCTCAGCGATCAGATCGGTGGATTCAACGTTTTCTTTTACGTCACGTTTCGCGCAGTCGCTGCCGCGATCACCGCGTTCGTAGTGTCACTCCTTTGGGGAAATTTCGTCATCCGAATCTTAACGGCGCTCAAGCTTGGCCAACCGATTCGGGCCGCGGAAGAAGTTCATCGTTTGGCCGAACTGCACGGCGGCAAACAAGGAACGCCGACGATGGGTGGCGTCCTGATTATCGGCGCCGTTTTCATTTCCAGTTTTCTTTGGGCGCGTCCGGACAATCGCTTCGTCTGGCTCGCGCTCTTTAGCATGCTTTACCTGGGCGCTCTCGGTTTCGCTGACGATTATTTGAAAGTAACCAAGAAGAAATCAGCCGGCGTCAGCGGCCGGATCAAACTTCTTTTCCAAATCGCCCTCGCTCTGATTATCACGGCAGTCTTTTTGACGAGCCCTCTTCTGGAAGTGCAGGCGCGCTCGCTTTACGTGCCGTTCTTCAAATCGCCTGTGGTCACGAACATGGGATGGTTCACGATCCTGTTTTTCGCGCTCGTGATTGTCGGGTCGTCGAATGCGGTCAACTTGACCGACGGATTAGACGGGCTCGCCATTGGCTGCACCGTTACGGTCGCCTTCGCTTACGCGCTGCTCTCTTATGCGGCTGGAAATTTTCGGATCGCGGAATATTTGCAGGTCCCGTTTTATCCTTTTACCGGCGAGCTGACCATCGTTTGCGCCGCGCTCGCTGGCGCCGGTTTCGGCTTTCTTTGGTTTAATTGCCACCCCGCGAAAGTTTTCATGGGCGACACCGGGTCGCTCGCCCTGGGTGGGTTGATCGGCGTCGTGGCGATCTGTTGCAAACAGGAACTACTCCTTGTGGTGGTGGGCGGCGTCTTCGTGATCGAAGCCGTTTCGGTCATTCTCCAGGTGCTGAGTTTCAAACTGACCGGCAAACGCATTTTCGCGATGTCGCCGCTCCATCACCATTTCGAACTCGTGGGTTGGAAAGAAAACACCGTGATCGTGCGGTTTTGGATTTTGTCCGGAATTTTCGCTCTACTCGGGCTCGCGACTTTGAAGTTGAGGTAAAATTTGCGTTACTCGAATCAAAATGTCGCAGTTCTTGGGGCCGGCTTGAGTGGAGCGGCCGCTGCCCTCTTGCTCAAAGCCGAAGGCGCAAACGTCACCGTCTTGGACAGCGCCGATGAAAAGAAGTTGCTCAAGTCAACGATCGACAATCTGCGCGCGCAAGAGATCCGCGTGATTTGTGGCGCCGCCGCAGATCAGGATACAGGCAAATACGATTTCGTTGTCGCGAGTCCTGGAATCGATCCGACTTCGGCCCTGGCGCAAAATTTCTCGTCACGCAGAATCGACATCATCGGCGAGCTTGAGCTCGGCTGGCGTTCCTGCGAAACGCCGGTCATCGCGATCACCGGCACCAACGGCAAGACGACCACGACGGAAATGCTCGCACAGATGCTGAACGATTGCGGACAAAAAACGATCGCCTGCGGCAACATTGGCAAACCGCTCTCCGAAGTCGCGCGCGAGAAAATCAAATACGACGTGCTCACGGTCGAAGTCAGTTCGTTCCAACTGGAAACGATCCAAACTTTTCGGCCATCAATCGCACTCTGGCTGAATTTCGCGCCGGATCATCTCGATCGTTACCACTCCGTTGCTGAATATCGCGCTGCGAAGTTACGCCTCTTTGAAAATCAGACAGCGGACGATGTCGCGATTGTAAATGCAGCCGAAGGTTTGCCCCAGCTTCGTGCGCGCAAAGTTACCTTCAGTGCCTACACCAATCGTGCTGAGTTTCGCTTGGCTGAGGGCGCCATCGTTTTTGAAAACAAACCAGTCCTGCGATTGAACCAGACGAAGCTGCGCGGCTCGCACAACATCGAGAATCTGATGGCGACGCTCGCCGCCGGCCACGCCCGAGGATTGGCATTCGAAAAAATGGTCCCGCCGCTTTGCGCCTATGAACCGCGCCCACACCGCTGCGAATTCGTCCGGCAAATCGGCGGCGTTGATTACATCAACGATTCTAAGGCGACAAATCTCGACGCAGTCGAGAAAGCGCTCCTCGCGCAAAGCAAACCGGTCGTTCTCATCGCCGGCGGAAAAGACAAAGGATTCACTTTTGAGCCGCTCCGCGCTCTCGTGAAAGAAAAAGTTCGATCGACAATCTTGATCGGCGAAATGGCGGAGCGGATCGCGCGCGATTGGAATGGCGCAGTCAAAACTGAGCTGGCCACATCGCTTGCCGACGCGGTTGAGCGCGCTCATGCGACCGCCAAATCCGGCGAAGTCATCCTTTTTTCACCGGGCACATCTTCCTTCGACATGTTTAAGAGTTACGCCGATCGCGGCGATCAGTTCCGCGCTCTTGTCCAAGCCCTCCCTCAATGAAAAGGAAGTTCAAAATGCCAAACCTGGTCAAATTCAAACGCAAAAAACTCCGCGCCACCGCCGTGCGCCGGCCGCTTCGCATCTCCGCGAACGCGGCGGATTACGGCGACATGGCCGAACCGAGCATGAAATTATCGCGCGCATTGTTGATCGTGCTCCTGCTCCACGTCGTCGCGGTCGCAGGAATCATCGCATTCAATGCCATCAAAACGCGTCAGGCGTCGCTGCCTTCTTCGCCATCGCCCACCACTGTTGGAATCGCTTCGGCCGACACAAGATCGCAAGCTCCCGCACTCAATCCTCCAACAACGCAGAAGGCGCTTTCGAAGACGCAGACGAGAGTTGGCGACTCGGGAAAAGTTTACGTGGTCGCGAAAGGCGATAATCCGGTGACGATCGCGAAAAAGTTCAAAGTCTCCTACGACGAGTTGATCGCGTTCAATCACATCGACGACCCGCGCAAATTGAAGATCGGACAGAAACTGTTGATCCCGGACAAACCATCGAAAGGAAAGAAGACAGGCGAATGAGGGATGGCCTAAGGAGCGGGTTCTGGGGAGCGCACGCGCCTCGCCATCGCGAACTTTTTTTCTCAAACAAGGTCGACATCTCGAAAACGATTGCGGCGAGGGCGCCGCAATCAGCACGCGAGGGCGCGTGCGCTCCCCGGAAGATTTGTATCTAACAATGTATCGGAAAAGCGCTTACTTCCTGTTCGTTGCGGTGCTCGGGCTCCTCGTCATCGGCATCGTGATGCTTTTCAGCACCAGCGCTTTTGCCCGCGACAGCCATGGCGACGCGTATTTTTTCCTCAAACGCCAATCGCTCTGGCTTGGAGTCGGGCTCGCTATCTGCATCGCGGCGGCGCTGATCGATTACCATTTCTGGCAGCGCACCTGGTGGCTATGGCTCGGGGTCGCAGCAGTGACGCTCGTGTTTTGCTTCGTTCCACACATCGGAATGCGCATCAACGGTTCGCGGCGCTGGATCGGGTTCGGTCCAATTAGTTTTCAACCTTCGGAGATCGCGAAACTTGCAGCGGTGTTTTTTCTGGCGTGGTGGTTCGCGCGTTATGAGAAGGCGGCCAATCATCCGCTGTTCGGGTTTGCTATTCCGTTAGCGATCGTGACCGCGTTGCTCGCGTTGATTCTCTTTGAGGTCGATCTCGGAACGACCGCGTTGATCGGCGGGACTACGTTCGTCGTCATGTTCGTCGCTGGAACGAATCCAATTCTCCTCGGCCTGCTCGCCATCACTGGAGGCAGCGTCATTTTTGTGGCCGCAACGCACTCGCGCATGGAACGCCTGATCGCGTTCACCGATCTCGAGCGCTACAAAGAAGACGCCGGACTTCAGCAAATGCAGGCGTTAATCGCATGGGGCAGCGGCGGGATGGAAGGACTCGGTCTCGGCAATGGTCGCCAAAAAATGCTTTACCTGCCCTACGCGCACACCGATTTCATTTTTCCGATGATCGGCGAGGAACTTGGATTGCGAATCAGTCTGCTCGTCGTTTTCCTTTTCGTGGTCGTAATTGTTTGCGGAATTGTCATCGCACTTCATGCCAAAGACCGGTTCGGTTTGCTGGCCGCGTCCGGCGTCGTCTCGTTGCTGGCGTTGCAGGCCGCAGTGAATATCGGGGTCACCACTTCGCTCTTGCCGAACAAAGGTCTGCCGCTGCCGTTCATCAGCTACGGCGGATCGAACTTGGTCGCCTGTCTCTTCGGCGTCGGACTGTTACTGAACATTTATCGCCAGGCCGTTTTGGAACCGGCCAACAAAAAACGCACCGCACTCCAGGTGCGAATGACGCCGCGAATTTAACGCAAGATCGGCAATCACGGAATGAACGCGGTCATCGCATGTGGAGGCACGGGTGGACATCTCTTTCCTGGAATTGCTGTCGCTGAAGTGTTGCGCAAACGCGGGCACGAAGTGCTTCTGTTTGTTTCCGAAAAAGAAATCGACAGTCTAGCGCTCTCTACCCGCTCGCAATTCCGATTCGAAAAGTTGCCAACGGTTGGATTTCCGTCCGTTTATTCGCCGGCCATCTTTGGTTTCATTCGCCGGTTCACCGAAAGTCTTTC
>Ga0070707_100004501_pt1 | contig 13059 bp, 10 predicted proteins | sample KBSK5502metaG_FD_65468 | JGI IMG/M metagenome (GOLD analysis project Ga0070707, IMG submission 65468) | Corn, switchgrass and miscanthus rhizosphere microbial communities from Kellogg Biological Station, Michigan, USA - KBS K5-50-2 metaG | ecosystem: Host-associated > Plants > Roots >... | reverse complement strand
GATCCTACTGACCTGACACAGACGACCCCGGCGCTCTTCATTACTCGTTGGATCACGCACTACTGCGCTCCGGTGTTTGTGTTTCTTGCGGGAACGGGAACATATCTTCAGTTGATCCGCGGCAAGACCAAACGCGATTTATCGAAGTTCCTGATAACCCGCGGCCTCTGGCTGATTTTTCTCGAGCTTACAGTGGTCCGCATGGGAGTTTTCTTCAACGCTGACTACCGGTTTTTCGGTTTTCTCCAGGTGATTTGGGTGATTGGCGTGTCAATGATCATTCTGGCGTTGCTGATTCATTTGCCCCTGAAGGTGGTCGCCGGATTTGGAATCGCTATGATCGCCTTGCACAATCTGTTTGACGGGGTCCAGGTGCAAGGATGGCAAGGGCCGGGAACCCCTATCCCGGGTTTCTGGGCAAAGTTGTGGATTGTCTTGCACCTGCCTTTTCGGCCGTTTCCCATTCTCCCTTTTCTGAGTCCGGTGGTGGTGGTGGTCTATAACTTGATTCCCTGGGTCGGAGTCATGGCTGTCGGTTACGCCTTTGGTTCGCTTTACCAGAAGAGTATCGCTCAGCGAAAGCGCCTGCTGTTGTGGATTGGTTTGAGCGCTACGTCACTATTCCTGTTGATTCGCGCTGTCAATATCTATGGCGATCCTTCGCACTGGTCAAGACAAAAGAATATTCTGTTCACAGTTCTTTCGTTTGTGAACACGACGAAGTATCCGCCGTCGCTCCTCTTCTTATTGATGACGCTGGGACCGGCGATGTTATTTCTGTGGTGGTTTGATTCAACTGTCACACGGGCTGGAGCGAGTGGATCGTTGTTCGCGCGATTGCGAAATGCGTTTGTGACCTTTGGGCGTGTCCCCTTGTTCTTCTATATACTCCAGTGGTACACGTCGCACTTGATCGCAATAGTCGTAGGTCTGATCGCGGGACAGCCGGTCGCTTACCAATGGGCCAGCCCGATCGACAAATTCGGCGGCACACCGCCGGGTATCGGCTTTCGGCTCTGGGTGGTTTACATCTGCTGGATTGCCGGTGTGCTGCTGCTCTATCCGCTCTGCAAATGGTTCGCGGGCGTGAAAGCGCGCAGACGGGACTGGTGGCTTTCGTATTTGTGATGCGAGCAGGGTTAGCTTCATCCGTTTTTGAAAAAAAGACTGCCTAATCTTCGTTGCGGTTCGGAAAAGGCCTGGCAATGTGCCTTTAGAATATTACCGACCGAATCGTTCAGTTCCTCATTTGGATTGCACCTAGAATGTCCACGACCCTCAAAGAACTACTCAATCAATATTGCGCATCGATGCGGGAAGGAACTGCGGCAGCATTTATCGGGGCGGGAATGTCGGGATCGGTTGGTCTACCCGACTGGAAAGGCCTAATTACACATTGCGTGGATTCGCTTAATCTTAAGATCGAGCGTGAGAATGACCTTCCCGCGGTCACCCAGTACTTCCTGAACAGGAGAGGCGGAAATCGGTCATATCTTAATCACCTTGTGGCAAGTGAATTTGATAAACCAACAGATACTCCTGAGGGTCACAAGTCTATAGTGAGGTTGCCCGTCCCAACAATCTGGACCACTAACTTTGACAGGATTATCGAGAACGCTTTTCTTGCCGCCCACAGACAAATCGACATTAGACGCGCCGACAGTGATTTTGCCAAGGCACGAAGACATGACGTGGTGCTCTACAAGATGCACGGTGACGTTGATCGGCCGCACAAAGTAGTACTCTCCGAGAGCGACTACGAGAGATATGCGAAGACGCACCCTATTTTTCAAAACGCGCTCGAGGGTGATCTAATCACTAAAACGTTTCTGTTTCTGGGGTTCAGCTTCACCGATCCCAATCTTAAGTACATGCTCGGCCATCTCAGCTCTCTATTGGGAGACAGCAAACGCATTCACTATGCGATTATGCGAAGGCCGCGCCTGAATTGGGACGATGAGAAACCCGAAGAAGAGTTCGAGTACGAGATCAACAAGCAGCAGCTTCGAGTCGACAATCTAATGAGACGCTATTGCATACACACTTTATTGGTCGATGAGTTCGACCAGGTAGGCAAGGTGCTGAATGCTTTGGAATTGACGTATCGCAGGAAAACGGTTTTTGTTTCCGGCGGCTCTTTTGGAACAGGAGCTCTTGGTCCGGAACGTCTCAAGCCTTTGTGTCGGCAATTGAGTGCACGCCTAATGGAGAGAGGGTATAGCCTTGCGGCTGACTTCAGAACCGATGTGGGGCGCGCGCTTTTGGAAGGGGCAATGCAGAAGCTGACAGAAAAGAAGCTGTTTCCGAGCGAAAAATACCTCGTGCGAATGTTGCCCCCGAACTTACCCCAGAACGCGACTCAAACCAGTTTCGACCAAGAGTGCCGGAGGGCGATGGTAAATAAAGCAGGCTTTGTAGTTTTTGTTGGCGATAGCCAATCGGAAAATGGTGAATTGGATTTCGACTTACGGATTGCCACAGAACATCCGACGAAAACAGATCGGGCCATTCCAATACCAATTGGCGTGTCCGGTTCCGCGGCGCTTCATATTTGGAAAGTTGTAAGTAAAAGCCATGCGTACGACGACCTCATTCCCGCTGACGAGTTTCAACTTCTCAAAAACGGTGATCTGGACGCCTCGAAAATCGTGAATGCCGTCCTCGCGATTATCGACGCCGTCACCGAGACGGCGCCGGACATTCGCTCCGAGCACACCAGCCCGCTCATGAATAGAGAGTTCTATTTTTCGCTCAAGAAACAATTTCCAAACGTCCCACCGGAAAGGCTAAGGACGATTATCGCCGAGGCCGACGCTGAAGCGAAGCGAAAGACCTACAGGAAAGGCGGTCCGGCCCAGACCAGGACAGCCACAGAGTAAATCGAATCGCGCCCATTGAACCTTCTGTCTGCTGAGCACGTGTTGGGCGAGATTGTCGACGTCTCGATGCGTTTGCTTGCAGGGGCAAACTTTGATTCAATCTGTGTACAGTCCTAGTCTCGATCAAAACGGAGGAAAGAATGTTACGTTACCTGATCTTAGTTGGACTAGCTTTGTTAGCTTCCGGTTGCGCTGATCCGGCAGCGAATAAGCCAAAGGCCACGATCGCAAATGCAGCGCCTGAGAATAACTCAACGGCGCCGGCAGCCTCGGAAAAGCTGGCAATCACGCCGGACAACTCTAAAGTGGAATTCGTCGCTGCCAAAGTTACCCGCAGTCACAATGGTTCCTTCAAGCAGTTCTCGGGCGCTGTCGATCTGGTCAACAACAGCGTAGAGAGCAGTCGCGTGACGATTGATATCCAGACGGGCTCGGTGGTCACTGATGAAGACGCACTTACGAAACATTTGCAGACCCCGGATTTCTTTGACGTTGCTAAGTTTCCCAAGGCGACCTTTGTCTCGACTAAGATCGAACCGGGAACAAAAGCCGGCACGACCCACGAGGTCACCGGTAACTTTGAGCTGCACGGCGTAAAGAAGTCGATCACCTTTCCGGCAACCATACACTTGGCACCGGATAGCGTAACGGTCGATGCGGAGTTTTCGATCAATCGAAAGGACTTCGGACTAATCTACGCAGGCAAGGCCGACGATTTGATTCGCGACGGCGTGGTCATTAAGTTGAGCCTCAAAGTTCCCCGCGCCAGACCGTAAGGACTGTTCGGGGCGGTAGCCCGACCGTAAGGGAGGGCGTGTATCCCCCGCATGGTGACGCCCTCCCTATCGACCACCCCACGCGGGCTGCCCGCGCGGGGACCCCGGTTGGTCTGGCTACTGCCCCGCCTGTGATATCTTAAGTCGCTTTTTCAAACTCAAAGGGTTCTTCTTATCTTATTATGGTGAGCGAAGCTGTCGCTCTTTATCACGAACTGCTGGCCGATGAAGAGTTGGCCCGGACCTCGCTCCGGATGCTGGATGATGGTCTGGAGCGCGCCAAGCTGATCTTTGGCGGGCGGCGATTGTCACCCTACCTGCGGCCGCACTTTGTTTCGGAAGCGGACTTTGCCCGGGTGACCTCGGTTTGCGAGACGGTCTGGAACGCAATCGAAAAAGTTAAGGACGCCGCGGTCAAGGATTCCTCGTTGTTCAATGAACTCGGCCTGACTGAAATCGAACGAGACCTGGTCCAGATTGATCCCGGTTATCGCACGGTTTCGCCTACCGCGCGCCTGGATTCCTTTCTTACCGACAGCGCTTACAGTTTTGTCGAATTGAACGGCGAGAGTCCCGCGGGCATAGCTTATGCCGACGCGGCGTTTGAAATCTTTGCCGAACTCCCGGTGATGAAGCGCTTTGCCGAGACCTACAATCTGCGTCGCTTTGAAGGCCGGCCGCTAATGCTGAAACTCCTTCTGGATTGCTATGAAGAGTTTCTCGGCCACCCCCGCGATCATGCTCCACACATCGCCATCGTCGATTTCAAGGGGATGCCCACGCAAAAAGAGTTCGAGTTGTTCCGCGAGTATTTTGAAGCCGAAAGCTACGCGTCAATCATTGCGGCTCCTGAAGATCTGCAGTTTAGCAACGGCCGGTTGCGGGCCGGTGATTTTGAGATCGATATCGTTTACAAACGCCTGCTGGTGAACGAATACCTGCCGGTCATGGCTCAACACTCGGCCCTCGTCGACGCTTATCGCGCGGGCGCGATCTGCATGGTGAACAGTTTTCGTTCCAAGCTGATTCATAAAAAGGCGCTGTTCTCAGTGTTGACCGATGCACGATACGCGCCGCTCTTTAGCGATGACGAGCGCGCAAAGATCAGTGCGCATGTTCCGTGGACGCGACGAGTCCGAGCCGGCAAGAGTGACTATTTTGGTAAAGAGATCGATCTGCTGGAATTCATCGCCGACCGTCGCGATCGTCTGGTGCTGAAACCCAATGACGATTACGGCGGTCACGGTATCTACATCGGGTGGAACATCGACGAAATTGGCTGGGAAGAAGCGATGCGTAACTCTCTCGCTAACGGCGATTACCTGGTTCAGGAACGCGTGCCCACGGCGCGCGAAGTGTTTCCGGCGCTAACTCCCGAGGGAACGATTGAATTTACGGAACAGTTGGTGGATCTCGATCCGTTGCTCTTCAATGGCAAAGTGGGCTCGGCGTTTACTCGCCTGTCTTCAAACGAACTGGCGAATGTATCCTCTGGCGGGGGCATGGTGCCGACTTTCATAATCAGCAAGCGTTAAGGTCACGGTAATGTGTCAGAAGCCCGACCGTCAGGGAGGGCAAGTCACCTTCGAGGCTCCCTTACGGTCAGGTGTCCCGTTCGCCACTTGCCCTCCCTGACGGTCGGGCTTCTGACACCGCATTGACACCGCTCTCACGATCGCGCTAAGGTGTAATCCCGTGGATCCCACGGTTTCAAATTCCCAAAAAATTGCAGTCGCAGTTGTTCCCGCTCGATACAGCTCGAGTCGACTTCCGGGCAAACCTTTGCTTGAAATCGCAGGAAAACCGCTGATTGTGTGGGTTGCCGAACGCGCGCTGCGAGCGCGAACGGTTGCGCGCGTGATCGTCGCCACGGATGACGCCCGAATCTTTGAGACCGTCCAGTCCGCCGGATTCGAAGCCATCATGACGAGCGGAGATCATGCGAGCGGCACGGATAGAGTTGCCGAAGTTGCGCGTGGATTGGCCGCCGCGATCATTGTAAATGTGCAAGGCGACGAACCTCTGATCGAGCCCGAGACGATCGATCGCGCGGTCAATGCGCTCGCGGCGGACGACGAAGCGATGATGGCTACGACCTGCGAGATGATCGATACAGCCGCCGATGTATTAAACCGCGCCGTGGTTAAGGTAGTCGTTGACGATAAGGGCCGCGCGATATCTTTTTCACGAAATCCGATTCCATTTCCTAATCAGGCTGTGCAGCAGCACGGTTCGATCGAAGCAGCGCTCAGGAACGAACCGGCGCTGCTTTTTTCTTTTAGAAAGCACACGGGGCTGTACGCGTATCGTCGCGAGTTTCTGTTGGAGTTCGCGACTTGGCCTCAATCCTCAGCAGAAACGGCGGAATCACTTGAGCAGTTGCGTGCAATGGAACGCGGGGTCAGAATCAAGGTCGTTGAAGCAGCATCAAAATCGATTGGGGTGGATACGCGAGAAGATCTCGAACGAGTGCGCGCGATTATTGAGCGCGAAAACCGGGTGTCAGTTTAGAAGCCGGACCTGCCCTTCGCCGGTGAACCGGCGAAGAAGGTCGCTAATTTAGACGATGTCACGGCGGAGTAAGAGATGGGCGGTAGTGCTTGGATTGGCATTGGAATTGTTGCGCTCGTGATCGCGGGCGGCTTGATTCTGCTTAATCACATTACCAAGCCGTATGACGTCAAGGACGAAGAGGAGTTTCAGCGGCGCCGAAGAGAGGGCGGGCGGGCGACAGGATTAATGGGTTTGCAGGGGATTTTGGATCCGGCCTTTAAGAAATCAGTCGAAGTCCAACAGGACCTGCGGCACGGAATCTATGACGATGAAGAAGAGCCTGATGATCCGCCGGAGGCGGGCGTGAAAGCAAGGAAAAAGGAAAAGGTGTCCGACAAACTTTAGGAACCTCTGAAAGTTGGGGCTCAATTGAGATTGTTAGTTGTTCTTAATTCTTGCTCCCTTCTCCCTTTGGGAGAAGGGCTGGGGAAGAGGGGCGAAGCTGCTGGCGGCAAACCTAAAGCCCTCACCCCAACCCTCTCCCAAAGGGAGAGGGAGTAAAGTCACCACGACAAACTGAGGTTTGTCGGACAGTTCAAGGAGCGTGTGATGCCTAAATACATTTTCGTAACGGGTGGCGTGGTCTCAAGCTTAGGTAAAGGACTGGCTGCGTCCTCGATCGGCTGCTTGCTGGAAGCCCGCGGTTTGAGAGTGACGCTGATCAAGCTCGATCCGTACATAAACGTCGATCCCGGCACGATGTCGCCGTTTCAGCACGGCGAAGTGTTTGTTACCGATGACGGCGCTGAGACCGATCTTGATCTCGGCCATTACGAGCGATTCACCCACGCGCATCTCTCGCAGGCAAACAACTGGACGACCGGCCGCATTTACCTGTCAGTGATCGAAAAGGAGCGCCGCGGCGATTATCTCGGCAAGACCATTCAGGTGATCCCGCATATCACCAATGAGATTAAGGAAGCGATCCGCTCAGTCACACCGGACGGCGAGGCGGACGTGGTGATCGTTGAGATAGGCGGCACCGTGGGCGACATCGAATCGCTGCCGTTTCTGGAAGCGATTCGCCAGATGGGAAACGAGGAAGGGCGTGAGAACGCGCTCTTCATTCATGCCACGCTGGTGCCTTACATCGCCGCCGCCGGCGAACTCAAAACCAAACCGACTCAACATTCAGTTCGGGAACTCCGCGAGATCGGCATTGCGCCCGATGTGCTGCTCTGTAGATCGGATCGTCCTCTGTCGCACGATCTGCGATCGAAGATTGCGTTGTTCTGTAATGTGAAAGAATCGGCAGTCATCAGCGCCCAGGATGTCGATACAATTTACGACGTGCCGCTGACGCTTCACGATCAGGGGCTGGACGAACTGATCGTAAACAGTCTGCATCTGGGCGAAGTTGCCAGCCAGGGAGATTTATCCGATTGGCGCCGCCTGGTTTCCACGGTTCGCCAACCCTCTGCCGGCGAAACCGCGATTGCCATCGTGGGGAAATACGTCGAGCTCGAGGATTCGTATAAATCTCTGCGCGAGGCGCTCACGCATGGAGGCGTGGCGAACAACGTGCGCGTCAACGTCCGCTGGATCGAATCGGAAGAGTTGATGGACGACACTTACGAATCGCGTCTGCGCGACTTTGATGCGATTTTAGTTCCGGGTGGTTTTGGCAAGCGCGGCGTCGAGGGCATGATCCGCGCCATCTCTTACGCTCGCCGGACGCGCACGCCCTACTTTGGCATCTGCCTCGGAATGCAGACCTCCTGCGTAGAGTTCGCGCGCAACGCCTGCAACCTGAAGGATGCCGACTCTACTGAGTTCAATCTTGAGACGCCGTACCCGGTTATTTTCAAATTGCGGGATCTGGTCGACGTTGAGCAATACGGAGGCACGATGCGGCTGGGTGCATGCCGCTGCGTTCTGGCCGAGGGTTCATTGGCCCGCGAGATTTACGGCGGGGCGGAAGAAATCAGCGAGCGTCATCGTCATCGTTACGAATTCAATCCGGCTTTTCGCGAACAACTTGAGCAGGGCGGGTTGGTATTCAGTGGGGTCTCGCCGGATCAGAAGTTTATCGAGATTGTGGAACTCACGCGCGACGAGCATCCGTGGTTTTTGGCCTGCCAGTTTCATCCTGAATTCAAATCAAAACCGCTCTCTCCGCATCCGCTGTTTTCCTCATTCGTCCATGCGGCTTTTCAAAATCGTTTACATACCGAAGCCGCCATCGAGCAGGTAACCGAAGCCGAAGGCCCGACGCTGGAACGAGCAGCTACCGCGAGCGAGAACTAACGGGGAAAGGTTTATTTCCGGAGTTTTACTTTGTAACTCGAAGGCCCGCAAGCCAGCCCCGTCGGGTCGGTTGGAGCGGAAATCAGCTGCGGAGCAGCGGACGTAGCTAAGCCCAAGGCGAGGCTTTGCGAGCCTTGGGTACTGGTTCGTTGGATTCGGCGAGCCGCGAAGCGGCGACAGAGAGTGCTTAAACAGATCCCGTTACCGGTGATCGCTGTCGCCCCTTCGGGGCTCGATACCCCCCAGGGTGTTTGACCCAAGGCTCCCAAAGCCTCGCCCTGGGCTTAACTATGACCGCCCCGATGAATCGGGGCTCGCTGAAGGTTCACGTCTAGTATCGAGTAGCTACGATTGGATCCGTAACAACCGTATCGGTAAGTCAAGTATATGAATCCCTAATTCGGGGTGAGAGTCTCACGCAGGAGAGCTGCCGCCGGCGGGGGTCTGTGTAGGTCCCAAACAATTCCAAACCAGGAAAGAACTCGCAGCGTGTAGTGAGCGACATCAATCTCCCACCAGTAGAACCCCTGACGCTCAGATGACGCATAGTGGTGATGGTTGTTGTGCCATCCCTCGCCGAGAGTAATCAATGCGACAAATAGATTGTTTCGACTGTTGTCTGCGGTTCCGAAACGGCGCTTTCCGAAAATGTGCGCGAGCGAGTTGACCGTAAACGTGCCGTGATAAAGAAGCACGGTGCTGATAAAAAACCCCCACGCGAGCATTTGCCAACCAGACGTGCCCAGGCCGGGCGCGTATCGCTGCAACGCAGAGCCGAGCAGAAACGTTGCGACAGCTAATATGGCCGGCGGAACCGAGTAGAAGCGGTCCAGAAGTCGCAGGTCCCTGTACTTGAGCAGGTTTGAAATCAATGCCCACTCCGTCGCCTGGCTTTCACGGTGTAAAAACCATCCGACGTGCGACCGCCACAGGGTGCGCGTCAGCGGCGAATGCAGGTCGTCTTCGGTGTCCGCGTGCAGATGATGGCGACGATGGTGAGAAGACCACCAGAGTGGCCCTTTCTGGTAAGCTGCCGTTCCGGTAAAGGCCAGCAGGAACCTGAAAATTCTTCCCGTCTGGTAAGTGCGATGCGAGAAGAATCGATGAAACCCGGCGGTAATCGCGAACATGCGCACGACGTACAGCGCCAGGCAGACGACGACGGCAATCACGCTGACCCCGGTCCAGATCGCTGCTAGACAGGCCAAATGCATGAAAAGGAATTGAATACAGACTGAATAATTCAGCTTTCCGCGTTCGAGCGGTTGAAGATTGCTCATTAAAGACTCCGACATCGACGATCCTCGCTCAAGTGTTGATATCCACTATAAAGTGTATTTAGCTGAATGCAACTTCAGGCTTTGCCCCAAAAGGCAATTTTGAGTCGGCTTGAAGCCAACAAAGCGCTTGGTACAGAACCGCTCGCGGTAGCGAGCGGGATCAAGACTCAAGCTGAAATCTGAATTTGTTCCGTATTTGACCTACGGGAATGGCGCCACCTCCGTTAGGGTTGATTGAGTTTTTATCCCGCTCGCTACCGCGAGCGGTTCTGTAACCGCTTAGCCGACTCTTGGGGCAAAGCCGCAACTTCAGATTGATCGGTGAGTGGCATCCCTTTGAGATTGCCGAGCCAGGCAGAACGAGGATCCACGAAAACACACGAAAGGGCAGTCAGTAATGTTCGTGCGATTTCGTGTGAGTTTGTGGATCGTGCTTGCCGGAGCAAAAACACAAATTACCCAAATCAGGAACTCCAATAAAGACCAGGCGGGTGCGAAATCTCGGCAGTTAGGCGATAATGCTTGACGCTCCTCTAATCAGAATCGACTAATGCTTCAATGCCCCAGATGCAGCCGCAGATTTCCCGACGACGTGCACGTGTGCCCGCACGACTTCACGCCTTTGCGCGCCGACGAGACCATTGCCGATATCCCAATCGATCCGCTGATTGACCGCGTCTTTGAGGGAAAGTATCGCCTCGACCAACGGCTCGGCGGCGGCGGTATGGGTACCGTCTATCGGGCCACGCATCTGCTTATTGACCGGCCGGTCGCCGTCAAGGTTTTGAGTCAGAGGTTCGTCGGTGACGAGACGGCCCAGCAGCGCTTTCGTCGCGAGGCGCGCGCGGCGGGACGTATGCAGCACCCCAACGCCGTCATGGTTAATGACTTTGGCGCGACTGACGACGGCTATTTGTACATCGTGATGGAACTGCTGGAAGGGCAGACCCTCCGCGACTTGCTGGCGCGTGAAGGTCCGCTTGACCCGGCGCGGTCGGTCTCCTTAATGCTGCAAACCAGCTCGGCGGTGGGCGCTGCGCATGACGCCAAACTAATCCATCGCGATCTTAAGCCGGCAAATATTTTCATCGAGCAAAGACCAAACATGCCGGCCGTGGTCAAGGTGCTGGACTTTGGCGTCGCGAAGTTTATCGTCGAAGAGCACGAGGACGACGATTTCAATACGTTGACGCAGGTCGGCGCGATCATCGGCACACCGCGCTACATGTCGCCCGAACAATGCTCAGGTATCGCCACGTTGACGCCGGCGTCGGATGTGTACAGTCTGGGCATCATCCTTTACGAGATGCTGTCAGGCATGGCGCCATTTAATGCCGATACTCCACTAGCCGTCGCTCTTAAACACGTATCTGAAGCGCCGCGCCCGTTGCGCGAAATTGCTCCGTCAGTTCCTGAGGAGCTGGAAAGAGTTGTCACCGCCGCACTAACGAAAGACCCGGCCGGCCGGCCGCCGGACGCCAACGAGTTTCGCCGCGAACTGCATTCGACTGCGGAGCGCCTGGGGCTGGAACACGCAGACAGCACGGTGTCGCCGACTCTGGAGGATCTGCGCCACGCCGGAACTGAAAGCCCCTCGGGAAGGCTGGTCATTGACCTTGCGACTTTGCGGCAGGTGCAGGCTGCTAGTAGTGGCGACAGTCTTGAAATTCCGGCAGCAGCACGAGAGAAGGAAGCGAAGGAGACTGGATATCGACCTGCGTTCGCGCGTCTGATTGTGCCGTTGATGAAGCAAAGCCCGGGTGATGTCTCGCCGCGGGCCCGCATTGCCGCAGCAGCGATGATTCTCTTGATAACTTTCGTAGTGTTGGGGGCTGTTGCCTCTCGCTGGTGGAGTCCTGCGGCAGCCGATGCCAATCAATCAACTAATGCAAACCTTGCCGCCCCTTCGCCGAGCCCGTCTCCATCACCATCTCCATCACCAAAGCCGGTAAAGGCCGCGCCGAAGAAGGAACCGAAGAAGCCATCAAAAATCGGCTCGTTTGTGAACAAGGTGAAGAAGATTTTCAGGCCTTAGATGATCATCAACGCGAAACAGACGGCATGAGGGCGAGCTCGCTTTCGCTCGAGACATGATCGCAGTTTCACGGAAGGAAGGAAGACAACGTGCGTAAACGAATTGTCGCCTGGTTGGGCGTAACGACTATGATTTTGGGTGCACTGAACTCGAGTGCGCAGATACTTCGTGAGCCGGCGGCACAGCGCCATCCATTACGTCCGGTACACACCTTTTCGATTGTCGCGCGCGACCCGAACACGGGCGAACTGGGCGTGGCGGTGCAGTCACACTGGTTTTCGGTCGGACCCATCGTGCCCTGGGCCGAAGCGGGAGTGGGGGCGGTCGCCACGCAATCATTCGTCGATGCTTCTTATGGACCTCTTGGCCTGGCAATAATGCGCGCCGGTCGCAGCGCGCCTGACGCTTTGAAGGCTTTGCTCGCCGGTGATGAGGGGCGCGATGTCCGCCAGGTGGCAATGATTGACGCGCAGGGCCGCGTCGATGCCTGGACCGGCAAGAACGATATTCAAGCCGCCGGACATCATGTCGGCAAAGATTATTCGGTCCAGGCGAACCTGATGCTGAACGACAAAATCTGGCCCGCGATGGCGGCGGCGTTTGAAGCAACCAAAGGCGACCTGGCTGAACGGATGTTGGCGGCGCTGGATGCAGCGCAAGCCGCCGGCGGCGACATCCGCGGGCGGCAGTCGGCCGCGCTAATCGTGGTGAGCGGCAAACCGACCGGCCAGTCCTGGAAGGATCGCGTCTTTGATCTGCGTGTCGATGACAGTGAACAACCTTTGAAAGAGTTGCGGCGCCTGGTCACTTTGCAGCGGGCTTACAATCACATGAACGCCGGCGATCTGGCCGTCGAAAAGAAGGACAACGAAGGCGCGCTGCGTGAATATGGCGCGGCCGAAAAACTTGTTCCCGACAATGCCGAGATGATCTACTGGCACGCCGTGGCGCTGGTTAATATGGGCCGGGTGGAAGAATCTCTGCCGCTGTTCAAACGTGTCTTTGCCATGGATCGGAACTGGATTGAGCTGACGCCGCGTCTGCCAAAGTCAGGTCTACTGCCAAACGATCCGAAGTTAATTGAGCGGATTGTGGCCGTGGGCGGCAAGTGACCAACTCAGACCGCTGGCCGAAGAAGAGGTCTTTTAGGTTTCGTGATCTTTCGTGTGATTTCGTGGATCGTCCTTAGCAGGCAGACATTCGATCCACGAAATCACACGAAACGGCACGAAAGAAGCCGCATCCCACAAGCGCTCTGCTTTTACTTACTTACTCGCTGGATTAGACTA
>Ga0070707_100004500_pt1 | contig 13059 bp, 10 predicted proteins | sample KBSK5502metaG_FD_65468 | JGI IMG/M metagenome (GOLD analysis project Ga0070707, IMG submission 65468) | Corn, switchgrass and miscanthus rhizosphere microbial communities from Kellogg Biological Station, Michigan, USA - KBS K5-50-2 metaG | ecosystem: Host-associated > Plants > Roots >... | reverse complement strand
TACTGGCCGCGCTGGGCCGACCCGCTTCGGCTGCGGCTGGCCCGCCGCCTGGCCGAGCGCGCCGCCGCCGAGGCGCCCGCCTGGCAGAAGGCCTACGAGCGGGTCCAGCCGCCCGCCGATCCCACCGCGGAGGACCTCGCTGTCTACGCCCGGCTGGAACGCCGACGCCGACGCCGCCCCTCTTCCCCCGGCTACTTCCTGCCCACCCCCATCGGCAACATCTTGCGGGCAGCCGAACGCCGCCCGTTCGACAAATACGGGCTCGACGCCATCGTCGTGTGGCCGCGGCTGTGGCCGATGCTTCCCGAAACCCTGCGGTCCGACCTGCTCGCCGCCAGGACAAGCCTGGACCGGGCGGCGATCGTCGGCGTCTGGGGGGTGCTGTTCTGCGCGTTCGCACCCCTCACCTTCTGGGCAATCCCGATCGGCCTCGCCGTCGCCACGACCGCCGTGCTCGCCGTCGTCCCAGGCCGCGCCCAGGCCTTCGGCGAGTTCATGGAGGCCGCCTACGACCAGTACCGCACCACCCTTTACACCCAGCTCCGCTGGCCTCTTCCCGCCAATCCCCATCAGGAGCGTGTGCAAGGCCACCGGCTGACGTCCTACCTGTGGCGCGGCTCCAATGACATGAGCCCGGCCTTCATCCCGTCCGCAGAGGGAGCCCAGGTCGCGCAGGAGCAAGATCCGAACAGAATTTAGCGAAAGGACCGGTACCCGGACATTTCCTTGCGGATGATGGTACGCCGCGCACGGCCACGTCCTTCCGAGCCGCGGATAGGCTAGGCACCGGAATGGCTGATATGCGCGCTGTGCGCGACACGTACACCTCACGGTCCTCGGGCGCCTAGTCGGCGGTAGGTATCTGGCGATTGCTTGGCGGGCCAGGTCCGTGGTTACTCAAAGTACGGACATGACCCGGCCGACCGGCGGTGAGTACAGGCCGCAGGGTGACCCAATCCGCGCTGTCTGCCGCGTGCTCGCCGATCTGTCGACAACAGCCAGGACGACCGTGCCCGCCCGGCATGGTGGACACCGGGCCGCCTGCCTGATGGCACATTGACCTGGACGGCGAGACCGCCCACGCCGGCGGATGCCCGCCGGACAGGGCTGATCACTGCGGTACGCTGGTGATCGGTAGACTTGCTGGTCAGCATGGATTTTTCGTACTTATCACTGCAGGCCTGGCCGAGATGGTGTTCGATGAACATACCGGAACGAGGCCCCAGAGATGATCCAGAACGTCATACGGAGGGTCATCAGGCCGTCGCTGCATGATCCCGCTGCGGGACCCGTCCGCGGGCTGGGCGTGCTGTTCGACCAGTCACCGATCGCGATGGTCTTCAACGATAGCGAGCTGCGCATCAGGCGCACCAACGCGGTGTTCCGCCGGCTAATCGGCCTCCCGGACGAGGCGCTCATCGGCCGCCGGCCCACAGAGGCCGACCACAGCATGACCGCGGCCTTGGTCGAACGCACCCTCGCCGACCAGGTGATCGATAGGGGCGTTCCCGTGGTCAAAGTGCACCTGGAGCAGACCCTGCCCGGCGAGCGCCGGGTCCTGTCGTGGTCGGCGTACCGGGTGACAGACAACGGCCAGGTGCTGGGGGTGCTGGGCCTCCTCATCGACATCACCGACCGGATACAGGCGGTCACGGCTTTGCGGCAGGCCAATGCCCGGCTCGACCTGCTCGAGCGGGCCGGCAGCCAGATCGGGACCACGCTCGATATTCACCGCACCGCGGAGCAACTGGCCGCCCTGGCCGTACCCGACCTCGCCGACCGCGTCGTCATAGAACTGCTCGACCCGGTGCTGCAGGGCGAAGATCCCCCGCGCGCCGGCCCGGGCGCCCCGCGGCTTCGCCGGGTGGCGGTGCGCGACGCCGCGGCCAGGGCCACGGTCGACTTCGCCGTGGATGATCTGCTCACCCAGCCGGTCACGCGCCTGGCGGTGGCGGCGTTTGCGCGGGGGGAGCCCCTGCTGGCACGGAACCCGGCCGAGATGAGGCAGGCTGGCCTGGCGCCCGGTCATGTGCAGGCCCTGCTCGACCGGGGGGTGCACACGTTCATGGGGGTGCCGCTGACCGCCCGGGGCGTCACCCTGGGGCTGGCCGGGTTCGCCCGGGCCGAGCACCCTGAGCCGTACGACCAGGCCGACGTGCGGCTGGTCAGCGACCTGGCCGCGCGGGCGGCAGTGCACATCGACAACGCCCGCCTGTACACCCGCGAGCACACCACGGCGGTGACCTTGCAGCGCAGCCTGCTGCCCCGCGACATCCCCCAGGTGGCCGGGCTCGACATCGCCTACCGCTACCAGCCGGCCAGCCGGGCCGCGCAGGTGGGCGGCGACTGGTTCGACGTCATCCCGCTCGACGACGGCCAGGTAGGACTGGTGGTCGGCGACGTGACCGGCCACGGCATCCACGCCGCGGCGATCATGGGCCAGCTGCGCACCACCACCGCGGCCCTGGCCCGCCTGGGCTGCCCGCCGGACCAGATCATGGCCCAGCTGAGCGGCGCGGTCGCCGCCCACGGCGAGGAGATCGGCGCCACCTGCCTGTACGCGGTGTATGACCCGGCGTCGCGGCGGTGCCGGCTCACCAACGCCGGGCACCCCCTGCCCGCGCTGCGCCATCCCGGCGGCCCGGCGCAATTCATCGACCTGCCCGCCGGGGTGATGCTCGGCGCGGGCCCGGGCCGCTACCCTGCCACAGACACCGAACTGCCCGCGGGCAGCGTGCTGGCCCTCTACACCGACGGCCTGGTCGAGCAGCCCGGCCAGGACATCGGCACCGGCATGTCCCGGCTCGCCCGCGCCCTGGCCGCCACCCCCGCGCGATCGCTGAACCAACTGTGCGACAGCGTGCTCACCCGCCTCGCCCCCCACGTCCGCGACGACATCACCCTACTGCTCGCCCGCACCACCGCCCAGACCGCCCGCTGCCCCCGCAAGACGCTGCGCGGCACTTTACCGGGCCGCACGGGCCAGCGTGCGGACGGGACGGCTGGCGGATGGCACGGGCCAGATCGCAAGTCTCCGGGACCGCGTGGCCCTGACGGGCAGCGCAGTACAGGTCCACGAAGACCGCGGCGCTGGCCGCGCTCACCGAGTCGATCCACAGCAGCACGCAGGCGGGCGGCTTTGAGATCACCGGCCACCGTCCCGAGCTGATCGGCCGCTGCCAGTAGCGTCTGCCCAGGCGACACGATCCAGCGTTCCGGTCGCCGGCCTTCGCGGCTCACCAGAGCCGGGTACCGGAGTGCTGGTGAGAAGCGCGATTCTCTGGCGGGCGACGGCCCTGCTGAGACGGCGAGCCGACTGGCGTGTCAGCAATCGATCAGTTCTGGCTGCTGGTTGAGGATCTGCGACCCGTGCGGTGGTGAAGCCGGCACGGGCCGCTGCCGCTTCGGGGCGGAACACCCCGGCGCGGTGGCAGTTCTGGAACGCCAGCCGGACCCATAGCGCCGTTCGATCGCGTCGCGCATCGCGTCGCTGGCCATCACCCCCACCAGATACCCGCGGGCGGCCTCGTCGGGCGGCGGGACGTGGTTGTCTGACGAACTCGCTGCCGCTGGCGTGGTGGCGATCGACGCCGACATCAACCAGCATCTGGGCCAGGCGCTTGGCGTCGGCGGCGACACACCCGCGATGGGCGCGTATCTCGCCGAGTCGAGGTTGTAGCAGTTCACCATTCCTGCCACCACAAGATCGTCTCCGGCAGGCTGCTGCCGCACGCCCAGCCAGGCTCCGCCTTTCGGGTTAGTCACTCGGCTGGGCTTCCAGGTACCGCTTTGCGAGCCGGATCTCGTCTTGGACGTCGCCTTCTAGCCTTCGCCGAAGCAGCGGCTCTATGAGCCATCGCACCGCCGGCGAGAACGTGAACTGCAGCGTCCGAGTGACCCGAGTGCCGCCGTCTGCGGGCTCGCACTCGAAACTCGCATTGAAACGCGCCATCGCGTGCGCGATTCGGTTGTGCGGCTTGGGCAGCAGCCCGATGTCGGCGCGTCGGCCGGGCGTCAGCTCGATGAACTGCACGATTTTGGGCTGCCGTAGCCCGGCCAGCTTGGGACGGCAGGCGAATTCGACGCGGTTGCCCTCGCGGCGCGCCCAGAGCACGGGCCTGATTTTGTCGTCGACCTCTGCGTACCGTTCGATATCCATGACCAGGCCGAGGATCTCGTCCGGGCTCGCCTTGATCGTCTCTTGTACCTGCACTCTGGTCATGGTGAGAGAGTACTCTCTCACCATGACTGGCACAATGCCCCGCGACCGGTTCGTCAGCACCGCCGCCAGGCTGTTCGCCGAGCGCGGCTACGCCGCCACCTCGGTGGCAGATATTCAGACCGCACTGGGCATGCGGCCCGGCTCGGGCGCGCTGTACAAGCACTTCTCGTCCAAGCGGGCCCTGCTCGACGAGGTGGTCGCCGTCCATCTGGCGACGATGCGCGCGGGACACGCCGCGTTCGCCGACCAGGTCTTCGACGACATCGAGATGGCCCTACGGTTCGTCGCTGACGCCGTGTGGACGAGCATGCACCGCGACCGCGACGTGTTGCGCGTGTTGCTGCGCGATCTCGACGACTTCCCCGATCTGAAGGAGCGGGTATGGGCCGAGATCCGCGCGAACGTCTACGACGTGTTCACCGCGTGGCTCACCGCGCAGGCCGAGCACGGCACGGTACGGGCGGATGACCAGGGTGCGACCGCGGCCGTGCTGCTCGCTTCGCTGACCTACGCGCCGATCCTCGACGCCCTCATCGGGCACACCCCCGGCGATGTCGAACCGGAACGTTTCCAGGAGGCCTGGATCCGACACGCCCTGGCAACACTGCGCCCCGCCAACTGAACAGAGGCCAGGCAGCGGCACGTTCTGTAACCGGCGCGCCCGCGCGGCGCACGCCGCCCGCGTTCTAGCCTGCGGGGCCAGCATGGCCACCGCCGCATCGGTCATGGGGTTCACCTCAGCCCAGTGTCCTCGCACTCGGAGAGGAGAGTCTCGCCTGCAGTTTTGCCTGCACTTCCACCACGAAGCGGGCCTTGGCCAGCTCCTGCTCCGAGCACAGGCCCTTCCGGCGCAAGATCGCGCCCTTACTCTCCGGGCTCAGCCGCCTCACACGCGGCCAGGACCTCCAGCTTGTATTTCGCGGTGAAACCCCGTCGGCGGGCTCGCTCGGGCACCTGCGGATGCGGGCGTCTCGGTGCTCCGTCAGCCACCTGGCCAGCATCGGCGGCAACCAGCGCGCCGGTCGAGGCTCACACTCATTTCGGGTGTCTCCATCCCCGCCCTCGGCGGTCAGTAATTCATGGGGAGAGGGTGCCTCACGTCAGCTTGGCAGAGAGGCGGCGATCGGCATCAGGCTGCGTCAATACACGGCATCACACTGATGCGATCAGAAAGCTCGAGGAGAAGGCGCGCAGTGCCGCCGTTCGGGCGCAGTTTCCAGCCGTCTGGCATGGCTGACCGCAGCGCTCATACCCGGGTGCTATGCGCGCATACCCAGCCTGGTCAGCGACCTGAATGCCGTCCGGTCGAACTGGTAGGCGCGCGATCATGGTCGGATCGTGGGTGGCGCTGGAGTTGCTGCTGGCCGAAGGCTTGTGTGCGCGGCAGCGGACAGCAGAGGTCGCGTGGCCGGGGCTTGCTTGGACCGCCCGCTCTCTCAGGGAGGGACTGTCAGACCGTCCATGGGTCGTGGCCGGGGAGGCCGATTTCTACCCGGAGCCGGTCCCGCTCTGCGAGCAGACGGCGTACTGTGGCCGAGTCGCCGCCCTGGGCGCTGATCACCTGGGCCAGGTCGGAGATCAGGTTCTCGGTGCAGACCTTGCAGATGCCTCGGACAAGGTCGAGCGCCTCCTGGATATGTTCGCGGGATGCCCGCAGGTCGCCGCGGCGGTAGGCGATCTCACTCAGGCGTTCCAGGGGTGCGGCCATGCCGTGCCGGTCTCCGGCTTTCTGGTACCCCGCCAGTGATTCGCGGGCGAGGGCCGCAGCTTGCCCGGCCTCGCCGTCGGCGGCCGCCCCGCGGCCGAGCATCGCGGTGATCCGCGCTCGTTCGGCACTGTCGTTGGTGAGCCGGGCCCAGTCCGGCGCGGCGGCCAGGTATCGGCGGGACTCTGCCCGGTTCCCTTCGGCGAGCGCGACGCAGGCCAACGAGCCAAGGGCGCGCAGGACCCCGGCTGGCTCGCGCAAGTCGATATGCTGCGCCAGGCCCTGCTCGAGGTAAGCCCGGGCAGCGCCGAGGTCTTGCTGGAGGTAGGCCAGGTAGCCCACGACGTTCAGGGCGCGCGCCCGGATGCGGGGATCACAGGGTGCGGGGCTGGCCAGGAACCGCTCGAGCCATGACCTGCCCTCGGTGAGGTGACCGAGGTCCTGCCACAGCCGGGTCACTGCTGCGATCCGTAGCCCATGCTCGTGCTGGCCGGTGCGCTGAGCCCACGCCAGCGCGGCGCGGGCGTTGTCCAGTTCGAGCTCGCATGTTCTCGCCCAGGCCTCCAGGTCCGGGCCGGACAAACCCTCTTCGGCCGGTTCGTAAAGGGCGACAACCCAGGCGAGATGCCGGTCCCGGCTGGTGTGCTCCTGGCCGACGGCGGCCAGCCGCTCCGCGGCGTACTGGCGGATGGTCTCCAGCATCCCGAAGCGGGTTGTCTCGCCGTGCGGCTCGGCGATGACCAGGGACTTCTCCACCAGGGCCGTGACCTGGGCAAGGACGTCTTGGTTATCGTCCGGCCCGGCGCCGGACACCGCCGCGGCGGCGCCGAGGGTGAACCCGCCAGCGAACACGGACAGGCTGTGAAACAGCCGGCGTTCGGGCTGGGAGAGCAGATCCCAGCTCCAGTCGGTGAGCGCGCGCAAGGTTCGGTGCCGGGGAAGGGCGGCCCGGGGGCCGCCGGTGAGCAGCGTGAACCGCTCATCCAGCCGGTCAGCGATCTCGTTGGGGGTCAGTGCCCGCGCCCGCGCCGCCGCCAGCTCGATGGCGAGCGGAATGCCGTCGAGCCGCCGGCAGATCTCGACGACCGCCGCCGTATTTTCGACGGTCACGGCGAAGCCGGGCCGGGCCTGGGCGGCCCGCTCGGCGAACAGGCGGACGGCGTCGGCGCCCACCGCCTCAGCCGGGAGGAGATCCGCGCCCTCGGGCGGAAGCCCGAGCGAGGGCACCCGCCAGGTGACCTCGCCTTCGACCCCGAGAGGCTCGCGGCTCGTCGCCAGCACCCGCACCAAGGGTGCGGCGCGCAGCGCCTGGCACACCAGCTCGGCCGCCGCAGCCAGAACGTGCTCGCAATTGTCGACGATCAGCAGAAGATCCCGGTCCGTGAGGTACTCAGCGACCCGGGCGGCCAGCCGGCCGGTCCCGACATCCTGCAGCCCCCACACCGCCGCCACCGTCGGCGCTACATGCTCGGGCCGGGTGAGCGGAGCGAGCTCGGCCAGCCACACCCCGTCGGTGTACTGGCCGAGCCGCCGAGAACCCACCTCGATCGCCAGGCGGGTCTTGCCGCATCCCCCCGCGCCGACCAGCGTCACCAGCCGGTGGCGAGTGACCAGGGCGGCGACCTCGCTGCTTTCCGGGGCGCGGCCCACGAAGCTCGAGATCGCGGCGGGCAGATTGTGCGCCCGGCACGCGGCCCGCGTCGTTGCCGGCGCCTGCAGGGGCCCTGACGGGTCGTGGGTGAGGACGGCGTGCTGAAGCTGCTTGAGCTCAGGTGACGGCTCGACGCCCAGCTCGTCTGCGAGCAGCCGCCGGTAGTCCTGGAACGCCTCGAGGGCCTCGGCGTGGCGGCCCGAGCGGTACAGGGCGACGATGAGCTGCCCGCGGAGCCGATCGCGCAGCGGCTGCTCGGCGACGAACTGACGCAGCTCACCGGCGACCAGGGCATGGCCGCCGGCCGCGAGGTCCGCGTCGACCCGGTCCTCAACGGCGACCCAGCGCAGTTCCTCCAGCCGCCGCGTTTCCGCGACGGCGAACGCCTCGGATGAAAGTTCGCCGAAGGGCGCACCACGCCACAGGGCCAGCGCGCGCCGCAGCTGCGCGCTGGTCACCTCGGGGCGCCGAGGATCCCCGGCGCGGGCCTGCGCGAGCTGCTGCTCGAACAACCTGGCGTCGATGCACGCCGGATCCAGACGAAGGGCATACCCGTCGGGGCTGGTCTCGATCGCGCCGGCGCCAAGGACGCGGCGAAGCTGCGCCACGTAGGTGCGGAGAACCGCAGCTGCCGATCGCGGGGGCCGGTCTCCCCACAGGCCCTCAGCAAGCCGGTCGGTCCCGACCATTTCCCCTACGTGGATCGTCAGCAGGGCAAGCAGCGTAGCCGGCTTGGCGCCAGGCAGCCGGACCCGGCGCCCGTCGCGGACCACCTCGACCGGGCCCAGCAGCCGTACCTGCAGGCCGGTGACTACACCCTCACCCAGGGACACCGGCGCCTTACCAGCCATACCCCACATTCTGGCGCGCCAGCCCCCGGCCGGCCTCAACCGGTCTCTGCGGCACGTATGCGGACCCTGTGCGCGGCGGTGGTTCCATCACAGATGGAGAAAGGCGTTCACCACGATGACCAAAGGAGGACGATCATGACGTTGGCTATAGGCGACAGCGCGCCGGACTTCCACGCCCAGACCACCGAAGGGCCGATCGACTTCCACGCGTGGATCGGAGACTCCTGGGCGGTGCTGTTCTCGCACCCCAAGGACTTCACCCCGGTCTGCACCACCGAGCTCGGCTACATGGCCAAGATCCAGCCCGCGTTCGAGATGAGGAACGTCAAGGTGATGGGCCTGTCGGTCGACTCAGCCGACGACCACACAGCCTGGGCGAAGGACATCGAGGAAACCCAGGGATACGCACCGAGCTACCCCATTATCGCCGACGCCGACTACCACGTGGCCAAGCTCTACGGCATGCTCCCCGCTGAAACGTCGGGTGACCCGGCCAAGCGGACCCCGGCTGACAACCAGACCGTGCGGAACGTGTTCGTGATCGGCCCGGACAAGAAGATCAAGCGATCCTGGTCTACCCGATGACCACAGGGCGCAACTTCGACGAGGTGCTGCGGGTCATCGACTCGCTCCAGCTCACCGCCAAGCACAAGGTTTCCACGCCGGTGAACTGGCACCAGGGTGAGGACGTGATCATCGCCGGCTCGGTCTCCAACGAGGAAGCCAGGCAGATCTTCGGCGACTGGAAGGAGCCCAAACCCTACATCCGGATCGTTCGTCAGCCCAGCTGAGCGGCCAACCAGCCACGAGCAGATCAGCCAGGTTCGCCCGGCACCGCCTCAAGAGCCTGTCTCAGGCCTTTTACCTCATGGGGAACGAGACGACTCGGCGCACGGGGCGACCACGGCCTTCGGCGACAGAAGCAGTTCGGTACAGGCCTGCATGCCCGACTAGCGAGCAACCACGCTAAGTATCGCCGGACAGCCCGGCGGCCTGCATGCAGACGCAGCGAACTGATCCGCCGCGGCCGAGGCGTGCCGACGTGGCCGGAAGCTACGACCTGGGCACCGAGGTGTACGAGGCGCTGTGGAGTCCGGTGATCCTCCCGCCAGGGTCTGCCCTCAGTCCCTGTGTGCCGCCGCGCCCGGGGCTGGGCCATCTGCACGGGCACGCTGCCGGGCGAGGCCGTCCTGCGCGGGAGGTCGCCGAGGGTCCAGGGGTGGATAAAGTCGGCCATGGCCAGCAACTGTGACAACGCTGGGGGCGTCGGCCTGGCGTCCGCGATGTCGACTCGAAGAGTTGCGGGGCGGCGATGACACGAGCCCGGCCTGTCCGGCCCGAAACTGAGGTCGTATTTGATCCTTCGACCTATGTCGATGGAGTGCCGTTCGATGCCCTGGCGCGGCTGCGACGAGAGGTCCCTGTTGTCTGGGTGGCAGAGACTCCTGTCCTGGGCTGGCCAGCAGGCCCGGGGTTCTGGCTGGTGCTGCGGCACGCGGATGTCGAATCGGTGCTGGCCAGACCGCAGCTTTTCTCCTCGGCCCGTGGCGCTACGCAGATCCGTGACCCCGCGACGCCGCAGGCACTGGGCTATGTGCGGCAGATGATGCTCAACATGGACCCGCCAGATCACTCCCGGCTGCGGCGGCTGCTGGGCCGGTCGTTTACCCCGCGGGCGGTCTCCCGGCTCGGGGACCGGATCCGCGGTCATGCGCGGGCGATCTGCGACCGGGTGTTCACGGGCCAGCGGGGGGAATGCGACTTCGCCAAGGACGTGGCCGCCGATCTACCGCTTCTCACCCTGGCCGAGGTGCTCGGAGTGCCATATCAGGACCGCTGGCTGCTCTTTGACTGGTCGAATCGGGTGATTGGCTACCAGGACCCCGACTATGCAAGCTCCGCCGAGTTCGACGCGACCGCGGGCACCCCCATGGCCAGGCAGGCGCTGGCGCTGCGCCCACGGCCGGGCCGTGATGGCCGGATGCCCGATCCGCGGACCCGGGAGGGAATGCCGGACCTGTACGCCTACGCCCACCTGCTGGCTGAGGACAAGCGGCGTCGCCCTGGGGATGACGTGATGTCGACCCTGCTGGCACAGGTGGACGACGACGGCGGACGGGTGTCGGTGGCTGAATTCGAGAACATGTTCTGGCTCTTCGCCGTGGCGGGGAACGAGACAATGCGCAACGGCCTGCCTGGTGCGTGCATGGCGCTGCTCGAGCATCAGGGCGCACAAGATGAGCTGCGCGCCGACCCGGCGCTCATGCCCGCGGCGGTCGAGGAGATGCTGCGCTGGTGGACGCCGGTCATGACATTCCGCCGGACGGCAACCTCTGAATGCGAGCTCCGCGGGCAGCGCATCGGCGAAGGAGACAAAGTAGTCGTGTCATTTACCTCGGCCAACCGCGACGAAGCCGTCTTCGCCGACCCCGACCGTTTTGACATCCGCCGCCAGCCCAACCCCCATCTGGTGTTTGGCCACGGCCCGCACTTCTGCCTGGGCACCCACCTCGCCCGCACACAGATGCGCGCGCTCTTCGATGAGGTCCTGGCCCGCACGTCCAACCTCACTTACGCTGGCCCGCCGTCCTACCTGCGGTCAAACTTCCAGCGCGGCGTCAAACGGCTGCCAATCAACTGGACCGCATGAGCACCGGCCCGGGTGACGAAGCAATCCGCTATCCGTCAGTCGCATCATCCACGTCGCCGTCGGCGTTCTTGATCTCGATGGGCACGTCCATGTCGGGATGGATGTGATCGATGTGGTTGCGCATCGCGGTCTGTACTGGTCCGTCGTGATCTCGTTCGATTGCACTGGTCCCGTGCTCTTCGCGGCATAGCCCGCAGTACCAACGCCAGTGTCGACGGCCAAGGTCGTACCAAGCCGTGACAGTAACCTCGTTCGTTTGCTCGTTGTTCATGGCCGATCAGCCTACTGCCGCGCTGACCTAATGGAACGATCGGCTGATGCCCATCGACCGGCATTTCTATCTCTCCGTCACTGCCTGCGCCCGTACGATGAGCACCTCTCAACGGACAACCCCTTGCGTTCTTGCTCGTCTTTAGGTGATCTTCGCGATGAACCTTCGGAGCATGTCGTTGCAAGGGTCTTGCGGGTTGTTCATGATGAATCCGTGGGCTGCCATCTCCACGCCGAACCGCTGTCGCTCAAGCTGTTCGGCTAGCTCGCGCGCTGTTACGTGTGTCTTCTCGTCATCGTGATGGCTCATGCTTCCTTCCCTCTAAAGGATCACCTGATTCTGAGACGTACCCACACGACATGACGAGAACCCCGCCGCATAAGCCTGCTCTCCGTCTCACGACGACTAGCGCCCTCAGCAGCGCGTTTCACGCGCGGCACCCACCAGCGAGGCCATGCTGGTATATGGACGGTTGGACCACTCGATATCCAGTTCTGTTGGACCCAATGGGACTGGATGCGACCGGAAGCCCGCCTCGGGGCGGGAATGCGTGGCGGTTCGGCTGGCTGCTGGGTATGGCGCTTATCGGCATCAGGTTGGTAAATGGGCAAAACAGGGGCGTGCGGGCGCGCGACACTCAGGTCACGCGGCTGGAACCTGGGGATGCGCCGTTGGGCAGGCAGCATCGGTGCGGAGGGGCTACCAAGACACTGGCTGTAACGGAGGGTGCATATTTGCTGAGCAGGCGGATTGACATTGGGCGCATAACGCCGAGTATGGATTCCTATTAAATTGATAGGCTTTTCGCATTGAGCGCGCGCGGATTAACTATTCTGTCTCGGAACGATCGAAGTCACCGCTGAGTACCAGGTAGGAGCAGTCATTCCGGCGACCACAACAACGGCCTCTGGCTAGCGTGGCGGCCACGCTAGCTAGTGTCAGCGGATGATGGCCACCAGGTTCAGGGCTGCCGGTCCAGGGACCTGATCGCCTGAGTGGAGGTTGCCGGGCTGGCCTAGCCTTGTCATCAGGGGATTGTCTTCCGGGGGATTCCATCTGAAGGGGGCGACGCAGATGGCTGCCTACCTGCCGTTGCGAGGACGCGCCCTGGAGCTGAGGGGCCGGCGCGGCGAATGCGGCGCGCTTGACCGGCTGGTCGAGGCGGTGCAGGCGGGTGCGAGCCGGGTGCTGGTGGTGCGCGGTGAGTCTGGGGTGGGCAAGACCGCGCTGCTGGACTACCTGGCCGGGCACGCGCCGGGGTGCCGGGTGGTGCGCGCCGCCGGGGTGCAGACGGAGATGGAGTTCGCGTTCGCCGGGCTGCACCAGCTGTGCGCGCCGATGCTCGATTACCTCGGCCGGCTCCCGGTGCCGCAGCGCGAGGCGCTGCGGACCGCGTTCGGCATCAGCGCGGGCCCGGCGCCGAACCGGTTTTTCATCGGCCTGGCCGTGCTGGACCTGCTGTCGGAGGTGGCCGAGGAGCAGCCGCTGGTGTGCGTGGTCGATGACGAGCAGTGGCTAGACCGCGCGTCCGCGCAGGTCCTCGGGTTCGTCTCGCGCCGGCTGGCGGCCGAGCCCGTGGGCCTGGTCTTCGCGGCTCGCGATCCGGGCGAGGAACTAGCCGGATTGCCGCAGCTGACCGTGCCGGGGCTGGGGGAGCGCGACGCGCGGGCGCTGCTGGATTCGGTGCTCACCGGGCCGCTGGACGCGCG
>Ga0070707_100004499_pt1 | contig 13062 bp, 11 predicted proteins | sample KBSK5502metaG_FD_65468 | JGI IMG/M metagenome (GOLD analysis project Ga0070707, IMG submission 65468) | Corn, switchgrass and miscanthus rhizosphere microbial communities from Kellogg Biological Station, Michigan, USA - KBS K5-50-2 metaG | ecosystem: Host-associated > Plants > Roots >... | reverse complement strand
CGGGCGCATCGGCAGGTGCAAAAAGTAGCCGCCCGGCGCAATAACCCTCGCCAACTCGGTAAAGCCTTCTTCCAGCGGCAGGTACTCCAGTACGCCACTGGTCACTACCACATCAAAAGTTTCGTCAGCAAAAGGCAGCGCCATAACGTTGCCTTGCGCGAAGCGCACTTCCTGTTGGTTCGGATTGTCTTTGCTGACGTACTTCCGTGCTGTGGATATGACCGAAGAAGAGAGGTCAATGGCCGTCAGTTTCACCGGCACTCGCAACGTTCGTAACAATGCGAGAGTCAAAGTCCCGGTGCCGCATCCGGCGTCGAGCACGCGGCCATTTTCAGAAACCGGCAAAGGGTGTTGCTCAAAGTATTTGTCGAGCGATTTCCCGTAGCCATTTAATTTGAAGGTGAGATCGTAGACGCGCTCGATGCGATCGTAAAAAGAACCAGCGCGCGCCTGGGTCTTCGTCGCGGTCAGTACGTATTCAGCCATTATTATTTCAATTCCCGCTGCAGTCGAAAGTTATTGAAACCCAGCCGGTATCCCGCGTCAAGTCGCGGTCGGTATAAAACGACGGGCATTCTACCCCAGCCAACCGGAAATCCAAAACAGTTTGCAACTGTGGTAATGGTTCAGTTTGGGGTGGCACCCGCATCCTGCCGGACCTCTGCCATCCCCCAAACCATCCACTACGACAAATATTTGCTCGTGGTTGCAAGAAAGGGGGGCAAAACGCGTTCAATGCTTGACGGGTCGTAATCTATTTCATTGGAAGGAGAGCCAGACAATGTTTAAAAAAGCGTTGGCCGGATTCGGAGTGATGTTGGCGGTAGTCATGCTGATTGCCGCCATTTCCGGTTATGGGTCGCCGCGCGCGACCGCCGAAGCTGAAATCAATTCAGAGCCTTTGGAGGTCGAGCCGGCCGCAACAAATGGGGGATTCTCGGTCGAAGTCCTGATTAATGGAGTGTCCGCAACCGAGTACGCTGCGCGTGGGCGGAATTACATAGAAGCGTTTGAGAATGCTGAGTACGAGTTGAGGATCCGTAATCCCTCAGCCTCGCGAGTCGCCGTGGCGCTGGCCGTAGACGGTCTTAACACGATCGACGCGCGTCACAGCAGCGCGTGGGAGGCGCGTAAGTGGGTGATCGAGCCTTACGGAACAATTCATGTCCGCGGTTGGCAGATGAGTTCTGAGAATGCGCGTCATTTTTATTTCACAACTGAGCGCGATTCGTACGGGGCGAAATTGGGCCAAACAGCGAATCTCGGAGTTATTTCCGCGGTCTTCTTCCGCGAGCGCCGGCCGATAACCGTGATGCCAGTCACGCCCGGGCAGTCAGTTCCGCCTTCCTCGAGCAAGGAAGATAAAATGCGCGCGCCCGAAGCGAATACCGAATCGTCCAGCGGCGCAGCTCCGCGTGATGCGGCGAGGCCAAAAAGTCTTCCCGGCTATCCGCCACCGGATGATGAGTCGGCTGCGACCGGGATTGGCCGCTCAGTTTCAAACAGTGTTCAGTGGATCAAGATGGATCTGGAGCCACGGGCGGTTGGTGAAGTCACGATTCGTTACGAATATCGCGCATCGCTGGTGAGACTGGGAATCATCCCGCGGCCATATCCGCGACCCGACGTTTTGGATCGGCGTGAGGGTGCGAAAGGATTCGAACCGCGCTATTGTCCGCAACCTTAAGCGCGACGGGCGAAGGGCGAAGAGCAAAGAGAGAAGGGCGAAGAGCAAAGAGCGAAGGGTAATGTCCTGAGACTCAATGTCGCGCTTTGCTCCTCGCTCTTTGCCCTTTGCTCCTTGCCCTTAGCTCTTTGCCCGTCGCCCTTAGCGACGCATTAGGTTCGAATCATAGAGCTGTCGATAGGCCCGATAAAAGGACATGACTTTGAAGACGTAACCTTTCGACTCGGTGAATCCAACTTCGGCCGCAAATACGCCGGCGTCGCTTTGGTTTGACCGGCCCAGCCAGCGCGCGACGTTGTCTTCGCCGCCGTTGTAAGAAGCGGCTATAGCTTCCGGTAGACCGGCAAACATACGCGACAGTTCCGACATGTATTCGGTTCCGACCGCTATGTTTGTCGCCGGTTGATAAAGTGATTCATCAGTGATTTTCAGACCCGCGCGACCTGCGTATTTTTGCGCCGCATCACTGGTCAACTGCAGAAGGCCGCGTGCAGCCGCCGGTGATTTCGCATTCGGCTTGAACTGACTCTCTTGTTTCATAATCGCCAGAACCAGACGCGGATCCAGGCCACGCTTTTTTGCTTCCCGAGCTACCTGCGCAGCATACGCCGCCGGGTAATTGGCGATCGCTCGTTCAGTCATAGAGCGAACAGACGCAGCGCGTTCATTCGCACGTTGTTGCGCTCCTGAATCATTGATTGCCGCCAGACGGGTTGTTGCCAGGCCGCCGTAATACGAGTCGATGTTATCGGGGATCATTGAGAAGAAGCGAATCGCATCCTGTGTCCGCCCGGCGCGCTCAAGCGCATGAGCTTTCAGGTAAAGCACTTCGTCCGCGCTCGTGTTGGAATCTTTGGGAATCGGTTTCTGCAATAGCTCGTCCGCACTTTGCACCGCATGGTTCCAATCGCCGAGCGCAATATCCAACCTGAGCCGCGCAAAAATCGCGCTGGTCTCAGTCGATGTGCCGGCGAATCTTTGTCGGGTGCGATCGATCCAGAGGATTGCATCCTTCGGCCTGCGGGCTTCGCGGTAACCGTCGATGCTATTCAGGTGGGCGGTGTCCAGCCGCTCGCCATTTGGATATTTGTCGATGTATTGGGCGTAACGCGCGGCGGCCTCGGCTCCTCGCCCCATTCTCAGCAACGACGAAGCGGCGAAATTCGACCCTTCACGACCCTCTTTCGTTTCCGGATAATCGTGAGCAACGCGCTCGTACATTTTCCGGGCTTCTTCGTAACTGCGCTCCTGGTAGAGCGACCGAGCGATACCATACAACGCAGCCGGCAGATTCACATCATTCGGATAGTTATCAAGGACAGCCTGCCAATGTTCGCGCGCGGGCGCGAAAGCTCGATTCGCCATGTAGACTGCGGCGCGACGCATGTGTTCCGCAGCCGTAATCTGCGTCGCGACCTTTCCTTTCGCAGCGCGATCCATTTGATCGCTGGCTCGCACTGCTTTGAGCGAAGCGTCTGAGGTGCTTTGGGAATAGGCACTCGGAGAAATCAAGGAGAGCCCGATGAGGACTGCCGGAGCCAGCCATTCAAGCCGTTGCTTCTGTCTGGTTGTCTTCGATAATTTCATAACTCGTTACAATTTCCACGCCACCTCGTAGAGTTGCGGCGACGCTGCAATATTTCGTTTCGGAGAGTTCGATAGCTCGGGCTACTGCCTGTTCAGCGACGCCGTGTCCGCGCACAATATGCTTAACCATGATTTTGGTGAAGCGCCTCGGAAACTCGTCGCGCCGCTCGCCGCTTACTTCGATGCGATAATCCGTCACTTGTTGCCGCTTTTTCTTCAGAATTGAGATCACGTCGACAGCGGTGCACCCACCCAAAGCGAGCAGCAGTAACTCCATGGGAGTAGCTGCGGTGCCGCGGGCGGAATTTGTTTCAATTACCTGAGCATGACCTGAAGGAGTTACGCCGATGAAAAATTCATTATCGGCAAAATGGATGGTTGCCGTTTTTTGATTGTCGTCCATGTCGTGTTCGCTTTCATGATGAGAATATCATGGAACGTTTTTCGAAACGGCGATGCGTCGGCATCACGCCACGCGGGACCCGTGCGTACCGATGAGAGTTAAGGCGTTAGTTCTTTTCTTAACTCCCGTGCGACATCTTCGCGCAGTTGCTGTTCAGCGCGCTCGTTTTCCAGCCCCAAAGGTAGATTCTTTCGTCCTTCATCTAAACGCTGCAACATATAATTTGTCTCAGCCCAGCTGGCCCCGCGGCTCGCTGCAGCTTCTATCATTTGCAGTCGGGCTTCAGCCTCGGCCCGCCGTGACGCGCCTTCCTGCTTTAGTTTATCCAGCCGGGTTCGGTCGCGTCCCAACTCCTCTAACAGCACCGACGTGTCAGGCGCATTCAAATACCGGGCGCGGTTGATGCGTCTTTCCACTTGCAGCAAATCCCGGCGCGCGCTGGCAGTCAGGCGCGACGCGTTCAGGCGTAGCGCCAGCGTCTCTCGATAAGCATCTGCCAGCAAGGGCTGTCGGGCCTCCATGTCTCGCAGGGCCCGCTTCTCGCCACCGGTAAGTTCGGAAAGAAAAAATCCAACTTCATCGGCCGTAACACCATCTGATGCAAGACGGTCGCGGAAATCTCGCGCCCATCGTCGCCCAAGCAGTAGCAAAACCAGCGTAACAATAATCGCGGCGATCAGGGCAAAAGGCACCGACGTGATCGCGAAAACAAGGAAAAGCGGCGCGAAACCGGACAGCAGATAGACCAGCAACAGCACGGCTGGCGGCGTTACCGTTACCCCGGCCAAAGCGAGCCAGGGCGCCGTTTTCCAAAGGCGCGCGATCCGTTTTTCACGGGCCGTAAGCTTGCCCGAGCGCTCGGGCGCCAGCTCGGTGGATAATTCGTCTTTCACAAATTTTGAATGATACTCGCCAGATGAACTACAGGCCAAACGCAACCGCCGCCAGTCGGCGCGGTTTTGCCGGCCAAAGCCGTTGTAATATCATCAGGCCCGACCAATCTTGAGGAGAGGGATGATCAAAGTCAGCAGGCCCAAGCTCATACTCACGGCGACCCTTTGTGGGCTTTCGCTCGTTGCTTCAGTGCGAGGTCAGGATGGAAAACAGCGCGGGCCGGCGAAACCGGTGACCGTACCGGTTACGATTCGCCTGCGTGATTCAAAGCCGGTTGAGATGCGCATTGTCGATTATCTGTTACGCGAAGATGGCGATATGCAGACGATACTTTCGCAGCGCACGCCTACCGAAAGCCCCCTCACTTTGGCAATCCTTTTTCAGGACGATTTAGTCTCGTCCGTTTCAAGCGAAGCGCGCACCGTAGCAGAGTTCATCCGTAATCAACCAGGCGGATCACGCGTGATGATTGCGTACATTCGCCAGGGGTCGCTTGAAGTGCGACGCAAATTCACGAACGAAATAGACAAAGTGGCTCAAGGCGTGAGGCCTCCGCTGGGTTTAGCGAGCGCCAGTCCTTTCAATCCGTTTATTGAAATTATTGAAGGGTTGCGCCGCTTTGATTCTCAGCCGCTCGGGCGGCGCGCGATGATCGTTATCAGCGACGGCCTGGACGTCTCGCGTGGGGTCGATAGTTCCAGCCCAGGTCAAAGCATTGATTTGCAGCGGGCGATTACTGAGGCGCAACGGCGCAGCGTGGCGATCTATTCGATCTTTGTGCCGTCGATAGTTTCGGCCGGCCAAAATTTGAATCTAAACGGGCAGGGTTGTTTGGAACGACTCTCGAGCGAAACGGGCGGGCGGGCATTTTTTCAGGGTACTGGGGCGCCGGTTAGCTTCGACCCGTTCCTGAAAGAAATCGACACGTTATTAGGCAAGCAAATCGCGTTGACTTATCTTTCGACTCACACGAATAAAGGATTTCACAAATTGGACATAAAGCCTTTGGAACGCGACGTGGAGATTCGGCATCCGGCAGGTTATACCAGGTAGGTCAGGCGATATTCTTTTTCGAGGCGGCCTGGCGCCGCTGCATTTCTTTGATTTGCATTTGCAGTTCGAGCAAATGCATATCCAACATCAAACGCAAATCATTGTTTAGTTTCAATCCACGCTCGAAGTCCTTCTGAGCTGCGGTGCTCTCTCCCTGTGTTTGCCGAGCGAATCCGCGTTCGGCATAGACCAGGGGGTTGCGATCGTCGATTGAGATACTCTTGTCAAAATCAGCAATCGCGAACTTGGCGTTGCCGACGATGAGGAAAGCCCGCCCGCGTTTGAAGTATGCATCGGCGTCGTTAGGATCGAACTTTATGGCTTTATCGAAATCGGCCAGCGCCCCGTCCAGGTCCATGTGGTTCGATCTGATGTAGCCGCGATTTAGATATGCTTGTGTGATGTCGCGATTGTTGAGGACCATGCTTAGGTCGAGTTCGGCCACCATTTCATAATCGGCAATCGCACCGTCCAGGTCACCCGCCGCCCGTTTCGCCTTGCCGCGATTCAAATAAGCGTCCGCGAGTTTTGGATCGATGCCAATGGCACGGTCGTAGTCGGCGATCGCTCCGGCAATGTCATTCTTGCCGAAGCGTTCAACACCGTGCTTTACATATTTCTTGGCGGAGTCAGAACGTTGGGCGGGCACACTCGCCACAAATGCGAGGAGCGTGGGGACGGCGAATAATAGAAGGCGCTTCATACTTACCTCCCGCGGTAACGCAAACTGTGGGTTTGCGGGCAGATGGTTTTCTGATCTCGAACGCAAACCAGCAGTTTGCCTACATCGTCCTATTGAACCGTTGCCGGCAGGAGCGATCCGCGATTATCGGTTGCGATTGCGTAACCGTCTCCCGTCTTGCCAATCATGCCATGAAAATGAATGTCAGTGCCCGATAAAACTAGAAGTACGTCGCCAGCATAATACCGTGTCTCGTCAATACAAAAGCGAATTACGGTCGCCTGGCCGTTTTCCTGCTCTACAGTTTCGAACGTGAAAGTATTAGCGTCAACTACGTAGGTTTGTGAATGAGTTGCTGTTCTTTGTGCGTCTGGCATTAAGATCTTCCTTTTAAAAGAGCATTTATCTGATGGGGCGGCTAGTGGGGTTCGAACCCACGACCTCCTGATCCACAGTCAGGCGTTCTAACCAACTGAACTATAGCCGCCATTAAGGTTATCCAATTAGCGCAGGTGCAATTGTATCCGGCAAACTGCAAAGGGCAAAGGGCAAAGACCTAAGGCGAAGGGCGAGGAGGGCGGACCGACGCGGATCGACCCCTTGGCTCTTTGCGCGTGGCTCTCGCCTTTCCCCTTTGCACTTCGCCCACATTGCAGTATTCTTCGCACGCCTGCTGAATCCTTTCCTTTGGGAGTGAGCCATGAAAGTCAAATCGTCTCTCCGTTTAGTCGCCGTCGGTTTGTTTGCTTTGTCGCTGGCGGTTGCCGTTTGGCAAGTGTCTGTCGCCGTCCATGCACAGAAAGTCGGAAAGCCGAAAACTGCGCATCCGGCCTCTAAGACTAAAACTGATACAAAGCCAGCGTCACCCGCAAACAACGCTGCGTACGCCGCCAAGGTTAAGGAGTATACGACCGAGTCCTACTTCATGACTGAGTTGGTCGATCACTTGCCCGCCTCGGACAAAGTTCCTTCACCTGACAAGATTCTGGGCTATGAAATTGGCACTCCGGGCCACCTGACCTATACGAAAGATTTGTATCGTTACTATCGTGAGTTGGAAAAGACGACGCCGCGCGTGCGCGTGTTCACCGCGCCCGAAAAGAGTGAAGAAGGAAAGGATCAGTTGCTGGTTGCCGTTGGCGACGAAGCATTAATCTCAAAGCTCGATCGATACAAAGGGATCACTGCGAAGCTCGCCGATCCTCGCAAAATTACGGACAGCGAGGCCGAGACTCTAATTGGCGAAGGAAAAGCGTTTTACTGGGCGTCGGGTTCAATTCATTCGCCCGAGACAGGATCGCCAGAGATGTTGATGGAACTCGCCTATCGACTCGCCGTCGAAGAGAGCCCTTTCATTCAAGCCATCCGCAAGAACGTAATTGTGTTGATTACACCCGCCCTCGAAGTAGATGGCCGCGACATGATGGTTGATACCTATAATTATCGCAAAGCTAATCCTGATAAGAACACGCCGCCGTTGGTCTATTGGGGCAAATACGTCGCGCACGACAACAATCGAGATGGTTTGGGAATGGCTTTGGCTTTATCGCGTAATCAGATGAAGACTTTTCTCGATTATCATCCGACCGTTCTTCATGATCTTCATGAATCGGTGCCCTTTCTCTACACGTCGACGGGCACTGGACCATACAACGCATGGCTCGACCCCATTGTTGTGGACGAGTGGAATTTGCTCGCCTATCACGAAATCGAAGAGATGACGAAGCGCGGCGTGCCAGGCGTTTGGACCCACGGGTTCTATGACGGCTGGGCGCCGAATTACATGTTCTACGTGGCCAACGGGCACAACTCGATCGGCCGTTTTTACGAAACATTCGGGAATAGCGTGGCCGACACCCTGGATCGCACGGTGGGCGCGCAAGCGCAACGCGACTGGTTCCGTCCGAACCCGCCGCAGCCGCGCGTCAAATGGTCGCTCCGCAACAATATCAACATGCAGCAGTCGGCGATCCTTCTGGCGATGAACTTTGTCTCGAACAACAAGGACCGCTTCCTCAAGAATTTCTATTTGAAAAGCAAACGTTCCGTCGCCAAAGCCGGAAACGAAGGCCCGGCGGCCTGGGTTATTCCTTCGGATCAAAGTCGAATTGTTGAAGCCGCGGACATGATGAATCTCCTGCGCCTGATGGGTGTTGAGGTTCACACTGCGGACAGGGAAATCACGATTAAGGATCAAAAGTTTGCGGCCGGCTCGTACGTGGTACGTATGGACCAGCCTTACTCGCGCATGGCGGACATGATGCTGGACACGCAGTATTACAACGTCAACGATCCTCGGCCTTATGACGACACCGGATGGACACTCGGGGCGCTGCGGAACGTGAAAACAGTTCGCGTGACGGACAAGGCTGTCCTGCAAACACCGATGACGCTGCTAGCGCGCGACGCGAAAGTTACCGGGAGTGTGGCGACTTCTACGGCGCCTGTTGCTTACGTGATCAATCACAATGCTGAAAATACTTTGATGACCTTGCGCTTCAAGCTGAAAGATTTGAAGATCGCAGCAGCGGAAGAAGCCTTCGAAGCGGGCGGCCAGAAATTCAACGCCGGATCGTTCGTCATCAGAACATCCGACAATCCGGGCGACCTGAAACAAGCATTGACGGGACCGGTTGCCGATTCGGGTCTTAAAGCGATTGCTATTGATAAGCTGCCGGAAGTCAAAACTCACATGCTGGCCGTACCCCGGATCGCGATTCTTCATACCTGGACCAATACGCAAAACGACGGCTGGTTCCGGATTGAATTTGATCGCTTGCAGATTCCTTACACATACATTTCGGATCAAGTGATTCGTAGCACGCCAAACCTGCGCGAAAAATTTGACGTGATCATTTTTCCTCCGGTTGGAGGATCAGCGCAGGCAATCGTCAATGGAATACCGATGCGAGGGGCGCCTATTCCATGGAAGGGAAGCGACGTGACCCCGAACATGGCGCTTAGTCCGGATCAGAGCGACGACATTCGCGGCGGCATGGGCCTGGCGGGAATCGTTAATTTGCAGAAGTTCATCGAGGGAGGCGGGCTCTTTATCCCGATCACAAACTGTGTGCGCCTTCCGATCGATTACGGCATCACGACCGGCGTAGCTATCCAGGACGCGAGGCAGCTTCAGGCGCGAGGTTCTGTCTATGATGCTACCTTCGCCGATCGGCGAAGTCCCATTGCGTATGGATACGGGGAAACCCTGCCCATCTATTTCAACCAGGCGCCGTTGTTCCAGGTCGCCGCGGGCGGTGGTGGCGGTGGTTTTGGTGGCGGCGGCGAAGGGGGTGGCGGCGGCGGGACTGGTCGCGCTTCAGGCCGCGGAACCCTAACTGATCCCGATATCGTTCAGGCAATGCCGCAAGCGGCGCCGGCGCCCTCACGTCAGCCGGGCGAACAGTTGACGCAGGAGCAAAGGCTTCAGCAAGGTGCGTTCTTCACGCCACCCGCGATGCGTCCCCGAATCGTTTTAAGGTTCGCGTCGGATGAGAAAAAACTTCTCATCAGCGGAATGCTGGCCGGAGGAGCGGAATTGGCAAACGCGCCGGCGGTCGTTGATGTGCCTGTAGGCAGCGGTCACGTCGTCATGTTTGCTAACAATCCAATGTGGCGTCATCAAACGCAGGGGAGCTTTTTCCTGATCTTCAATGCTGCGTTGAATTACGATAACTTGAACGCGGGGAGAGACCGGCCTGCCGGTCAAAGGCCACCTGGAAATCGAAGCGACGATGATCAATAAGGGAAGAGAATTGGCGCCCCCGGCAGGACTCGAACCTGCGACCCTCTGCTTAGAAGGCAGATGCTCTATCCGCTGAGCTACGGGAGCGCGGCATATGTTTTCGTGCGATGTTAGCACGGCCAAAAGATCGCTCCAAAACTTCGGGTCCAAAAAAATAAAAGGCTGCCGGATAGTCCGGCAGCCCTTTTTCTTTAATAAGAAACAGTAAATTTACGCGGCCCGCGTAATTTCAGCCGCCTCGGCATATACGCGGCGTCCGTTGAGAGCATCATCAATGATCTCTCTAACAGCGGAAATGTCCGGGTTCACATCCATCCGGTCGCACGCTGCGAGATGACGAATGATCCCTTCGGTCGCGATTTCGCTAGCGGTGCCCGTCAATTTCGAAAAACGCCTTGCTTGAATGTGATCAATTCTCTGAAGCCGCTCAGCCAGCGGCAGGCCTTTGTAAAGATTCACGATTTGCTCAGTCTCCTTATTAAGTAAATCAATTAACGTTTCAGTTCACTACTTTAGATGCAGTCCTTAGCCCAACAGGATGCAAACTCCTTGCGCTTTCTGACCAATTCGCACAGTACTACCCCAAGAAAAGGGGGGTATAGATAGCCTGAACTGTACCAGCAGAACTGGAGACTATAACACACGTCCGCTGAAATACCAGAATTATTTGTGTCACTTTTTTGTGTGGTGCGGTCTTGGGTTGAGGTGGTGGGGAAATTTACGAAAACCGGCCAGAAAAGGGGAAAGCGCCGGCGAAGCCGAGTCCCGAGGACACTTCACCGACGCTCCGATACCATCGCGGAAAACAGACTTTTCAGCGAAAATCCCAGGCTATTTGCGAGGCAGAACTGAGTCCTTCATAGCCTTGCCGACGCGGAATTTTAGCGTCGTTTTTGCTGGGATCTGAATCGTTTCGCCCGTCGCCGGATTCCGGCCTTCGCGGGCTTTTCTCTCGGACCTAACGAGTTTGCCGAAACCGGGGAGTACGAACTCGCCGTTTGTTTTGACCTCGCTAGTCGCCAAATTTGCAATGTCTTCAAATAGCTGTTTGACCTGGGCGCGCTTCATTCCCGTCCGCTCCGCAAAGTGATTGATTACGTCGGACTGGGTCATCCGCTTCTTGCCCGCTGCCGTACTGGTCGCCATGTGTGGTGTGCTACCTCCAAGAATTCAACAAAATGGGAAAACTATTCCAGCCACATATACCACAGACAAAGCATAAAGTCTGCTTAAATTCGCACTTTTTCGGCCATTTCGCTGAAAAAATTTCGACTGGGAGGAGGAATACTGACTTCAAGTGCCACTTTAAGAGGGTCGCCTACCTTGGGTTATGTATTCTCAGGAAGAAGACCGATGTCGGGAAGTGGTCGGGGCGAGAGGATTCGAACCTCCGACCTCTCGGTCCCAAACCGAGCGCACTACCAGGCTGTGCTACGCCCCGTCTTGTTCTCTGTCGCGTGAAAAGCCTTGCCATTCTAGCCAGCGTCTCAAGTGGCGGTCAAGTTTCGCAGAAATTCGCACGCTCCCGACAACGCCTGGGCCCGGTGACTGATGCGATTTTTGACTTCCGCTTCCAGCTCGGCAAATGTCTGGTCGAATCCATCTGGTACGAAGACGGGATCATAACCAAATCCATTGGTGCCGCGGGGCGCGTCGGTAATCCCGCCCTCGCACGTGCCTTTTGAAAGATTAATAACTTTTCCGTCTTCGTCAGCGATTGCTATGACCGAAACGAACCGAGCCGTACGGGCGCTGCCCTTCACGTGCGACAGTTCCGTCAACAACTTAGTAGTTCGCTCGGTGTCCGAGGCACCTTCGTGCGCATAACGGGCGGAGAGAACGCCGGGGGCTCCGTTCAGGGCGTCCACCTGTAAGCCAGAATCGTCCGCCAAAGTCAGAAGTCTCGTTTGCCTTGCATAGCCCGATGCTTTGAGAGCAGCATTCTCAATGAAGGTTTCACCGAGTTCCGGAATTGGTTGGATTGACGACCAGCCCTCAAGGTCGGAAATCACAAAAGGAAACTTCGCGAGCAATTGGCGAAGCTCTCGAAGCTTGCCCTTGTTGAACGTCGCAATCAGGAGTCTTCGTCGCTTCACTTGTAATCCTGTGGGAAGAGCTGCCCGGCAAGGGAACCACCGAGCCCGAAAGATGAGCGAGATGTCCATTCAATAGTCGAGTCCCCCAAAACTGCTGCGCTGAGAGCGAGGGGCAAATGCTTTGTTGCCTGATCGATTTCAGGTCCAGTCGTCGCAAAAGCGGAGCGCTGCTGATGCGTAAAGGACTCGATAAATGAAATGGCTGCACGCTCTTCGTTTGTGAATGTCAGGGCGATTATCGGCAGCGATACATCTACATGACTTTGCGACTTGCGAAACGGCTCAGTCGTCGAAAGCGCTGAACCCGGCGACTGCGTTAACAAGCAACGGCGCACCATATCTGAAGGACCAATCAAGAAGTAGTTGTTCACGAATGCAGCCGCCCAATTATCAGTCGACGACAGAAGCAACTCCGCGTCCCCAAGCCTTTCGCTCTTTGGATTCTGCCCAAGGCGTCGCATTGCAATATTCCGCAGCGCCTGGCGGTCGAATGACTCTGCAACCATGACCGAAGGCGAGTTCTCGTCAACCTTGATCGTTTGGATGCGTGTTCCGATAGCGCGCGAGAAGGCGTCAGGGTCATCAATCCCGTAGGACTTGAGAAGACTCTTCAACATTGGGCGAGTCGCGATCGCGCCAATCAAGTCAGCATGCGATGAAACCACGGCGTTCAACTCGGCCCAGAAGCTGGCACTATCGTGTAGTTGATATAAAGAAATGGAGTGAGAGCCGGCCGGGACAAATTGAAGGTTGGTGAGGTCAGGGCCCCGATCGGGTATAGCACTGCTCCGCAGTTTATTCGCTACACCGTCCGCGAGGTCAACTGAACATCGGTCTTCAACCATTCCGTCACGGAAGCTCGCTGCCCATCCAACGTTCTTAATTACCCCGCCGAACGTGTCCGCAAAAATGCGC
>Ga0070707_100004498_pt1 | contig 13062 bp, 11 predicted proteins | sample KBSK5502metaG_FD_65468 | JGI IMG/M metagenome (GOLD analysis project Ga0070707, IMG submission 65468) | Corn, switchgrass and miscanthus rhizosphere microbial communities from Kellogg Biological Station, Michigan, USA - KBS K5-50-2 metaG | ecosystem: Host-associated > Plants > Roots >... | reverse complement strand
AACTCTTCAGGCCTAAAGATTTCGCCGATCTGACCACCCCGTCTGCGCGAACTAAGGTTGCTTCGCGACATTTTCTTGGTCGCGCATCCACCCCTCCTTTTCAAGGAGGGGAATGGATTGCTTGAACTATGACAACGCTTCAGAAGGAATCGGCGGACCGCATCCAGGCCGAGCGCGGAGAGAGCGCGATCTGGGTTGCGGGTCTCACGAAGAACTACGGTCCGGTCGAGGCTGTCCGCGGCATCGACCTTTCCGTTCGACACGGCGAGATCTTCGGTTTGATCGGCCCGGATGGAGCCGGCAAGAGCTCCGTCTTTCAGATTCTCGGCGGTGTGATGCAGGCGACAAGCGGTGAAGTAACCATTCTGGGACGGTCCGCTCGCGAAGCACGCTCCTACGTCGGCTATCTGACGCAGGTGTTCAGTCTTTATCACGATCTGAGTGTTGCCGAGAACTTGCGTTACATGGGCGAACTGCGTCGCTTGTCCGGTGAAGAGATCGAGCGGCGCGGTGAGCGTTACCTGGCGATGTTCGGCATGGCTCGATTCAAGAATCGTCTTGCCGGAAGGCTCAGCGGCGGGATGAAGCAAAAGCTTTCGCTGGCGTGCGCTTTGATCATCGAACCGAAGGTCCTGTTGTTGGATGAACCGACCACGGGCGTCGATCCCGTATCGCGGCGCGAGTTCTGGGACGCGCTGGCCGATCTCTCGCACCAGGGAATCACAATCGTCGTCGCCACGCCTTATCTCGACGAAGCGGAGCGTTGCACACGCGTCGCGCTGATGTACGAAGGCCGGATTCATCGAACGGGCACGCCGCGTGAATTGCGGCATAGTCTTGGTCTTAAGCGCCTCGAGGTTCGGGCATCGGAATTGAGCCGCGCTGAAGATGTCCTGCACGCAACTCCAGGCATCAATGACGCGCAGCGGTTCGGTGACCGGCTCGACGTCATGGTGGAAGACACAACGGCAGGAGAGAAACTCGCGCGCGAGGTGCTGCGCAAGGCTGGGATCGAGGTTCAGGAAATCAGAGCCGCATGGCCGACGTTGGAGAACGCTTTTGTTGCCATGTTGCGCCAGCGAGGTGAAGGCTCCTCGGTGCCGCCATTTCCATTGAAGGGCCGTTTCCTCGAGCGCACATCCGGCGCAATCGCCATCGGCGCGCGGAACCTCAGCAAGAGATTCGGCGACTTTCAGGCGGTAAAAAATGTGAGTCTCGAAGTCCGATACGGCGAAATCTACGGCCTGCTGGGTGCGAATGGGGCTGGTAAGACAACGACGATCAAAATGCTGTGCGGCCTGGTCGAACCCACCTCAGGCGAGGGTTCACTTGCCGGTGCAGTTGGTTCTCTCCGGTCCGGTTCGGTAAGGCAGCGCGTCGGGTATATGTCACAGAAATTCTCCCTGTACGACGATCTGACGATCGATGAGAATCTCGATTTTTTCGCAGGAGTTTACGGAGTGCCGCTGGAAAACCGCGCCGAGAAGAAGCGCTGGGTGCTGTCCTTCTCCGGACTGGAAGGACGCGGCCATCTGATGACCGGCAGCTTGCCGGGCGGCTGGAAGCAACGTGTCGCGTTCGGCGCTGCGGTGATGCATGAACCCAGCGTGCTCTTCCTGGACGAACCCACCTCTGGTGTTGATCCACTGGCGCGCCGCGCTTTCTGGAAGATGATCAACAGTTTCGCCGATTGCTGCATGGCGATTCTCGTCACGACCCACTACCTGGAAGAGGCTGAGCAGTGCAATCGACTTGGTCTGCTTGTCGCCGGGGAACTGGTCGCGCAGGGAACACCGTCTGGCTTGAAGGCGGGGCAGAAAGGACACCTGCTGGAACTGATCACCGACAACCCGCAACGAGCGAACAATCTGCTCAAAGAGCAAATGGAACGCTGGCGCGTTTCTCTCTTTGGAGACCGTTTGCATGTGATCGTCGACGAAGATCCGCAAACGGGCATCAAGAATGTCACGGATCGACTGACTGCCGCAGGCATCAAGGTCGCAGATGCGGGTGAAGAGCCGTTCTCACTCGAGGATGTCTTCATCGCCGTTGTCGAACAGATGCGGAAGGAAGGCAAAACGGCGGAAGAAGAATAGGAAAAAATCGGAAATCGGACGGTTTAAAGATTTCTTAAGACTCATGAAACGTATCCTGGCGCAAGTAAGGAAAGAACTCACACAGTTGGTGCGGGACAGGCTGACCTTCGCGCTGGCCCTGGTCTTACCCGTTCTGCTCTTGCTCCTGCTCAGCAAGGCAACCTCGCTCACGGTGAAGGACATTCCGGTCGCCGTGCAGGATCTGGACAAGACACCTTTGTCACGCCAATATATCGAAGCCGTCGGCGCCTCTCTATCCTTCAAGGTTTCGGCACTGCCTCAAGCGATTTCGCCGGAAAGCGCGCTGGACCAGAACCTCGCGCGCGCAACCCTGATCATCCCTCCGCAATTCGAACGTAAGCTGGAGCGCGGACAAAATGTAGAACTGCAGTGGCTCATCGACGGCACGGATGCGAACACCGCGAATATCATGCGCGGGAAAGCGGCGGCCATCACTCAATCGTTCAACGCACAGCTCCAACCCGCTCCGCCGCGAGTCGCTATCCAGCCAAAGGTCCGCTATTGGTTCAATCCCGGCCGCGAAGACCTGAAGTATTTCGGTCCAGGCGTGTTGGCTTTCGGCATGACGATGTTCCCAACGCTGCTGGCGGCGCTTGCGCTCTCACGCGAAGGCGACTTGAAGACCATCCTGCAAGTATATGTTTCGAGCATCACCGCATTCGAGTATCTGCTGGGAAAAGTAATCGCATACACGATAGTGGCCTGGGCCGAATGGATTGCCGGAATGATTATTCTATTTGCCGGCTTCGGGCTGAGCCTTGCCGGAGATCCGGGGCCGTTGCTTATTACAACGTTCTTCTATTTGCTTTGCACCACCTGCATGGGGACGATGCTGGGCGCGGCCATTCCGAATCAAGCCGCCGCTATTCAGGCAGCGCAGCTCAGCGGCTTCCTGACCGCGTTCCTGCTTTCGGGCTACATCTTTCCGGTGGAAAACATCCCGCAGCCCCTGCGCTTTCTGTCGAACTTCGTTCCGATGCGTTACTACCTCGACGCCATTCGTGACGCATTCCTGCGGGGTGGCGGCTGGCCGGCGATGTGGCCGGCTCCGATTGCGCTCGCCCTGCTGTCGGGACTTTTCTTTTGGCGCGCCTGGAGTGTGATGAAGGACATGCAGGTGAAGGCATAGGGGGCACGCAGTGCTTCAGAGAATTTTGAATCAGCGTCTCTGGTCGCTCTTCGTCAAGGAGTTCCGTCAAATCCGGCGTAACCGGCGGCTGGTGATCATGCTGATCATTCCACCTACGCTCAATATCATTCTTTTCGGACTGGCATTAAATCCCAATTTCGAAAACCTGCGGCTTGGCGTCGTTGATTACAGCAGCACACCCGATAGCCGCGACCTGGTTTCAGCGTTTACGGAAGGGTTGGTATTTCGAATCGACGGTTACTACTCCTCACCCGACGACCTGGGCCGGGCTATCGGCAAAGGCGACCTCGACGCCGGCCTGGTAATCTCCTACGATTTTGCCAGGAAGCGTGCTCGCCGCGAAACCGCCGAAGTGCAGTTGCTGGTGGATGCCGTCAACGCGAACACCGCGACCATTGCAGGTGGCTACGCGACGCGGATCATCGCAAGTCTGAATCAAAAGATCGCAATTTCGACGCGGCGCGCGACTGTCACGCCTCACCTGACGTTGCTCTACAATCCGGGCCTCAAGAGCTCCTGGTTTATCACGACCGGCATGATCGGTTTGTTATTGGTGTTGCAGGGCTCGGTGGTGTCTTCGGCATCGCTCGTCCGCGAGAAGGAACTCGGCACGATCGAACAGTTGCTCATGACACCCGCCGGCAGCTCGGAGCTGATCATTGCGAAAGTCGCGCCAATCTTTCTTCTGCTGGCTTTCGATATTGGGTTGGCGCTTGTCGTAGCGCGGTTGGCTTTCGGAGTGCCGATGCGTGGAAGCCTCGTGTTGTTCTTCCTGTCGGCTTCGCTGTGCGTGATCTGCGGCATCGGCCTGGGAATGATGATCGCGACCTTTACGCGGACGCAACAGCAGGCGCAGTTGATGGGCTTCTTTACAAACCCTCCACTGGCCATTCTTTCCGGAGCGACTACACCGATCGAGGCGATGCCGGCGTGGCTGCAACCGGTGACCGCAATCAATCCTGTCAAACACTTCGCCGTCATTGCCCGGTCCATCATGCTCAAAGGCAGCAGCGCCGATGTTCTCTACCGCGAGTTGCTGGCACTCGCGGTGATTGCACTGGTCATGATTTCGGTGAGTGCGTGGCGGTTTCGCAAACAGCTCAGCTAGACGGAAAACACTATGATTCGAAACACGGTCCTTCTCGTCATTATTTTCACGTCCGCGGCGAACACATTCTCCCAAATCGGCCCGCCACCGAGCGCGTCCCAGGGCAGTCAGGCGGCTCCGCTGCCTCTATCGGGCCGCAACCCGCAGGCCGGCTCGGTGACGGCCATTCAATTGCCTGTGCCGGGGACGACCACGAGCGTGAACACCATCAATCCATCGATTCAGGTGCAGGGACCTTATGCCGGCAGTACGTCGAGCACATCGGCGCTTCCTTTCGGCGGCAAGCTTTCGCTCCGTGACGCGATCGAGCGCGGGCTCGGCTACAACCTGGGCCCGGTCGGCCTGAAGGAGATCTTGAGACAGGCACGTGGTCAGGACAGGGTCAGCCGGAGCGTGCTGCTGCCGAACATCGCGGCAACAGTTACCGAAGGTGTGCAGCAAACGAACCTTCGGGCAGCCGGCTTGCGAGTCAGCGTTCCGATTCAGGGTTTCTCTTTTCCAACGATTGTCGGGCCCTTCAACTACATCGACTATCGCGCCAGATTGACTCAAACGATGGTCGACTTCACCGCGCTCAACAACTATCGTTCCACTCAGGAAATCATGCGCGCCGGCGAGTTTTCGATCGAAGACGCGCGCGATCTGACGGTGCTGGCAGCCGGTGGCGCATATCTGCAGGTAATCGCGTCAGCGGCCAGGGTCGAGGCGGCTCGCGCTCAGCTGGAGACCGCGAATGCGCTTTATAAGCAGACGGCGGAACAGCGAGGCGTCGGCCTGGTGGCGCAGATCGACGTCAATCGCAGTCAGGTGCAGGCTCTAACGCAGCAACAGCGGCTCCTGTCCCTCCAGAACGATCTCTCCAAACAGAAGATTAATCTGGCGCGGATCATCGGTCTGCCCGCCAATGATCAATACGAGGTCACAGACGAGATTTCTTTTTCTGATCCGCCTCCCATCGATCTGGAGCGTGCCTTGAGGTTGGCTTTCGAGCAGCGCGCGGACCTGAAAGCAGCCGAGGCCCAGGTGCGAGCCGCCGAACGCACTCGCGCTGCGGCGCGAGCCGAGCGGCTTCCATCGCTATCGGTGAACGCCGACTACGGTGCGATCGGTGTGAATCCGGCGCAATCCCACGGAACCTTTAACGTCGTGGGAACGCTTCGTCTGCCCATCTGGCAGGGGGGCCGCACCGAAGGAAACATCGAGCAGGCGGATGCCGCCCTGGCCCAGAGGAAAGCCGAACTCTCCGACGTGCGCTCTCGAATCGAGAGCGAAGTGCGTAATGCCTACCTGGATTTGCAGGCCGCGGCAAGCCAGATCGATGTTGCCCGGAAAAACGTTGAAGTAACCGAGGAGACCCTTGCACTGACCCGGCAAAAGCTGGATGAGGGAATATCCGACAACGTTGCTGTGGTCCAGTCCCAGGACGCGTTGGCCAACGCTCAACTGGATCACATCAACAGCATTTTCGCGCATAACCTGGCAAAGCTCGCTTTGGCGCGCGCTGTCGGAGGCGCGGCTGAAGACTGGCCAAGGTTTCTTAGCGTGAAGTAGAGCTGGGTGCACAGTTGATTTTCAAATCATTTCATCGCGGGTTTTTCCGCTGTATACTCCAGCCAATCTCAGGGAAAGACAACATCTGGAGGTCCGAAATGAAGAAATTGGCAATCCTTGCGGCTGGTGCGCTGTTGGCATCTTCAGTCGCTCTGTTTGCGCACCATGCTTTTTCCGCGGAGTACGACGCGACAAAACCCGTTAAGGTCACCGGCACGGTAAAGAAAGTGGAGTGGTCGAATCCGCACATCTGGTTCTACGTCGATGTGAAAGATGAGAGTGGGAAAGTGACGACGTGGGGTTTCTCGGGTGGTCCTCCGGGCATGCTGATGCGACGCGGCATCACGAGAGAGGTCTTGAAGGTCGGCGACGTCGTCAAGGTCGAAGGTTTTCGGGCGAAAGACGGTTCCAATAACGCATCCGGCGGGAATGTGACTTTCGCCAATGGACGCAAAGTCTTTGCGGGTGCTGCCGAAGACGTCGTGCCGCAATGAAGATCTCTGCGAGTGTGTTCTCTTTGTTTGCTGTTGGCCTGATGACGGCAACGCTCGCTTCAGGCCAGACTCGACAGACCATCCCGCGCACGGCTGACGGGAAGCCTGATTTCACTGGTGTGTGGGCCGGGCCGGGCTTCACTCATCGAGTCGGGCCCGGCGATACAGACACACCGCGAGTTTCGAATTTTGATCCGAAGAACTTTGCTCCCTTCAAGCCCGGCGGCGAAGCGCTATTCATGCAGAAAGAAACCGGGGATGTTCTGCATGATGATCCGACGGCGAAATGCCTGCCCGATGGCTTTCCGCGAGAGGTCCTGGCGCCTTACGCAACACAGATTCTCCAGTATCCGGGCGTGGTCATTTTCCTGTACGAGTACATGCATTTCTTTCGAGTCGTTCCAACCGACGGCCGTCCGCACCCGAAAGACGTGGAACTGAACTTCATGGGCGATTCGGTTGGGCACTGGGAAGGCGACACGCTGGTCGTCGACACCATCGGCCTTCGCGAATGGACCCTGGACGCCACAACGAATCCCGCAACGCGCTATCACAGCGATGCGCTGCATGTGATCGAGCGTATCCAATACACGGACCCGATGACTGCCTCGTATCGCATCACTATCGATGATCCGAAGATCTTCACGGCACCGTGGTCGCAGGATTTTGGAATGAAGCTCCATCCGACCTGGAAGCTTTACGAACAGGTCTGTGAAGAAAACAACCGATGCGAGGGCGGTAAATGTGCCGACTCGGATGCGCAGAAAAGTTCAAAAGAATAGGAGACACACAGGCATGGCCAAGAGACTGATAACCACATTCCTCGTTTTGATGGTCGCGATGATGGTGAGCCAATCGACGGTGGCCAGACCCACAAGACTCGTAGCCCAGGGCGCCGGGATCGCAGGAACAGCTGGTTTGTCGGGAACAGTAGACTCGTCCGCGCCCTTCAAAGCGGCGCAGGTCTTCATCCGCAACGTCGACAAGCGCATCCTTTATATGGTGTACACGAACGCCGGACAGTTTCGCGCTGTGGCTATGTTCCCCGGAAATTACGAGGTGAGCAGCAGCACGAAGGGCCTGGAATCCGACGTTCAGAAACTGGTATTGAAGGCCGGAGAAAACCCGAAGGTGAAACTGTCTCTGCATGCCGTCAACGCGAGCTCCGCGCGGACAATCGTCAACGCGCTCGAGACGAACACTGAAGCGAATTCCACCGTCACCATCGAGCAGAGTTACGACGAGATCTATCCTCCGGGACCCGGACGCGATGTCGCAGAGCGAACCTGCATGATTTGTCACGGCGAAAATTTTCTTCCCGGGCGGCCGGGAAACCTGGCGGTGTGGACGGCGCGTCTCGATCGCATGATGGGCAAAGCGAACTGGGACCGTGCCGCGCAGTCGTACGCCGAGGGACTGCTGAACTATCGCGCGTCGGCTTTGCGCTTCTCGAGACAGGATCGGGAAGACCTGCTCGCCTATCTCGTGAAGCATTTCGGTCCTGATGCCAAGCCGCGCGCTGTGCGCATCGATCAGGAAATGCCGTTCGAGGAAGCCAAGCTCGGCAAGGCGATGTACATCGAGTATTACCTGCCTCCGGATCCTCCGGGCAAAGGTACGAACGCTCCGGAATATAACAAGCTGCAGGCAGCCTTCGTCGGCCACCGAACGGGTCAGGACGTGCGTTTCGATCACGACGGCAACGTGTGGTTGACTGACCGCAGTTATCCGCATCGTCTGGTGAAGCTGGATCCGCGCACAGGAGTCCAGAAGGATTTCGTATTGCCGGATCCCAAGAACGGCATCCACGAAGTCAACATCGATACGGGAGGGACGATCTGGCTCGCCGAACATTCGGGCACACAGCCAACAAGCGTGAAGCATCTGCTGTCCTTCAATCCGGAGACGGAAAAGTTCGATCAGATGATTCCTATGGATCCCGACAACGTCGTCAGGAATCCCGTCAAGTGGCTGCAGTCCATCGCCTTTGACTCGAAGAGCAACATATACGTCGGCTGGATCATGGGGGGAGCGATCAGCAAGTATGATCGGCAGACGAAGAAAGTCACGGTGTTCCCTGTCCCGCAGCCGAATGCCATTGTCTACGGTGTAATTGCCGACAGGAACGACAACATCTGGATGGCGCTCTGGGATTCCGGCAACATCGCGAAGTTCGATACGCACAACAACGGCTGGACCATCTTTGCCCCGCCGACATATCCCGCACAAGTCCGGCGCTTGAACGTCGACGCTCAAAACAACATCTGGTTCGGCGTCTGGGCAGCGGGAAAGCGCCCCGGCAAGCTGGAGAAGCTGGACCAGACCACCGGCCGGATCACCGAGTACACGATTCCCCGGCAGAACGCCAGCCCGTACGATGTGATGCAGGATCCTGATGGGAACATCTGGAGTGCCGACGTTGGCGGCAGCCACGCCGCATTGTGGAAATTCAATACCAAGGACCAGACGTTCACGCTGTATCCGAAACCACAGAAGACGGCGGACACGCCCAAGATCCAGGTCACGAAAGATGGAGCGATCTGGTATTCGCCGCGCGGAAGCGTGAACGCAGCGGCTTTCGGTGTCCTGTATCCCGACATGGATAAGATCACGACGCTCGGCGCGTACTATCAGAACGGCCCTCCGGGATATCCGTACAAGCTCCCGGCTCCGACACAGCGAACGAGCCGATGAGCCCCGATGGCGAAGCCGCGAAGCGGCCAGAGATCGTAGCCCAGGGCGTCAGCCCTGGGTCTTGCCGCCGCTTCACGGCTGTGTTCGGATGCATACTTCTTTTGACAGCCGGCATTGTGTCCGCACAGCAGAAGCCGCTTCATCTCAATCCGGTGATCGCCAAGCTGGCGGAAGGCAAAACCGTCTACGGGCTGATCACAGGAGATCTGTCTCTCGCATACGCCCGCGAAGTAGCCCGGTCACCGGTCGACTTCATCTACGCGGACCTGGAGCACAATCCGCTGGATTTTCCTTCGCTTCATCTGTTCCTGATGGGAATGACCGACAAAGCGATGGTTCTCAAGAAGGGAAACCTTCAGCCCAACGTCGCGTTGTTTGCGCGCTTTCCTCCTGAAGCCGACCAATCGCAATGGGTCGTCAAGCAGGCGCTCGATATCGGATTGCATGGCGTGATTTTCAACGGCGTCGATACGCGGGAGCAGGCACTGATTGCGGTCAAGAGCATGCGCTACCCGCAACTCAAAGGCTCGGAGTATTACGAACCGAACGGCATACGCGGCGCCGGGCCTGCGAACGCGACATGGATCTGGGGCATCAGCGGCGAAGAATACGATCGGCACGCCGACCTGTGGCCGCTCAATCCCGACGGCGACCTGCTGGCCATCATCATGATCGAATCGGTGGAGGGCTTGCAGAATCTCGATGCAATCTCATCGACACCGGGTGTCGGCGCATTGTTCGTCGGTGCAGCCAACGATCTGACCAGATCGATGGGCGTTCGTCCCGGCTCGCCGGAAGTCGAGGCCGGACTGCAGAAGGTTCTGGCCGCGTGTAAGGCTCACAGGCTCGGATGCGCAATCACCGCCAATACCGGGAACGACATCGCGAGGCGCGTCCGGGAAGGATGGAACATCATTCGTTCAACGGTGCCGGCCATCAACGAAGGCCGCGCGCTTCTAGGGGAGAAATGAAACGACGAGAATTCTTAACTTCAGTCGCTGCCGCCGGAGTGGGTGCGCTTATTCCCGCCGAGCGAATCTTCTCGCAGACGAAAAGCGTCCGGATCGACGTGCACCATCACATCGTTCCACCAAGCTTGCTCCAGGCGCTCGGAACGCAGCGTCTCGGCGGTGCTTCCGCAAACTGGAACATCAATCAAGCCCTCGAGGCGATGGATCAGGGAGGCGTCTCGACAGGAATGACGTCGATCGCTCCGGCCGGAGATCCGTTCAGCGATCGCTCGACGGCCGTCCGCCTTTGCCGTGAATCGAACGAATATGCGGCACGCCTGGTGGCTGATCACAAAGGCCGTTTCGGGATATTCGCATCGCTGCCTCTGCCCAATATCGATGCCAGCCTTCGCGAGATCGAGTATGCCTTCGGTACGCTGAAAGCGGACGGCGTCGGCCTGTTCACGAGCTATGGCGATAAATGGCTGGGCGACCCCGCATTCAATCCCGTATTCGAAGAACTCAACCGCCGCAATGCCATCGTCTACACGCATCCCAACACGGCGAACTGCTGCAAAAATCTCCTTCCGAATGTCGGGGACGGAGCCATCGAATGGGGCACCGATACAACGCGGGCCATCACCCAGATCGTCTTCGGCGGCGCGGCGGCGCGCTATCCCAACGTGCAGATGATCTTCTCTCACGGCGGCGGCACCATGCCGTTTCTGATCGAACGATTCACGGCAATGGCGAGGTCCGCACAATTTGCTCCGAAGTTCCCCCAGGGATTCACGGGCGTGGCCGGGAAGTTCTTTTACGATACCGCTCAGGTCGCGAATCCTGCGGCAATGTCCGCGCTGACGAAAGTGGTCCCGACTTCACAGATCGTGTTCGGAACAGACTATCCCTTCCGGACTCTCGCCGAGCACGTTAAAGGTCTGAAAGACTGCGGTGTGTTCAATCCCGCCCAGCTTCAGGCTATCGACCAGAATGCGCTGAAGTTACTGCCGAAATTCAAGATTGCGTAGCGAACCCCGCGAATTCGTCGCACTTGCTTGCGAAAGATCGTGTTCTTTTACGAGATCGTCCCGTTTTCTCGCAAACGGTCGCGTCCTTTTTCGAAGCGTAGGCCCAAACACACGGTGCTCCGGCGGGCTCGCCTACCGGAAGCCGCTTGATGCCGGTGGGCGAGGGCCGGTTTAGTTCCGGCCCTCGCCTCACAATCACGCTGCTGATCGAGCGGCGATGTTGTGGGCAATCGAATTGGCAACATCGTAAGTTTTGACTTGCGGTGTACCCTCGACGAGTTTGTTCAGTTCTCTCAACACCTCACTATAGCCTCCGCTGTTGTAAGCATCGGCTTGCTCCCGCGAATCCCATAGACTGATTCCTACAGCTTCCATTCCGCCGGGGGCAACGAACGTGATCTCATCGCGAAACCCCTTCTGCTTGCGAAGTATGGGGAGGATTCTCTTCTCAATCGTCTGAGTAAATTCGGCCGTCATATTCGGCTTTAAACGCATCGAAACGATTCGAGCAAACACGTGGACCTCCTTTGCAAAACTGGGTATCGCCCAAACGTAGCACACCTTCGGTGGCGGAGGACAAGAAGGCATTTTCACGACCTGAATGACGGTGCTTGGTTTTTTCCAGTGTCGCCTAAAAATTTTTCCGTCGTGGTACGCCTCTTCCATGGTTCTGCTATCGAAAATGCGCAGAGGTTTACGGTCTGCTTGCCCAAATATGAGTGGGTTCAGACTGTTGCCGGTTCAAGGCTGTCGCGAAGAACCGCCCGTAGTCCCTCCGCATTCGCTAAGGTGATCCCCAAAAACAGATTCGAATACTCGTGCCTTGTGCTGGCCCTGGTGGTGGGAAGGATTCAGGCTTCCAACTTGGTGTCGAGATCTGGCTCGGTCTCCGTTCGGAAGCTCCATGCGCTTATGAAATCACGCCGCAAGCTGATCCGAGAACACAAATTCAGCCCCGAATAGAACCGTTCTGCCGCCGAGTCGGGCTTTGCTTCCGGTTTCACCCTCCCCAGCTCACTTCTCCGACAACCGACTATTTGTCCAAGTGGATCGGACGTTCGTAAACGCTGCGGCGTTCGGAGAGCTGTCCTTTTCCGCACTTGTCAGGGACGGAAGGCACTTCTTACGACAAGGCGGTAATACGTCCACTGAGGACGGCAACCCGTCGGTCATGGCAGCCTGGCGGGTTTGGCGACTCCTGCCTTCCTGACGGCATCTTTCATGGCGCGCTGGATTACCGATTCGTGGAGGTGATGCCGACGCCGGATGCGGTCTCGCGGTCGATGTAGTGACTGCTTGCAGGAAAAACCCATTGCCAACCCCACTCGCGCTTGGCATTCGGATACTTGCGCTCGATGGCATGGGGGAGCGCCACGCCGCCCGTTCCCGTGGCAAGATCCCGTTCGTGCAGGGCTTTGACTTTGTAGAGGTGCTGCTGGAGCGGCTCCCTCACCACACCGGGCAGGATCGTGTGGCGGTCTTCAATTTCCGAAAGTTAAAACTTAGGACCGGCCGAGCCCTAATATAATCTTCTCCCAATTAGGAAATTCTCCTTGCTCCAGGATGATTTCGGTAAATGCGAGGAGTCCTGAGGCCGTACCGAGGTCGATATCCACCACGAGGAGGCTCGAGGAGCGAGTTGGTGTAGAATGAATGTCATCAAATCATCCAACGGGAGCAATCACATGAATGTCCGCCACCTCGTTCCGTCCGTGAGCCGTCGGCTCCTGTCCATGGGATCCCTAATATTGGCGGCCAGCCTGCATTACGCGTCAGGCGAAGACCTCTCGAAGTACAAGCGCATCGAGCCGCAGTTCATCGCGGCGCTGGGAGACCCCGGGGCCACCTCTGGCAACGGCGCGCAATCATGGGGCTTCTGGAACCAGGATCCGGGCCCGCGCGCTTGCAAGCTGGACCACTACCCTCAATTGAAGGCGACCGGCGTGGCGCCGGCGCAGTGGAAATTCGAC
>Ga0070707_100004496_pt1 | contig 13068 bp, 13 predicted proteins | sample KBSK5502metaG_FD_65468 | JGI IMG/M metagenome (GOLD analysis project Ga0070707, IMG submission 65468) | Corn, switchgrass and miscanthus rhizosphere microbial communities from Kellogg Biological Station, Michigan, USA - KBS K5-50-2 metaG | ecosystem: Host-associated > Plants > Roots >... | reverse complement strand
GCCGTCGACCCCAGGCTCGGCGTCGTATGGGCGGTCAACAACGGCAACGGCACGATCACCGAGGTGAGCGCGGCCACCAACAAGGTGATCCACACGATCTCGTGCGACTGCCTGGCCGAGGAGGCCGCCGTCGACCCGCTCACGCGCACGCTCTGGGTCACCGAAGATCCGTTCGTCCGCGTCTACAGCGAGGTGACGCACCGCGTCTTGCACACCATCAAGCTGCACCTGAACCGGCTGCAGGTCCCGCGGAACATCACGGTCGACCCGCGCGCCGGCATGGCCTGGGTGGCTGTGCTGCCCGGCGGCCCGCAGCGGACAAGCACCTGGGTGGCGCAGATCAGCGAGGCCGAGCACAAGGTGATTCACACTTATCCCTACGCGGGCGGCTTCGCGGTGACCGCCGCGGACCAGGCGCGCGGCACCGTCTGGATGGCGAGCGGGGATAGCACCACAGGCACGATCGAAGTGATTAAGGAGTCCACCCATCGCATCCTGCGGACGTTCGCCAACATGCCCATTTCATCCAACGGCATCGCCATCGACTCCCGGACCAGGACCGTCCTGGCGACGGGCGCGAATAACACCTTCCTTGAGATCAGCGAGGCGACGGGGAAGATACTCAAGACGATCAGGATGAACTTCTTTCCGAACCGCCCGGCCGTGGATCAGTCGACGGGTAACGTCTACGTTCCGATCGCGTTCCGCGGCTTCGTCGCTCAGTTCACCGTGCGGCCGAAACGCTCGTAGCGGCAGTTCTCCGGTGGTTCGAATATCGGCGCAGAAATGGCCTTCCGACGTCAGCCCGACGGGTGATACAGCTCGCCGGCGTTGACCGGCAAGGGAAGCGTGTTGCCCGGCGGGGCGAGCGGGCACGACCAGGCCGGGTCGTAGGCGCACGACGGGTTGTACGCGAAGTTCAGGTCGATGACCAGGTGGCTGTCCCGGCCGCCGAGATCAGCGCCCTTCGCCGTGTCGATCACGTACCGGCCGCCTGGATACGTCGCGGCGTCCGGCCTGGTGTCCTTGACCGGCACGAAGATGCCGCCCCCGTATCCGGCCAGCCACCAGACGTCGAGGTTGCCGACGCCGTCGAGGTGCACGACGCCCGCCCGCTCGAACGGGACGACGCCGTCCGCCCCGGTTGCCACCTCCATCCTGGCCGGGGCGACGTCCGTGTCGACCCGCGCGCTGAACCGGTACGCGGGGTCGTAGCCGGCCACCGGGACCGACGTGAACGCGGCGCGCTGATCGGCGGGTATCGGCGACTGGGGGTGGCTGCCGAGCAGCTTGTTCCTGCCGTCCTGCCAGATCCGGTGCCCGTCCCTCGCGTCACTGGCCGCCCTGACCTCGGCGTACAGCGACGCCACCCGGCGCCTCCAGTCAAGCAGCGAGATGCCGTCCGCCCGCACCCGAGCCCGTTCGGTCACCGCTCTTCCTCCTTCGCTTCGCAGCTGCCGGTCGCGTCGGCATCGCCCGGTCGCATCGCATCGCCCGGTCGCCCTGCTCGAGCCCTCTCCGCATCCAATGTCGATCTCGGTCGCGCCGCGCGCGAGCCCGAGCCCGGCGACGAGATCGAAGAGCATGCCGGGCCCGCGCGGATCAAGGCTTTCATCGAGCGCCGCCGCGAACTCCGCCTCCACCAGCGGATATTGTCCGTACGCCTGCTCCAGCGACCAGGCCACGTCCGGTACCTCCCATGCCATTCAACCGAGCCGCCTGGAGCCAGCAGCCCCCTGAACCTGACATATCACGGGTTAGCGTCACGCGAATCGGTATAAATACCCCGGGATCATGACCATAAGCCGTGATAAGTGGGTCGGGCTAGCTGCTGCCCCACGTGTTGGCGTGCAGCGGGACCTTGCCGTTGCAGCCGGGCTTCGGCCTCGGAATCAGCGTCGTGCTGGCCGGACAGGGATCGAGGATCAATGGGGGCAGCGGCGTCTGGTCGAAGTTGAAGTCATAGATCAGGTTGCCGAGTACCGACGCCCGCTCGCGAACGGTCGGCCGCATGTCGGGCCGGCCGTCGGTGGCGGGGTTCAGCCGGGCGCCGCCCATGAAGTCGTCTTCGATGAACTTCAGGTACGCGTCGGTCGTGAGCGTCTGGTGGTCGATGTAGCCGCGCTTCGCGTAGGGGCTGATGAGCATGGCGGGAACCCGGATGCCGTAGCCCTGGCCATCCACCCTGGGCGGCAGCACGTTGTCATAAAAGCCGCCCCAGTCGTCCCAGGTCAGCAGGATCGCGCTGGAACTCCAGTCCGGGCTGCGCATGATCGCGTTGATGACCCGCGTGACGTATGCCTGGCCGGTGCTGACTAGGGCGGGCCCGTGCTCGCTGTCCCGCAGGTCAGGCGAGATCCATGACACCTGCGGCAGGGTGCCAGCCTTCGCCTGCTTGTAGAACGTGCGCAGCGCTCGGATGTTGCCCGTCTGGCCGTCCTGGTGCACGTCGGTGAACCCCGGCAGCGGGTTCCAGATCACCCACACCCCGTTCTGGTGGTGACCGGCGACCGCGCCGTGGTCGAGGTAGTAGCCCCAGCTCACATGGTGTTTGTGCAGTAGCCAGGTCAGGTCGGTCCAACCGAACGGGGTCGGGTCCGAGGCCCTCCTGTCCGGCGGGTTGAGCGAGCCCTTGCAGGTCATGGGCTTGTTTGGGTCGGCGCATTTCGCTGACCAGCCCGAAATCTCGTACAAGTGCGCGGGCAGGCTCCACGAGCCTGCCGCCTCGAACATGTGATCTTGCAGCACGAAATTCTTCGCGTACGCCCAGTAGTTCGGTATGTCGCTGCCGACGTGGTAACCCATCACGTCGGGACGGCACGTTCCGGCCGACTGGCAGAGTTCCTTGTCGGCCTCGGAGACGAAGCCGTCCATCTTGCCGCCGGCCACGTCCGCCTGGAACGGGATCTCGGCGTGCGGGTTATTGCCGTTGCTGTCGCGGTGATCGACGTATGGCCGCTGGCATCCCCCGTTCCGCGGATCAGCCAGGCAGACGCCGCTTGGGATCCCGTCCGCCCCTGGGAAGGTGCCAAAATACGAATCGAAGGACCGGTTCTCCTGCATGATCACGATCACATGCTTGATCTTGTGGATGTCCGGGTTGATTCGCGGTGCCGACCTTTCGGCGGACGAGTGCTGAGCCACCACGCTCGCGCCGATCGCCATCAGGGCGGCGACCGACAGAATCGAGGCTGGCGCGAATCCGGATCGCCAACGGACTCGCATGCACTCCTCCTGGACATGGCACCAGACCAGCGCTCCGGCGCCGAAAACACTAACATGAACTAGTAGTTGACACACGAAAAGTATTAGAGGCTGTTTAACGAGCAGCAAACGGCACTTACAGCCCGAACCTTAGGTGCAACGCAGAGTTACCGTGCGGGACGACCCGCCGCGTACGCTACGGCACGCTGGGTAACGGCGGTGATGGCATACCCCGGGAGGCCGCGTGCCACTCGCAATCGCCCTGGTCGCGCTGCTCGCGCTGCTGTGCGTCTCTGGCGCCTTCATTTGGAGCAGGCTAGCGGCGACGAACGCCAGGATCATCGGCGCGCCCGGCGGAGAGGTCCGTGAGGTTTTTCGCGGCGGCGTGATGGCCAGGCACATCATCACGAGCGGCCCGCTTGTCCGGCTGGAGTTCTTCGACTGGGGCATCAGGCTGCGCGGGACCCCATTCAGCCGGTGGGCCGTCCCGACCTGGGAGGCCAGGTACGACGACCTGGCGGTCGCCGAACTCGTCGCGCTGCCCGCAAGCAGGATCGCCGTCTGCTTCAGGCCCCGCGACTCTGACCCGCGCATCATCGCCTTCCTGTCGGACCGCAGCCAGCACATCCTCCGCGCGCTTGAGGCGCGCGACGTACCGGTCAACCGCGCCGTCACCAGGATCGGGCGGGTCGAGGAGATGTACCGGTAGCGACCGGGACCCCGGCCTGCGGCCGGCCTTGACGAATCAGATGAACGCTCTTTTAATTCCTTCATGGGACGTATTGCCGGCGTCACCGCCGGCCAGACCCGTGACCGGCTGCTGCGAGCGGCGGCCGACGTGTTCGCCGAGCGGGGCTACGACGGCACGCGCGTGGCGGACATCGCCGCCGCCGCTGGCGTCAGCAACGGAGCGCTCTACGCGCACTTCGCCTCGAAGGCCGACCTGCTCATCGATGCGCTGCGCACGCACGGGCGGCGGCTGCTCGCCGACCTGTTCGCGGCCGATCCCGACCGGTCCATCACCGATCTGCTCCTCGCGATCGGCCGGCAGTTGCCTCACCGCCGGGAACCCCAGGGCTATCTGATCGTCGAGGCACTCGTCGCCGCCCGCCGCGACGAAGATGTCGCGCGGCCGATGCGCGACTACGTCGGCGAGCGCGGGGACTGGCTGGCCGGCCTGATGACGGTGGCCCAGGCCGATGGCGAGGTCGACTCCGCGCTGTCGGCGAACGCGCTTGCCCATTTCTGCCTTCTGCTGGCGATGGGCAGTGCGCTGGTGACGCCCGACCTGCACGCGGTCGGCGACGACGAGTGGGCCGCGCTGCTCGGCCGGGTCATCGCGGCGGTAGCCCCGGCCGCTCACCAGGCCCCGGCCGACGTCACACCCCAGACGGGAGCAACGCAGTGAAATTGCACATTGACACCGAGCGCTGCCAGGGTCATGGCCGCTGCTACGACCTGGCCCCCGACCTGTTCGCCGAAGACGACGAGGGATACGGGACGGTCCTCCGCGACGGCATCGTGCCGCCCGGCAGGGAACACGACGCGCGCCTGGCGGTGGCCAACTGTCCCGAGCGCGCCATCGAGCTGGCCGAGGAGACCTCCAATGACCGTTGACGAACGCTTCCCCCGAGACGCACGCGACACGGCCGACGAGGAGCCCTTCGGCACCCGCAGCGAGATCACAACAGGCCCGGTCGCTGACTGGGCGACCGACTTCTCCCATCTCGAGCCCGAGTGGTCAGCCGACCCGTACCCGATCCAGGACGACCTGCGGCAGCGCTGCCCGATCGCGCACACCGACAGGTTCGGCGGCGGGTGGCTGCCGACGCGGTACGAGGACGTCGCCGCGATCGCCTACGACACCCAGCGCTTCAGCTCGCGGTCGATCATCATGGGCAACTTCCGGCCGCCGCACGAGATCGCACCGGTCGGCGGATCGCCGCCGATCTCGTCGGACCCGCCCTTCCATCACGACGCGCGCAAGCTGCTGCTGCCCGCGTTCACGAAGTCCGCGGTCAGCATCCAGGAGCCGGCCACCAGGGCACTATGCCACGCGCTCATCGACGCTGTTCAGGGGCGGGACGTCGTCGACGCCGCTCGCGACTACGCGCAGCACATCCCGATGCGCGTGATCGCCGACATGCTCGGCTTCCCGACCGAAGACGGCCCGCGGTTCCGTGAGTTCGTCGAGAACACGCTCGAGGGCATCAACCTGGCGCCCGAGGAGCGCATCGCCCGCATGTCGAAGCTGTTCGACTACCTGCTCGCGCAGATCCATGATCACCTCGACAACCCGCGCGACGACCTGACCACGTTCCTCATCAACGCCGAGCTATACGGCCGCAAGCTCGAGGCCGACCACGTCGCCGGCACGATGGCGCTGCTGCTGATCGCCGGCATCGACACGACGTGGAGCGCGATCGGAGCCTCGCTCTGGCACCTGGCGAGGAATCCGCAGGACCGCGAGCGGCTCGTCGCCGACCCCGGCCTGCTGCCGACCGCGATGGAGGAGTTCCTCCGCGCCTATGCGCCGGTCACCATGGCGCGGCTGGTCAAGCAGGACATGCACTGGCACGGCGCGGACATGAAGGCAGACGACTGGATCCTGCTCTCCTTCCCTGCGGCCAACCGCGACCCGGCCCAGTTCGACCGGGCCGGCGAGGTCGTCATCGACCGCGAGGTCAACCGGCACGCCGCGTTCGGCCTCGGCATCCATCGCTGCGTGGGGTCACACCTCGCGCGCATGGAACTCCGGGTCGCGCTCGAAGTCTGGCTCGAGCGGATTCCCGTCTTTAGCCTCGACGACTCGTCCGGGGTGATCTGGTCAGCAGGCCAGATCCGCGGCCCGCGCACTCTCCCGCTGCGCGTCCGCTGACCGACTTCGCCGCAGGCCGACGGCCCCGGCCTCCCGTCGTGAGCAGGAGCGCCCGGGCCGCCGTTGCGGCGTAGCCCGTTAGCTGCAGCCGGAGAAGACCGGCACGCAGTTGTTCGGCGTGTTGTCGCGGACGATCGAGGTCGTCAGCGTGACGGACAGGTTGGCCGAGAAGATCCCGCCGCCGTTGAAGGCGGAGTTCAGCCGCACCTGGCTGCCGCCCAGCGAGGTGGTGCCGCCGTTGTAGATTCCCCCGCCGAGATTGCCCGCCGTGTTGTTGGTGAAGGTCGTCTGCCCGACCCCGGAGAAGGCAAGCAACGTGGTGTTCAGGCCGCCGCCCCTGGCCTTCACGGCAGTGTTCGAGTCGATCGTGCTGGTGTCCATGAACAGCAGGCCGGAGTTGAGAATCGCGCCTCCGCCGAAGATGACGCCGGTTGCCGTGTTCCCGTTCATCAGCGTGCCGGTGACCGACGCGACCGCCAACGCGGTGTTGAACAGGGCGCCCCCCGTCACCGGCCGTGTTATCGCTGAGCGTGGAGTGGCCGACCGTCAGGCTTCCCGCGTTCCTGATGCCGCCGCCGCATCGAGTACCGCGCTCTCGCTGGTCACGATGACCTCTCGCGGGCCGTTCCGGCATTTCAGGCCATCGTGCGGGCCGGCGTTTGCAGCAGCATTGCAACGGGTCCGGCCGCCATGGCTTGACCCGTCAGGCCCAGAGGCCGCTGCCGCCAGGGATCGGTCGTTCGCAGCAGGTCGAGCGAGCGTGAACCGCAGGCATCGCTTACCAGCGGCCGCGGTGAACGACTTCGCTGAACGGCCGCCGCCTGGGATGACGAATCGGCGCGAGCGGGCGGTCCGCCGGGTAGCCGAGCGAGATGAGGAACACCCAGTCGCGGTCAGCAGGGAAGCCGAGCAATTCTCTGGCGAGCCGCAGGTCGGCGACGCCCGCGTGACAGCTGCCGATGCCGAGGTCGGCGGCGGCGAGCAGCATCGCCATCGTGGCCTGGCCAAGGTCGAGCTGAGCGCGGTGGAACTCGTTGTCCGCGGCCGGCCCGATCAGCGCGATCGTCGCCGCCGAGTGCGCGACATGACCGGCTCCGCGCCAGACCCCGGCCAGCTCGCGCAGTTGCTCGGGATCGGTGACGACGATGAAGTCCCACGGCTGCCAGTTCTGCGACGACGGCGCCCGGCGGCCCGCCTCGAGTATCCGGTCCAGATCCGCCGCGGGTATCGGGCGGTCGGCGAAGGACCGCACGTTGCGACGGGAGGTGATGGCGTCCCAGGTCTGCATGGGGAAATCCTCGCGATCGTATCGGCGCGTGACAACCAACGGGTCGTTGCGTTTCCGGATAGCGCTGCGCTCGGGCGCGATCACTCGCGGCCCCGTGCCGTCGTCCGGTGCCCAGCTCAGCACCGCCGAGACGACCGGGTTGTTCGAGGTGGCGACGTTGCGCCCGAGCAGGATGCGGCTGGTGAGCCCGCAGCGGCGGTCGTGGCCGACGCTACTGCCTATTTCCAGGCTTTGTCAGTCTATGGCGCCGATGTGCGAACCGCCCGCGACCGAGCCTCGTTATACAGGCATGCCGATCGACGTAGTCTGAGGCCCATCCCATGCCCCAACGAAGGGGAGCTTATGCGCACGAAACTCGGCACTCTCGGAGCTCTGGCCGTGCTCGGCACCGCAGCCGTCGCGCTGCCGTCGGCCGCGGCGGCCGGCCCGACTCCGACGCCGGCCTTCACCAACACGCCGCTCATCTCCACCCTGCCGATACCTGGAATTACGACCGCGCCCAACGCGAACTCGACGGGCAACAGCGAGCCGGCTCTCGCGTTCGGCAAGGACGGGACCATGGCCGTCGACGGGCTCGCCTGGCTGCCGTTCCAGGTGAACCTCTGGAAGGGCACCTTCGGTGCGACGCCGTCGTTTTTCGGCGCCATGGACGCCAGCCTGCACAATGTCGGCGCGGGCCGCACCACGCTCGGCGACGAAGACGCGGACGTCAAGATCAGCTCGGCGGGCACACTCCTGCTCGCCGACCTGAACGTGAGTTTCAACCGCAACGTCAAGGGCATCCAGCTCGGCGTTGACGTCACCCGGTGCCCGGCACGGACGACCGGACCAAGCGGCTGCTCGACTGCCTTCCTCGACTCCGCAGGCGCGGACCGGCCGTGGATCACGACGGCGGGAACGACCGCGTGGGTTTCCTACCACGACTCAGGCAACAGCACGCTGATCCACGTGCAGCGGTCCACCAACGACGGCAAGACCTGGTCGAAGGTCGGATCGCCGATCCCCGGCCAGGGCGCGGCCACCGGCGATGCCACATTCAACAACGACCAGGGCCCGATCGTGGCGGACCCGGGAACCGGCGCTCTGTACGACGTGTACGCGGCGGGTGAGCCGAAGACGAAGGCGACGAGCACGAACTTCAACAACATCTTCGTCTCGCGATCAACCGACGGCGGCATGCACTGGACATCCACGCTGGTGTTCCACGCGCCGCCGTTCACGGGGCTGAACAACATCTTCCCGGCGCTGGCAGTCGACCCGATGACGCACGTGGTATACGCCGCGTGGACCGATCAGCACGGCGTCGACGTGTCGACCTCGGCCGACGGCGGCGTCACCTGGTCGGCGCCTGCCACCGTGTCGACGATCCAGACCACGGTGATGCCGTGGGTCGCGGCCCGCGACGGCAAGGTGGACGTGGTGTACTACGGCTCCACCGCCGCATCGCCGGGCGACACGAGCGCGGTCTGGAACGTGTACGACTCGCAGTTCACCGGCGGCGCATGGACGGTCGAGAAGGTCAGCAACACGCCCAACCGGGTCGGCGCGGTCTGCCTGGCGGGCTCGGGCTGCGTGAACAACACCAACCGCGAACTGCTCGACCTGTTCCAGGTCGCCGAGGACCCGCTGTCCGGCAAGGCGGCGATCATCTACACCGACTCCACCATCGACACGTGGACCGCCGGCGGGGTCACCAAGGAACTCCCCGAGATCGTGCTGGCATTCGAGAAGTAAGGATCCAGCCGGGTTCGGCGGCCGCCGCCCGCTCAGCTTCTGAGCGGGCGGCGGATCCTGGACGCGAACAGGTCCCGCAGGCTGACCACGCCGCATACGGCGCGGCCCTCGACGACGGGAAGGTGGCGAAACCCGTTCCTGAACATGATCTCGGCCGCGTCCTCGATCGAGGTGTCGGGACTCGCCGACTGCGGGTCAGGGGTCATCCAGTCAGACACCAGGGAAGCCGACAGATCGGTCCCGCACGCTGCAGATCGCAGGACATCCCGCTCTGTCAGGATCCCCGCCAGGAACGACCCCTGCATGACCACGGCCGATCCCACATCCGCCCCGACCATGACCGCCGCCGCGGCCGCGACAGACGCGTCAGGAGTTGTTGACGCCACCCGCGTGTTCATGAGATCGCGCAGCACCGTCATGGCCGTCGTCCCCGGCATGGGCGGGTCTTAGTCACTGCCCCCTACCTCGTCGAGCTCGGCGTCGCCGTAGGGCATGGTCGGCCCGGCAAGCTCCTCCGAGAGCATCATCCACAGCGAGCCCGCCCACTCGGACAAGCCGGGCCATTTCTTCCAGAAGACCTGCAGGGTCGTCTGATCGAACTCCGCGTGCGCGCGTGCAGCGCTGATCGCGTCCCTGATCTCTTCAAGATCGTGGATCAGCTCGAGGAACCGGCCAGCGACGTCGTCCATGGAATCACCCTTCTGCGCGATTGTAGACCGGGGTCACCTGCGAAGCGAGAGGCTCGTGGCCGGCCGACCGCCGGTCAGGGCCGGATTGCTGGCGGCGACGGCGAGCTGGTCAGGCGGAAGCCCAGTACTGCGGCGACTTCTTCGAATCGTCGAGTTCCTCAGGCGTGCCGAAGCCGGGCGCCAGGGACGCCGAGGTACCTGGCAGCACCTCGTGATGCTCGATGTCAAGTAGCCTCAGCCAGCTCTGCTGGCCCATGGTCAGCGCGATGAAGCAGCCAAGCTCGACCAGCTCGGGTTCTGAGAAGTTGGCGCGCAGCCGCTCCCAGAGGGCGTCGGTGGACTCCAGCCGCCAGGTGATGGCCTCGGCGTAGGCCAGGGCGGCCTTCTCGCGCTCTGCGAGCCGCTCCGATTTCTCGAAGTTCAGCAGGTCGTCATACTGCCCTTCGGCCAGGCCCTGCGCCCTTGCCTGCTCGGACCGCTGGTTGCCGCAGTACTCGCACTTCACGCTCCGCGACACGTAGACCCGGCAGAGCTCCTTGATGGCATGGTCGCAGACTCCCGCACGGAAGATCGCCCGCCACGAATCCGCGAACGCCCAGAAGCAGGCGGGAACGTGAGCCCGCACGGCCGAGCTTTCCGGCCGCGGCGTCCCCTCGCGCCGACATCTGTCCATCTCCGCGCGCATCCGGGGATCCATCGCGTCGGGCTGAACGTAGCTGATTCGCTGCTTGCGGCCCATCTCATCTCCCGTACGTCCGGCGCGGCCGCGCGACGGCCAGCGCGTGTTGCTCTTCCAGTTCTATCTGGCGATCCGGCGGTTGCGCGACGGCTGGTTCGCCAGCGACTGCTGGGCCAGGCATCGCGCTCATCCCGGATTGCCAGAAGGGCACAGCCAAGCGCGTCATTTCCCTTTTGGCCTAGCTTGAGGCGCAGCCGCGGCGTTACGCTCGTTGCGGCGCCATGGAAGTGGATCAATTCGGCCAATCTCTTGCAGGAGGCTGAGATGGCGGATACGACGGCCGCACCCACCGGCGGGCGGGCCTTGTTCGTCCGGCAGTCGTCCGGGCTGGTCCGCGAGGTCAGCGTCAGGAACGCGCTCTTCTACAACACCGCGGCATTCATCGGCATCACGGTCGCGTGGGCGCCGTTGTTCTACACGCTCGCCTTCGCGCCGGTCGGCAAGACGGCCGGGCTGACCAGCTACGCGTGGGCGGCCATCCTGGTCGGCGCGTTCTGCGTCTTCCTCGGCCTCATCTTCGCCTCGCTCGGGACCGTGATGCCGCGGTCCGGCGGCGACTACGTCTTCACCAGCCGGCTGATCCCCGTCACGGGCCCCTTCCTCGCCTGGGTCGAGTCGTTCACGCTCGTGTTCGCCTCGCTCGCGATCATCGCCTTCGAGGTGCCGATCGTGCTGCGCAATACCCAGATCAGCGGCGAGATCATCGGGATCGGGACGGGGACGGGCTTCTTCAAGCGGGCGAACGGCTGGTTCACCTCCGGCGGGACCATCACGAACTGGCCTGGCATGATCGGCGCGCTCGTGGTGATCGCGCTGATCCTGCTCGTGGTGATCCAGCCGACGCGCAGATTCCACCGCATCGTCACCGGCCTCGGGGCGATCGGGCTGCTGTCGTGGGCCGTCATGTGGGTCGGCGGGCTCGCGTTCGTGCACCGCTCGGGCTTCGAACACAACCTGCCGAAGTACACCGGCGAGACGGCCGCGGCGCTGCAGAAGGCGGCGGTGACGGGCGGCGTCGTGGGCCACGGATTTACCTTCAGCACGACCGTGCTGCCGCTCCTGATGAGCGTCGTGCTCTTCCAGTACATCGGGTTCCAGTACTCGGCGTACATCGCGGGCGAGGTCAGGGGAAACATCAAGCGCGGCATCCTGATCGGCGTGCTCGGCGCCCTGTTCTTCGCTGTGGTCATGAACTCGCTCTACGTCGACACTCTGGGCAACCGGCTGGGTACCAAGAACCTGCTCGGCTGGGGGATCAACTTCTGGTCGGGCGGCACGACACCGCTTGGGCAGCCGACTTCCCTGCCGCTCGCGGCCGAGATCTCGCGACCAGCGCTCTGGCCGCTCTGGCTGTTCGTGAGCATCGCCTCCACCTTGTGGCCGTTCCTGCTCTGCCCGGTCTATATCAGCCTGATCAGCCGGATCTCGCTGGCCTGGAGCCTGGACCGGCAGGTGCCCAAGTGGCTCGGCGACGTGAACGAGCGGCTGCGCGCACCGCTGAACGCGATACTCACCGCGGTCGGCTTCTGCGTGCTCCTCGCGATCTTGCAGAACTTCGCGCTGCTGCCGAAGTCCATCGCGCCGCCCGACGGGAAGCTGAACCTGGTGGCAACGGTCTGGTTCAGCATCCTGATGGCGCTGTTCAGCTGGGTTCTGCCCGGCGTGAACGCGGTAGTCTCCAGGTTCTCCAGGCCCGACCTGATGCGCAACGCCCCGTGGCGGAGTGCGCTGTGGGCGTTCGGGCTCATCTGGCTGGCCTTCGCGGTCTTCACGTACTGGTTCGCGGGCATCAAGCCGATCGCAAGCTCGGTGAGCGCCGCTCTCAAGCCCGGCAAGTCCGGCGTGCTGTCCTACTTCAATACCAGCGGGATCACGCTGACCATCGCCCTGTACGTGCTCGCGGTGATCATCTACATCGCGATGGCGATCAGGAACCGGGTGGCCGGCGTCGAGACGTCGCTGCTTTACCATGAACTCCCGCCTGACTAGATCGGCCTGGTTCGCCCGTCCCTTAGGCTGTGCCCAATGCCCCTGCTGAACCGAGCATCCAAGCGCCGCGGCACGCGCCTGTACGTTGTGTCGGATTTCCACGCGTCCGACCCGGCGTGGCGCAAGCTGCTGAACGCGGTGCGCCTGAACGTATACAAGGCGGACGCGGTGCTCTACGCGGGTGACCTCACGGGCAAGGCGATGGTGCCGATCGTCGCGACGGGCGACCGCTACGAGGCGACGCTGCTCGGCCAGCGCCGGGTCGCGCGCAACGACGATGAGCTCGCCGCGCTCGAGCGCGACGTCGCCGGCCTCGGTTACTACGCGCTGCGGACCACCCAGGAGGAGGTGGATGCGCTGGGTGGGGACAAGGCCAAGCTCGACGAGCTCTTTAGCCGGGAGATCAGGGGCCGCGTCGCCCAATGGCTCGACCTAGCCGCCGAGCGGCTCGAGGGAACCGGCGTCCCGCTGGTTCTCATCCCCGGAAACGACGACCCGTACGACATTGATGAATCGCTCGCGGCCAGCCAGTACTGCGTGAACGCGG
>Ga0070707_100004493_pt1 | contig 13069 bp, 6 predicted proteins | sample KBSK5502metaG_FD_65468 | JGI IMG/M metagenome (GOLD analysis project Ga0070707, IMG submission 65468) | Corn, switchgrass and miscanthus rhizosphere microbial communities from Kellogg Biological Station, Michigan, USA - KBS K5-50-2 metaG | ecosystem: Host-associated > Plants > Roots >... | reverse complement strand
GTGCGCGGCTGGCCCTCGAGGGGCAGCACGATGTGAAACCCGCCGCCAGGTTTCAAGACTCGGGCCACCTCGTGCAGGACCTGCTCGGGATCCTCGACGTGCTCGAGGACGTCGAAGATCCAGACGAAATCGAGCTCGCCATCCGCAAACGGAAGGCGCTCCGCGGCCGCGAGCTGGAAATCGACGCCGGCGGGCGATGCACCTGCCGCGGCGATCGCCGAGCGACTTGCGTCGCAACCGAACACCTCGAGGTCGGGGCGTTCGCGCTTGACCGCCTTGGCAACGGAGCCTGCGCCGCATCCGACATCGAGCACACGACCTCGCACCTGCGCGAGATCCTCGAGCAGGTAGCGAAGCTTGAGCCCGTTCATGAACCACGGCTTGGGGCGCAGCGGAGCCGCGCCCCAGCGCTTGGCCTCGTAGTCGAACGTGCCGCTCACAGTCATCGAATCCGCCTCCGCGGGCGCACCCGACCCGAGACTAGCCAGCCGATCAAGGCGATCAATGCGATGAGCGAAACCGCGTCGCTGATGACCTCGAGCGCCGTGTGAGTGAAGTCCATTTCGACAGTGGCGGGGTACGTGGTGCCCGGCGGGATGGGCACGTACATGAAGTCGGGCCCGGCCCGGTAGATGCCGATCTCCCTGCCGTTGATGAGCGCCCGCCAGTTGGGCACCGAGCTCTCTTTGAGAAGGACACCCGAGGCTGGGCCCGCGACCACCACGCGGCGCCGCTGCGGGTTGACGAAAGTTGCGGTGTAGGCGGGGCCGGTCGACTGTGTCGGCGCACTCCACGAGACGGCCTGTGTGAGCAGGCGCGACTCCTCGACGTTGCGGGTGCTTGCGATGTGATACGGCAGGTTCATCCCGCTCCAGACCACGCGTCCCTTGCCCAGCGTTCCGGCGACCATCACCGGATCGCCTTCGCTTGTCAGAACGGGCGCGGCCCATGACGGCATCGACGCCGAAGGAATGTAGCTGACCCCCCATGGTCCGCCGTTGTAGGTCGCGGGAGCAAACCCGTTCAGGTCCAGGCCCACCGCGATCGATCCCTCGGCGCGCTGCAGCTTCCAGTCGGGTCCGATCCCCTTCCTTTTGATCTGAGCGCCGGGTACCGGTGCTGGTGCAGCCTGCGTTTGCTCGAGCGAGGGGTTGCCGCCTTCGATGATCAGGCCACCGCCCCGATTCACAAAGTCCGTGAGAAGGCCGAATGCCCTGGACAGGTCGTGGAACCTGTAGCCGTACAGGATGACCATGTCGAACTTCGCCAGCTCGGCGCCGGCATGGTCGTCCACATATTCGCCCCCGCGGAGCGGGATCAATGACCTGCTGTCGAAACCGGACAGCGCGATCGAGCGCAGGACCAGGGCGTACGACGCGTCGTCACCGATCACGAGCGCGGTTCGCGTGGACCGTGCGGCGAGGATCGGGTCCGGACTCACGAACTCGAATGTCTGGTCGCCGGCCGGAGTGTACAGATCGGGCCTCGCCGCGAAACGGCGGACCACGGCGGGGTCGGGACCGCCGTAGAACTGCCTGACGCCGTACCAGTCGAGGAGGAAGTTCGTTTCGTCGTAGTTGTCACCGGTGCTCCACACGCGCTGCTCGAGCCAGTACTGCCATGCCGGGTAAATGACTCCTTGCTGCTGGTAGCCACGGGTTTGGGGCACGCCCGAACGGCTGTTGATCCAGTCCGAGGCGCCGTCCCAGCTCACCCCGACGCGATAGTTCCTCTGCGCCGGGTCGACGACGAGCGCTGCCTGAAGCTGGCGCTTGAGCGGGTTGTCTCCGCTGACCACGCCTTGCACCATGCCGGGAGCGCCGAGGACGACGGAACTGAGCACGGCCGCCGCGACGGCGGCGGCAAGCTTGGGACGAAACGACAGGCGGCTCAGCGATAGCCCGACCAGAGCTGCGAGAAACCACGCGGCAAAGAACAGCCCCTGTCCTGGCTGGAAGTTGTAGATGAACACGTGCGGCGAAGGAAGCCCGACCAGCGCGTAGGCGAGCGACGCCGCGCCCGCGAGGGCGACCACGACCATGGTCCGCACTCCCAGCATCGACACTGGTAGCCACCGGAATCGGTACGCGACGGCCGGCGCCAGCACCGCAACCGGCAGCAGAAAGAGCGGCAGCGATTCGGTGCCGGTCAGCAGCGATTTCAGCGCCACTGGCGAGTAATCGTGCGTGAACGTCGGGACAGGCGCGGGCGCGGACAGCGCGGCCGCATACGGCACGTAGAAGTAGGCGGCGATCAAACCGGTCGGCACGAAGAGGCGAACCGTTTCCACGGCCTTTCGCCTCGCACCGAAAGGCGTCATCGCGGTGAAGAGGATCGCGAAGGCGGCACCGATTGCGCCCAGCAGGAGGTGTGTGCTCAACGTCGCTGCAAGCGACAGCACCATCCCCGCAAATATCGGCCGCGACGGTCGTGTGTAGTAGACCACGGCGAAGAAGGCATAGAGGCCCAGGAAGGCCATGGCGAGGATGCGCGGGTACAGCCCGGCTTTGATCACGTACGACCAGTACGCGTTCGCGGCGATCAAAGTCATCGCCGCGATCAATCCCGCGACGCGGCTGCCCCCCGCGACGCGAACCACGCCGTACAGCGCGCAGCCGAGGACGATGAAGCTCACCGCCGCAATGCCGATCAACGCGTTGCCAGGCGAGAGGCCAAACCATCCCACCAGAGCACCGGCGACGTAGTGAAAGAGGGGCGGAAACGAGCCTTCGGAGAAAAACTGGCCCGAGTACCACTCGTAGTTCCAATCGACATTCGGAAAGTTGTCGACCAGGAACTTGACCTTGGACATGTGACCGTAGGCGTCGTAGCCCTTCGGAAAACCGACAAAGGCCTGATTGACGCTGCCGACAGCGATGGTCAAAGACGAGACGGCTGCCAAGCAAGCGACGTCGCCAAGCCAGGCTGGGCGGCGCTGCTTCAGGCGGTTGCGGCCTCGGCGGAGAGCTGCTCGTGGGCGCGCGCTACGTCGAGCACCGTACGCTCGAGGATGTCGATGTGCCGCTCCCAGTCGAACCGCCGCGCCCACTCGAACGCCCGCCCACCTGTCGCTTGGTTCTCCTTCCGATCATCGAGCAACGCTGTGATCCCCGCCGCATAGTCGTCCACGTCGAGCGGCTCGGCGAGGTGTCCGGTGCCCGGCCCGACGGTGACCGTCGGCCCCGCCTGGTTCCACGCCACGACCGGGATTCCTTTGGACATCGCCTCGATGACGCCCATCCCGAAATCCTCCTCCGGCGCCGGGTACACGTAGACGGCCGCGCCCTCGTACAGCGTCTGCAGGTCTTCTTCGCTGATCGCGCCCAGGAACAGCACCGCATCTTCGAGCCCCACCTCGGTGACCACCGCCTTGAGCGAGGCGGTGTGCGAGGTGGTCGATCCGGGGATCAGGAGCTGCACTCGCGGGTGGCGCTTGCGGACCTCGAGCATGGCGCGAATCGCCAGGTCGAACCGCTTTTGGGGATAGTGACGGTTCGTCAGCAGGACGTAAGGCCTTCGGATCGGGTAGCCATTGATGGTCAGGCCGCCGGCGAACCTCGATTCGACCGGCAGCGGAAATCCTCTCGGAGCGACGTGACAGCCCGCGGGGCAATCGATCGCGTCGCGCCGGTATGTCTTGCGAATGATGTCGCCGATGTAGTTGCCGTTGACCATCAGCTGGTCCGCCTCCTGGACCGAGCGGCGGTCCGCCCACGCGACAAAGCGCGTCGCGCGCAGGACGATCGCCGCGAGGAGGCGATAGTCGGCGTTGGAGACCCACCCCGTCTGGCGATCGATGCTGCGCGGGTAGACGAGACGGTTGGGTTGGTTGAGGTAGACGACGTAAGGCACGTCCATGAGCCGGGCCGCCCACCACGCGATCCACGCGCTCGGCTGGTTGCAGCCGACGATCGCGTCGACGCCACGGAACCGCCACGCATACAGGGGCATGAGGAGAGCCGTCGCCGCCATCTGCGCCGCCTCGCGGACCGGAAACCAGCGTGGCAGCTGAGGCAGAAACGTTTTCACCCCGACCTCGCCGATCAAGTCGGGATAGCACCGCGATGCGTCGACCGTCGGCGCGTAGCACTCGACGTCGTAGCCGCGCCTGCGGAGGCCGAGCACCTCTTCGATCACCAATCGTTCGCCGCCACCGGTGTAAGTGAACCCGCAGTGGAAGACCGCGATGCGCCTCGGCCCACCTGCACGGGCGCGGCGCCGGCCGCCGACGAGAAAGAAGGAGAGAAGGCCGAGCGTCAGCGCGTTCGCCGCAGTGATCGCGTGATAGAGGACGATGGCGCCGGCAGCAACGCTCGAGGCGAGGCCAAGTCCCCCGCCGAGGACGAGCGAGCCGGCGACCTCGAGGTTGCCGAGGTAGCCAGGGCCCGCCGGCACCGCGAAGCTGAGGAGGATTGCGGGGTACGCGGCCATGGCCTTCACCAGCGGGACCGAGACGCCGACCGCGGTGAAGAGGAGTGTGAAGTTGAAGGCGTCGATCAACAGGGCGAGGGCGGTGAGCGCGGCGAGACGGATCGTCAGGTCCGGCGTCCACAAACCCCGCGCGCCGGCGCGGAAGGCAAAGGCCTGGCCCGCGAGCCCTGACGCAAACCTGGCCGGCAGCGCCCGGCGGGCAAGCCGCGAGCGGGCGAGGCGCGGCCCGAGGAGAGCCGTCCCCGACACCGCACCGAGCAGGCCGATCGCCAACGCGACCGCGCCCAACAGGCCACGAGGTGCGTGCACGGCACCCGTCAGTGCGACGACCTCGAGCGCGACGAGCACGGCCGCCACCGCGGCGAGGTCACACGTCTTGTCGATCACGATCGTGGCGAGCGCGGAGCCGGCAGGAATGCGATGCCGGCGCCACAACCACCACGCGCGAGCCGCGTCGCCCGAGCGTATCGGAAGGACGTAGTTGAGGAGGCCGCCCGCCGCATTCATCGCGAAAGCCCGCACCATGCCGACCGGAGCGAGCGGGCGCAGCAGCAGCAACCACCGGCGAGCGCGGATCGCGCTGGTGAGGAGGAATAGGACGAGCATCAGAGCGACCGCCCACCAGCTCTGCACCCGCGCGTGGGCCAGGACCTCCGGCAGCGATACAGTGCGCAGCCACAGCCACAACAGTGCGAGGCCGAATGCGGTTTGCAGGCCGAGGCGAAGCCACCGGTTCATGCGGGCTGCGACGGATGCGACGGAAGAATCCAGCGCTGGGCAAACGCCCAGAAGGCGAACAGGAAGCCCACGAACAGGATCGTGCCGCCGTAATCGTGAAAGAGAATGGCCGGGCCGACGCCGATGATCGCCGCGATGACCGCCACGGCGGCGACGCGCAGGAGGTTCAGGAGCATCGTGCCGGCGAGGCCGATGCACAGGATCTGAGCGCGGCTCTCGAATGTATGACCGCCGCGAAGACCCGAGATGAGGCTGACGCCGAAGAGGATCAGGCTCTGCCAGCCAATGCAGTTCCACGAGATGAAGAGCGTGTGCATCGACCCGGCGGTGTCCCACACGACGATGTGGCTGCCGGAGGCGGCGGCGTGGATGCCGGCGAGGCCAAGCAGGCTGACGACCATGCGGGCCTCGACCGGAACGATCGCCTGCAGCGGGTTGTTCGCGCCCAGCCTCAACGCCCACGTGGTGAGGAGCTCGTCGAATGTCGTCACGAGGGGCAGGACCATCAACAGCGCGCACGCCAGTGCGATGACCGTGAGGTTGACGTCGTCTCTCGGCCGCGCTTTCATCGCCTTCTCCGCACCAGGCGCGTCGCAAGAATCGGAACGACCAGGGCGAGACCGGCGAGACCGAGGAGCGACTCGGGGACGACGATGCTGGGCGGCACGACTCTCGTGTCGGCGACACCTGCGGTGCCGTCGTAGACCATCGAAGGTTTGCCGCCAGTGCCATGTGTCAGCGTCACCTGGATGCAAAGCGAGCCGCCCTGCACGATGACCACGGGCAGCTGGCTTGCACTGGTGCTCACCGTGAACGGGCTAGTGGTGTTGGCTCCGCTCGATCCATAGGTCGCGGTCCAGGTCGAGCCGACGGCAGGCACGGTCGCCACGAAGCCTGTGCAGCTCGACGTCGCTGACACGCCGGCAGCGATGGTAATCGTGTCGTTGGTGGAGCCTGTGCCACCGGTCCAGTACATGGTGAATGTCCAGACCCCGGCGGCAACCGTCTGGGCGGGAAGGTTGCTGAAGGACCAGGTGCTGACCACGCCTCCCGAGCTTGACTGGATCGCGCACGCGGTGGTGCGTGCGCCGATAGCCTGGTCGACCGTGCTTGGGGCGCAGCCGGGGGCGGTCCCGTTGCCGTGGAGATACAGCGGGTTGCCGGCGGCGCTCACGACCGGCGCCCGCATCGACGCGAACGCCAACGAGCCGAACATAAGCACCAGCATCCCGACGACAACCCACCCCAGCCAGCGTCTGCGCTGAGTTGCGCTGTGCTGCGTTGCGCTGTGATGTGGCGGGGTGACGAGCGGCGAGGTGGGTGGCGCCCACCGGAGCCCGGACGGACGACGTCCCTTCAGCCAGCGCCGCAGCATGTGCAGCCGGCGCAGGTGCTTGACCTCATCGGTCACGCGCCCCGTCTTGGGCGTCCGGAACCACGGCCCCTCGTCCTTGCTGATCAGCCCCTTGAGTGCGGCCCAGCCCTGGAAGGGAACGAGAGCAAAGGACAGCACAAGGGCGCCGAAGACGCCCTGCACGTCGCGCGCCGGCGCCTCTTCGAGGATGAGACCTCCGAGGTTCATCAGCGGCAAGGCAAAGATGTTGGAGAAGAGGAGCGACCACCCCAGGAGTGCGGTCCACCCCGGCACGTGCGTGTCGAAGACGACCTCTGAGATGAGCCACGCGATCGAGCCGACGACGAACAGCCCCGCCTGCAGGTAGTAGCTCGCGTCGTACAGAAACTCGAGCTTTTCGATTGGCGTGACGAAACGCGACCCCATGATCGGCAGGAACCATTTGCGCACGTTGTGGGTGTGGCCTTCGGCCCATCGCATGCGCTGCCGGGCCAATCGCCCGAAGGTGCTCACGCATTCTGCGGGGGTCTCGGCCCATGGCGTGTAGACGACCTTGTATCCGCGCGTGTACAGCTTGAGGGTCAGCTCCCAGTCCTCCGTGATGCTCGTCCCCCAACCGACCTCGCGCAGGACGTCGGCCCGGATCATGTACGCCGTGCCGGCGATCATCTTGAGGGCGCCGATCGCGTCCTGAAATGGACGCTCGATCATGTAGCTGCCCGCATACTCGGCGCGCACGGCCTCGGTCAGCCAGCTCTCCGACTTGTTCAGGACGTGCCACTGGTAGCTCTGCACGGCCGCGACCTCGACGCGTCGCTTGATCTGCCCGGGCTCGGATGGCGGCTCGATGCGGCCGAACGCCGCCTCGAAGCGCCGGCTTGCGGTGCCGTCGCTCACGCGATAGAAGAGGGGCAGCAACCGCTCGATCGAGTCGGGAAACGGCACGGAGTCGGCGTCGAAGACGACAACGTATTCAGTGCGCGGGTCCATGACCTTCAGCGCTTCGCGTAGCGCTCCACCCTTGTAGCCCGCACGGCTCGTGCGGTGGAGGATCTTGAAACGGGGCCGGTTCAGCCAGCGCTGCAAGATCTGCACCGATTCGTCGGTCGAGTCGTCGACGAGCACGACCTCGTACTCGGGGTATTCGAGCTGCGAGAGCGCGGTCAGCAGTCGCTCGATGACGCGCTGTTCGTTGTAGGCGGCGACATGGATCGATACGAACGGGTGATACCCGAGGTCGATGTGGTAGCCGTTGCCATTGCCGTTGATCCGGTTCAGCCCGTTGCCATTGGCTTTGGCGGCGCCGTTGCCGCCCCGTGGAGCGGCGCCGACGAGCGTCGTGAGAAGCACCATGGCGGTGCTCAGGTAGTACTTGATCGCGTAGGCGAAGAAGATTCCGCCCAGGAACAGGCCCGTGAACGCCAGGCCGTAGGCGACCCAATCGGCGCCGCTGCGGATCTTCGACTGCTGGACGAGGTCAAGGAACCCGTGAGCGATCGCCACGATCGGGATTGCACCCACGACGAAGGCGGCGACCAGGACGCCGTTGAGGAGGATGCTCCAGGCGAGGTCGCCACGATCTACGCGGTCGGGCCGCGGCCAGAAATGGGCGGGATCATCACCTCGTCGCGTCACGGGGTGTCCTCGAAGTAGAGCGCTGCGCTCAGTTCGGCGCTGTCGAAACGGCGATGCCCGCCCGGGGTCGTGAGCGTGGCGTGAAGCCGGCCGCTGCGGACGGCCCGGTTGAGGGTCGGCTGGCTGACTCCCAGGAGGCGGGCGGCTTCTCCGGTGCTCAGGAGGCGTGCGCCTTCAGGGTCGTCCTGCAGCCCGTCGGCGAACGTCTCGACGTCCTGGACGTTGAACCGCCGGTGTCCGCCCGGCGTGATCAGCGCGGGCCGCAGGAGGCCTCGCGCGACGGCGCGCAAAACCGTTGCCTGGCTGACGCCCAGGCGGGTTGCTACATCCTTCGAACTGATCAATCTGTGCAAGACGTTTGCTGGGACTAACGAATCCATATCAGAAAGCAGTCGCAATTTCCCGACTTAGTGAGGCGGAGGCTTGGGATTCCAAGAGTGGCGCAGGCATTTCGTCGTTGAAAATGTGCAAAGATCGACACTCTCGCTCTTGGATTTCGTGCCAAACTTTTCAGTGCGCAGCTGTGCGCGAGGGCCTTTAGAAAGGAGACCGGGTACTCATCTTCATTTAGAACCTCACCCCCCGCAGCCAAGCTCGGAGCCGGTGTCGAGAAATCGCCCGGCCCGAGCCTTTTTTATGCGTTCAGGGCTTGGTGCAGCGCCTCCCGCCAGGGTCGCAGACGCGCGATCCGCGTAGACGCCAGGCACCCGTTTCGCGGCCGGCGAGGAGCCGCCGGGTAGGCGCCGCTCGGGATGGACTCGACGTCCACCTCGACACCTCGCTCTCCCAGGGCCGCTCGGGCGAAGTCGTCCCAGCCCGTGCATCCCTCGGCGACGGCATGCACGATGCCGGTCAATCCCTCCTCGATCAGCTCGACCGCAGCCAGGGCCAGGTCGGCTGCGAAGGTCGGGTTCACGCGTTGGTCCGAAACGACGCGCAGCCTCTCCCCTGAGCGCGCCCGGTCGAGGATTCTTTGCGGGAAGCTGTGGGGGCCGCCGAACACGGCCGCCGTCCTCACGATCAGCAGGTGCGGGCCCGCCTCGAGCACCCGCCGCTCTCCCTCGAGCTTGGACTGCCCATACACGGAGAGCGGTGAAGGCTCGTCCGCCTCGACGTACGGCTGATCCTGAGTCCCGTCGAAGACGAAGTTGGTCGAGAAGTGCACCATCGTCGCGCCGTGACGCCGGCACGCTGCCGCAACGCGATACGGGCCCTCGGCGTTGACCTCAAACGCCAGGTCGCGCTGTGATTCGGCGCGGTCGACGGCGTTGTAGGCAGCGCAGTTGAAGACGACGTCAGGCTTGTGGGACGCGATGAGGGCGTCGACCGCATAGGCGTCCGTGATCGAGAGCTGCTTGTGCGGCACGGCGGCGTCGGCTCCGAGCCGGCGGACGAGCTCGGACCCTAGCTGGCCCTCAGCCCCCAGGACGAGGGCTTTCAACCCGACTCGGTCAGTCTTTCTTTGGTCAGGCCCGCTTGACGCATCAGCAGAGCGGTGATCTCGGCCTCCTCGGCCGGCCGTCCGACCAGGAACCCCTGGGCCGCGTCACACCCGGCCTCCACCAGGATGGACTCCGCCATCCGGTCCTGCAGGCCCTCGGCCACGACGCGCAGGCCGAGGTTGTGCCCCAGACCCACCGCAGAGCGGACGATCGCGCCCGAGTCCGGGTCGGACGCGAGCGCCGCGATGAACGACCGGTCGATCTTGATCTCGTTGACCGGCAGCCGCATCAGGTAGAGCAGCGACGAGTAGCCTGTGCCGAAATCGTCCAGGGCCAGCCTCACGCCGATCTCATGCAGTCGATGCAGCGCCTTCGCCGCGGCCGCCGCCATCGCGACACCTTCTGTGATCTCGAGGGTCAGGCGGCTCGGCTCGACTTTGAAGTTGCCCAACGCGCGGGCGACCATCTCCTCCAGCGAGTGGTCCTCGATGTTGCGCGGCGACACGTTCAGCGAGACGGAGACGTCGAGGCCGTCGGCAATCCATTTGCACAGCTGCGTAAGCGCCGCGTCGATGACCCACGCGGTGAGCGGATGGATGATGCCCGTCTCTTCGGCCATCGGGATGAAGCGGTCGGGCGGCATCAGGCCCTCCCGCGGGTGGTTCCAGCGCACCAGCGCTTCGACCGTGTGGACCGTGCCGGTGGCCAGGGTGATTTGCGGCTGGTAGTGAAGGACGAGCTCGCCCTGCGGAATCGAACGCCGCAATTCCCCCGCCAGGCCGGACCGCCGCAGCGTCTGCGCCTCCTGCTCCGGCTGGTAGACGGCGTAGCCGCCGCCCGAGCGCTTCGCGACGTACATCGCCACGTCCGCGCGGCGCAGCAGCGTGCTTGGGTCGTCGCCGTGAACGGGGTACATGGCGATCCCGATCGACGCACCAGTCTCGACCATCTGATCGCCGATCGCGAACGGGCCCTCTAGCGAAGCCAGGATCTTGCGCGCGGTGGACACGACGTCCTCCGGATGCTTGGCGTCGGGGGTCAGCACCGCGAACTCGTCGCCACCAAGTCGGGCGACGGTGTCCGTCGCGCGCAGTACTCCACGCAGCCGCGCCGTCACCTCCTGCAGGAGGCTGTCTCCGCGGTCGTGGCCGAGCGCGTCGTTGATGTCCTTGAACCGGTCGAGATCGAGCAGGAGGACGCCGAACATCTTCTGGTTGCGCCGGGCCGCCAGCAACGCCTGGCGCAAGCGATCCCCGAACAGGCTGCGGTTGGGCAGACCTGTCAGCGCATCGTGCAGCGCCTGGTATTCGAGCGCGTCGGTGTGCGCCTTGCGCTCGGAGATGTCGCGAAGGGTGGCGATGAAGAGATGACGGGCGCCGACCTGCATCGAGCTGACCACGAACTCGAGCGGAAACAGGCTGCCGTTCTTGCGCTTGCCCATGGTCTCGTGCGCGCCGCTGACCGGGATGTCCAGCTGCAGCCGCCGCTGCAGGTAGTTGTCGAACGCGGCGCGGTGTGTGGTGGCGATGAGGATGTCGGACCGCTGTCCGACCAGCTCTTGCTCGGAGTAGCCGAACAACTTCACCACCGCCGGATTCGCCGAGTCGATGACGCCGGCCGGGTCGATCGTCGCGAGACCGTCGGACACGTTGTCGAGCACCGAACGCATTCGCTTTTCGCTCTCCTGCAGCGCGACCTCAGCACGCTTGCGCTCGACGAACTCGCCGATCTGGCTGCCGACGTCGTTCATCACGGCCACCAGGCCGTCGTCGAGGTCGCGCGCCACCCACGTGTGGAGCGAGATCATGCCGACCACGCGCCGGCCGCTGCGGACCGGAAACCCGACGATGCCATGTAGGCCGGCCGCGACGGCGGCCGCAGCGCGGGGCGAAGTGTCACCGGCCATGTCTGGCATGGCGATCGGGGCGCCCGCTTCCCACACCCGACCGGCGAGTCCCTCGCCGCGCCGGTACGACTGGTTCACCGCAGTCGCCTCGAAGGCGCTGGTGTCGCGTCCCGGTCGCTTCCACAACGTGACGAGATGCATCGCCTCGCGCGGAGCGTCGACCTCCCAGTACTCCGCCAGCTCCCAGTCCAGGGTGCGGCAGAGTCCTTCGAGCACGCTAGACGCGGCCTTGTCCCAACCTGGTGACGTCACGAGCGCCTGCGTGACCGCGAACCTCGCCGCCTGCAAGACCTCGGCTCGCTTGCGGTCGCGGATGTCGACCGCCACGGTCTGGAAATACGTCGGCTGGTCGTCGGCGCTGCGCACGAGACGCATCGTCAGGTCGACCCAGACGTGCTCGCCGTCCTTGCGCGTGTAGCGCTTCTCGATGCGGCAGCCTTCTTCCTCGCCGGCGAGCATGGTGTGCATCGCGGCTTGCAGCGCGGCAACATCGTCGGGATGTGTGATGTCCATCAGTGACAGCGTGCGCAGCTCGGTGTCGCTGTAGCCGACGAGCTCACAGAAGGCGGGGTTCACGGTCGTGATGTGCGCATCGAGCCCCGCGAAAGCCATCCCTGCCTGGGCTTGCTGAAACAAAGTGCGAAAGCGAGTCTCGCTCTCGCGTTCGCCAGTCTCCGCACGCCGCCGCTCGGTGATGTCGCTGACGAGGGTCAGCAGCTGGTCGCGTCGCGTTGCAACGCGATGGATCGCGACCTCAACCTCGACCCGCCGCCCCGACTTGGTGATGATCGCCGAGGTGTACCGCGCCGGGACATCTTGGCCGGACAATCTCTTGGCCAGGTTCGCGGCCAGCTGTTCCCGTTGGTCTTCCGGAGCGAGATCGACCAGGGACGGTATCGCCGCCAGCTCGTCGCGCGTGTATCCCGTCAGCTTCACGTATGCGTCATTGCCCGCGACGAAGCGGCCGTTTTCGGTGACGACCAGACCTTCGCCAAGGTCGCTGAGGGTCGCGAGCAACGAGCTCTGGCGCTCGACCTGCACACCGAGGTCGCGTTCCACGGCCCGGCTGGTCAGCAAGGCGAGGATACCCAGGCCCATGAGCACGAGCGTCCAGATCACCACCGCGCTTACCGAGACCATGAGCTGGGTGATGGCGTAGGCCCACAGGACCCCGAGACCGACGATCGCGATCGCGAACACGTAGATGAAGTGGCGCGAGTGGAGCCCGACGTCGAACTGCAGGAACACGGCCGCGAAGCTCACCGCGGCGAGCGGAGGCAGGTCGTCGCCCAGCCACCGGCCAGCGATTCCGAGCACAAGGACGACCAGGATGGCCGCCGCCACCATGATGGGCAGCTGGACGCCGAGCCGGGTGGCGCGCCTCGATACCCGGGCCACCACGGCCACCGCCGACAGGACTGCCCCGAGCGCGAACAGCACCGCCTCTTCGCGAAGCACGTCCGCCGGCAGGTGGGCAGCCCATAACCGGTAGCCAACGCCGGCGATGATCGCCGCCACGGCGAGGCCGTTGGCCAGGGGCAGGTTCCAGCGGCGGGGGGAGCG
>Ga0070707_100004487_pt1 | contig 13077 bp, 7 predicted proteins | sample KBSK5502metaG_FD_65468 | JGI IMG/M metagenome (GOLD analysis project Ga0070707, IMG submission 65468) | Corn, switchgrass and miscanthus rhizosphere microbial communities from Kellogg Biological Station, Michigan, USA - KBS K5-50-2 metaG | ecosystem: Host-associated > Plants > Roots >... | reverse complement strand
GCCAGGACACTCCCTGGCACAAACGAACCTTGGGATTAAGAGGAGATTGACCTTGGTTATTCAACTCACTACCTCTGCTCAGTCACGCTCAACTCCCTCATGCGCGGGAGTGTCGGGTATCAGCCGGGACACCTGTAAGGCATCAGCCGGGACACTGACAAGCATCAACCGGGCCGCTTTTGTCCAGCATCACCCGGGTCAACACATCGAAGTTGGCTCCGGACCAGGGATTCGAACCCTGAACCTTGCGGTTAACAGATCGCTGCAGCCCGTTCAAAAACAGCGATCTGAATTCGCTGAGTGCCGCTGCGTGCCGCCAAATGTCACGGTTTGCCGCCGGCGTTGCTGTACGGAATGAGCCGAGAAATCTATCTGATCGCTAGCAGTCGACTCCCGTTCCCTCGACTCCAGCCTGCCATTTGTTGCTAGTCCCTTTGCCGCAGGGGATCTGCGTTCAGGTCAATCAGGGCTCCCAAGTAAATCGTTCCAGGATCCATTCGTGCAACTCTTTCGAGGACTTCGGGAAGGAGGGCGGTGATCACGTCCAGCCAGCCTCTGACATGCTCCAGGCTCTGGTACCTGAGCCAGAGGTTGCCAGGATGGTATGTGAAATTCGGGTTGAAATTCTCGAGGTACGTCTCTGAGGTCACCTCGTCCGCTGGAGGGCGCCGGAGCGACGAAATGACTTTCCGTTGATAGTCGAGAACCCGCTCTAGCTGGTCTCTTGGCAGCAACTGGTCGAATCGCGCACGCCCCGCCAGCCCCATCAGCGGCTTGTTCTCGCGACTGCGCTCGAACTCCAGGGTGAAGCGACCTCCGGCATACGGATCGATTGCTCTTTCGTTGCGTTGGACCTTAACGAACGAGATCCCTCCCATCGCTTCCTTTCGCACCCAGCCGGATTTCCTCGAGACGAATCCCCGTTCGTTGGCCACGGGATCAATCCCATCCCGCATCGCGGAGTTGAACTCCGCTGCGCTCAGCAATTTGGGCTCCGTCACCATATGTAGCCCCGGATCACCTCGGTGGGAATTTGAATGAAGCCGACGCCAGGTGCGTCTACACCGACCTGTGCCATGTACAGGTCCTTAAGCAGTTGATCGCCCTCGTAGCGCGACGTGCCACGCTTGACCTCCCAGGCCATCCATTTGCCTTCGAACTTGAAGAAGATGTCAATGAATCTCATACCATATGGCGTCCTGACGCCGAAGTGCTGAACCGCGTTTTCTACTCCTGGAACGTTGACCAAGTGGTTGAACACGTAGTCCTCGAAGTCGGTGCCTAGCTTCAGGTTCTGTTGAATGTTGCCGCCACGGCGGCCAGGAGGTGGAGTCGCACACGACGCGATGGTGAAGCCGACGCCGAGACCGATCGCCAGGTCTGTCGCCTTCGAGTCGACAGCCGCACCGGCGAGTGCGGATATCGTCGCAGAGAATGCAACCGTCGCGATGGCACTCGCGATGCCTGCAACACACTGCCCGTTGTTGAAAGCGCTTAAGAGACCGTCAACATAATCCAGCAGCGGCCCCTCCCCGTTTACGTCAATTGTGTTTACGGGGTTGTTGACGGCATATGGATAGGCATTGTTGGCTGCCTGGGGATCCTCGGAGATGAACCTTCCCGTCGTTGGGTCGTAGTAGCGCGAACCTGCGTAATACAGCCCACTCGTAGGGTCGTACTGGTAGCCCGTAAGCGTATAGCGGTTGCCAGTTGAGTTGCCCGATGCGGGGATCCCCCATGCGCTGTACGCGCTGTTTCCAGTGATCGAACCGCCCGAACCTGTGGTATTGCGTGTCGTCCCCAGCCCATCTGCGAGGTAGTAGCTAGGGGTTGTTCCACTAACCGACTCCAGCGCCGGCAGGTAACTGCTCTGCAGCTGACCTTGGCCGCTGTAGTCCGCATGGACGTTTGAACCCTGATAGGCAAAGGCGGTTGTACTGGTCGGGTCCTGGCTTTCTACCCGTCGACCAAACGGGTCGTACTGGTAGTTGCTGGTCGACCCGTCGGCATACCTGATGGATGTGAGCTGGTGGTCAGAGTTCCACGAATACGTCGTGCCTGTCCCGCCGCTTGCCGGAGCCTTGCTCGTCAGGTTCCCTTCGGCGTCGAAGACGTAGTTCCACGTCCCATCAGCCTTAAGGCGGTCGGCCACGTCGTACTGAGACGTCACGCTGCCAACGCTCCTGTTGCCAGCCGCGTCGTATGTATAGGACTGATTCGGCAAACCCGATCCAACCGGATGCGATTCGGACTTGAGCGATCCATCCGCGTTGTACGTGAAGCTGTGCGGACCGCTGGAGTCGGTGAGCTGAGTCCAGCGTCCGGTTGCGGGATCGACCTGGTAGTCGAAATTCGCGACCGGATTGCCATTGAGGCTCGCATCTACGCCCGTCAGGTCGCCGGAGGAGTTGTACGTATATACATTGACCACCCCGTTCGGCAATTGAAGAGACTTGACTCGCCCAAGAGGGTCATAGGTGTACGTGAAAAAAGCATTTGGATTGGTGAGATCGGAAATAGACTGCGGCCGTCCATTGACGTCGTAGGTGTAGTTGACTGTTGACCCTGTGTCGGAGCTGGTCACGTTCTTGACCTTGCCGTCGGGCCAGTACTGGTAGGAAGTCCTGACGACAGGAAGTGCGCCACCGGTTGTCCCCGGCACCGGGCACGGTGTACTCGAGGAGCCGGTGTTCGCGCACGTCGTCTCCGACGTCAGATGACCGATTGAGTCGTAAACGCGGTCAACATGGCTTGCGGCGTCGTCCGCTTCGGTGACCAGCCCGCGCGGATCGTACGAATAGTTCATGACATCGTTTCCCGGCCTGGTGATCCGGATCAGATTGCCGTCGACGTCGTAGGTATAGGTGGTGATGGCCAGGTTGCGGTCGGTGACCTGATCGACCTGCCCAGCGGGGTTGTAGTGGTACTGCGTCGTTGCGAGCAGCGGATCGATCGTGTGATCGAGGCGGCCGAGCGTGTCGTAGAAGTATTGCCACGTGCTGTTGCGACCGTTCGTCAAAGTCTTCAGCTGACCGTCGGGCCAGTAGTCGTACTTGATCTGAACGCCAACTGGAGTTGTGGCCGAGCGCAGCAGGCCGCCCGAATCGATTGAGACCTGGGTCGCGGGGTTGGTGCCGTCACCGACGCTGGCCAGATGACCGATCGCGTCGTATGTGTAGTTGAGCTGCTGACCCCCGGGATCCACTCTTTGTTTGAGCTGCCCGCCAGGCCAATAGCTATAGGTGGTAGGCGGTTGACCCGGCGCTTGCGTGCTCATGAGCCGCCCTGTCGTTTGGTCGTACGTCAGGGCTAGCAGAACGCTCCCGTCCGGCTGCGTTATCGTGCCCGGCTCGCCGAGCGAGTTGTAATTCTGATATCCCCAGCTTCGATTCAAGTTGACCTGGGTGACCGACAGGACATTGCCGTTGGCGGAGGTCGAACTCTCGTCGTACTGGAATTTCGTTTCGTTTCCAGCTGCGTCAACGGCATCGGTGGTTCGTCCGGAGGAGTCGAACCGGAATTTGCTAGTTACCGCAGCTTGACCGTTGACGATCTCGTCCTTCTGAACGATGTCCCCGAGGTCGTCATAGGTGAGGACCGTGGTCAGTTTTCCGTTTGGATCCGAGAACGTCTGGCTGTGCAGCCCCGGGTCTGTGGCGACAGTCACAGCCGGCTGGCCGTTGGTCGAGACCGAAGTCAGACGGCCGAAAGCGTCGTAAGTGACTCCCAGCAGCGGCACATTGCCGGGCCCGTTGACCGAGGAGAGGTTCCCGGTGGCTGGGTCGTAGGAATAGGTGGTTACGTTTAGGTTCGGGTCGGTATCGGTTTGAAGCTCGTTGACGGCGGAGTAATAGGCGTAACGGACGTGCTGTGTGCTCAAGGGTCCAGTCACATCGGTAATCCGACCCTGGCTGTCACGAGCAAATGTGATAGATGGACCGGGAGTCGGGCTCGAAGCAGGGCCTAACGTCGATTGGACGCCGGCGCTGGAGACAGACAGAGAATTGCCCAGGGTGTCGGTCTCGGACACGAGCCCGCTCCGGGAGTCGAGATTCAATATTCGACCGTCCTTGGTCGTCAGGCGGAACACGCTGGGCGCGTAAAGACCATTGGCGCCGTAAAGGTTTCCGTCTCCCGTATACGAGCACGCAGTGTCATCTACGGGCTGGAGGGTCGATGTGTTTCCCAAGGAGGCTCGCGCAGTAAACGCAGGCGCACAGGACCAGAAGATGTTCGTTCCACCCTGGGGTGTGAAATCGAAGATCTCGGTGTGCTGATCGGGAAACGTGACGGTCACATACCGAGGAGTGGCGTTCTTGAAAGCGGTGAAGCAAAGGCCCAGCGTGCAGGACTTGTTGTATTGGGTCCAGCCGCCTGCGCCGAGGTTCCGGTTGGGCGCAATCCTGAAGTTGACAATGCTCACCTTCCAACCGATTCCGAAGTCGCCCGCTGATTTGTCTGTCGAGTCGTAGGTCCGGACAACCTGCATCGGAAAGCCCGCAACCGGCACTGACATGTCGAGATAGCTGGTCACGTAACGGCCAGGTTTGAGATTGCCGATGACGGTCACTGTATTGCTCAGCGTTTGTGTTGAGCCGGCCGAAGTGGTCGCAGAGATGTTGATGGCATAAGTGCCATCAACGAGCTGCGTCGGGTCAAGAGTTGCCAGTTGAGCGGGTGGGGTGCCGATGCCACTCTTCAAAACCACGATCGCTCCTTGCGGTTGTAGCTGGTACGTGACCGTCCATGAGGTGATGCTTTGTCCCACAGCCGGTGCAATGGCTGCCGAGATGGACGTCGGTGTATTGACCATTGAGCCGTCGGCGGGCGTGGGACTGGTGATCGAAGCAGCGAGAGGATTGTTTGTGCCGCCCGGCGGCGACCAGACCACCGTCCCCTGATTTGAGATCGCGCGCAGTCCACCCACAAAGGCCGATGCCTGAACGCTGTCGGTGCCTGTAGCGGCACCGATGTAGGTGAATGTCGCGAGACCTGTCTGCGACGTGGTGCCGTTGAGGGTGTTCGGGTTGGCACCGAAGACCTGCAACGAGATAGGCACGCTGGGTAGGGCGTTGCCCGAAGAGTCAAGCACTGACACGGTCAGCGTGACGCTCTGACCCTGCACCGCGGAAACGTTGAACGGCATGATGTCCAGCGTCACAGCGGGCGGCACAGGAGTGTTGATGGCCGTGCCACCGCCTCCAATCCGCACCCACGCGTGCGACTCATTGCCGCCACCGCACTGGGCCTGGTCGATGCCTTTGGTGTTGAGGATCTGATCGGTGTCTTTGAAATCGGTCGACGTCCCGCTGATCGTCACGTGGATCACCGGGACGTATCCGGTGGGCGAGCACGTGATCGGAGTGTCAGACGTGTCGAAGTTGTCGCCGCCCTGACCGCTCAGGATCAGGATCTCGCCCGGCGGAAGGGCGATGTTCTTCTGCCAGATGTCGTAGTGGAAAGGGCCGATGTCAACTGTGACCTGGTCGAAGTTGATCGTGGTCGTGCCGCTGTTGTCGAAGCGGAGCGCGCCGTTGTCGCTGCCGCAGCAGCCCGGTGCGATGACGTTAGGCGAACCGGCCCACGGGAAGGGGAAAATGGAGCCGGCCGGCCGCAGGCCGTCGGCGTAGCCGACGTAGAGGGACAGCGGGTTGGTCTGGCCAACGAACTTCGCAGTTTCGAGGACCAGGAACAGCGGGCCACCCCCGCCGCACTCCGTGTAGTCGAGCTCATACGGATAGGTGCCTGACGCCGGGAAGTGGACCGTCGCCGTCCCCGAAGTGCTGCTGGCGTTCAGGTTCCAGGCAGCAACAGTCGGATAGCTGTTGAAGAGAGTGTTCGCCGGCACGGTGCCCTCGAAGTCCCCGTTGACGCGCGTCGCCCCGTTGCCGACGCCCAGCAGGTAGCCGTCATCGTGAAAGATGGTGAACGTCACGTCGCCGGGCTGGTTGATGATGAAGTTGCCTGTGAACGACGCGAAGAAATTGGTCAGCGATCCGACACCAGCCTGTTGGCCGTTGCCCTGCGCGATGACCTGGCCGTTGTAGTTGCCATTGACGTCGACCGTCAGGTCCGTGAACGGCCGCGTCGTGTTGTTGACCGACGAGATGTTGTGCGGCACTGCCGTGGTCGCCGGGTTGAACAGGATGTCGGGGAAGGTCTGGCCGAAGGCAGGCGTGCTCGTGGGTCCGACGTCGAAGGTGCAACTGTTACTGGCGTTGGGATAGAAATTGCCCTGCACCGGTCCCATCACGACGGGCTGCAGCGGCTTGCCCCAGCTGACAGTTGAGTTATTGGAGGTGATAGTGATGCCCGGACCGGTGACGTTCGCCTGCACCGAGTCGGTGCCGGGGTTAGTGCCTGTGAAGGTGAACGACGCGTTGCCGTTTGCGTCGGTGGTCGCTGTGCCGGACCCGGGATTAGCGCCCGTGACGGTGAAGTGCACCAACTGATTCGGTATCGGATTCCCATGGCTGTCGACCAGCGTGGCCATGAGCTGCTGGTTTGTCCCTGGGACATTGGGCCCGGCGTTTGCCGGCGCCAAAGTCAGCGTGGCGCCGAACAGGATGTTCTGAACCTGCGTGGTGAAAGAACTGGAAAGCGACCCGTAGGAGTTGCCGTTCGCGTCCGTCCAGGTCACCGATGCGGTGTCGGTCAAACCACCGCTGGGCTGGTTTGTAGGGACAGGGTAGGTGGCGCTCGCCGAATCGGACGCGCCGGCGGCAATTGACGCAGGCACGCCGCTTACCGTGCCCGAGCCGCCGCCGGTCACCGTATCTACCACTGCCAGCGAAGTCGCAGTCGCACCGCCGTTGTTCTTGAGGGTGAGCGGGTTCGTCTCGGTGTCGCCTGCGTTGATCACGGCAGGGCCTGACTTCGCAATCGAGACGATGGGCAGGTGCTCCGTGGTGCTCACGTTCGGCGGCGACGTTGCCGCGATCGTCCCGGTTGGCGCCGTCCCAGTCGCCGTGGCTGATGCCGTCTGCACCGTACCCTCGACTGCCGACAGCGAGGTGAAGTAAGACGAATCCGACTGCACGCCTTTGGCGGCCGCTACGGGCACCTGGAACGTTCCTGTGACCGCCGCTGAGGCGCCCGGCGCCAGCGTGGCCAGGGCGGGTGTGTTACCTGAGCTGAAGACCAGCGGGGACGCGTTTTGTGGGGGCTGTACGGTGACTTTCACATTGGACATGGACGCCGATGGACCGGCGCCGAAGAAGAGATTCGAGAAGTCCACGTTGATGACTGAAGGCTGGGTGACATTAGGGTTCGCGGGCGACACCTCGAGGTGGAAACTGTTGCGAACCTTCTTGACCTTGGCTGGGTCAACCAGCGTCGCTGCCTGCGTGGGCGTGAGCGGAACGCTGGCGGCGTAGTGCCAGGTCGCGGTGCTACCGGTCGCGATGCTGGTGCCGAGAATTCGGTCGGCAGAGGTCGGATAGGTGACGCCGGTAGCGGCGACAGTGGTGGTGGAAAGGGTCATGCCGCTCGTGATCGGCGCGGCAACGGCGGGCGTGTACCCGTTCTGGGCCGCTGAAGATCCGGCTAAAGGAATCCAGGTCGTGCCATCGGGCGAGGTGGAGACGTCGTCCCAGTAGGAAGCCACGACTGCGGTCGCGCTGCCAGTAGCGCTGGCGAAGAAATCACCCGAGACTGCCAGCGTGGACCCGGTGTTCGTGACCGTCGCCGTGTAGCTGATGGTGTCGCCGGGGATGGCTGTGCTGTGATCCGTCGTGAGTCCCAGGCTGAGAGCCGGGGTCAGGGTGGCCGAGGTCACGGTCTTCGTGAATGGAGTCGGGGTGCCCTGGATAGTGGCGCTCCACGAGCCTGCCGTGTTGTCGCTGTAGTGGAAGCGAAAGTTGACTTTATCGATGGTGTCCGTCGAGAAAAACGTTGTCGTGAATGTGGCGCCGTTGGCATCGTTCATGACCCCGCCACCACAAAGGTCGGGGGCGGTCAGGGTGCCCTGGAAGACGAGCGAGCTGGATTGGTCGCCTGACGGATACCAACTTGGACTGCCAGCAGGGTCGGTGATTGTTTGAGCTGGAAGGTTGATTGCAAGGGCCGGCGTTGCGCCGTTGGCGCAAGCGACGAGCAGCGCGATCGAGCCGTTGTAGAAAGAGGCGGAGGCGGCTGGGTGGCTGCCAGGCATGGTGAAGTCAAATCCAGCGCTGAGTGCGTCGCCGGGATGGATCTGAAGGTTGCCCTCCATCGCCTGCGGCCCGATCACCACGGTGCCCGCGCCCGATGGGCTGACTAGAGGGGCGGCAGCATCGACCGGTGCTGGCAACAAGACGACCAGGAGAGCAACGCATGCCGTGAGTGCCGCTATACGAGCCGCCGTGGGCGGTCGTGAGACCAGCATCCCTTCCCTCCACCCCGCGTGGGGTCTTACCGGCGACCGAGCGTGGCGCATGTATAACAGCGGTTTAGATGATCGTCAAGTAAGTCCTTATTAATTAACAGCCCGGGCCGCGCCCGGCATTAGGAGCCGAATTCTTGGGCCCAACACACAGTTAGATGACGCGCGCGAGGGCCGCTGTGGTCTCGCTAATGAGCACTTAGCCGCAGCACCAAGATCTCACTGCCTACCGAGCCTTGCGGTTAATTGCCGCATGCAGCTGCCCTCAGATCCGAGTAAGGCGTGGTTGGTGAGATCGTTTGGCGGCGACGACGAGCCAAATCAGGTGCCGACTACATGTTGGCGTTGCTGTACGAATGCTGTACTCGCTGTCGAAGTCACAAGCCATCGACGCAATTTCGTATTCAGATTTGGCTCCGGACCAGGGATTCGAACCCTGAACCTTGCGGTTAACAGATCGCTGCGGCCCGTTCAGAAATAGGGCTTCGTGTTCGCGACGTGCCGTTGAGTGCCGCCAAATGTCATGGTTTGCCAGCGGCGTTGCTGTACGCCGAGGTATTTGAAGCAGAGCGCCTTGGCCGAAACGTGGCCATGCGGATGTCGTGCGCCAAGGCCGATCACATTGGACTTGCGTCGGACAATCTCGGGGCGGTAGGCTCGACGTCCGCATGGAGCGCAAGGGCCAACTGCTGGTGGCCGCCGGGAGTGTCATCTTCTTCAGTCTCGCTTCGGGCGTGGTCTGCTCCAATCGGGACCAAACATACATTAAGGACGCGCGCGATCACTTATTGGCGCGAGGGTGCCTGGTCGGGCAGACACGGGAACTGCGCCGGCCGCCTATCCCTCATGATCTCGTGCACCTCGCGAACCAGGTCCTCACGGTTCGGCTTGCAAAAGTAGTCGCCATCTCCCCCATAAGCCAGTCGGTTCTCGGGAGACGCTCCAAAGTAGACCTGGCCGGTACGAATCGTCTACTTCTTCCGTTTGGGCTGCGCAGATTCCTTATGAAGAAGCAGAAGCTCACCTAACTCGGCATGATTGACGACGACCTCATAGACGCGCGTCGGCTCATCGAGGTCTGGGATCGATCGTTCGCCAAGGCTTCGCGTCGTCGGCGCATCACGGTCGCCCTCAAGTAGGCCAGCGGTCGCCTGAGTAACGAGTATTTGGCCGGGTTCGACTAACTTTGCATAACGAGCGAGTCGAAAAAGCGTCGTGCCAGCGGCCGGTCGGTGAGGATCACCCGACCAGCGGCCTGAGTGCATGGCAATACAGACATCGACATTGCATCCGGATGGCCAGGCGAAATCATGCAAAGCCTCACGGATCAAGACTGCCGCTCGCGCCGCCTCGCTCGCGTTGCGGAATACTGCGAAGACAGCGTCGCCGACCTTCTCGAGGACTGCGCCGTTATTGGCCTCAACGTGAAGCGTTACGGTGCTGTGGTAATCCGCAATGACAGCGGCGCTCGCCTCGTCTCCGAGCGCTCGAATGGCGTATCGCCAACCAGAGAGATCTACATGAAGGAACGTGCCTGCCCCCGGAGCCCGGGCCCTGGCGACTGCTGTTCGTGGCACATCGAAGTTTGATGGCAGCGTCTGCACTGTCAACTGAAATAGCCGCTGTTTGCGAACGAGACCCTTGAGGTGATGCTCGCCCACGTCGAGCAACTCCACGCCTCCTAACTCGGCGTCCTCGATGATGCCGGCTGTTGCGTTCGAAATGAGGATCTGGCCACCATGAGCGGCGTCGCAGATACGGGCAGCGCGGTGCACACCGATGCCGACATACCCGTCCTCAGCCAAGTGTGGTTCACCCGTATGAAGGCCCATTCGGACACGAACGCTCGCGCCTGCTGGCCATGTGAAGGCAGCGAGTGCGAGTTGCGCGTCGACGGCCGCGGCGACTGCGTTTCGAGCGCTACCGAAAGCGACGAAGAATCCATCGCCCGCTGTGTCGACCTCCTGTCCGCCGTGCCTTGCGAATGCCCCGCGCAGAAGCCGGCGGTGGTCACCGCGGATTGCTGCGAAGACATTGACCCCGACACGCCGCATGAGGTCCGTCGACTCCTCGATGTCGCTAAACAGAAACGTCACCGTGCCGTGGGGTAAGTTGGCGCCGCTCATCGGTCACTATGTTCGCATCTAATCATCGACGTTTCTTGTGCCGGACATCTCGGGTTTGGCCTCTTAAGTCCCATCGCTGGATCAGCGATGCTCTATCGCGTGTTTGAGCTTCCCAGCCTGTGATGCACACAATTCATCTGAGCTCAAATCACGCGCTGGCGAGTTCGGAGTGCGCCGCCGTCAGTCAAGAGTTTGAATCGAGGGCCAGACCGACCACGGCGGGCGTCGCGCCTGAGTGCAAACCCCACATAAAGAAGACGCGCGCGAAGCTACACCCGCAAACCGTTCAGAAAACCGTTTGCGGTCTACTGACCGCTCCCGTCCAAGCCTCATCACCCAACCGCCAAGCCGTCCGACCTGGCCACGACTTTGGCTGTCGTTGGCTGTCATGGACCGACGCGGCGGATGTCGGCCGACGAAAGCGAACTTGAACTGATGTCTGCGGACCCCCACAAACGGTTTTGAAGACCGCGGGGCTGCCATCCACAGTGGTCCATGGGGGTCCACTGCAGTTCCATCGCGTAGCTTCAGATTCCACGATCGTCCGCTCTTGTCCGCCGCTGTCCGTCAAGTTGGCTGTCTTCTTGGCTGTCAGCGACCCACGGACCTTAATCCCAAGGTTCAGGGTTCGATTCCCTGCGCGAGCATCTATATGTTGTCCCTGCTCCGGTTCCACTATCTACATGTTGTGGTCAGTCTGCTGCGGTGCGTCATATTTGCGGCATTTGACAGCTTCGTTTGACAGCTTCGCGAGCCAGCGAGAGTTGTCGGCGCGCCGGAGTGGCACCGAGGATGGTTCGAGCCCTTCGCGGCTCAACCAAACTCCACCACGCCCGAAATAGAGCGAACGGGCGGTGTTCTTGTGCTTGGCATTGTTTCCGCGCCTACTATCTTCGGCATTGGCCGCTGACCGGCACGTTCGCTACGCCATTGGCTTACCCGGCGTTTACCGCGGGATGCTTGTCGGGTTCTTGGCCGTAGCCGCCCTAATAGCAATTGCCGTCTGGTGGTACGCCGTTCTCAATCCGCCATGGCCACTTATCTTCGCCAGCTTCTGGACCGTGATCGTCATTGGGATCGCGTACCGGGATCTATTCCGCGCCTCAATCGAGCTGAGTTCGGACAATGAACACGTTGAATGGAAGGGCGTGTTTCTCCACGGCCGGACTTCGTTATGGGTCTGCGCCGCATCCGCGCGAGCCGTTTCGATCCTTACCGTTATCAGGTGATCGAACGCGCCAACGGGCGCTCTGTTCTCGTGTGGACGCCGCTGCCTATCTCGCGCGGCAATTTCCGATCGTTCTCCCGAGCGCTCCAGGAGCGAAATCCTGGTATCAAGGTTCAATTGGGCTGGTGGGAACGCCTCTCGCACGCGTTACCTAGATGCTGGACGGTTGCGTCGCAGTTGTGGCGCCGATAGGCTAACGGCTGCGACAGAGATCGATAGGCTGCGAGGTTGGGCCCGCGGCGAGTTCTACCCGCTGAGCCCTGAAGAACTCGGAAGGAACGCGCTCGACGATCTTTACGACGAGATGAAGCTCCAAAGCAAGGCTTGGTGGGCTGCGTTCAAGATCCTCTTCGCTGAAGCCGATCGGGGCGCGGCGCGGAACCTGATCATGCCGTTTGCCGCTCTCCTTGATGCAGGCGGTGAGTCGCTGCGCGAAGAGGCCGCAGAGGCGGCTCGAGCCGATCCCAGGCTGAGGAATGCATTCTGGGGCGCAATGGACTTCGCGCAGCGCTCACATGAGGCCTATCGGAAGTTCGGAAGGCCGATGATGGTGGAAGCGTTTGCCCGCCATCAAGCTCGGATTCCAAGTGCACATGGCCACCCTTGGCCAAACGAGGGCGACGAGTGGTCGGGCGACGCGCTCATCTATCTCATCAACGACGATCCTAACGAAGCATGGTCCGTCGCCCTGGATCTGCTGGCAATGTCCGTCGACCCCGAAACGATTGGTGCCTTCATCATCGAGGACCTGCTTCGCGAGCACGGCGATGACTTCATCGAGCGAATTGAGGCTGAGGCTGCAAGAAACGAACGCCTACGCGAAGCCCTGCCTACTACGCGGAACCTCGTGCCTGATCACCTTCTGAGTCGGGTCAAAGTCGCGGCGGGGGTTTACTGGAAGGAGTGAGCCGGAGTTCATGTGGCTAGAGATCGTGATTGCAGTCTTGCTCTTGTGCACTACGGTGGGCGCGGTGTTCGCGTTAAATGTCTGGCACGCAAGCGACCATACCGCGGCGCGTCTGGCTTTTTGATGTCCTTCTTCGGAATGCATTGCGGCGTTGCCTATAACGCCCACCGGCAGCATGTGCGCCAGAAGGTCCGCAGTCGCTAGGCCCGTTTCGCCCTCTCCTTCATGGCACCTAGTTTCCACGTCCAATCGTTGCGTACGACACCGTCAACATTCCCGGCACCTGCGCATCCTCGATCTCGGTCTTCTGCCCGACATTCAGGCCAAGCTGATGCCGCGTCCGTCCAGCCTCGCGAAGCTCCTGCGCGTGCGCGGACTGGGAGAGTCTGAAGGTGCGCAAGTACTGTGAGGGGGTGCTGGAGATCTGCCCGCCGAGTAAGACGTCAGGAACGGG
>Ga0070707_100004485_pt1 | contig 13079 bp, 9 predicted proteins | sample KBSK5502metaG_FD_65468 | JGI IMG/M metagenome (GOLD analysis project Ga0070707, IMG submission 65468) | Corn, switchgrass and miscanthus rhizosphere microbial communities from Kellogg Biological Station, Michigan, USA - KBS K5-50-2 metaG | ecosystem: Host-associated > Plants > Roots >... | reverse complement strand
GCGCCGGCATACCGGCCGGCGTTGCGCCAGGCGCCCAGGAACGCGTCCTGGACGACGTCTTCGGCAGCCGACCGGTCACCAGTGATTCGGTACGCAATTGAGAAAGCCATCGCTCCGTACTGCTCATACAGAAGATCGAGCGCCCCGAGATCGCCGCCCGCAAGGCGGTCCATCCAGGCCCGATCGGTCCGGTCTGCATCGGACCTGGAGGTGCCACGCGCCGCGATCTCGGGATCGCTCATCGGCTCTTTCGCAGCGCAGCCGTCAACGGTTCAATCCGACGGCTCCATCGCCCCCTAGCGCGGCTCACGGCGCGGAGTGTAGCGACGACACAGCGCCTTCCTCGCGTGCACCGGCGTGACCCCGGCGACCTCCCCGCACCGCATTGATCCGCCATGACTGGCGCCGCGTAACAGGAGCGAGGACGGGCGCCAGTCGCCCCGTCCGACTGATACCAGACCACCACCCAAACGCCGGATCCAGGACGCGTCGATCCGGCGGGCGGGAGGGGTTTGCCTTGGAGGGGAACATCGGAATGCAACGACCATCTCTACGGGGTGGCGCGCTCATCGCGGCCGCCGCTCTGACGCTCGCATTGGGCGGCGCTCCGCTGCTCGTGACGGGCGCCGATCACCTCGACGCGCCGGCGCTCGGCGGTCTCACCAACGCCAACGGCGACTTTGCCCCGCACTCGGACCACGGCGATCGCGACATCAACGACGTCTACGTGTTCCAGGGCAGCAATGCTTCGCGGACGGTCCTGGCCATGACCACGAACCCGGCGATCAACCTGTTCAACACCACCTTCGGCAGGAACGTCCGCTACGCGATCAACGTCGACCGCAACGGCGACGCGAAGCAGGACCTCGCCTACGTCTGGCGCTTCAGCGTCCCGAACGGCAGCGGGGCCCAGTCGTACACGGTCACTCGCTACACCGGGACCAACGCCCGCAGCTACGCGGTGGGCGTCAAGGTCGGCTCGGGTTGGACGAGCGGCTCGGGAATCGGTACCGCGAAGGACGGCATCAAGGTCTTCGCAGGCGTCCGCAGCGACCCGTTCTTCTTCGATCTCACCGGGTTCATCGGCACCGTGTTCCACATCGGCACCGACAACCTCGAGGTTCTCGACGGCAACGCCAACGACTTCTTCGAGACGCTCAACACCAACGCGCTCGTCATCGAGGTCCCGGATGACGCCATCGGCGCGACGAACATCGGCGTCTGGGGCACCACCGCCTACTGGAGCGGCTCGTCGTGGGTGGCGGCCGACCAGATGGGCCGCCCGGCGATCAACACAGTGTTCAACACGAAGCTGGTTGACGCGAACGCGGGCCAGACCAAGAACCGCTTCAACGCGACCCCGCCGTCACAGCAGCGGACCGCCTTCGGCGGCCTGTTCCGGACGAACATCATCACGACGCTCACCAACATCAATGCCGTGCTCGGGACGAAGGCAGCCTTCGGTTGCAACGACTACGACGCGGCGACCGCCGGCGTGCTCGCGAACATCCTCCTGCCCGACGTCATCACCTACAACGTGACGACAAAGGCGGATGGCACGGCCCTCAACGGCCGGGCCCTCGCAGACGACGTGATCGATGCCGAGCTGGGCATCACCACGAACAGCTGCGTGACCAGTGACGGGGTGTCGGCGCACACCGACTACCTGTCGAGCTTCCCGTACCTCGGTGTTCCGCACTGAGCCACGCGCGATCGGGAGCGCCGTCTTGGCGGCGCTCCCCGCGTTTCCTTCCGACCCCCCTGAACGCCCTATCTGACCGGAGCTCGATCGAGATGACCGCCCTCGGCGCTGTCCGCCTCCCCCGGGTCCGAAGCCCGCGACCACTCGCCCTGCTCATCGTCGCGGTGGCGATTGTCGTCGCGAGCCAGGCCGGATCGGTGCTCCAGGCCACGCTTCCGTCCCGTCCCATCGCGCCGGCGCAGCAGCCGACCGTGAATGCCCCAGTCTCTCCGCCCGAGGCGCCCGTGGCCGGCGCGCCCGACAGCCTCCTCATGATCGACCACAACATCGCCGCCTGGACACACAACGTCGCAGCGAACGACAAGGACTTCCTGTCCGCCGGCAACCTCGCGACGTTGTACGAGGCCCGCGCCCGTCTGAGCGGCGACGTCGCTGACTACGGCCGAGCGACCGAGTCCGCCGAACGCTCGCTGGCCATCGCTCCCAACCAGCTCGACGTTCTTGCCCTGCACGCGCGCCTCGCCCTCGCGACGCATGACTTCTCGCGAGCGCTCACGGAGGCGTCGTCGCTCGACCGCACCGCCCCGAACCAGCCCGCGATCCTCGCGATCATGGGCGACGCGCAGCTCGAGCTCGGCGACATTGACGCCGCGACGGACCTGTACAGCCGCGTGGAGACCCTCGCCCCGGGCGCTGCGATCACCGCCCGCATGGCCCGCCTCGCGTTCCTGCGCGGCGACCCGGCCGGCGCCGTCACGCAGGCCAGGACCGCCGAGGCGGCCGCCGGGAAGGCGGGCGTCCAAGGCCCGAGCCTCAGCTGGTACGCGTACCTGGCCGGCACCATGCAGCTCGCCGCGGGTGACCCGGAATCCGCCGGCGCCTCCTTCGACCGTGCCCTCGACGCCTGGCCACAGAGCTACCTCGCCCTGGCCGGTCGGGCACGGGCCGCAGCCGCCGTCGGAGATTTCGACAAGGCCATCGATGGCTACCGTGCCGCGATCGCAGTCGCACCGCAGCCCGACGCCCTGGCGGCGCTCGGCGACCTGCTCGCCCTGCGCGGCGATAGCCGAGGCGCACGGGAGCAGTACGACACCGTGCTCGCGATCGCCCAATTGCAGGGCTCCAGCGGGCTCGTCTTCAACCGCCAGCTCGTGCTGTTCGACGTGAACCACGAGCGCGACGTCGCCACTGCGCTGCAACTCGCGCAGAAGGAGCTGGCGGAGCGCCGCGATGTGTACGGGTACGACGCGGAGGCGTGGGCGCTGCTCGCCAACGGCCGCGCGGCCGACGCCGACGCGGCCATGACGAAAGCGCTCGCCATCGGCACACGCGACGCGATGCTCCTCTACCACGCCGGCGAGATCGCGCTCGGCGTCGGTGACCCGGCGCGAGCCCGCGATCTGCTCCAGCAGTCGCTGGCGATCAAGGGCGCGCTGGATCCGCTCTCGTCCGCGAAGGCTCGCGCTTCGCTGGAGACGCTCCAGTGACCCCGTCGACGCCTCGGCTCGCATCCACCGACCCGGCTTCGGCGCGCCCAGTTCGGTCCCACGGGCGCGCCCGCCGGCGTCGGCGGACGCTGGCAGGAATCGCTGTGGCACTGGCCCTCGGCTTCGTGGTCCCCGCCGTTGCGCTCGCCCATCCCCTCGGGAACTTCACGATCAACCACTTCGCGGCCCTGCGCATCGCCGAGGATCGGGTCGCGCTCGACGTCGTCATCGACCGCGCCGAGATCCCGGCCTTCCAGGAGCGGCAACGCCTCGACGCCAACGGCGACGGGACGCTCCAGCCGGGCGAGCTGGCGGGTCAGGACGCTGCGGCGTGCACCGCCCTGGCAGCGGAACTTGCGTTATCCGTTGCCGGCGCCCCGATGGCCCTCACCCTCGGCGCGGCAGGCATGAGCTTCCCGCCCGGCGCGGGCGGCCTCTCGACCATGCGCCTCGTCTGCGAGTACGCCGCCGCCCTGCCCGCGGCCATGGCCAGCGGCACGTCGCTGACCTTCGCCGACCGGTCCTTCGCCGAACGGATCGGATGGCGCGAGATCGTGGTCATCGGCGATGGCATGACGATCGCCGGGCAGAGCGGGACGACGGCCGCCGACCTGGCCGGCGTCTCGAGCCGCCTGACCAGCTACCCGACCGACCTGCTCACGCAGCCACTCGACATGCGCCAGGTCGAGGTGTCGTTGACCCCGGGTGGACCCGCGCTCCCTGCTTGGAAGGCACCGGACGCGACGCCCATCGATGCGGCGGCCGGCCAGTCCGGCGGCGCCACCGGCGCCATCGGAGCGGTGCCCGGCGGGGTCGGACGTGACCTCACGGCCCTCATCGACGTCAACGACCTCACGCCGCTGGCGATCATCGTCTCGCTCGCGATCGCCTTCGCGCTGGGCGTCCTCCACGCGCTCTCGCCAGGCCACGGCAAGACGATCATGGCGGCCTACCTCGTGGGCGGCCGTGGCTCGAGCCGGCAGGCGGTCGGGCTGGGCCTCGCGGTCACCGTGTCGCACACCCTCGGAGTCATGGTGCTGGCAGGGATCACGGTTGCCGCGTCGAGCCTGCTCCCGCCGGAGCGGCTGTACCCGGTGCTGGGCGTCGCCTCGGGCGGCCTCGTGATCGCGATCGGCGGCTCGCTGCTGTGGCAACGGCTCCGAGCCAGCTGGGTGGCTGCGGCGCACCGGCGCGCGCACCAGCACAGCCTGGAACACGATCACGATCACGGGAATGAGCGCAACCACGGGCACGGGCACGACCACGCGCATCCGCACACCCACCCACACGCCCAAGACGGCGACTCGATCTCGTGGCGGGGCCTCCTGGCCCTCGGCCTGTCGGGCGGCCTCGTCCCATCGGCGTCGGCGCTGATCCTGCTCCTGGGTTCGATCGCGGCGGGGCGCGTCGCCTACGGCGTCGTCCTGGTCGTCGGGTTCGGAGTCGGCATGGCCGTCGTGCTCGCCGGCATCGGCCTCCTGCTCGTCCACGCCCGGCGCCTCGTCGAACGGCGGCTCGATGGAGAGACGCCGTCGATTGACCGGCTTCGTCGGGTCGTCGCACCGATCCAGCTGGCGACAGCCGCGCTGGTGGTCGTCCTCGGGGTCGTGCTGACCGGGCAGGCGCTGACCCAGGTTCTCTAGTCAGAGGGTGCCTAGGGCGGCCTCGAGAACGTCCTCGAACACGACATCCGCTGCCCGGCCTGCATCGATGACGCGCCAGCGCGCTGGCTCCTGCCCAGCGAGCTCGAGGAACCCGGTCCGAACTCGCCGGTGGAAGTCAAGGTCGAAGCCGGCTTCGAACCGGTTGCGTGCGTCAGCGGCCTTTCGGTCGAGCCCGACCTCCGGCGCGACATCGAGGAGGATGGTCAGGTCGGGCGAGAGCCCTGCCGTCGCGACGTCCGCGATCGAACGGAGCTCGGCGATCGGCAGCCCCGCGCCGAAGCCCTGGTAGGCCAGTGTCGAGTCGGCAAATCGGGCGCAGACGACGACTTCGCCGGCGGCGAGTGCCGGGCGGATCACCTCGGCGACGAGCTGGGCCCGCGCCGCGTTGAACAGCAGTGCGTCCGCTCGGGGGTCGATCCCGCCGTCCCCGGCCACCGCCCCGCCGAGGACCACCGTTCGGATCTGCTCCCCGAGCGTCGTGCCGCCCGGCTCGCGCGTCAGCCGGACGACCTGGCCGCGGGCTCGCAGGGCCTCGGCCAGCCGCTCTGCCTGGAGCGTCTTGCCCGCGCCCTCGGGACCCTCCAGCGTGATGAATCGACCCGGCACGCGGCGAGTGTAGGCACCGCCCACTGCTCCTTGGTACGCTCCCGGCCCCGGCATGACAGACCTGACCGATCGTGCGCTCGACACCACCGAGAAGCTCGGCGCCACGTATGCCGACGTCCGGGTAATCCGCCGCCGCGACGAGTCGATCGCGGTCAAGAGCGGGCGGGTCGAAGGGGTCGCGCTGGGCGAGACCGACGGCTTCGGGGTCCGGGTACTCGTCGATGGCGCGTGGGGCTTTGCCGCCAGCGACACGCTCGAGCTCGCCGAGGCCGACCGGGTCGGCGCCCTGGCCGTCCGTGTCGCGAAGGCGTCGGCGACGGCCCTGCGCCGTCCGGTCGAGCTCGACGGTCGGCCGCGAGCGACCGGGACGTTCGAGACGCCGGTCGTCGAGGACCCGTTCAAGATCTCGCTGGAGACCAAGATCGCCGACCTTGTCGCCGCGGATCGCGCCGCGGGCAAGGTCAAGGGCGTCACCTTCACCGAGTCGATCTACACCGGCCACCGCGAATGGAAGACCTTCGCCGCGTCCGATGGCAGCTACACCGAGCAGGTGTTGACCCAGGTCGGCAGCGCCGTCGAAGCGAACGCGATCGACGGCGACGAGCACCAGCGCCGCAGCTATCCCGACGCCGGTGGCGGGTATCGGGCCGGCGGCTACGAGTACATCCGCGAGCTCGACCTGGCAGGCCATGCCGAGGCCTACGCCGAGGAGGCGGTCGCGCTGCTGACGGCGCCACAGCTCCCCCCGGGTCGCCGCACGATCGTGCTCGACCCGTCGATGCTCTACCTCCAGCTCCACGAGAGCTGCGGCCACCCGACCGAGCTCGACCGGGTGTTCGGCACGGAGGCGTCCTACGCGGGGACGAGCTTCCTGACGCCGGACAAGCTCCAGGAAGGGTTCATGTACGGCTCGGAGCTGGTGACCATCGTTGCCGATGCCACCGCGCCCGGCGGCATGGGCACCTTCGGCTGGGATGACGAAGGGGTCGAAGCACAGGCCGTGCCACTGGTCAGGAACGGGCGCTTCGTCGGCTACCAGTCGAGCCGCGAAACGGCGCCCCGGGTTGGGCTCCAATCGAGCGGCGGCATGCGGGCCGACGGCTGGAACCGCATCCCGCTCATCCGAATGACCAACGTCAACATGCTGCCCGTGCCGGGCCAGAGCCTCGACGAGATCGTCGCCGACACGGACGACGGCCTGTACCTCGCCAACAACCGCAGCTGGTCGATCGACGACCGGCGCCTGAACTTCCAGTTCGCGACCGAGGTCGCCTACGAGATCAAGGGCGGCAAGAAGGGCAAGCTGTTCAAGAACGCCACGTACACCGGCATCACCTACGAGTTCTGGCGCTCGTGCGATGCGGTGGGCGATGAGCGCAGCTTCGTGATGCTGGGTACGCCCAACTGCGGCAAAGGCGAGCCGTCGCAGACCGCGCGGGTCGGTCACGCCGTGCCCGGTGCGCGTTTCCGCAACGTCCAGGTGGGAGTCGGCAAGTGGTGAGCCGCGCCAATCGGCTGGTAAGCCCCGCGAACGCCGCCGGCGCGCCCGGCGGGGGCAGCGCGGTCGTGGCCGCAGAGATGGCGCGCAAGGTCAGCGCGAGCGAGCCGGAGTCAGCTCTCGCACTCGCAGACGAGGTCCTCGGTCGGGCCCTGCGCATCGGTGCCACGGAGGCCGAGGTGCTGGTGATGGCCGGCGACGCGGCCCTGACCCGGTTCGCCAACAGCGAGATCCACCAGAACGTCGTGGAGCGGGCGCTGACGGTGAACCTGCGCTACGTCGTCGGGAAACGCATCGCGGTGGTCTCGACCGGCAAGGTCGATACCGACGGGCTGCGATCGCTCGTCAACCGGGCGGCCGCGATCACCCGCAGCTGCGAGGAGCTCGATGATTGGGCCGGCCTGCCAGGGCCGGCGAAAGCGGCTGCGGGGGCTGCGGCGAACGCCTGGTCCGACGGAACGGCCGAGGCGACGCCGGAGCTCCGTGCCGAGGGTGTCCGCGCGGTCATCGCCGCTGCGGACGCGAAGGGCGTCACCGCGTACGGCTCGTTCTCGACGGAGGCGGAGGCCGTCGCCGTGGCCAACTCTGCGGGCATCCGGTCGGCCGAGCGGCGGACATCGTCGCAGCTGCTCACCGTCCACATGTCGCCCGATGGCGGCACCGGCTACGCCGAGGGCGTGAGCATGGACGCCACCGAGATCGACGCCGCGGCGATCGGGGCGGAGGCCGCAGCGAAGGCGCGTGCCGGCGACCGGGCGGTGTCGATCGAGGCGGGCGAATATCCCGTCGTGCTCGAGGAGTACGCGGTCGTCGACATCACGGACATGCTCGGCTACCTCGGGTTCTCGGCGCTGGCGGTCCAGGAGGGTCGCTCGTTCGTGGAGCTGGGCCGGCGCATCGGCTCGGACCTCGTGACCATCGTCGACGACGGCGAGGATCCGAACGGCCTGCCGATGTCCTTCGACTACGAAGGCGTCGCGAAGCAGCGCGTGCCGTTGGTCGAGGCCGGCGTGTGCCGCGAGGTCGTGTACGACTCGCAGACGGCCGCCCGTGATGGCCGCGCCTCCACCGGCCACGGCCTGCCGGCCCCGAACCCGTGGGGCCCGTTCCCGCTCAACGCCGTCATGTCGGCCGGTTCCACGCCGCGTGAGGAGCTGATCCGCGGCCTCGATCGCGGCCTCCTCGTGACGCGGTTCCACTACACGAACGTGGTCCACCCGAAGCTCGCGATCATCACCGGCATGACCCGCGACGGCACGTTCCTCGTCGAGCGCGGCGAGATCGTGGGACCCGTGCGCAACCTCCGCTTCACCCAGTCATACCTCGATGCCCTGGCCGGCGTGAGCGCGGTGAGCAGCTCGCGCAAGACGATCAAGGGCTTCCTCGGCGCGGCGGTCGTGCCGGCGCTGCGCATCGACGCCTGGACCTTCACCGGCGTCACGGAGTTCTGACCGGCGCCACCCAAAGACGCGCCGAGTAGTCTTCGGCCGATGTCGGTGCAGCAACGGCTCGCGCGTGCGTTCGATTCCGTCGAGCAGCGCCGCATCAAGAAGCTGTGGGTACGCCACTCGATCGCCGAGGATCGGCGCGACATCGACGGCTTGATCTCGACGCTCGCGCCCGGGTGCATGTACGCGATCGTCGGTACCGGGCTGCGCTGGGAGGGACACGCGGGCGCGCGGGCGTTCTACACGGAGCTGTTCGCCGCCTTCCCGGACAACAGCTTCGCGCTGACCGACATCGTCGTCGGGCCGCAGGGCGTGTTCGAGGCGGTGGTCCTCGAGGCCACGCACGAAGGGCCCTTCGCCGGGCTGGCCCCGACCGGCCGTCGAGTGCGCCTGGAGCTGGCGATCCTGTTTCCGTGGGACCCGGCGACGCAGCTGTTCGCCGGTGAGCAGATCTTCATCGACCGGACGGCGCTGATCGGCGGCGTCTGACCCCGGGCGCGGGCGGATCGTCGCGCGAACCCGACGTCAGCGCTGGTAGGCGACCTCGCCGTGCACGGACAGGTCGAGGCCGACCTCCTCCTCGTGTGACGGCACGCGCAGCCCGAGGACGAAGTCGACCGCCTTGACGATCACGTACGTCGCCACCACCGAGTAGGCGATGGTCGCCGCCACCGCGATGGCCTGCGTCGCCAGCTGGCCTGCGTTGCCGTCGATGAGGCCCGGGAAGGCGTTGATCGCGGTCGTTGCGAACACGCCTGTCGCCAGCGCCCCGAATACCCCGCCGACGCCGTGGACCGAGAAGACGTCGAGTGCGTCGTCGATCCGCAGCCGCTCACGAAGCAGGGTCGCGCTGTAGCACAGGCCGCCGACGACGAGGCCGATGACCAGCGCGCCGCCGGCGGTCACGAAGCCCGACGCGGGCGTGATCGCGACGAGGCCGGCGACGGCGCCGCACGCCGCGCCGACGACGCTGACCTTGCGCTTGTGGGCGTAGGAGATCAGCACCCAGCTGATCGTCGCCGCCGCGGCGGCAGTGTTGGTCACGACGAGGGCGTTGGCCGCGAGCCCACCCGCCGTCAGTGCCGACCCGGCGTTGAAGCCGAACCAGCCGAACCACAGCAGGCCCGCCCCGAGGACGGTCATCGGGATGTCGTGCGGCTCCATCCGCTCGCCGTTGCTGGCGCGCCGGCCGATGAGCAGGGCGACGACCAGTGCCGACAGGCCCGATGAGGCATGCACCACCGTGCCACCGGCAAAGTCGAGCGCGCCGAGCTTGTACAGCCAGCCATCGGTCGCCCAGACCCAATGCGCGATCGGCGAGTAGACGAGCAGTGACCACAGGCCGGTGAAGATCACGAAGCTGGCGAAGCGCTTGCGCTCCGCGAACGCGCCCGTGATGAGCGCCGGGGTGATCGCGGCAAACATCATCTGGAAGCCGGCGAACAGCACGAACGGGATGGTCGGGCCGTAGGTGGGGTTCGGCTCGAGGCCGACGTTGCTGAACCCGATGTACTCGGGTCCGCCGAGCAGTCCGAGGCCGGTGATGTCGTGGCCGAACGCCAGCGAGAAGCCGACGAGCACCCAGATGACACTGACCAGCGCCAGCCCGAAGAAGCTGTGCATGATCGTGGACAGGACGTTCTTGCGGCGGACGAGGCCGCCGTAGAACAGCGCCAGCCCGGGCAGCATCACCATGACCAGTGCCGTCGCCACGAGCATCCAGGCCGTATCGCCGCCGCTGATCCCCTGCACCGATCCCACCTCCCACTGCGCACGGATTTGTGCACTGGGACTCGGATGGAGCCCGGGAATGAAGTATCAGGCGTGGGCGAGGCGGATGGCGCGGTGATCTAGCCGAGGCAATGGCGACGCACTAGGGCATTTCGCACAAGACATTCGCCGCGCAGCGCGGCGCGCTGTCAATGCCAGGAGCTGCGGGCGGGATCGGGGTAGAGCCGCACCCGCCGGTACGGCTCGCGGCCGCGGGAGCGGGACACGAGATTGGCCCGTTCGGCCATCTGGTGCTGCAGGCGCCGGATGTAGGCGTTCTGCGGGGACAGCTCCACCGCCTCGGCGCGATTCAGGACGACGCCGATCGCCTCCTCCGTCTCGCGCAGCGCCGCGTCGCTCGGGTCGATCTCGAGCGCGAAGATCGAGGTCAGCGAGGCCTGCATCTGCGGGATCGTGTTGGTCTTGAGAACGTAGATCGGCATGGCCCGCTCCTCGGCCTCGCGGACCATCGGAGTCTTCTGCTTGTACTCGCTGCGGATGGTCATGACCACGTCCGCCTCGTCGACGTCGCGGGCGATGATCACCGGCAGCTGCAGCTCCCGGATCGCCTGTTCGAGGCGCTTCCGGCTGATGCCCTGGGGCAGGACCCGCAGCGTCGGCAGCGACTCCGCGTCGGGGACCCGTAGCGCCGGCCCCGCCTCGTCCACCCCGGCCTCGACGGCGCGATCCATCAGCGCTTCGTCGTCCGCGGCAAGGTCAGCCGCGTTCACCGGTCCCGTGCCTTCCTCGGCCTTCAGCGCGTCGATCGCCTTCGAGGCGGACTCGCGCCACTCACGCTGCCGCGACAGCTCCCGGGCGTCGCGCGCCCGCTGCTCCGCGGCCGGCGTGGTGCCGCGCTCGAGCGGGCCCCTGTCCGCGATGTCGCCGGCGACGAACGGGGCTTCGACTCGCGCTCCCCGGGCGACACCGGGGGCCGCCGGCGTGCCCGGGCCCGATCTGCCGGGCCGCCACGAGCCGGACGCACCGGGCCGGAACCCCGACCTCGTCCCGCGCTCTCCGCCAGGCACGTACATTCCACCGCGGAAGCCGGCATCGCCGCGCCAGCCGGGTTCCGTCCGCCAGCCCGAGCCGCCCTGCCCGATGAGCCCGGAGAACCGGTCGGGCACGAGCTGCTCCCGCGGCGAGGGTCGCGGCCGCGACTGCGAGCGATGCACGCCCTCCTCGTCGCGCCATCGCAGCTCCGGCGCCACCGGGTCACCTCGGAGCAGGGCGTCCACCGTGTCGGCCACGTCGCCATGCACCAGCACCCGCTCCCGATCCTGGATCTCGATGACCACGTCGAAGGTCGGTGGCGCCTTGCGCTCGAGGACGCTCTTCTGCGAGCGGCGCCGGCGCGCCTCCTCGTCGCCGAGGGTCACGCTCTGGATCCCGCCGATCAGGTCGGACAGGGTCGGGTTGAGCATCAGGTTGTCCAGCGTGTTGCCGTGCGCCGTGCCGATCAGCTGCACGCCGCGCTCGGCGATCGTGCGCGCCGCGGCGGCCTCGAGCTCGGTCCCGATCTCGTCGATGACGATGACCTGGGGCATATGGTTCTCGACCGCCTCGATCATCACCTCGTGCTGCAGCGAGGGCGTCCGGACCTGCATCCGGCGCGCCTTGCCGATCGCCGGGTGGGGGATGTCGCCGTCGCCGGCGATCTCGTTCGAGGTGTCGACGACCACGACCCGCTTGTCGAGGTCGTCGGCCAGGACGCGAGCGGCCTCGCGCAGCATCGTGGTCTTGCCGATGCCCGGCCGGCCCATGATCAGGAGCGACTTCCCGGTCTCGACGAAGTCGGCGATGATCTCGATCGTCCCGTACACGGCGCGGCCGATCCGGCAGGTCAGCCCGACGATCTTGCCGCTTCGGTTGCGGATGGCCGAGATGCGATGCAGCGTCCGCTCGATACCCGCCCGGTTGTCGTCCCCGAACGAGCCGATGTGATCGACGACGTACTGGATGTCCGATTCATTGATCTCCCGATCCAGCAGCTCGACCTCCGAGTCCGGGTAGCGCGCCTCGGGCCGCCGGCCGAGATCCATGACGACCTCGATCAGGCCTTCCCGATCAGCCAGGTCGTCGATCGCCGCGACGATCTCCGGCGGCAGCGCCGCCAGGAGGACATCGATGTCGTCCGTCGCCGAGAGCGGCTCCGGGGCAGGGCGCACGTCCGGGCCGCCGGGCTCGTCGGTCACGTCGACGGGCTCGGCTGGGGGCTCGATGCGCTCGGCGGACTCAGGAGCCACGAGTGACCTCCAGGTGGCGCACTGCGGCGGGGACCAGGCCCGGCTCGGCGACGCGGACGAGGGTCTCCTTGAGGAGCAGGGTCACGGTTGCGATCTCGGCGAAGCCGGCTTCCTCGACGCGTCGATCGGCCGGCGACTCGTAGGTTCGCACGGGTGCGAGAACGCCGTGATTCGGGTGGCGGGTAAGGTTTCCGCCGATCTGCGCGGAGATCTCACCGAGCCCGAAGCGGATCAGGTCGGTCGGGTCGACCTCGGGTCGCGCCAGGAGTCGCAGGTAATGCGGCTGGTCCTCGCGCGCGACGCCGATCTGGATGAACGCATCGAGACGCACGCCGTCGGGGCCTTCGAGGACGTACCCGTCGAGGTCCGCGAAACGCAGGATCGGGGCGAGGGAGCTACGAGGCACGCGCCAGTTCGAGCCCTGCCGCTCCCAGTCGGCGATGCGGAAGGCCTCGAGGCGCTGCACCGGCGGCGGCGTGATCGCCGTGTACAGCTGCATCAGCGCGTTCGCATCGACCGGGCGGACGTGGCGGATGCGCGCCTCGGTCGCGGCCTTCTCGGTCCACGGCTCGGGCAGTGCCGGCTCCGGCGGGCGGTACAGGACGCGCTCCTCGCCGTACCGGGCGAAGCCCGCCTGCATGAACAGCTCGACGTTGTC
>Ga0070707_100004479_pt1 | contig 13087 bp, 15 predicted proteins | sample KBSK5502metaG_FD_65468 | JGI IMG/M metagenome (GOLD analysis project Ga0070707, IMG submission 65468) | Corn, switchgrass and miscanthus rhizosphere microbial communities from Kellogg Biological Station, Michigan, USA - KBS K5-50-2 metaG | ecosystem: Host-associated > Plants > Roots >... | reverse complement strand
TCTGCGTTGAGAGGCAGTTCAGGCCTGGCCGGCGCGGTGGGCACGGAGGACGGCCTTCACCTCGTCGTCTTCGACCTGGCGGAAGTCGAGGTAGAAGCGGCCCACGGCGCCGAAGGGCCAGGGCGTCTCGAGCGCCTCGAGACGCACGCCCTCGGCGGCGAACTCCCGCACCGTCTCCGGCGGCGCCACCGGCACCGCGACCACGACCTCGCGCGGCGACCGACGCAACGCCGCGCGGGCCGCGGCCCGGGCGGTGAGCCCGGTGGCGACGCCGTCGTCGACCAGCACCGCGACGCGCCCTTCGACCGGCTCCGGCGCGCGACCCTCGCGGTAGGCGGCTTCCCTCCGCAGGATCTCGCGCCGCTGCCGCTCGATCTCCTCCTGCAGGTACGAGTCGGGGATGCCGAGGACGCGCACCGTGCGGTCGTCGACGAGGGCGATCTCCTCGCCGTCGGCGAGCGCGAGCGCCCCCACCGCCAGCTCCGGGTTGCCCGGCGCTCCGAGCTTCCGCGGCACGATCACGTCGAGGGGTGCGCCCAGCGCCGTGGCGACGGCGGCGGCGACGATCACGCCTCCCCTGGGAATGCCGAGCACCACCGCTCCACCTTCCCCCGCGACCGGCCGCTGCTTGAGATGCTCGCCGAGCATCCGGCCCGCCTCTTCCCGGTCGCGGAACACGCCCTCAGCTCCGAACCGCCGGCCAAAAGGGCGCCAGCTGCTGCCGATAGGCCTCGAGGAGCCGGTCCATCGGTCCGGTCGTGGGCCAGGGCAGGGGCGTGTGCGCCTCGCCGGCGAGGAGCGCGACCACCGCCGCCGCGGAGCGCGCGATGCCGTCGAGGTCGTAGCCTCCTTCGAGGACGAAGACGGCTCGCGATGCGGCGGCGCCGGCGGCGATCGACAGGCACACCGCCGCCATCTCCGCGAACCCGCGCTCCGTGACCCGCATGCCGGCGAGGGGATCGGCCACGTACGGGTCGAAGCCCACGGAAACGAGGACGAGCTGCGGGTCGTACGCGCGGCCGATGGGCTCGACGATCTGGCGGTAGACGCGCGCGTACTCGGCGTCGCCGAGACCGGCCGGCATCGGCAGGTTGACCGTGAACCCCCGGCCGCGGCCGTCCCCCACCTCGTCCAGGGCTCCGGTGCCGGGATAGAACGGGAACTCGTGGGACGAGAGATAGAGCAGGCGCGGGTCCTCGTAGAACGTCGCCTGGGTGCCGTTGCCGTGGTGGACGTCCCAGTCGACGACCATCACGCGCTCGAGCCCGCGGCCGAGCGCATGGGCGGCGGCGACGGCCACGTTGTTGAAGAGGCAGAAGCCCATGGCCCGGTCGGCCTCGGCGTGATGTCCCGGAGGACGCACGGCGCAGAACGCGCGGTCGGCCTCGCCGGCGAGGACACGGTCCACCGCCTCCACCGCCGCGCCCGCCGCCCTCAGCGCCGCGACATACGAGCGCGGGCCCGCTTGCGTGTCGGCATCGAAGCGCACCGTGCGGCCCGCCGTCGCCGCGACGCGGGCCACGTGGGCCTCGGTGTGGACCCGCCGCAGCTCGTCGCGCGTCGCGTCGCGCGGCACGGCCCGCTGGAGTCGCGCTTCGAGGCCCGCGTCCCGGAGACCGCGCCGCAGCGCGTCGAGCCTCTCGGGGCGCTCGGGATGGCCGCGGCCGGCGTCGTGCTCGCGAAAGACCGGATCGTCATGGAGCAGGACGCGCGTTAACGCTTCCCCGCGAAGTAGCTCTTCGCGGCCTCGGTGAGCTTGGGCAGCAGCTCGAACAGGTCGCCCACGATCCCGTAGTTGGCCACCTTGAAGATCGGCGCATCGGCGTCCTTGTTGATGGCCACGATGTACTTCGAGGACGACATGCCGGCCAGGTGCTGGATGGCGCCGCTGATGCCGCACGCGACGTACAGCGTGGGCGAGACGGTCTTGCCGGTCTGGCCCACCTGGTACTGGTGGTCTACCCAGCCCGCGTCGACGACCGCCCGCGAAGCGCCGACCGCCGCGCCCATGGCCGCGGCCAGGCTCTCCACGAGGTGGAAGTTCTCGGGTCCCTTCAGCCCGCGCCCGCCGGAGACGATGATCTGGGCCTCGGTGAGCTCCAGCTTGCCCGACGCGGTGGCGTGGACGGCGGTGACCTTCGCGCGCGCCGTCGTGTCCACCGTGCCCTTCCTCACCTCCGCCTTGCGCGACGCGTCGGTCTTCCCGACCGCGAACACGTTCGGGCGCAGGGTGGCCATCTGCGGCTCGCCCTCCCACCGCACGGTGGCGTAGGCCTTGCCCGCGTACATCGGCCGGCGCGCCTCCAGCCGGCCGTCCTTCACGCTGAGAGCGACGCAATCCGACACGAGGCCCGCGCCGACGCGGGCCGCCACCCGGGGCGCGAGGTCCCGGCCCATCGCGGTGAAGGGCACGAGCACGACCGAAGGCTTCTCGGCCGCGACCACGTGCGCCATCGCCCGCGCGTACGGTTCGGTGGCGTAGGCGGCCAGCTCGGCCTGGTCGAATACGTGGACGGTGTCCGCACCCTGCGCGCCCAGCTCGGAGGCAAGGCCCTCGACCCCGGAACCGACGATGACGGCGTGGACGGAGGCCTGGAGGGCGTCGGCCAGGCGCCGCGCCTCGGCCACCGCCTCCCGCGACGGCCGGCGCACCTTGCCGTCCCGGTGCTCCGCAAAGGTGACTATGCTAGGCATGAAGCTCCCGCTGAACGCTGATCGCCGATCGCTGACTCCTTCAAATGACCTTCGCTTCCTCGTGCAGGAGCCGCAGCAGCTCCTTCACCTGGGTGTCGGCGTCGCCCTCGATCATCTTCACCGCCGAGCGCGAGGGCGGCAGCTCGAGGGCCACCACCTTCGTCTTCGGCGCGAGCTGCTCCGCGGTCAGGCCGAGGTCCGCGGCCCCCCTCGTCTCGATGAGCTTCTTCTTGGCCGCCATGATGCCCTTCAGGCTCGCGTAGCGCGGCTCGTTGAGGCCCTTCTGCGCGGACACGACCGCCGGCAGCGTGACCTCCCACGTCTCGTGGGCGCCCTCGATCTCCCGCTCGACGGTGGCCTTGCCGTCCTGCAGCTCGATCCTCACCGCCATCGTGACCTGCGGCAGGTCGAGGATCTCCGCCACCAGACCGGGGACCTGGGCGTTGTCTCCGCCCACCCCCTGCTGGCCCATGAGGATGAGGTCGGCCCCCAGGGGCTTGAGCGCGGTGGCGAGGGCCCACGCGGTGCCGAGCGTGTCGGTCTGGTCGAAGAGCGGGTCCTTCAGGTGCAGCGCGGAGTCGGCGCCCATCGCGAGGCCGCTGCGCAGCGCGGACTGCACGCGGTCGGGCCCGAGGGAGACGAGGACCACCTCGCCTCCCTTCGCCTCCTTGATCTTGAGCGCCTCTTCGATGGCGAACTCGTCGTAGGGCGAGACGATCCAGTTGACGTCGCTCTCCAGGATCCCCTTGCCGTCGGGAGCGATGCGGATGCGGGTCTCGGTGTCCGGCACCTGCTTGATGCAGACCGCAGTCTTCATTTCATGACTTTTTCGTCTCTGCGTCCTCGCCGTTCGTTCTCTGCGTCCTCTGCGTTAAAAGGCAGTTTCAGCCCTCGTGGCGCCGGAACAGGAGCGCGCCGTTGGTGCCCCCGAAGCCGAAGGAGTTGGACAGCGCGTACTCGACGTCGGCCTTTCGGGCCGCGTTGGGCACGATGTCCAGGTCGCAGTCCGGATCCGGATGCTCGTAGTTGATGGTGGGGGCGATCATCTGGGTCTTGAGGGTGAGAGCGGTGATGCCCGCCTCCAGGCCCCCCGCGGCGCCGAGCAGGTGGCCCGTCATCGACTTGGTCGAGCTGATCGCCAGGCGCCGCGCGTGGTCGCCGAAGACACGCTTGAGGGCCACGACCTCCACCTTGTCGCCCTGCGGCGTCGACGTGCCGTGGACGTTCACGTAGTCCACGGCGGCCGGGGGCACCCCGGCGTCCCTCAGCGTCCGGTTCATGACCCGCATGGCGCCGTCGCCGTCCTCGCACGGCGCGGAGATGTGGTACGCGTCCGAGGACATCCCGTAGCCGACGACCTCGCAGTAGATGGGAGCGCCCCGCCGGCGAGCGTGCTCGAGCTCCTCCAGCACCACGATCCCCGATCCCTCACCGATGACGAACCCGTCGCGCTCCTTGTCGAACGGCCGCGAGGCGTGGGCCGGATCGTCGTTGCGGGTGGACAGCGCGCGCATGGCGCTGAAGCCGCCCACGCCGAGGGGCGTGATGGCGGCCTCGCTGCCCCCCGCGATCATCGCGGTGGCGTCCCCGCGCTGGATCAGCCGGAACGAGTCGCCCACCGCGTGGGCGCTGGTGGTGCAGGCGGTGCAGGTGGCCGAGTTGGGGCCCTTGGCCCCCGTGCGGATGGACACCCAGCCCGAAGCGAGGTTGACGATGGCCGCGGGGATGAAGAACGGGCTGATGCGGCGCGGCCCTTCCTTCATCAGCGTCTCGTGCTCGCGCTCGATGGTGGCGAACCCCCCGATCCCGCTGCCGATGTAGACGCCGATCATGTCCGCCTCGGCGGCATCGATCTTCAGCCCCGAATCGGCGAGGGCGTAGTCGGCCGCGGCCACCGCGAACTGGATGAAGCGGTCCATCTTCTTGACGTCCTTCTTCTCCACCCAGTTCAGGGGATCGAAGCCCTTGACCTCCGCCGCGAAGCGCGTGGAATGGCGGGAGGCGTCGAAGAGCGTGATGTTCGCCAGCCCCGACCTCCCGGCCAGGAGCCCGCTCCAGGTGGGCTCGGTGCCGATTCCGAGGGGAGAGACCAGGCCCACCCCCGTGATCACCACCCTGCGGTTGTCTGCCACTGCTCGCCCTTGCCTCGCCCGCGGGGGAACCGGCTACTTCTTCGCCTTCTCCGCGTGCTTCTGGATGTAGTCGACGGCTTCCTTCACCCGCGTGATCTTCTCGGCGTCCTCGTCGGGGATCTCGATCCCGAACTCCTCCTCGAGGGCCATGACCAGCTCGACGGTGTCGAGGCTGTCGGCGCCGAGGTCGTCGACGAACGACGCCTCCGGCGTCACGAGGTCCTCCTCGACCCCGAGCTGGTCGACGATGATCTTCTTCACGCGATCGGCAACAGGCTCCATGAAGCTCCTCCGGGGGACCCCGGCGCGGGATCCCGTTTGAGTTGTAGCTCGAACCCCCGGGCCGCGCGGCCCACGGGCACCGGCCCTCCGGTGATTCTACATATGAAAGCCGCCGTCCACGGCCAGCACCTGGCCGGTGACGTAGGCGGCAGCTTCGGAGAGCAGGAACGCGACCACCCCCGCCACGTCGTCGGGCTGCCCCAGGCGGCCGAGGGGGATGCTCCCCGACATCGACTCCCGCGCCTCCGGCGTCATGGCCGCGGTCATGTCGGTCTCGATGAAGCCGGGCGCGACGGCGTTCACGGTGATGGACCGGGAGGCCACCTCCCGGGCGACCGCCTTCGTGAAGCCGATGAGGCCGGCCTTGCTCGCGGCGTAGTTGGCCTGGCCCGCGTTGCCGGTGAGCCCCACGACCGACGTGATGTTGACGATGCGGCCGTAGCGCTGCTTCAGCATGGGCCGGAGTGCGGCCCGCGTGCAGTGGAAGGCGCCGGTCAGGTTCGTGGCCAGGACGGCGTCCCACTCCTCCGGCTTCATGCGCAGGAGCAGGTTGTCCCGGGTCACCCCGGCGTTGTTCACCAGATGGTCAAGCCGGCCTTGCGCCTCGACGATCGCCTCGACGGCGGCCTGCGCGGAAGTCCGGTCGCTCACGTCGACCGCGACGGCCGAGGCCTTGCCCCCGGCGGCGAGGATCGCCTTCACGGCTTCCGCCAGCCGCGTCTCGTCCCGCGCGCCGAGATAGACGGTCGCACCCTGGCCCGCGAGCGCGCGGGCGATGGCTCGCCCGATGCCCCGCGAGGCACCGGTGACGAGGGAGACGCGGCCGGCGAGCGCGCCGTCCGGCGTCACGTCGTCCTCGCGGCGGGAGAGAGCGCGGCGAGGGCCTTCTCCAGCGAGCCCGGGTCCTCCACGTGCAGGGCTCTCACGCCCTTGGCGACGCGCTTCACGAGGCCGGAGAGGACGGTGTCCGGGCCGACCTCCACGAACGTCGAAGTGCCGTCCCGGACGAGCAGCTCGACGGCCTGCTGCCAGCGCACCGGGGCCGAGACCTGGCGAACCAGTCCCTCCCGGCACTCGCCGGCGGTCCTCACGATCCGGGCGTCGACGTTGTTCACGAGCGGGACCTCGGCGTCCCGGAAGCGCACCCGCCCGAGGTCGGCGGCCAGGCGCTCCTGCGCGGGAGCCATCAGCGCGCAGTGGAAAGGGGCGGAAACGGCCAGCCGCACCGCCTTCCTCGCGCCGGCGGCCCGGCACGCCTCCACGGCGCGGTCCACCGCCCCCGAATGGCCGGCGATCACCACCTGATGCGGGGCGTTGATGTTGGCGGGGCTGACGACCTGGTCGTGCGCCGCCTCGCGGCACGCCTGCTCCACCGCGGGAAGCTCGAGACCAATGATCGCGGCCATGGCGCCCTCTCCCGCGGGCACCGCCTCCTGCATGTACTGTCCCCGCCGCCGCACCGCCACCACCGCGTCCTTCAGCCCCAGCGCGCGGGCGGCGACGAGGGCCGAATATTCTCCCAGGCTGTGGCCGGCCACCCGGTCGGGCCGCCCTCCCCTCGCCTCCAGGACACGCAAGGCGGCGACGCTCGCGACCAGGATGGCGGGCTGCGTGTTCGCGGTGAGCTGCAGCTCGGCCTCGGGCCCTTCGAAGCAGAGGCGAGAGAGCGAGAACCCGAGGGCGTCGTCGGCCTCGGCGAAGACGGCGCGGGCCTCGGGGAACGACTCGGTCAGCGCCTTTCCCATCCCGACCTTCTGCGAGCCCTGGCCGGGGAAGACGAAGGCCACGCTCATGAGCTCGCGACCCCGCTCGCCTCGCGGGCGGCGCCCAGGACCTTCAGCTCGGCTTCGATCCTCGCGTTCACGCCGCTGGCGAAGAACTCCGCGGCCATGCGGATGCCGTGCTTGATCGCGGTCGCGTTCGACTTGCCGTGGCCGATCACGCAGCAGCCCTTCACCCCGAGCAGCGGCGCCCCCCCGTATTCCGCGGGATCGATGCGGCGCCTCACGGCCCGGAACGCGTCGCGGGCGAGAAACGCGCCCAGGCTGCGCACGGGGGTGCGCTGCAGCTCCTCGCGAACGAGGTGCATCATCGACTCGGCGAGCGTCTCGCACGCCTTGAGGACCACGTTGCCGGTGAAGCCGTCCATGACGATGACGTCGACCTTGCCCGTGAAGAGGTCGTGCCCCTCGACGTTGCCGATGAAGTTCAGGCTCGAGCCCTTGAGGACCTCGTGGACCTCCTTGGTCAGCTCGTTGCCCTTGGTCTCCTCCTCGCCGAGGCTCATCAGGCCCACGCGCGGGTTGGGCGTGCGGAGCACCGCGCTCGTGTACACCCTTCCCATCACCGCGAACTCCTCGAGGTTTCGGGCCTTGCAGCTGGCGTTGGCGCCCACGTCGAGGAGCACGGTGCGGCCGTCGGGACGGGGCACGACCGCGGCGAGCGCCGGTCGGTCGACCTCTTCCAGCGTGCCCAGGACCATCTTGGCGATCGTCCAGCAGGCCGCCGTGTTGCCGGCGGAGAAGAACGCGTCGGCGGCGCCGTCGCGCACCTTCTCCATCGCGACCTGGATCGACGAGCGCTTCTTCAGGGTGGCCCGGGTGACCTTCTCGCCCATGCCGACGGCATCGGGCGCGTCGGCGATCTCGATCCCGGCGCCGCCCGCCCGCCGCAGCTCCTCGGCGACGATGGCCTCCGGCCCGACCAGGAGCACCCGGACGCCGAGCTCGCGCGCGGCGGCGACCGCCCCTTCGGCCACCACCCGTGGCCCGTGGTCGCCCCCGAGGGCGTCCACGGCCACGCGCGGCGCCCGGGGCGGGTCTGGGCTCAGACCTCCTCCACTTCCATCACCGGCTTGCCCTTGTAGTACCCGCAGTGGGGGCAGACCCGGTGCGGGAGCTTCGGCTCGTGGCAGTTGGGACAGAGGCTCAGGCCGGGAGCCTTCAGGTGGTCGTGGGCCCGACGGCGCGCCGTGCGCGCCTTCGAGTGACGGCGTTTCGGATTGGGCATGCTGGCTCCTTGGGTTGGCACTCGGCGCCGGGATCGCCCCGGCCCCGATCACCGGTCGTTGTCTTCGAACAGCTTGCGCAGGGACCCGAAAGGCGAGGCGGCCGCCTCGGGCGGCGGGCAGTCGCAGCGCACGTCGTTGCGGTTCGACCCGCACGTCGGGCAGAGCCCGCGGCACTCCTGGCGGCACAGCCGCTTCAAGGGCACCGTCAGGAAGAATTGCTCCCGGACCATCTCGCCGAGGTCCAGCTCGTCGCCATCGTAATAGGCGATCACCATGTCCCGGTCGGCGAGCTCCACCTCGTCCTCCTCCTCACCGTCGTCCTCGGCGTGGCGGCGGAGGTAGAAGAGGTCCAGGTCCTGCTCGATGGGCAGCACGAAGGCCTCGAGGCAGCGCCCGCATTGGAGCGCGAGCCGGGCCGAAAGCCTTCCCCGTACGTGGACGGACTCGTCCTCGCCGCGCTCCAGGCGGCAATCCAGGCGGCCGCCTGGCGTCAGGTCGAAGCTGTCCTCCCCGTCCAGATGCACTGCGCCCGGCTCGAGGCTCTCGTGGATCTCGAGCCCCTCGGGAGGAATCCGGGAGACGTTGATGACAAGCACCCGCCGCTCGCTCAAACCCTCTATGCTACTGATCCAGCCGGGATTGTCAAGATAGAGGGGGCGAGCGGCGGGACCCGGTTTCAGCCCCTGTCGGTGACCTCGATGGTGCTCGAGACGCGGCGCACGCCCGGGATCGCGTACACGGTCTCGACCGCCTGGAGAGCGCCGGCCATGGTGGCCTTGCCCCCGAGGCGGACCACACCGTTGTCGACCGATTCGAGGTGGATGTCCTCGAAGCGCTTGTCGGCCTTGAACGTGCTCTCGATCCGCTCCTTGATCGCCTTGTCGTCGGCCTTGACGATCTCCTTGCGCGACTTCGGCACGACCTGGAGCATGTTCTTGACTTCCCGGACGCCGTCGATCTTGCGGACGACCTCCTCGGCCCGGGCCTTCTCGGCCTCGGTCTCCACCTTGCCGTGCAGCGTCACGACGCCGCGGTTGACGTCGACCTTGACGTCACTGGCCGGCACGTTGTCGGCGGTGATGAGGTGGTACTTGACCTTGCTCTCGAGCCAGAGCTCCTTGGCGTCCTTCTTGACCGCCTTCGTGACGTCGTCGGCGCGGGCGAGCAGGGCGGCCGCGGGCATGGAGGCCAGGGCCGCTACGAGAGCGATTTTCAGCGTTCTGCGCATGGTTCGACCCCTTTCGGCGCGGTTGATGTGCGCCTGTTTCGACCGTAGCACGCAGAAACGTCGCCGGGTCGCCCTGAGGACGATCCTTGCGTTGCCCTTGAACGCAGAGGCCGCAGAGAACGCGCAGAGACGGATCAGAGCTCGCGCAGGAAGGAGGTGCCGGCGGCGAGGGGTGCGAGGCCGAAGTTGTCGGCGAGGGTCTGGCCCAGATCGGCGAACGTGGAACGCACGCCCAGGTCACGGCCGGGCCGGACGGCGGGACCCCGCACGAGCAGCGGAACGTTCTCGCGGGTGTGATCGGTCGACGTGTCGGCGGGGTCGCAGCCGTGGTCGGCGGTCAGGACGAACACGTCGCCCTCGCGCAGCGCCCCCAGCAGCTCCGGCATCCGGGTGTCGAGCAGCTCCAGGTTCCGCGCGTAGCCCGGGACGTCGTTACGATGGCCGTAGAGCGTGTCGAAGTCGACGAGGTTCGTGAAGATCAGCCCGTGGGCCTGCTCGCGCATGGCCTTCAGCGTCTGGTCGACGCCGTCGGAGTCCGACGTCGTGTGCACGGCGTCGCTCACGCCCCTCCCGGTGAAGATGTCCTCGATCTTCCCCGCGCCGAAGACGGGCAGGCCCTTCTCCGCCAGCCGGTCGAGCAGGGTCGGCCCCGCGGGCGGCACCGGGAAGTCGCGCCGGTTCGCCGTGCGCTTGAAGTCGTTCCCATTGGTCCCGATGAACGGACGCGCGATCACCCGGCAGACACCGAACTGCAGGCACGCGATCTCGTAGCCGACCCGGCAGATCCGATACAGCTCCTCGAGGGGGATGACCTGCTCGTGGGCCGCGACCTGGAAGACGCTGTCCTGGGACGTGTAGACGATCGGACGACCGGTGCGCACGTGCTCTTCGCCCAGCTCCTTCAGGATCTCCGTGCCCGAGGCGGCCTTGTTGCCGAGCACCCGGCGCCCGATGCGATCCTCGAAGGGCCGGATGACCTCGGGCGGGAAGCCGCGCGGGTAGGTCCGGAAGGGCTTCTCGGTCACGAGCCCCGCCATCTCCCAGTGTCCGGTCGCGGTGTCCTTGCCGGCGCTGAGCTCGGCCATCTTGCCGAAGGCCCCTTCCGGCTTCGGATGCCGGGCGCCGTCGAAGGTCGGCGTCAGGTTGCCGAGCCCGAGCGCGCGCAGATGCGGGATCTTCACGTCGCCCGAAGCGAGGACGTGCCCGAGGGTATCGCTGCCCTCGTCGCCGAACGCCGCGGCGTCGGGGGCCGCCCCCACGCCCAGACCGTCGCAGACGAGGATCACGACGCGCCGGAAGGGACCCATCAGGCCCGGGCGGTGCGCCACCGGGTGGCGAGGGCTTCGGCCTCGACGGCGTCGGCGCACCAGGCGACCTGCTCCTGGTGGCGGAACCAGGTCATCTGTCGCTTGGCGTAGCGCATGGTCTCTTTGACGATATCACGCCGCGCCTCTTCGACGCCGAGGGTCCCGCGGACGACCGCGGCGGCCTGCCGGTAGCCGATCGACTGGAGAGGCCGCAGCTCCGGCCCGTAGCGCTCGAGGAGCTGGCGGGTCTCCTCGATCAGGCCCTCCGCGAGCATCCGCTGCGTCCGTGTCTCGACCGCCGCCCGCAGGGCCTCTCGCGACGGGGCCAGGCCGAGGAGGCGGACGTTGAAGCCCGGCAGCGGCTCGGCTCCCGCTCGATGGTGGCCCGACAGCGGACGCCCGGTCTTGTGGAACACCTCCAAGGCCCGGACGACCCGGATGCGGTCGGCCGGATCGATGCGCGCCGCGGAATCCGGATCCACCCGCGCCAGCCAGCGGTGGAGGCGCGGCTGGCCGTGGCGGGCGGCCATCGCCTCCAGGCGGGCGCGCAACGCCTCGTCACGGGACGGTCCTTCGAACAGCCCGTGGAGCAGCGCGCGGAGGTAGAGGCCCGTCCCGCCGACGACGATCGGCGCCGCGCCGCGCGCGCGGATGGACGCCAGGACCTGACGTCCCCGGCGCGCGTAATCGGCGGCGGAGAACGGCTCGTCGGGGTCCACGACGTCCACGAGGTGATGGGGCACCCGGCGCCGCTCCTCGAGGGTGGGCTTGGCGCTCCCGACGTCGAGGCCGCGGTAGACCTGGAGGCTGTCGCAGGAGACGATCTCGCCGCCGTGGCCGAGAGCGAGGCGCAGGCCGAGGGCGCTCTTCCCGGCGGCGGTCGGGCCGACGAGCGCGATCAGGAGCGGAGTCGCCACAGCCGCCACACCGTCCACAGCAGGGCCAGCGCGAGCAGGATGACGGCGCCGCGAATCTGCGGGCGGGAGATCAGCGTTCCTTCAGCGCGCGAATGATGCTCGCCTCGTGGTCGGCGCCGAGGGTGCGCTTGACGGCCAGCAGCTCCGCGTACAGCAGCTCGTTGAGGGCGTCGACGAGCAGCGGACGCTGCTGCTCCTCGGGGGCGCGGTTCAGGTTGCGCTCGAGGACGGCGGCGTCGAGCGTGCCGTCCTTCAGCAGCTTGGTTCCGCTGAACACGTCCTTGCGCGATTCCCGCAGCGCGCCCAGGTATTTCTCGAGGACGTTCTCGGCGATGGGGCCCACCTCCCGCACCATGTACCGGAAGATGAAGGCGTACATCTGGTTGAAGGAGCTCACGACCGCGTAGAGGGTGTCCTCGGGGACGAAGTCCTGGTCGAGGGCGTAGACCTTCTTGCCCTTCGCGCGCAGCACGCCGGCCGCGAGGAGGGCGTAGAGGAGCTTCAGCGTCTCGTTGTCGCCGATCTCGCTCTCGCGACAGATCTCGAGCACGCTGCGCTCGCCGTCCACGAGCTTCAGCACGTGCGCCTCGTAGGGCTCGAGGCGCACGTCCTCCCCCGGCGCGCGATCGAGGAGGACGTCGCCCTCCGGATAGCGCGACTGGACCCGCCCCGCGGCGTCGACGCGCCGCAGGCCGGCCAGGATCAGGTCGCGGATGTCCAGGTCGACGGTGATGCGCTCCTTCTCGGGGAGCGACGACTCCTCGAAGTGGAACTGGCCCTCGTCCCACTGGAAGACGGTGTAGACGATCTCCCTGACCTGGAACTGCACGCCCTCCCAGAGGTCCTTGGGGCTGAGGGCGCCCATCTCGACGAGCGCCTTGCCCTGCCGCTTGCCCTTGGAGATCGCCTTGATGGAGGCCTCGTACTCCTCCACCGTGATCTTGCCCTCGTGGATGAGGATCTCCCCGAGGCGGTCGTTGGGCAGGTTGCTGGAGGCGAAGACGACGCGGCCTTCACTCACGTAGACGGCCTTGCGCGCGCCGCCGGAGACGAGCGAAAGGATGCCGGTCGACCGGCCCAGGCGCAGCTGCTGCAGGATGTCGGGGAGCGGCAGCTCGGAGATCTGCCCCTTGAGGCCTCCGGGCACGACGAATGGCTCGAACCTCTTGGGAAGAGTCGTCGTCATCAAGAGTGCGAGGGACCCGGGAGATAGTACGGGACCGCGCTTCCACTGTCAAAAGTCAGAGTCGTATTGAGCAAGGGGGTGCTAGCGGCGCACCCCCTTGAACCCCCGCTCGCTCCGCGGGAGTGAATCCCGCTCCGCTCGCAGCGGTTGCCTCTGGCTTCTGCGCGGGGCGCGCGGGTTTGCTCCGGGACTCTGCGGCCTCTGCGTGTTCCTCTGCGGCCTCTGCGTGGAGAAGCAGCGCCGGCTAGGGCGTGGTCCCGAACGTGCCGTCGCCGTGGCCGAGGAGGACGGTGACCGTGCCCGCGCCCTGGTTCACGATCGCCAGGTCGAG
>Ga0070707_100004476_pt1 | contig 13090 bp, 9 predicted proteins | sample KBSK5502metaG_FD_65468 | JGI IMG/M metagenome (GOLD analysis project Ga0070707, IMG submission 65468) | Corn, switchgrass and miscanthus rhizosphere microbial communities from Kellogg Biological Station, Michigan, USA - KBS K5-50-2 metaG | ecosystem: Host-associated > Plants > Roots >... | reverse complement strand
TCGGCGGTGGGATCGAGCTCGACGTCGAGGAGGAAATGCGTCGGCTTCGTCTCGACGATTCGAAAGTAGTTACTCAAACGCGCCTGGATCTCGTCGGCGTCGTAGCGGTACGTCTCGCATTCCTTGTTGTGAAGGTGTTCGAGCATGCGATGGGAGTCATCTTGGAAAACGAGCGCCCAGTGATAGCCGCACGCGTGAGCGACGCGTGAGTTTCCGGCGATCAGATCGAACATGGCCGCGACTTGCTGCGGCTCTTCGACCAGCACCGCCTCCGGTCCGCTCTGCCAGAAACCGCGCATCACCAGGAGCCGTCGCGGCACGAAGCCGGCCGCGTCGTCGAGTGTGATGTCCGTCGGCGACCACGCGGCGTCAGGGATCTCGCGGTCGTCGCAGGTCTGGGCGGCGAGTGGTTGGGCGAGAAGTGTGAGGAGCGCAAACGAGAGGGCGAAAGTGGTGAGCCTCATGTCATCAGTTAAAGAGCTCCGTGAGGGGAAGCTTCCAGCCGGCGAGGATATCGGGAAGCTCGATGGCGTCGGTGATGTCCGTCGTTCCGGCCGGCCGATGGATGCGGACCGCTCTCGTTTGTGGATCGACGATGACCACCGCCAGTGTCCCCGCGCGGAGGTATTCACGGGTTTTCGCTTCGATCTCACTGTAGCGGTCGTTTGGCGAGACGACCTCGAATACGACATCGGGAGCGCCTTCGAAGTATTTCGAGGTCTTCGTGACCCGTGCGGCGCGCACGAAAGAAGCATCGGGAGCTCGAACCGTGTCAGGGTCTCTGCCAAGCTGGAAGCCGACGTCTGCCGGGTACACCCGCCCGAGCTTGCGTCCGTAAACGAAGCTGCCCAGGCTGATGGCGATCTTGCCAGCCACGTAACCGTGTTCGACGCCGGCCGGCGATATCTTTCTCAACTCCCCTTCGACGAGCTCGTACCGCCATCCGTCGTCCGGAAGCTGCAGAAGCTCGTCCGCCGTCATCAGCGTGCCTACGGTCATGTGGTTATCGTAAGCCTAAACCGCGCCACTCGCCGTCTCTCCGCCGCACCACCCCTGCCGCTAGAATCGTTCTCCCTCGACATGCTCCAGCCCGGGAGTCTTCACGGTCGTTACGAGATTCGCTCGCTCCTTGGAGCGGGCGGGATGGGGGAGGTCTACCTCGCGCACGACACGCAGTTGCAGCGGCCGGTGGCGCTCAAGGTGCTGCCGGCGGAGATGCGCGACGACGAGGAGCTGCGTAACCGTCTCGAGCAGGAAGCGCGCGCGGCGTCGGCGTTGAATCACCCGAACATCCTCACGGTCTACGACGTCGGCCGGCTCGGCGACGATCATTTCATCGCCGCCGAATACGTCGACGGCATCACGCTGCGCCAGCGCATGGAGCGGGGCGATGTGCCGCTGAGCGAGATCCTGAACATCGGGGCGCAGATCGCCTCGGCCCTCGCGGCGGCGGAAGCGGTGGGACTCGTGCACCGCGACATCAAGCCCGACAACATCATGCTGCGCGCCGACGGCTTGGTGAAGCTCCTCGATTTCGGCCTCGCGCTTATGACCACCTCGATGCATCGGCGCAGCACGGCGCCCATGACCGTGCGAGGCACCGTCTTCTACATGTCGCCGGAGCAGCTTCGCGGCACGGCGATCGATACCCGCAGCGACATCTGGAGCGTCGGCGTCGTCTTGTACGAGTTGATCGGCGAACGCTTGCCGTTCGAAGGGGCGAACACCCTCGAAATCGCCGAGAGCATCGTCCGGAACGAGCCGCCGCCGCTGACGCGCCGCAGCGGCGCTCCCTTGCCGCCGCGCCTCACCGCGATCGTGCAACGCGCGCTCATCAAGGATCGCGAACAGCGCTATCGCACTGCGCGCGACCTGCTCGACGATCTGCAGCAACTACGCAGCGATCTGGAGCGCAACGCGGCGGCGGTCATCGGTACCCAGCAGTCGCAAGCCACGCCCACCGAAGACCTCGGCATCGTCATCCCGCCGCCGTCGAATCTCCCGCATCCTCTGACGCCGCTCCTCGGGCGCGACGTCGAGCGCGACGACGTCGTGAGCCTGCTGCGCCGCGACGATGTCCGCATCGTCACGCTCACCGGCCCGGGGGGAACGGGGAAAACCCGGCTGAGCCTCGCCGTCGCCGCGGAGCTACTGCGCGAATACCACGAAGGCGTGTGGTGGGTATCGCTCGGCCCGATTCTCGATTCCGGTCTCGTACTTTCCGAGATTGCGGCAGTTCTCGGCGTCCACGAAGGGGGCGTTTCGCTGCTGAACACGGTGCAGACGACGTTGCGTGACCGCAGGCTCCTGCTCGTCCTCGACAACTTCGAGCAGGTCCTCGACGCCGCGCCGGTCGTCGCGCAGCTCCTGACCGCGGCGCCGCGGGTGAAGGCTCTCGTGACCAGCCGCTCGCCGTTGCACATTCGCGGCGAGCGCGAATACGCCGTGCCGCCGCTGACGCTCCCGCCGCTCGACTTGCCGCTGGCGCCGGAAGCGCTGACGGACTACGCCGCCGTGGCGCTGTTCGTCGAGCGCGCCACGGCGGTGAAAGGCGACTGGGCGATGACGGCGCAGGACGCGCGCGCGATCGCCGAGATCTGCGTCCGGCTCGACGGCCTGCCGCTGGCCATCGAGCTGGCCGCGGCGCGCATCAAGCTCCTGCCGCCGGAGGCGATGCTCGCGCGTGTCGGCAGCCGCTTCAAGCTGCTCGCCGGCGGCGCGCGCGATCTTCCCGAACGGCATCAGACGATGCGGGCCGCGATCGCGTGGGGCTACAACCTCCTCGACGACGCAGAGAAAGAGTTGTTCGCGTCGCTCTCGGTGTTCCGCGGAGGCTTCTCGCTCGAGGCGGCGGAGCTGCTGGCCGGCGACGATGTGCTGGACGGAATTTCGTCGCTTCTCGACAAAGCATTTCTGCGGCGCGACCCCGCGGGGCGCGAGGACGCGCCGCGTTTCGTCATGCTGGAGACGATCCGCGAGTACGGACTGGAATGTTTGGCCGAACGTGGCCGGCGATCGCAGGCGCAACTCGCGCACGCAAGGCTCATGGCGCGCATCGCCGAGGAGAACGAGCTGCAGACCGACCTGTTGGCGATCGACGAGGACAACTTCCGCACCGCACTCGAATCGGCGGTCGAGGCCCGCGACGCGGAGCTCGCGCTGCGCCTCGGCGCTTCGCTCTGGTGGTTCTGGTACGTGCGCGGGATCTACAGCGAGGGGCGGCGTTGGTTGGATCGCGTCCTCGCCGTTCCCGGGGGAACGGAGATCCCGATTCGCTCGAAAGCGATGACCGGCGCGGGCGCGCTGTCATTTTTGCAATGCGACTATGACGAAGCGACGGCGTTCCTCGAAACCTCGATCGGCCTGGCGCGCCGGCACGGCGATCCGACGAGCCTCGCGCACTCGCTCCTGTTCCGCGGCAGCATCGCCCGGGAGCGCGGCGAGTACGACCATGCCGTCGACCTCTACCACCTTTCCCGCACGTTGTGGAACGAGCTCGAGGACCGCGCGAACGCCGGACGCGCATTGAACTACATCGGCTTCGCCTCCTGGCTCAACCGCGACTTCGCCCAGACGTTCGAATTGTGCGAGAGCACCTTGCAGCTCTTCCGCGACCGTCACGACGTCGAGGGGGTGGTCTGGTCGCTGCTGAATCTCACCGCAGCCCTCTTCTACTCGGGAAAACTCGAAGCAGCCGAAGAACGCCTCAACGAGTGCCTGGCGTGGTCGCGCGCGGGCGGCTTCAAGGAGGGGGTGGCGTGGTCGCTGAACCTCCTCGGCCTGATTCTTCGCGCCCGCGACGACGACACCGCCGTCGTCATGTTCAAAGACAGCCTGCGCATCCATTGGGAGCTCGGCGACCGCTGGCGCAGCGCCAGCCTCCTCGAAGCCCTCGGCGGCGTCTGCCGCGACCCCCGCCTTCTCGGCGCCGCAGCAGCTTTGCGCAAGCATCTCGGCGCCCCCGCCCCTCCCGTCGAACGCCCGCAACTCGACGCGGACGTCGCGGAAGTGGGAATGACGGAGTGCGCGCTCGACGTGGCAGTGGCAGTGGCGCTGGAGTGACATGCGATTCATCGCCGCTGCCCTCCTCCTCCTCGCTCTTCCCGCCCAATCCGCCATCGTCTGCTTCAACGAAGACTGCCTCCCTTCCGTGATTGCCTTCGACGGCAATCGCGCGATCCTCGGCGGAAAGTTCGCGAACCGCACGCTCCTCTTTCGCGATGGCGTTTGGCGCGAAACGGATGCGGTGAAGGCGCGCCCGGCGCCGAAGTGTCCACGCGAGTTTCGCGCGAAGAACTATGCGGAGAGCGGTGAAGACGAGATGTGGTCCGTCGCCTGCGCGGAGGCGAACGGCTTCGTCTACGGCGGGTTGTCGTTTTACGAAGGGGAGGGGTCTACCGGCCGCGGCGGTCTACTGCGACTCGACAGGAAGACGCGGCGTCTCGAGGTCAGGCGCTTGCCGATGCTGCGGCATGTCTCGATCAACAGCATCGCGGCGGACGGCGACATCGTCTGGTTCGGGACAACGGTGAACGGCGAGTGCGTCGGAGAGCCGGTCGTGCATGGGCTCGTGCGCTACCAGTGGTCGAGCGGCGAGACGAGAACGTACGAAGGAAGCGACGACGGTCCGATCGGCGGGGTGATCCACGACGTCGTGGTCCGTCCCGATGGGCTCTGGGTGGCGACGGACCTCGGCATCTCGCGCCTCGATCGCCAGACGTCGACGTGGCGTCACTACTCGCCGGTCGAGAGTGACGGGTTTCTGATCGCGGAAGAGAAAACGCCGCGCGAGATCCTCGAGCCGCTGCTGCGAAAGACCCCGCCGGACTGCCTTCGCAACGACAGCGCCGAGAACCAGCTCGTCGAGGAGCTCACGAAGTTCCGGCCGAAGCTGCTACACAGGATGCTGAAGTAGTTTGGAGTGCGGTGGCGCAGCCACCGCTTTCGCATCACGTGCGTGTTCCAAAGCGGCGGCTGGGGCCGCCGCACTCCAAACGTGCGCGCCGTCCCCCGTGCCGGCCGCCACTCACCCCCTTCACACCACCACTCACCGCCGCCGCCGAGACACGGACCCAACCGAGCCGTATCTTGCCGGCCATGGAAGAACGAATCAGTCAACCAATGAACATCTCAGGCACGAAACTCATCGTGGGGATCTTCTTTGCCGTCGTCGGGGTGCTGATGACGCTGGCGAACCTCGATCTGATCGATGCCGACCGTTTTCTTCGCTACTGGCCGGTAGTCCTGCTGCTCGTCGGCCTCGTCAAGCTTGCCGATCGGGGGCGTCGGTTGGGGGGCGTCATCCTCACCGTCATCGGCGCCTCGCTGCTTGCGGAGAACGCGGGCTGGGTGAGCGTCAACATCTTCGACCTCTGGCCGTTGCTCCTCATCGCCGCCGGTATCGGCATGGTGACGCGCTCGTTCGGCTTCCGGCCGGGCGCGGCCGGCACCGCGGACGACGTGCGCAACATCGTTGCCGTCCTCTCCGGGCGGAAGATCGCGCCGCGCAACTTCAGCGGGGCGCGCATCACCGCGTTCATGGGCGGATGTGAGCTCGACCTGACGCAGGCGGAGATGCCGCAAAGTCCCGCCATCATCGAGACCTTCGCCATGTGGGGCGGCATCCACATCATCGTCCCCGACGATTGGGACGTCGCCGGTGAAGTCGTACCGATCATGGCCGGCTTCGAGATCAAGCACCCGGCGAAATCGGGCGCGCAGAAGCAGCTCATCGTGCGCGGCACGGTCATCTGGGGCGGAATCGAAGTGAAGCGGAGGAACGCATGAGCGAGACCACACGAAACCATCGCAACGACGCCGGTGCGCTCTTCGCCGGGCTTTTCCTGATCGGCCTCGGTTCCCTCTTTCTCGTCGACCGTTTCGACATCGCCGACTTCGGCGACCTGATCTCCATGTGGTGGCCGATGATCATCGTCCTCGCCGGCGTGTCGAAGCTTTTCCATCGCAAGGGCGTGGCGTCGGGGGTCTGGCTGATCGGCATCGGCGCCTGGCTGCAGTTGGTGCGCCTCCATCTTTTCCACCTGACGTTCTCCAACTCCTGGCCGCTGCTGTTGATCATCCTTGGCGGCGGAATGACATTGCATGCGGTGATGGACACCTTCAAGGAGCAGCGCCATGAATGACGAGCGCCGCTCCCGCCGGCTGCCGTGGCAACGGCTCGTCACCGGTCTGACGATTCTCGCCCTCGGCATCCTCTTCTGGCTCGACCGCATCGGCAACGTCGACGCCCACGAATATCTCCGCTGGTGGCCGGTCGCGGCGCTGGCGATGGGTGTCGCGCATCTGCTCGACCGCCGCTGGTTCGGCGCGGCGATCTGGCTGATCATCGGGATGTACTTCGGACTGCCGCTGATCGGCTTCCCCGGCGCGGAGGTGTGGCACATCATCGGCGTCTGGCCGCTGCTGATCAGCGTCGGAGGCGTCATGTTGATGATGCAGGCCCTTCGCGCGAGTGAGCGGCCGTCGGTCAACGCCATCGCGGTGATGGCCGGCAACGTGCGCCGCGTCGGCGGACGATTCACCGGGGGAAGTGCCATCGCGGTGATGGGCGGATGCGACATCGACCTCACCGCCGCGCAACTCGAGAGCGGAGCGGTCATCGACGTGCTCGCGTTCTGGGGCGGCATCGGCATTCGCGTGCCGCGCGGCTGGAAGGTGATCGACAGAGTCGCGCCGATCCTCGGCGGCGTCGAGGACAAGACCGACGGCGCCTCCGACGACGCGCCGCGGCTGATCGTGCGCGGCGCGGCGATCATGGGCGGCATCGACGTCCGTCATCCGAAAGAGAGCGCCGGTTGACGCTCGACCGCGTCAAAGCGTGGCTCTACGCCGGCGGTGCGGTCGCCGGCGCGGCGCTGCTCTGTTCGATCGTGCTGCTGAAGCGACCCGGCGTGCCGCTGGCGGTCGCGCTCCTTGCCGCGCTGCCGCCGTCGCTTCTTCTCGGCGGCATCGGTCTCGCGGCGCGATATCCCTGCCGCGCCATGCCGCTGCGGCAGACGTTCCCCTCGCGGCTCATCGTGACGCACGCCGCCTCGGCGGCCGCGGCCGCGAGCGTGTGGGTGCTGATGTGGCGCCCGTACTCCGGCGTGATCACCACCGACACGTCGCTGCTCTTCGGCGTGGGCGCCGCTCTCTACCTCGGCACCGTGATCGTGCACTACCTCATCGCCGAGATCGACGCCTCGCGCGAAGCGGAAGAGGCGGCGCTGCGCTACCAGGTCCTGGCGCGCGAGGCCGAGCTGCGCGCGTTCAAGGCGCAGGTCGACCCGCACTTCCTCTTCAACAGCCTCAACGCCGTCGCCTCGCTCTGCGGATCGCGTCCGCAGGAGGCGCGCGAGATGGCGCAGCTCATGGCCGACTTCTTCCGCCTCACGCTGCGCGTCGCCTCGCGCGACCGCATCACCATGTCGGAGGAGATCGACCTCGTCTCGCGATACCTCGGCATCGAGAAAGTGCGCTTCGGGCCGCGACTGGCGACGCGAATCGAAGTCGATGACGCAGCCAGCCGTTGCCTCGTGCCCCCGCTCCTGCTGCAGCCGCTCGTCGAGAACGCCGTGCGTCACGGCATCGCCTCGGTCGTCGATGGCGGGACGATCGACATCGTCGCCACCGCGGACGACGGCACGCTGCACATCCGCATCGAGAACCCCGCCGATCCCGACCGCCCACAACCGCGCGGCGAATCGATCGGACTGCAGAACGCGCGGGGAAGGTTGGCGGCGATCTCGGAGGGGAGGGCGTCGCTGCGGACCGAGGAGGCGGAGGGACGGTATCGTGTTGATATTGAGGTGCCAGCTTGACCCCTCACCCGGCCCTTCGCTGCGCTCAGGGCCACCCTCTCCCCGCTGTCGCGGGGCGAGGGCCAACCACCAAGGCTGCTCTCGAGTGTCGCGATGCGACCACCGACTACCGGTTGGCCTTCTCCCCGCCGCGCGGGGAGAAGGTGCCCGAAGGGCGGATGAGGGGCGCCTAATCCCATGATCCGCACCATCATCGTTGACGACGAGCCGCTGGCGCGCGAGGTCCTTCGCGAATACCTCGCCGGCGACGAAGACTTCGAGATCGTCGCCGAGTGCGCGAATGGATTCGAGGCCGTGCGCGCCGTGTCGCAGCACGATCCCGACGTCCTCTTCCTCGACATCCAGATGCCGAAGCTCGACGGCTTCGAGGTGCTGGCGCTGCTGGACCGGTCGCCGCTCGTCGTCTTCGTCACGGCGCACGACGAATACGCGTTGCGCGCCTTCGAAGTGCACGCCCTCGACTACCTCCTCAAACCGTTCTCCGAGGAGCGCTTCCGCAGCGTGTTGCAGCGCATCAAGCAGCAGCCGGTGCGGACGCCGCCGGCGGCGCTGGCGTCGTCGCTGCGCAGCAAGCCGCTGCAGCGCGTCGTCGTCCGGGGCGACGACGGCGCGATTCAGGTCATCCCGGCGGTCCGCATCGACTACGTCGAAGCCGACGACGACGCGATCGTTATCGCCACCGCGGGTGCAAGAGTTCGGAAACAACAGTCGATCGGCGATGTGGCGAACGAGCTCGATCCCGACCGCTTCGTGCGCATCCATCGCTCCTACCTGCTGAACATCGAGCGCATCGATCGCATCGAGCTTTACGCCAAGGACAGCCGCATCGCCATCCTTCGCGACGGCTCGAAATTGCCCATCAGCCGGAGCGGTTACGCGCGGCTGCGTGAGCTGTTGTAAGTTTGGAGTGCGGTGGCGCGGCCACCGCTTTCGAAAACGCGGCGCTTTCGCGATGTCACGATTTCGAAAACCGGCGGCTTTCGCTGCCGCACTCCAAAACGCTCCTGTATGCTTTTCCGCCTTTAGTTAGGATCGACGGTAATGGCAAAACGAATGGCGTTGATGTTGGTCGCGGTGCTGCTCTTCCTGGCACTCGTCGGCGGTTTCAAGTTCTTCCAGATCCGCGCGGCGATGAGCCAGGGCGGATTCAAAGCACCTCCCGAAGCGGTGACGACCGTCGTCGCGAAACAGGAGGAGTGGGACGTCCCGCTGACCGCGATCGGCAGCGTGGCGGCGGTGAATGGCGTGACGGTGAGCGCCGACCTGCCGGGGCTGGTGCAGGAGATCGACTTCGACTCCGGCAAGTGGGTATCGAAAGGCGACGTCCTCCTGCGGCTCGACACGAAGCAGGAGAAAGCCCAGCTCGCCGCCGCCGAGGCACAGGTCGGGTGGTCGAAAGTAACGCTCGCTCGCGCGAAGGACATGGTGGCGAAGGGGATCACGCCGCAGGAGACCCTCGATCGCGCCGCCGCCGATTCCAAGCAAGCCGACGCGCACGTCGGCGAGATCCGCGCCACCATCGAGCGGAAGACGATCCGCGCGCCGTTCTCCGGCGTCCTCGGCATTCGCCAGGTGAACCTCGGGCAGTACCTCGCGGGCGGCGCGCCGATCGTGTCGCTGCAGGCGCTGCAACCGGTGTACGTCAACTTCAACGTCCCGCAGCAGGAGATCGGAAAGCTGAAGGTCGGCGGCCCGATCGACGTCACCTCGGACGCCTTCCAGGGGACGGAGAGCGGCAGGATCGCGGCGTTCGAAGCGGTGGTCAACGAGGCCACGCGCAACGTCAGCGTGCAGGCCGTCTTCGACAACTCCTCGCGCAAGCTGCATCCGGGGATGTTCGTCGAAGCGAAGCTCTCCCGCGGTGCACACCTTTCGGTCGTCCCGCTCCCGGCGTCGGCGATCAGCTACGCGCCTTTCGGCGACTCGGTCTACATCGTCGCCGATCTCAAAGACGAAAAGGGCAAACCGTATCGCGGCGTGCGCCAGCAGTTCGTGAAGCTCGGCGGCGCGCGCGGCGATCTCGTCGCCGTGACGTCGGGCGTAAAGCCGGGCGAGGAAGTCGTGACCTCCGGCGTCTTCAAACTACGCCCCGGCGCCGCCGTGATCGTAAACAACACCGTATTGCCGGGAAGCAACGTGGCGCCGAAGACGGAGGATACGTAGTGGGGGTTACGGGGTCGCGGGGTTTCGGGGTGCTTCGCTACGCATAGATCCACGCAAAGCGGAGCCAGCGACACAGCAACACAGCGACACGGCGACACAGCAACACAGCAACCCCGTAACCTCGTAACCCCGCAACCAATCAACCAGCCATGAAACTCACAGACCTCTTCATCAAACGTCCCGTCCTGGCGATGGTCGTCAACCTGGTGATCCTCATCGCCGGGCTGCAGTCGATCCGTTCGCTCTCCGTGCGGCAGTTTCCGCGCAGCGACATGGCCAACGTCGTCGTGACGACGGTCTACGTCGGCGCGAATGCGGACCTCGTGCGCGGGTTCATCACCGCGCCGCTGGAGCGCGCCATCGCCGGTGCGGACGGCATCGATTTCATGGAATCGTCGAGCGCGCAGGGCGTCAGCACGATCACCGTCCACCTCAAACTGAACTGGGACACGAACGCTGCACTGACGCAGATCCAGGCGAAAGTCGCGCAGGTGCGCAACACCCTGCCGCCCGAGGCGGAGGCGCCGATCATCGACCTGCAGACCACCGACTCGCAGTTCGCCGCGGCGTATCTCGGGTTCTCGTCGAAGGAGCTCGATCAGAACCAGATCACCGACTACATCGTCCGCGTGGTGCAGCCGAAGCTGAGCGCGATCAGCGGCGTGCAGAACGCCCGCATCTTCGGCGACCGGACCTTCGCCATGCGCGTGTGGCTCAAGCCGGAACGGATGGCGGCGCTCGGCATCTCCCCGTCGCAGGTTCAGAGCGCTTTGGCGGCGAACAACTATCTCTCCGCGCTCGGCCGCACCAAGGGAACGATGACGTCGGTCAACCTCGTGGCCAACACGAACCTGCAGACGGCCGAGGAGTTCAAGCAGCTGGTGGTCAAAGAGGACAACGGCACCGTCGTGCGCCTGGCGGACATCGCCGACGTCGTTCTCGGCGCCGAGACCTACGACTCGGAGGTCAGCTTCAACGGAGAGCGGGCGGTCTTCGTCGGCATTTACGTCCTGCCGACGGCCAACACTCTCGACGTCATGCAGCGCGTGCGCGCGGCGATGCCGGAGATCCAGGCGCAGCTCCCGTCCGGGATGAGAGCAGGGATCCCGTACGACACGTCCCTTTACATTCAGGACGCGATCCGCGAAGTGCTCAAGACGTTGGGCGAGACGCTGCTCATCGTCGTCATCGTGATCTTTCTCTTCCTCGGCTCCGTGCGCGGCGTGATCATCCCGGTGGTTGCCATTCCGATTTCGCTCATCGGCGCCGTGATGCTGATGCTGTCGTTCGGCTTCACCATCAATCTTCTGACCCTGCTGGCCATCGTGCTCTCTGTCGGACTGGTGGTCGATGACGCCATCGTCATGGTCGAGAACATCGAGCGCCACCTGCACATGGGGAAGAGTCCGTTCGCGGCGGCGATCGACGCGGCGCGCGAGCTGGTGGCGCCGATCATCGCCATGACCATCACCCTCGCGGCGGTCTACACGCCCGTGGCATTGCAGGGCGGGCTGACCGGCTCACTCTTCCGCGAGTTCGCGCTGACCCTCGCCGGCGCGGTGCTCATCTCCGGCATCGTCGCGCTGACGCTGTCGCCGATGATGGGATCGAAGCTGCTGCGCTCCGGCGACACGGACCGCGGATTCGCGCGCTGGGTCAACGACCGGTTCGAGCGGCTGCGGCAGAGCTACACGCGCTCGCTCTCCGCGACGCTGAACTATCGTCCGGTGACGCTGACCCTGTGGGCCATCTCCGTCGCCCTCATCGTTCCGTTCTACCTCTTCTCGCAGAAAGAGCTCGCCCCTGCCGAGGACCAGAGTTTCTTTTTCGCGATCCTGCAGGCGCCGGCGAATTCGACCATCGATCAAGTGCGGCTCTTCGCCGGCGAGCTCGAGAAGGTCTATCAATCGATTCCCGAGAAGAAGGCGACCTTCCAGGTGGTCCTGCCCGGCGGCGGATTCGGCGGCATGGTCACGACGCCGTACAGTCAGCGCAAGCGGGGCATTCAACAGATCCAGATGGAAGCCAGCGGAAAGGCCGCTCGGATTTCCGGAATTCGCGCTATCGCCATCACGCCGCCGTCGCTGCCGGGCACGCAAGGCTTTCCGGTCGACATGGCCATCGTTTCCACAGCCGACCCACAGCGTCTTGCCGAGTTCGCGAACATGTTGATCAAGAAGGCGTACGACAGCCACATGTTCATGTTCGTCGACACCGATCTGAAGTTCGATCAGCCGCAGGCGAAGGTGGTCTTCAATCGCGACAAGCTCCGCTCCGAGGGTGTCGACATGGCCCAGGCCGGGCGCGACCTCTCGGTGCTTCTAGGCGGCAACTACGTCAATCGATTCAGCATCCAGGGCCGCAGCTACAAAGTCATCCCGCAGGTCAAGCGCGCCGAGCGTCTCACTCCCGATCAGCTCTCTCAGATGTACGTCACAGGACCGAACGGCGGGCTGGTGCCGCTGTCGACGTTCGCGACACTGACGACATCGACGGAGCCGCGCGACCTGAAGCGTTTCCAGCAGCTCAACGCGGTCCGCATTCAGGGGGCGATTCCGCCGGGCGTCTCGCTCGACACCGCGCTCCGCTTTCTGGAGACCGAAGCGGCGAAGACTCTGCCGCGCGGCTTCACGCTCGATTACGCGGGCGAGTCGCGGCAGTTGCGCACCGAGGGGACCAAGTTTCTCGGCGTCTTCCTGCTGTCGGCGATCCTGATCTACCTCGTCCTCGCCGCGCAGTTCGAGAGCTTCCGCGACCCGTTCATCATCCTCGCCGGCTCCGTGCCGCTGGCACTCTCCGGTTCGCTGCTCTTTTCGTTCCTCGGGCTGACGTCGATCAACATCTACAGCCAGGTCGGCCTCATCACGCTCGTCGGCCTCGTCTCACGCAACGGCATCCTCATCACCCAGTTCGCCAACCATCTGCAGGAGCAGGGGAAGGACAAGCTGCACGCGGTCATCGAAGCCGCCGGCACCCGCCTCCGCCCCATCCTGATGACCACCGCCGCGACGGTGATGGGCCACCTGCCCCTCGTCTTCGCCCGCGGCCCCGGCGCCGGCGCCCGCAACAGCATCGGCATCATGCTCGTGACGGGGATGATCATCGGC
>Ga0070707_100004474_pt1 | contig 13092 bp, 7 predicted proteins | sample KBSK5502metaG_FD_65468 | JGI IMG/M metagenome (GOLD analysis project Ga0070707, IMG submission 65468) | Corn, switchgrass and miscanthus rhizosphere microbial communities from Kellogg Biological Station, Michigan, USA - KBS K5-50-2 metaG | ecosystem: Host-associated > Plants > Roots >... | reverse complement strand
GTTAGCCGAACCAGTAGGCCTGCCGCCCAAACTGGCCGGCATGTCCCGAAGAGAAATGGTGCGCACCCTGGGTATTGCAGCCGCGGTGGCTGTGCCGCTGGTGACTTCGATTGTGTCGCCTACAGCGGTCCAGGCTTCGACCTGTACGCCGAAAGGCGGAGGCTGCACGACCAGCTCTCAGTGCTGTTCCAAGCTTTGCAATCCAGGTGGGCCCGGTAGCACCTGTAAATGATTCGTTCTCGTTATCTGACAAGTCGCATGTCTGAATCTCTGAAACAAAGATCGCGCGGACGGTTAATCGCCAACGCCCTCTCCGGCTCGTGGCGAAGCTCAGTTGTGCCGCCGCAGATTTCCGTGCGCGAGCTGGAAGAGATCACTCCGCTGCTGATCCAGGCGGGCGCCGGCGCGCTCGTCTGGTCGCGGATACGCGATTCCGCGCTCGCCGATTCCGGCGCCGCCGCCGAGCTACAGCAGATGTACCGGCTGCATCGTCTGGAAGCTTCAGTCCATATTCAAAGAATCAAGCGCGTGCTCGAACAATTTCGCCGGGCCGGGATCGAGCCGGTTCTGGTCAAGGGTTGGAACGTCGCCCGTCTCTATCCCGAGGCGGGCCTGCGTCATTACTTCGACGTTGACCTCTGCGTGGCCCACGACGCTTATGCCGAGAGTCTGAAATTGGTGGCGGGAATGGAAGAGGACGCTCCCTACATCGATCTTCATGATGAGCTGGATCACCTGGACACGATGCCCTGGGCCGAGTTCTTTGTGCGCACGCAAATGGTTTCTCTGTGTTCTCCGCGTCCCAGTCGTGAATCCCCGGCAAATAAGATTCACCACGAAGGCACGGAGGACACGGAGAAAATTCGTGTTCCCTGCGCCGAAGATCATCTGCGCATTTTGTGCGTTCACTGGTTGCGTCACGGTGCGTGGAAACCCGCGGGTTTATGTGATATCGCCGCGGCGATTGAGACACGGCCGCTCGACTTTGACTGGCAGCGTTGTCTGGGCCCCGACCCTGTGCGCGCCGGTTGGGTCGCCTGCACGGTGGGGCTCGCGCAAGAGTTGCTGGGCGCAGAGAACAGGGGACAGGGGACAGGGGTCGGGGGACCGGAGAGAAACGTTAAAGGTCGGAAATCAGAGGTCAGAGATCAGGGTGTGGGTAGCGGAAAGTGGGAAGCGGAAAGCGAGAAGAGGGAAGCGTCTTTGCCCTTACCTCTGACACCTGACCCCTTGCCCCTGACCCCCGGCTGGTTGCCCTTTGCTCGTTTGCCGCGCTGGCTCGTGCCCGCGGTGCTGCGTCAATGGAGCAGAAGCCTGAGTCCGAATAATCGCTACGAGGCGTTGCCGTCGCTCGTAAGCAATGTTACCGAGTGGAGAAATTTGATCGGCGAAATCTATTCACGTCTGGATCAACCCGTGCGCGCGACGGTCGCTTTGCACGGACGCTTCAACAACTGGCCGCGCTGGCCTTATCAGCTAGGCGAATTATTGATGCACAGTCCGGAAGTGCCAAAGCAATTGGCAACGATGTTTGGCCAATTTGAATTTCCGCGGCTCCGCCGCCCCGATGCGCGGCAAGTCTCGGACTTGCCGACGAGCTGAGCCAAAACCTTTTTGTGGGTCTCTGACCCGGAAGACATGAGTTACACAATTTCCATCGACACACCCGCACTCTTCATTACCGCCGTTGCCAAAGACCGGTTGCCGGTCTTTCGCGCGACCGAGATTAATGAAGTAACCTGCAAGGCAATCGATGAGGCGCGAACGTCATGCGGGTTTCTGTTGTTTGCCTATGTGCTGATGCCGGATCATGCTCACTTGCTCACCGACTGTCCTGTCAAGCCCTCAAGAGTCTTGCAGCACTTCAAGGGAACGGCAGCTCATCGCGTGATCGATTATTTGAAAGCGAGAGACTTCGAAAGCTCACTCAGAAAACTGGAACATGAAGATTGGAAGCGGAACCATCGCCATTCTCTTTGGCAGCATGATTCGGACGTGTTTTCGGTAACCGGCGAATTGATGTTTATGCAGAAGGTGAACTATATCCATCTGAACCCCGTGCGCGCGGGATTGGCCGAGCTGACAATCGACTATCGCTGGTCCAGCGCCCGCTACTGGAGCAGAGGCCCGGCAGAGGATGAGCCTTTGCGAGTGGATATAGATAAGATTGTCTGGCGTAGTGGGGTCAGAGACTTAAAGAAGGTAGTGAGGAGTGTCTTGCGGTAAGTCGGAGACTTACCGCGCATCGAGGCGGCGGAGCCGCGGTAAAGGAGTCAGAGAGATTTGGAGAATAATTTCGGCTTTGCGTCTTTGACGCTCGGATGCGCGGCAAGTCTCCGACTTGCCGGTGAATGAGATGAAGAGGTTCATGGGTCTTAGACCCAAAGAAGGTAATGAGGAATGTCTTGCGGTAAGTCGGAGACTTACCGCGCATCGAGGCGGCGAAGCCGCGGTAGAGGAGTCAGAGAGATTTGGAGAATAATTTCGGCTTTGCGTCTTTGACGCTCAGATGCGCGGCAAGTCTCCGACTTTGCCGGTGAATGAGAAGAAGAGGTTTATGGGTCTTAGACCCAAAGAAGGTAGTGAGGAGTGTCTTGCGGTAAGTCGGAGACTTACCGCGCATCGAGGCGGCGAAGCCGCAAAGTATCTCTGTGGCTAATTCAGGTTTTCACAGTTAGAGATTTTGATGCGGGGTCTGTGTAGTCCCCGCCCCAATAGATTAATCGGAGGAGTTATGAAAAGAGCAACATCGTCTTCAACCACGGCGTCCTCGCATTTCGCGTCGGATGACAATCCAACCAAGCGTCTTGAGGACGCTCGTTCGTCGGCCGGCCAAGTTGCCGCGCGTGTTGCTCCTTCTCGCATCAAGGAAGGCTCTATGAAATCAACATTCTTTCGCATCGGCGCAATGGCAGCCACAGTGCTCGTGATAGTGTTGGTGCTTACACCAAGGCAAGCCCAGGCAGCGGTCGTAATCACGACAAATACAAACTGGAGCGCAATCACTACGGGCACTGGGGGCGGACAACCCACAAGTGCGGACGACGTAACTGTCAAGAACGGCGCAACGCTAACAGTTGATGTTTCTAATGGTACCTGCAAGTCCCTGACCCTGGGTAGCAGCACCGCTCCGGCCGGAAATGGCACGATCTCATTCAATTCTGGTTCTCAAGTTACGGATGCGGGCACGGTGGCGCTTGGAGGATCGACAGGACAAACAGCAACAATCGACATGACGAATGGCGGGACTTTAATAACAGACGGTTTTACAGTAACCGGTGGTGCGGGAACTGTAACCCTGACACCTGGAAGCGGAACGATTCAACTTGGAACGGCCAACACCACGCTACCAGCGGCCTTTACCACTTACAATCACCTGACTATTACCGGCAGCACAATCAAGTTAGGAGTTGCAACAACTCTCAACGGGAATTTGACAATTTCCGGCGGCACTTTCGACTGCAACAACTTTGATCTCACTGTCAAGGGCAATTGGACGAACAATTCAGCGGCCGGTACTACCTTTAGCGCACACTCTAACACGGTCACGCTTAGTGGGTCTGCAGCGCAAACCATTGGTGGTTCTTCCGTTACGACCTTCAATAACCTCACGATCAATAATGCGTCAGGCGTGACGAATTCAGTCGCCGGGACCACGGTCAATGGAACTCTGACGCTCACAACCGGAACACTAACGCTCGCAAGCGGTCTGACGATGGCAACTGGCTCAACCATTTCGCGCGCGAATGGGAGTCTGAGCGGAACTCCAACGTTCGCTGGGACTGTCAACGTCACTTACACAGGGGCGACAGGTGCAACTACAACCGGGTCCGAATTGCCGACCTCTGCTACTGCTCTCAACAATCTTACGATTAATGATTCAGGACAGACCGTGACACTTAACGCTGCCGTGAACGTGAATGGCACCTTAGTCATAACGGCCGGCACATTTGACACAAGCGCTAGCAACTTTGCCGTCACCCTGAACGGCGGCTTTACCAATAGTGGGACTTTTACCGCCAACGCTTCTAACATCACAATTGGTGGGACAAGCACGTCGGTAAGCATCGCGGGTTTCTCAACGACTGGAGCGCTTTCATTCACCCGGACGGCAAACACGGCCACGTTGACCGGTGGCGTGACGGCCGCATCGCTTACGATGAACGGCACCAATGGCACGCTTAATCTTGGAGCCGCGCTCTCGCACCAAATCAATGGTACGGTATTGATAACGAATGGTACGCTCAATGCTAGCTCCAGCACTCTGAATCTGACTGGTGACTGGACCAAGAACGGTGGCACCTTTACCGCGAGCACCAGCACGATTAACTTCAATGGTACGACACAGACGATAGGCGGATCACAGGCGACGACGTTCGCGACTCTGACGGTAGCCAATGGCTCGACGACCACCGCAACCATTAACCCAACGATTACTACATTCAACGTGAACGGTGGAGGCAAGTACATTCACAATTTGGTGGTCGCCCTGCCAGGAACTACGAAATCCTTCGCATCGACCAGCACAATTGAGTATCAAAACAATTCAACCAACACGTGTCCGGCTACAGCTACGTATGGAAATCTTATTGTAAACGTCAGCGCCTATTCCACAGCCGTCCAATGTAGCGGCGCGCTGACATCAATTGCTGGTGACTTTGAGGTAAAGAATACGAATGGACAGGAACTTCGACTAGTCACCACGCAAACTACTGCACATAGCATCGGCGGAAACTTAATTGTTGATGGGGGTACATTGGTACTCGCAAGCGGCAATTCTGGGGCGGGAACTCCAGTTGTAACCGTTAGCGGTGACGCAACTATTTCTTCCGGCGTACTCGATTTTACGACCAATGCGGGAACTGGCACACCAACTCTAACGATTAACGGTAACTTCACTCAGTCTGGCGGCACCCTCCGGAGAACCTCGAGTGGAACCAGCACGATGAACGTTAAAGGGAACTGGACCAGATCCGCTGGTACGTTCACTAATACGGGTATCAGTGTCGTCTTCAACGGCTCGGCTGCTCAGAGTATTGGGGGATCAGTTGCGACTGCGTTCAGTAGCTTGACGATCAACAACAGTGCGGGAGTTACCCTGGATACGAGCACCGACGTTGGCGCCAGCGTGAGTACTGCGCTGACGCTGACAACCGATCTAACGGTTACCTACCCTGACGTCCTCAGTGAAACTGGAGTTACTGTCGCGAACTCCAGTGGGCCCGGCGACGTTGTCGGCGATGTGAAACGCACGGACGTGGGTGCCACGACGCAGTCGTTCGGAAACGTGAACGTTCAAATTACGAATACGAGTGGCACGGCCACGACGGTGGAAGTGTTTCTGGACAAAGGAACGGCGCCAACGGGTTTTACCGGTGCGGTTAAGCGGACCTATACGATCACAGAAGCTTCTGGCACGGTATCCGGCGCGATAGTGCGGTTACGCTATGTCGATCCTGGAGAGATAAACAGTAACAACGAGAGTTTACTGACTCTGTGGCGGAATTCAACCGGTACGTGGGTGAATCAAGGCGTCACTACGCGGGACACCGCTAACAACTGGGACGAGCTGACTGGCGTTAGTGGTTTCTCGTCCTGGGCGCTTGCGGATGGTTCGACTAGTCATGCGCCAACGCTCGTCCGTCTGACCGGCTTCACGGCCACGCAGCAGGACGATGGTGTGCAGCTCGAGTGGAAGAGCGGATTCGAAGCCAACAATCTGGGATACAACCTCTATCGTTATCAGGACGGGCAACGAACAAAGGTGACGCCGTCATTGATTGCCGGCTCGTCATTGATCAGAAAACACGGTCGCGACCTTACCTCAGGTTTCTCGTATGGCTGGTTCGATCCGCAGGGTACTGTGGGCACGCAATACGAATTGCAGGCCATCGATCTAAACGGCCAGGTGCAAACGTTTGCCCCGCGTTACATGGCGAAGAGTGGTCCGCACGGTGATTCGCAAAAAGCCAGAGCCACGCTGGTGACCGAAGTCGCCGCCGCCAGCACTACGGGACCGGCGCCACAGAACGGCTGGGCCAAGGGGATGGCCAGCGCGGCGGCTCAGAAGACAGGTCCAGCCAGCACCTCGGCGCTGACGACGCAGCAGGCAATTGCGGCCCAACAGGCGGTGAAGATTCGGGTGAACCAGACGGGTTGGTATCGAATCACTCAGCCGCAGTTGGCCGCGAACGGATTCGATCCTTCGGCTGACGCGCGCAGGCTGCAACTTTACGTCGACGGTGTTGAAGTACCGATACGGCTGAGTACCGATAAGGCGAAACTCGGCCCGGGAGACACGCTCGAATTTTACGGAGTGGGTCTGGATGCGCTGACGACTGACACGCACACTTACTACTTAATTAGCGGCGCACGCAACGGCTTACGCATCGCCACCAGTGCGGTTGGCAACGTCAAGAAGAATGAGATCCTGGCGCCGGACTTTCTTTACACGGTCGAGAGCAAAGAGCGGTTGCTCTATCTGCCGGGACTGCTCAACGGCGACGCCGACAACATCTTTGGCCAGATAGTGTCGAGCGATCCGATAACTCAGAATTTGTCGCTCCAGAATATCGACGCCACCTCGAACGCCGGAGCGCAACTTGAAGTGGTCATTCAGGGCTTCACGGAAGTGGCCCACCAGATCCAGGTACAGCTCAACGGTTCGTACGTAGGCACGATCAACTTCAGTGGCGGCACGCACAATTCGAGCACCCTGCCAATCAATGGCGCCTTGCTCAGAGAAGGCGCTAACGTGGTGACGTTGACCGCGGCCGGCGGCGATTCCGATATTAGCCTGGTCGATGTGCTGCGAATGACTTACGCACACAGCTATCGAGCCGACAACGACTCGTTATCATTCAGCGTGGGCAATCGCTCGGCTGCTGTCAGCGGCTTCAGCTCGGCGGCCATCCGGGTGATCGACGTTACCAACCCCGGCGCGGTCCAGGAGTTGGCTCCGAAGATCACCAACTCCGGCGGCAGCTATGGCTTTACCATCCCGACTTCGAGCACGGTGCAGAACCTCTTAGCTTTCGTGGATAACCTGGCCCGGCAGCCGGCCTCGATGGTGAAAAACCAGCCGTCAACCTGGAACGCGAGCACGAATGCCGCGGACATGGTCATCGTCACCCACGGTAACTTCCGCTCGAGCGCGGACACGCTGGCGGCGGCGCGGCGGGCCCAGGGGATGAAAGTCTCAGTCGTGGATGTGGAAGACGTCTATGACGAATTCAGCTATGGCGCGCACACGCCTCAGGCAGTGAAAGACTTTCTCGCCTGGTCAAACACGCATTGGGCCACGACGCCCAAATACGCTCTGTTGTTCGGCGACAGCAGTTGGGACCCGCGCAACTATTTGGGCCAGGGTTATAACGATTACGTGCCGACCAAGCTGGTCGATACGGTGGAGTTTGAGACGGCCAGCGACGACTGGCTGGCTGATTTTGACGGTGATGGTATCCCCGAGATTGCCGTGGGCCGCTTGCCGGCGCGCACGACCGGGGACGCGAGCACGATGGTTTCGAAGATTCTTAACTATGACCAGGAACGTGCCAGCGGCGCACCTCTGCGCGGAGCGGTACTGGTGTCCGATAATGGCTTTGAGGACCAGACGGCCCAGGTGCAATCGTACCTCTCGCCGCTAACCACGGTGCAGACCCTCAACCGCTCGGCGATTGGCAACGACGACACTATGCGGACCGACATAGTAAACGCTCTCGATCAGGGTCCGACGATCGTCAACTATTTCGGCCACGGCTCGAACGGCGTATGGACGTCTGCAGGCTTGTTGAATCAGGACAACGGCAGCACGCTCACCAACGGCAACCGGACGTCTCTGTTCGTGATGATGACCTGCCTGAACGGTTATTTCCACGATGCCTTTATTGACTCTTTGGCCGAAACGGTGCTTAAGGATCCACAAGGCGGCGCCTTTGCCGTCTGGGCGTCTTCGGGCGCGACCGAGCCGGTGGGTCAGGCGCAGATGAACACGCAGTTGTACCGGTCTCTGCTTGGTAATCAACCTATGACGTTGGGAGACGCAGTTCGCCAGGCTAAGATGGCCACCACGGACTTCGACGTGCGGCGCACCTGGATTCTGCTGGGCGATCCGGCGATGCGTTTGAAGTGAACGCTGGATTCAGGACGAAATAGATAGCAGCGCATCGGGAGTGCTGGTATTGCCCTGTGCGCATCTCGGCAATCTGTGGACAAGCTAAGCTGCCGATTGCCGTCATCTCAAGGACTAGTTTATGAACAGTATGGGAATCTCTTTTGAAGATCGGGTAACCATGCCGAAGGATGTCCTGCTCTCAGGCGTCCAGGGTGAATCGGTGTTGCTGAATCTGGAGAGCGAGCGCTACTTTGGCCTCGACGAAGTGGGCACCCGCATGCTCTCAGTCTTAACGTCGTCGAACTCAATCCAGGCTGCATACGACGCCCTGGTGGATGAATACGACGTCGATGCCGAGTTATTACGACAGGACTTGATCGCTTTGCTGGACAAGCTGGTCGCACAGGGTTTGGTGGAGATTGCCGATAAGTAGTTTGCGCAAACTGCAAAGGCTGCCGGACGCGAAGGTTGGCTGTAAGGCCAAGTTTAAGCAATCTACGATTCTCGGCGTGGCAACATCGTCCGCAAATTTTCACAAGCGGGCTCATGAATATGTCCCAAAGATTGATGAGGACGGCCAAGTCGAGCGGTTCGTGCTTTCATTGATGGACGGACAGAATTCGATCGAAAGAATCGCAGCTCAGACCGTTGCTCACTTTCCCGAACGCTTGAGTGACCTCAACGATGCCCTGACCCTCGCCGCGGACTTGTCGGAGAGATATAGCGCATAGCTCCTTAGTCGCGGCCCGGTTAAATCAGCATTTAAATGAAGCAGACCAGCGAAAAACTGCTGAACGGGACTCCTCGAGTCCAGGCAGCCGCAAATAGCTACCGAAGTTCCTCTGTGTTCGATCAAGCCGCGTCGGGACCTGAGGTGATGCCAAGGGTTTACATGATGGAGAATCACGACGCGGCTTACTCCGTCTGGCGTGATGCGGGCGTCAGGAGCCGAGTTCTGATCCACATTGATGCCCATCATGATATGTGGTGGGTTCCCGAAAACTCACCAACTACCATCGCGAATTTCATTTGTCCGGGTCTGAAAGAAGAGATGGTGCGTGAAATCTTTTGGGTGGTTCCTGATCAAACCTGGGAATTGCCTACAAGTCGCCGGGCAATTTTGCGCCATCTGAAAGAGATCACTGCCAAATATCCCGAGAGTCAGCGCGCCACTCAGGCCGGCGACAGGAGAATTTCAACCGTGGTTCTGGGAAAACCGCTGACGATTTGTTCGGTGGATGGGTTACCGCTGATCGACGAGGACGTTCTTCTCGACATCGATATTGACTATCTGGTGATTCCCTACGTTAGTTATCGCGAACGAGACAAGCACGAGCCGCTTCCCTGGCGCTGGCCCGATGAACTCCTCTCCCGCCTGCGGGATCGTAAGGTTCGATCTGACTTGGCGACAATTTCTTATTCCGTCGAAGGCGGCTACACACCGCTGAAGTGGAAGTACCTCGGAGATGAAATGGCGGAGCGCTTAAGAGAAGCAGACCGCACTGGACATTTGCTCAATGGGACGGCACTGCTCCGCGCGGGAGCGGAAGCCTCTGTCGGCGGCGACAAGGAGGCGGCGGAAGGGAAATACTGTGAAGCTATTGAGATTCTGCCAGATTTCGCGGCCGCGCATTACCATCTGGCTCTCCTTTACCTGGAGACGAATCGGATTGCTGAAGCCCGGGACTGCTACCAACGCGCGACGGCAATTGACCCTTCTTATAAGAACGCGCTCAACACGGCAGGTCTGCTGTACCAGTCGAACGGTCACTTCCAGAAGTTCGAATGCGATCTCAAGCGCGCACTCCAACTCGACCCTGAAGATGCCTACGGACACTACGGCATGGGTCGAATCGCTGCAAAAAGAAAACAGTGGGATGAGGCCGAAGCCTGCCTGAATAAGTCAATTGCCATCGACAATCAACTGATTGACGCACACCGGGCCCTCGGACGTCTGCGAGTCAGGCAGGGCCGCTATGACGAAGCCATTCAGTCTTACGAATGGTCTATGAAGTTGTCTTTGGCCGGGCACGCACCGCTCGATGGGCCCATCATCACAAATGAAAGCAACGCGGAGAGTCTCAAGGATCCGGATCACATCCGCATCCATGCTCGGCTGGCTTATTTGCATGACTTGAAGGGTGAAAGAGAAAAGGCGATTGCCGGCTACCGAATCAGCATCGCTGCAGGATATGACCGGCCCTGGGTGCGCGCAAGGCTGGCGCGTCTGTATCTCAAACAGGGAGAGTGGCGGAAGTCGACGCACGAATTGTGGCAAGCGGCCAGATCGGCGCTGGTCGCTTCACCTCAAATTATCAAGTGTTTTCCTCTGAGGCTTCGATAGATCGGCAGGGGAAGTTGGGAATTTCTGATGAGGAATGGGTGTGATTTTTCGTGATCGCGGTGTCCAGCGGAAGCTGGTAATACGATTCACGAATCTTTCCGAAAAAAACCAGAATGAGCGGGATTGTCGGCATTATTAATCTGGATGGTGCGTCCGTCGATCGGACGCTGCTACAGCGCATGACGCAGTTTATGACTTACCGCGGCCCCGACGCGCAGCAGGTGTGGTGTGAAGACAATGTTGGCTTTGGCCACACCATGTTGCGTACAACGTTCGAAGCGGAAAGTGAACGTCAGCCCTTGAGTTTGGACGGCCAAGTCTGGCTGACGGCCGATGCGCGTGTTGATGGCCGCCACGAGTTGATCGGAAAGTTGGCGGCAAAAGGCCGCGTCGCGAAGGATGCCAACGATGCCGAGTTGATTTTGCATGCTTATCATGTTTGGGGCGAAGACTGCCTGTCACATTTGATCGGAGACTTTGCCTTCGCCATCTGGGACGGGCGGCAGAGCAAGTTGTTCTGTGCCCGCGACCACTTCGGCGTCAAGCCGTTTGATTACGCCCAGATTGGAGACCTTCTAGTTTTCAGCAATACACTGAACTGTATTCGGCAGCATCCGGCCGTTTCGAGTGAGCTAAATGAACAAGCGATTGGGGACTTCCTGCTTAGCGGGGCTAATTTAGAGATTTCCACGACCGCGTTTGCAGACATTAGCAGGTTGCCAGCTGCGCATGTTTTGACCTACCAGGCCGGTGTGGTGCAAACCCGGTGTTATTGGCAACTCACTGCCGATAATGAGACCCGGTACGCAAGGGCGAGTGATTATGTCGAGCATTTCAAAGAATTGCTGCATGAGTCTGTGGCCGATCGCTTACGCGCCCGAAACGTCGGTGTGCTAATGAGCGGAGGCCTCGATTCAACGACAATTGCGGCAGCCGCTCGCGAGTTGGCTTTGAAGGATTCAGCGGATCTGACACTGCGCGCGTATACGATAGTTTATGACTGGTTGATTCCGGACCAGGAACGTTACTATTCGAGATTAGCGGCCGATGCTCTCGGCCTGCCGCTTTCCTACCTGGTTGTGGACGATTACCAAATGTATAAGGATTGGAACACGCCAAAGCTGCGGCGGCCTGAACCGTCCAATCAGAAACTCCTGGCGATAAACGCCGATCATTTTGAACAGGTGGCCGGAGACAACCGCGTTGCCGTGACCGGCTGGGAGGGGGACGGACTGTTCCGCGAATCGCCGCGTCGTTACTTTGAGGGTCTCTGGAGACGGGGTCGCTTTGGGCGTCTGAGTGTTGACCTTTGGCGGTATATCCGGACCCAGGGAAGAGTACCGGCAATCGGTTTGCGCCCTGCAATAAAGAGTTTCCTTGGGAAATCGGTCCCGCCGGAGGCCTCGACGTTTCCGAGATGGCTGAACGAGGACTTTTGCGCGCAGCTGAATTTAAGGGACCGTTGGGAACAAATGAATCAGAACGGGAAGCTTGGCCACCCTAGACGGCCAACTGCTTTTTTGATATATTCGCCACGAATTTGGGCCGGCTTTTTCGAGAGTTACGATCCGGGGACGACGGGATTTCCGCTGGAGGTGAGGCATCCGTTATTTGATCTGCGCCTCATGAGTTACATGTTGTCGCTTCCCCCGGTGCCGTGGTGCGTAGAGAAGCAGCTAGTGCGAATGGCCACACGCGGAGTTTTACCGGAAGCGGTGCGCCTTCGCCCGAAGACCCCGCTGGCTGGTGATAACGACGTCGAGTTGCTGCGGCGGCCCGAGTCCGAATGGATCGACAATTTCGAGCCAACACCCAGGCTAGCCAAATACGTTAATCGAGCACTGATTCCCCGGCTGGTTGGGGAGTCTGACGCGAATAAGGTGGGGATAAATACCCGCCCACTGAGTTTAAATTTCTGGTTAGAGTGCCTAACGTGATACGGTTCCCAAGGAGGGATTCCATGATTGAAGATACCGAAACACTTAACAATTCCCAGGCTGTCGAAGAGTCTCGCTCTGCGAAAAAGCCTTATCAAAGCCCGCAGATGCGTATCTATGGCAATATCAGAGAGGTCACGCAGGGTACTGGCCATAACAGCAACAGGGATTCGCCCAGCAATCCAGCTAACCATAAGAGTCTGCCGTGAAACCCGATTTTGAGAACCCTGGTTCCAGTCAAGTTACTTAAACAGGCCGGGGTACCAATTCGGGTCCGCAGGGATTGGTTGCGCCTCGTTCCTTGTTGACCGTCACTCGCATTTCTCTAAGTTGACGCGAGCGAACTGCCTCAGAATATCAATCTTCACCTGACCGGAGGTGACTCAGATCTTCGGTTTGCCCTCTGCCTCTTCGTGTTAGTTCGTCCTTAATATCACGATGAGCTGACGTGGCAGGCGAATGCAGCTCGTCTGAATCCTTACGCCTTTTGATCTTATATGTTGAGTAATCTAAAGCCGGATAGTGACCGCCAGCCAGAAACGACGTTTGCCTTTCTCGGTTATGGCCTGAGTCTGCATTCGAACCAACCTATTCCGGGGTTGTTTTCCGGCGCGCGGAATGGGGAAGGCGATGTCCGAATTTGGCTTGGTCAATTGCCCCCGAGACAGGATCGACTCAATGGAACTGAGGAGGTGTGG
>Ga0070707_100004473_pt1 | contig 13093 bp, 9 predicted proteins | sample KBSK5502metaG_FD_65468 | JGI IMG/M metagenome (GOLD analysis project Ga0070707, IMG submission 65468) | Corn, switchgrass and miscanthus rhizosphere microbial communities from Kellogg Biological Station, Michigan, USA - KBS K5-50-2 metaG | ecosystem: Host-associated > Plants > Roots >... | reverse complement strand
GATCCTCGATCGTCTGCGCCGCCACGGCGGCAGCGCGGTCGAGGCCGCGGCGAGTCTGAGTATCTCGGGACCGACACTCTACAGGTACTGGCAGGACGCGAAGCGGTTCCCCTAACGAGTCGCAGTGCCGTGGAAACCAGGCCGGATCCCGACACCAGGGAACTGGTGTCCAGTGACGACGCTCTCCGGGAGTTGTGCTTCTCGGATGCCGTCTTCCGTCAGAGGTACGACGGCTGGCAGGTTCTCGGCCGCGGTCCCTGGGCGACGGTCGTCAGGACGAGGTCGCGGGATCTCGGGCAGGACATCGCTCTCAAGGTGTTCGTCAACCTTGATCCGGAGTTGCTGGAGCGGGTTCGCCAGGAAGTGCGTGCAGTCCAGGCGCTGGCCACGCCCTACCTGGTCCACAGCTACAGCCTGTTCGATCGCGGCACCGCTGCATGGTTCGAGATGGAGCTGGTCGAGGGAAGCAACTTGCGGCAGGAGCTGGATCGGCTTGCGGCAACAGAATCGAGCCTCCCGATGGTCCGGGCCTACGAGATCGCCCTCGCTGTGAGTCGATGCATCTGGCACGCACACCGGCATGGAGTCCTCCATCGAGACATCAAGCCTGCCAACGTCCTGCTTCCTGCCTCGGGCCAGCCGGCCGCCAAGCTGAGCGACTTCGGCATTGCGCGCCTCGCGGACGTAGCTTCATCGACACCGCGGGGAACGGTCATCGGCACGCCGCGCTTTGCGTCTCCGGAGGCACTCGCCGGGCGGGCCGTGGGCCAGCCTCACGACGTCTATGGTCTCGGCGCGACTCTCTACACCCTAGTCACAGGAGGTCGTCCGCCTCACCAGCTGACGGGAACGCAGTCACTCGCGGCCCTTCGACGACTCCAGGCGACGACTCGGCCGACGCCCCTTCGTGCCCTTGTTCCGGAGCTGGACCCACTGGTTGATAGCGTCCTGATGCAAGCGCTCGCCGTGGATCCGGCAAGTCGGCCAAGCCCGGGAAGACTCGTGCGTGCTCTGGAGCGAGCCCACGCCCGCGTCGCAGCTGCGGCGGGCCAGCGCGGCGAGACGCTGAATGCGCCGGGCGGCCGCTGGCGCGTCGTCCTGGCCGGCCTGGGACTGGCCGGCTTCGGCCTCTGGACGCGGCTCCGGAAGCGTCCAACTAGCAGCACGATTTCCGGGCGAGTGACTTCGCGGCCTCACGAGGAGGAACAATGGAGAGGAGCCGAATCATCGCAGTAGCAGTGGGACTCACGTTCACCGGCACTGCTGGGTGTCGAGGGCTCCAGTCTTCGCCGAGCGATCAGGACGTGACCGCCGCCGTAACGAAGTCGCCCCCCGCCGCGCCGACGGCCGGACCGACCTACGTGGCGGAGATCACGTCCGTCCATGTTGAGGATCGCGGGCCGTACAACCCAGACGGCAAGTACTGGCCCGTCCATGTCCGCGTGAAGGGCGGTGTAAAGGTCAAGCTGACAAGCGTCTTCCAGTTGGGGCTCCTGAGCGGCGACGCAAACAAGGTGTCGGAACCCATTGAATTCGTGGAGGAGGCCCGCTTCACCAGGGACGACTTCGGGAAATGGCGCGTGTCGTACAACTACGATCCCCACGCCGCGAAGTGGCGACTCGACGGCCTCGCTACCTCGGGCCGGGATCCGTAGGAGCCGCGCGAGCGGCGACAGCGACCGTTCATGGCCTGATTTCCGGTCCTCCAGAGAAGGCAAGAGCCGGCCCTTTTGGAAGATGCAGCACGGAACCCGACGACGTCCAGTCGCGCGCCTACAGCCCGCATTTCGGCGCCAGCTCCATTTGCCGCCGGACCGCCTTTGGATCGAGGCCCCGCTCCGCGGCGATCCGCTTCTTTGGCATGCCCCTCAGCCACAGCCGCAGGACTTCCTTGACTTCTAGCCATCGTGACCTCCCGGTACGCCATCGGCCCTTCTGCGCCCGTCCGAGTAGGCCAAAGAGTGGGTCCGAGTCTAGACGTCAGACGACATGGGGGAGTGCCCAAAACAACTCCTCTGGGCCGGAGGGGGTCCTGAAACAATCAGGCCCCGCCGGGGTCCCTACCCTCTGAGAACACAACCGGGCTGGCCGACCATACGCCGCCCGCGCGAAGTGACTCACGGGACGGGTACCGTGCGAAGTCGTGGCGGCGTGACTCTGAAGTGCTACAACGGTTGCGCTCCGATCCGTTCGTCGGACACTCTTAGGGCGGCGACGGCGTCTCCTTAGGAAGGTGTTTGTCAAGTTCCATTTGCAGAGTCACCAATGCCCTCAAGTACTTGTCGAGCTCCTTTTCGTTACTAAGGTTCCCGAGTGGGTAGGGCTTGCCGTTCCAGCCTGGAAACGCGTCGATCTGCGCCATGCTAGTTTCCGTGATCGTAAGGACGTCCAAGTAGTGGCAGGCCAGAACCCCTTGCGTTGCGACTATGAGGTCGGCATCAAGAAAGGCATTGAATCTGCTGCCGGCGCCCTCGAGAGCCTGCTTGCCGTTGCGTGACGACTCTCCCAGGATCTTTCGCCACGATCCAGAATAGTGAGGCGCCTCACCGCGGATGTCGAACGCGACAATCTGGGCGAAGACATCTGGGGCCAGGAGACGGCCAAGTTCCGCGACGTCATAGCCGACTGAGCGGCCGTGGATCTGCCAGAGCATCAGCGTGAATGGATATGCCAAAGCCCGCCAGCCTTGCTCTATTTCTGCGGCCGCTACTGCCTGAAGCTTCTCGTTGGGCGCGGTGGCCCCGGCCGCGCGCGACCCGGGCGTGGGTGGCCCTGTTTCGGTTTCCGAGGGGACAACTAACCGGCTCAGAAGCGGTACTAGAACCGTGGCACCAGCTACGAATGAAAGAGCAAGTACGATTACGGCTGCATATCGAAGCCTGAGAACCGTCAGTACCGAGAACCACCAGGGGGTGGTGGGACGGTCGAGCTGACCCTCAACGACATCGCCCGTGGTGAGATACGGAAGCCAGTACGTCCGAACAAAGTGCTCAGAGAAGAATCCGCTGTGCCCGACGGGGTGGAAGCGATCCTTGACCCGGCCATGGCCGAACCCGAAGCGACCGGACGAGCCGTAGCCCCAAGTCACAGACTGCGCAAAGACCGGCCATGGATCGCTCAGGCCGCAGTCGTTGACAACCTGCCACTCGACTGAGTCGTGCGCGGACAGACGATGTCGAAAGTTCTCCCAAGGAAAGGCATCCGGAACGATGCTCCCGCACAGGATAAGCCGGTGAAACTCGATGTCAGGTTCGTCCTGGAGGATTCTGCCGACGATGAACGTGCCGAAGCTGTGTGCTATGACAGACAGGTGATCAGGCCTCTTGGTGAGTTCGTCGCGGAGGAGCCTAGTTATGCGCTGGACTGGTCGCCGGCGGAGCCTCGCGAAGGGCAAGAGGAAACGGACTACATCGAGGAACTCGTATCTGGTCGGTCGAACCAAGATAGTTGGTTCAGCTTCGAGAGTCGCGGCCGCGCGCTGCTGCCACTCGCCCTGCGTACGGATGCCGTGGATCAGTACGACAACATGTTTGCGCACGGCCCGAGATTGGCCTCCTGCGTTCTCAGGCATAGCTCAGCGTCGGTGTCCTCGCCTGCTTCAGAGGGCATCCAGGATTGGTTGGAGAAGCCGAGCTATGGCCGCGACCGCCGAACTGAGATCCCACGGGCTCAGTCGAGCTGTCTATTCTTCAGCAAGACGCGCCAAGGCATTTGATTTCCGCCATGCGTTCCGGCAGCCGTCCATTACCTGAGGCCGTGGCCCGCCAACCACACTCAGTCCTTCTTCGGAGTGTCGAGAATCGTAACGGACAGACTGCTCGGTTCGTTCTCCGGCCGCCCAGCAAGTGCGCCTAGGATCTCGATGCCCATTCTGTCGAACGCCGTCTTGCTATCGGCGATCACGCAATCGTCAGGCTTGACTTCGGTCCCAACCAACACGCACCCTATCGTGTCGGGTACGAAGTTGCCGACATGGATCTGCACATTGTGTCGCTCAGGCACGTTCTCAAGCTCGACACGCCACCTGTCCGATGTCGCCCGCCTGAGGAACCCCGAGTACCGACCCGCGGGAATCGAGCTGATGATCGGAAGATTGCCTTCCCATGGGCGTTCCAGGGTGTAGCCCACGATCTTGCCCCCGACGGCGATTTGCCCGACTGTGCATTTCTCGCTCGACGCTTGGCGGGTGATCACGATCTTAACCGGATCCTCAGCCATGAGTTCGGGGCCGAGCGAAGCCAACAGCGTCGTTGAGGACAGCAGCATGGCGACCTTACCGTTCGACACCTCTACCTCCATCGCGACTCTTCGCCGCTTCCCATTTGTAGTGGGCTCATAAGGCGTCTCACTCGCGAGGCTGAAGCGCGGCTATCTCCACAATCAATTCCTTTTCCCTCGCGTGGTGGCTTCCGAACGAACTTGCCATAAGGTATAAAAGGTCCTCACGTGCTCGCCGCACGCTTTCGAGTGTGCTGGCCGATCTCAAGTCGCCATCATAAAGTTCTCGTGGAGCCGGTAATCGGATAGCAGTCGGGATTCCAGCGAATCGCACCGACCATTTCCGGTCTGCCGGACTTCGGCCGCACACCGCACTCTCGTCTGATCCCGCCGCTGCGGGCACCGCCTCGGCCTTTGGATGAGCTGACTCATCGCTCTTCGAAGCAGATGGCGCACTCCCCTCAATCTGCGGAACGGTCGGCGACGGTGCCGGCGATTCGGCCGGCGGCGTAACCGGCGCGAGTTCGAAGCTCGCCCCCACCCCGGAGGCCGACGTCAGGGTGCCCAGAAGGTCGGGAGTACAGAGCTCGTAGGCCAGTGCGTACTGCGCACGACTACCCGGTCGCCGCAAGACCATACCGTCCTTGCCGGCTTCTCTACGGACGGTTTCCCATAGCCAGTAGCGAACAATGTTCTCCGCTAGGATCTCATTGGATTGAAGCAGGTCGGTCACCTCTTTGTCGGGAGCGCCGAGCTTGCTTCGCCACACCGCCAGCGCGGGACCTCCGGCCAGCGCGTATTGCTGACCAACTGCGAGCTCAAGCGCCTTCAGTTCCGCAGGCCACCGCTCTCCAGCAAGCGCAACCGCTTTGGCGTTCCAGAATGTCGAGACGAGCCTCGGAGCCTGGGTCATCGCAGCCAGACGAAGCAGATCACCCTCTAGGACAACGGCCTCACTGATCACTCCCGGATCGATCATCTCCTCGAACCTCGCCAACTCCCCGCAAATCGGTCGCGACCGAGCGGAGCCGATGGCGCCGGCTGGCGGCGAGCTGGGCACCTCCAGCGAAGACAGCGTCGGATGGCCGATAAGGAACTCGTCGCACTTGCTTGCAAGGATCTCCGGCGGCACCTGCGCTTGTGTACGGGTCACATCCGAAACAAACTGTAGAGTCCGGTCGCCGAGCTTCTGCTTATAGTTTGGCAGAGCCGTGATCAGAAGGTGCTCCGTACCGAAGAGTCGTGCCAGTTGACTGATGCAAGTCGTGTAGTTCGCCTCAATGTCCGCCCGGAGCGCTGCGTCGGCCCTGTCCAACCTCTGCTTCGCGAGCACGCAGTCGCCGAAATATGAGTTGAGTTGGCCCGACACGATCAGTTCCTTCGCCACTCCGACGACTATGTTGACGTTCTCCAGTGCGTTGCTGACGTCCGCGTAGATTTGGTCGATGCGGGTGAGAAGCTGGTCGATTTTGCGTTCGATCTGAACCAACTGCTGCGATATGACACGAAGCTCCTGCATGAGCCGAGCGTGACGCTGCTCCTCCTCGGAGTTTCCACCAAACAGTCCGCCACCGAATCCCCCTCCGGCGAGCAGGCCGAGAGGGCCGGCTCCCGTTCCCAGGGCTAAGAGAGTGGGCAGTGGGCCTGCCGCATTGAGAATCTGTCCCACGCTGCCAAGCGCGCTTGAGACGGTATCAAGATTGTGCTTTAAAGGGCTGTCTGGGATGAGGCGCCCCGCGATCCCCAACGCGGCCTGCGCGCGTCCGACATAAGCGCTCTGGGCATTCAGGAGTGTCTGTCCTTGTTGCACCAGCGAAACGATCGGGGAGTCTGCGGGAAGCGCGCGTAGCAAGTCCGTCGGCACGGCGCCTCCTGGGCCGTGTGCCAAGGCATCGATCGCGTTCATCGATGCTATGTGCTGCGCGATCTGATCGTACTGGTACGCCGCTTGATGGATTGGAGCCAGGTCCAAGGCGTCGACCGCCTTGCCCAGCGTTGCCTTGTATGCCTCGGCACCATCTCGAACCACAGAAGCTGTCTTGTCCTCGGCCTCGCGGAGGTCAGACAGTTGCACCAAGACGCGAACGGCGTCACGCGCAGGCAGAACCGGTAGCGACGACGCCGACGGGGCTTGACGCAGCAGAGTCTCGACCTTGGTTCGCGTAGTTGGTGGCAGGTCAGCGAGAGCCGCACGCGCTTCGGATGTGAGCTGGCTTAGCCGTTGATCGGCCGCTCCCGGTTCGAGGCCTCCGACCAGCGCCACTCTGCGGACCGCCCGACGGCGCTCGATCACGCTCTTAGCAGCCAAGGCACGCAGCTGGCTGATGAGGTCTGCGACGCGCGAAGGCGTTAGTGCTCGGTTCGTGGCTTGGGACAGGACCATAGCCCGTGTAGGTGCGAATCTCCGATGGACGACGTCTTTGGACAAACGCAGTGCAGCATCCTTCGAGAGGCCCGTCACCATCAGTGCGGTCGTGCCCTGCTCTACCATCGCCGTCTCGATCTGGTCGAGCCGCTCGACGGCGCAATCGAAGTCCTTGAATTGCGACCCGGCCGCTAGGGCATCGATCCGGACGGCGCGGCCCTTCCTCAGGTATGCCAGAAGAACGTCAGCGGGAAGCTGATCAGGGACCGATTGCGCCTTAATGGAACGAAGTTCAACCTGCGCATCCGTGTCAGGCTTGCATGCGGCGGCGCGTAACGTTGTGGGAAGAAGCGAGAACGCAGCCGCGAGAGTGAGGCCGCCAATAGTGCGCATCGGCCTGTTCAGCGCTGCGTCGTAGGTGACGGCGAGGGTTCCGGGGACGGCCCGCTCGCCGGCTTTTTCGCGAGTTCGGCCATCACCTTGGGAAGAAGTTCTGCTACAAGCTTGTCGAGCATCGCCGTCCGCGCCTGATCGATCTCATCGGTTGTCTTCGGCTTCGCGTTGTCTTTGGCACTTTGCGCATCTTCTAGATCGGCAACGACCGCGTCGCGGAAAACCTCCGTACTGATGGCTTGGAGGAGCGCCTTCCTCATCACCTCAATCGCAGTCATGATTCGCGTCTCGGCGTCGCTGACACTGTCCGCAGTTCCCTTGGCTGTCAGTACAGTCTGAGTACAAGGATGAATCGTGCCGGCCTTGTCTTTGTACGAGGGCGTCATGGGATCCCTGCACTCGGGAACGTCGGCGCGGACTACGAGGGAGGCATCTTGAGCGATTGCTCTAGCCGACTGGCCAAGGACAAGAAGGGCGCTCAGTCCGACTACCCAGTTCGCTGGTCTCATGGAACCCTCCCGCAGCTTGCTCCGTTTCGGGCTGACGCCTATCCGACTGCGGAACCCCTGCGCACTTCTCCCTTGCCCGCCGATACGCGGGTATCTCGCTTCTCTGTGTGCGTGGCTTATAACGTTGTGGCCTTGCGCCTGTCAACGGAATTCGCATTGGAAATGCGCACGCCGCCTCAAGCTCGTTTGTTGGCATGCGCTAGAGACTCTCCTCTTGACGGCGGTCATGCCTCCTCGCTTCGCCTCGTGTCGGTTCTCCGGCCGAAGGTTTCGTCGACCGACAACCGCTATTGGCTCCTGGCAGAGATCATGTCGCCTGTCGCGAATGCGTCAGCGTGAAGCGGCGCGACACGGCTGCCAAAGAAGGGGGAGATCAGGCTGTCGCCACCACGCTTCGCGCGGTTCCTTTAGGGCTTGGGTGACGGCTGGGACTTCGGTTGGGCCGGCGCGCCGTTCAAACGCCTCCCCGCGTGTGAGGGAGACAGGTAGGCCTGCTCCGGAGGGTCCTCCACTCCCTTGAGCCAAGCGACAACATCCTCAGGAAGGTCCTTCGTCTCGATTCGAAGGCGATGTTCTACCGTGCCGCCCTGGTCCCACTGGTAGTCGAACGTCACCGCCATGGGCCCTCGCTTGACAAGGTTGGCAGCGACGCTGAACGTGACCGACTGCGCCGCGGGCAAGGTCCGCTCCGACCTCACATCACCACCCGGGTGCACGAACATCCGACTTGTCTGAGCGTCCGTGATCCAGACCTCCATCGTGACCTCTTGGCCCTCGGGCAAGTCTCCTGTGGGTCTGCCGTCGGCTCCCTTGCGAATGGAGACCGGCGCAGCAGCCGGAATTCTGATGCGGCAATTGGTGTTGTTCTGCAGGCGGAACCAGACTCGCTCTTTCGATTCATTCCCGTAGTCCGGCTGGCCCTCGCCATGCCGCTCATACTCGAGGTACTGAGCAGCCCGACGGGGGTTCACTAGCTCGCAGGGCGAACCACTGGCGCCCATCACGAGGAGCGCGAGCAGAGCGTGTGCCGCCCTCACGGCTCGGGTTCCTTTCTGATGGGAGTGCCGCTGAGGGTCGATCCGGGACTCTGAGGTGTGACGCCGTAGATTCCCTGCGGGCGACCCACTGCCAGGTACTGATCGATCGCGGCGTCACGGTTCGCCGCCCGTTGGTCATCGCGCCAAGTGGCGTCCCAGAGAGTGTGGTCGGACTTCCCTGCTCTCACGACGAGCTTGCTCTGGGGGCCGCCGCCCGCCTTGAAAACGACGGTTCCTGACGCCGAAGCCGCGGGCCCTGACCGGTTCTGCGCATACTGGCCCTCGGCGACCGACGCCGAGACCCGGTACGCCTCCTTCTCGGTTTCGTACTTGGTGAGGTCGATGGAGGGATCGCCGAGCGCCGGCTGCAGCGCGACGCCTGTCCGGGTCTCAGTGACTACGGCCGCCTGGAGCCGCTGATAGTCCGCCGCATGGCTGCCCTCGTGAGCCACGTACTGGCCGAGCGATGAATCCTTCGTCAGCGCCTCGGGCCTGAACGTGACGCGGGATTCCATCTCGTAGTTCAGCTGTGCCCGCTGCTCATCGAAGGAGGCATCCATCCTTCCCGATGTCGTCGCCGGCACTCTGGGTTCGCTCGTCTCGCCACTACCCACGATCACGCGACGGACAAACCGCACTTGGCCGGACTCCGTCTTCACGACGTCCTCGAGAGGCGCATCGCCCTCGTTCCCATAGGCAGCGAGTGCGCGGTCCACACGGGCGCGGTCGCCACCCTCGGGAAGAGCGTCCCGCGCGCGAGCCGCTTCCTGAAGGCCGTATCGGAAGGCTTCGCGTTGATTGAGGACCTGGCCGATCTCTTTGCGCCTCGCCTTGTCCTTGCTGGCGCTCGACTCTTGCCGGAGCTCGGCGTCCGTGGCCTTGCCTCCGAGAACCTTGTCCCAGTCCCAGAGGCCAAGGGGGTCGGTGTACCGGGTCGGTGCATTGCGCGCGTAGACGTAACGATGGAGCGTGGCCGGATCGTTGATGGTGCTCGGGTGAGGATCGGCGCTCGTGAACCGGCCGGTCTGCGGATCCATGTATCGGGCGTTGGCGTTGTAGAGGCCGATCTCCGGCTGCCAACGATGGCCCGTGAACAGGTAGCGGTTGGGATTGGCCTGGAGCTCCTCCGGGAATCGCAGGTTGCCCCAGGCGTCGTAGTGGTAGCGAGCCACGACGTTGCCGGCCTGATCCGTCAGGCCAACGACAGAACCCAGCCCGTCGAATACCGGGTAGAAGACACCAAGCGAAGGGAACTCGATCGAGTTGAGCTGGCTTCCGGCCCACGTGTACCGCGCGGCTGGGTTGCCGGCCTCGTCTAGCTCCGCAAGTACTCGGCTGCTGTCGCCGTCATGGACGTATTGGCGGACGCCTTCCAAGCCGATCTTCAGGATCAGGCGCCCCCGGCCGTCGTACTGAAAACGGGCCAGGATGTGAGGCGCCTGCCGGACCTCGACGAGCAGATCTCGAGCGTCGAAGACGAACTCGGTCGTGACCCCGTTGACCGTTCGGGTCACCATGTTCCCGTTCTGGTCGTAGGTGTAGCGGATGTCCCCCGCCCAGGTCGGCACGGGCGCCAGAAGGAGTGCCACGGTACCGAAAACGGCCACCATCCTCATGATTACCTCGGCGGCTGAATGCGCCACATTGTAATCACAATCCGTGACCGACCGGGCCGATCCTGCGCAGGGCATCGGCAAGTGCTTGAAATCATGGAGATGCTGACCAATTAGCCGTGGCCGTCGCCCGCGGGAGTTCGCCTCGCGAACAACGGTGGCCGGTCACGCGTCCTAGTGAGAGTCCGCGCCGACTACCTCCTGAAGAAGTACTGCTCTCAATTCGCGTTCAACCCATATGCGCGTGAGCCCAGCTTCTTCTTGAAAAAGGCCTCAAGGGACAAGGCCTCAGCCTGCGATAGGCTGCGTGAGAACGTCTCAAGAATCGAGAATCGCAAGGCGCCTGGATAACGGGGGTCTCCTTCGCAAAGCTGTCTGAGACGCTGATTGTTGCCATGCCCGTTGTTGGCATACACGCACCAGCGCTGCCACAGTCCGCCATCACCCGTCGCAGAGCCGACATACTGATCGCCGTGATGGCTCGCCACGACGAGGTAGATCGCGCCAACTGCCGACAGGCCAGCGACCCAATCCCGGTGCGCGTCTGGTTGATCGGCCAGCTTCACCAAGTCGTCGTACGACAAGTGCACTCGCAAATAGTCTCGGAACGCGGGCAGGGCGCGGCCCCGCGGCCGAACCTCGATGACTTCGAGCTCGCGGAACCATAGATGGAACGACCGAGCCTTCCAGTCGATAACGAGGCGGTCCTCAAGGTCTTCAAATCCGTGCCGTTTATGGAGCTGATAGAAGTGCACCGCTTCCGCGCCAGTTGGCGAGCATCTGATTCTGCGCGCCCATTCTGGATTCGGGCATGCTGCTGGCAGCGGCACTGCAGCGGCCGGGCGGTATTCGCCTACGTCGTAGATACCGATGAATCGGCTGATACCGCTCTGCTCGCCAAGGAACACGACAATCTCAGTGCACCCATTAAAGCTGGGTCTCTCCTGGTATCTCTGGTAGACATCCAGCCAGCTATCGTCGGGGTGTTCGTCGACGCGAGCGTTGCGTAGGGCCTCGAGATCAACGCTTTTGTCACTATGCCGGACCAACTTGACGTGCTTCGGATCGGGAACAAAGCCCCGAGCAGCGAGCAATTCTGAAAGGCTGATCATTAGTCTCCTGCCTGCGCAAGCTACGGACGCGGGCCGGGCCGAACATCGATCGAGTCTTCGTTGATGTCAGCAGCAACGGCAGCGGCAACGCGCCCACGACACGTGGGACATCGCACGGCGACGTTGTGTATCCCGCTCGCCTGATCGGGCGGATTGGCGTACGCAATCGAGAAAGGCGCGGAACAGTGTGGGCAGACGTGATTGTCTTCCCGCCACGACTGCATCGAGAAAGCCGGCCCCTGGACATCGGCGCTCGGATTTGCGTACCCCGGATCGCTCGGGAACCGAATCGTAAGCTTGGCCTCCGGGTGGTCCTTGAACAGCTGGAGCAGTTCTGGGCTCGGCCGGATGCGGACGCGAAAAACCGCGCGTGGTGCGTTGCCCGGTGTGGCTGCGACTGCGGGAAGGCCGGGCTTCGACGCCTCAGAATCGTGACTCATTCCAGCGCATTATCGCGCGTGCCAAGCGCAAGGCGGAACGTACCCCAAACCGGATCAGCGTTCGGGGAGCACGTCAGCTGCAGGGGTTTCTGTCCGCCACCCGTCGAACGAACTCGTTCCTGAAACTGCGCCGTTCGACCCAGCGCATTCATCCCTCGGCCGCCTGCAACCCAAATGCAACCCAGCTGGGTTGAGCGGGAACGCTCGCACGGGAACCATCGTCTAAGTGATTGAAGCTATGGAGCCGGCGCTCGGACTTGAACCGAGGACCTGCTGATTACGAATCAGCTGCTCTACCGCTGAGCTACGCCGGCCGGGGAAGGACGCCGCGCGGGGCGCGACGCGAAACCCGATCGTAGCAGAGCGGGGCCGGTGCGGACAACCGCGGGCGGGACGAGGACGGTCTGCTACGATCGCGCGCTAGGTGAGAGACCTCGCTTCCATCTCCGCGCGGCCGCGGGTCCGGTGGACGGCGACGATCCTGCTGCTGACCGTCATGGCGGCCCTGCTCGTCTCGAGCAGCCTGCACAAGCGCCTGGTCTACGACGAGTACGACAACGTCTCCTACGGCTTCCGGTTCCTGACCAAGGGCCCGGGGGTGCCGCCGCTGGGGCAGCGCATGCCCGTCCTCGTGTTCAACGCCCTCGGTTGCGCCACGAGCGCCTGCAGCAAATTGACTCTCGACGCGAGCGAAACCACCCGCCTGGCCGTGCGTGCGGGCAGCATGGTGCTCGCGCTCGCGCTCGCCTTGCTCCTCTCCATCTGGGCGCGGCAGCTCTTCGGCCCCGTCGGCGGGTTGGCCGCTCTGTGGCTGGCCGTGTTCGATCCCACCCTGCTCGCGCACGGCAAGCAGGTCACCAGCGACGTCGCCGTCGCCTTCTTCATGACCGCGGCCGTCTACGCGTATTGGCGATGGCGGGAGCGACCCCGTGCCCTGACCATCATCGCCTGCGCCCTCGCGACGGCCGGGGCGATCCTGTCCAAGTTCACGGGCCTGCTGCTCGTGCCCATCCTGGCGCTGCTCGTGGCCATCGATCTCATCCGCGCCCGGGGACGCGACCGCACGCTGACACCCGCGAAGGACTTCGCGCGCAGCCTCGCGTGGGCGGCCGCGTTTGCGATCGTCGTGATAGCCGCGATCAACGCCGCGTACCTCTTCCGGGGCAGCTTCCGGTCGGCCGCGGACTATCAGTGGGAGAGCGAAGCCTTCCGGGCCCACGCGACGTGGCCGATCCCGATCCCGCTGCCGCGCGTGTTCGTCCAGGGCCTCGACTATTCGAGTTGGCTCCAGGCGAGGCCCGACGTGGCCCGCGGATACAACTACGTGCTCGGCCAGCTCAATCGAGACGGCCGCTGGTACGCCTTCCCCTTGATGGTGCTGCTCAAGACGCCGCTCGCCGTCTTCG